>Ga0307508_10005147_pt1 | contig 12520 bp, 10 predicted proteins | sample 9_EM_MG_FD_203089 | JGI IMG/M metagenome (GOLD analysis project Ga0307508, IMG submission 203089) | Populus trichocarpa ectomycorrhiza microbial communities from riparian zone in the Pacific Northwest, United States - 9_EM | ecosystem: Host-associated > Plants > Roots > Unclassified | place... | reverse complement strand
GCGAACCAGTTCTTGGAATCGGTCCAGTGCTGCGGCGCCTCGAAGCCGGCGCGTTGCAGCAGCGCCGCAAAGCCGTCGACCGTGTACTTGCACGAGTTCTCGGTGTGCAGCCGTTCGCCCGCCTCGAAGATGCGCGAGCCGCCCGGCCAGCGCACCAGCAGGTCTTCGCGCGCCTGCAGATGCATCTCGATGCGCGAGCGCGCGACGTCGTAGAGCCCGACGTGCTGCCACCGCGATGGCTCGAAGTCGCTCGCGATCAGGCGATTGATCTGGCGCAGGATGTTGAGGTTGAACGCCGCGGTGACGCCGAGCGCGTCGTCATACGCCGCTTCGAGCATCGCCGTCGGCTTGACGAGGTCGACGCCGATCAGCAAGCCGCCGCCGGAGGCTCGGGCGCGCACGCGCTGCAGGAACGCGAGCGCGTCGTCGGGCGTGAAGTTGCCGATGCTGGAGCCGGGGTAGAAAAACACCGTGCGGCCGTCGGCATCGATCACGCCCTCGGGCAGCTCGAGCGCGCTCGAAAAATCGAGCCCGAGGCCCAGCACGTCGAGCGCCGGGTGCTCGCGCTGGACGCGGCGCAGCGCGTCGTGCAGGTAGTCCACCGAGATGTCTACCGCGACATAGCGGCGCGGCTCCAGCAGCGGGAACAGCCGGGTCGCCTTGACGCAGTTGCCGGCGCCCAGATCGACGAGCGTCGCGCCGACCCCGATCTGGCGCGCCATCGCGGCGCCGTGGCTCGCGAAGATGGCAGCTTCGGTGAGCGTCGGGTAGTACTCGGGCAGCTCGGTGATGGCCTCGAACAGGTGCGAGCCGAGCTTGTCGTAGAAGTACTTCGGCGCGGCCTCGGCCGGTCGACGCAACAGGCCTTTGATGATCTCGGCGCGCTCGGTGGCTGCGTTGCTCACGTGGCGCTGAATGAAGCGGGGCGTGCGGGGCAGGTTCATGGCGGTGGGGTGTTCTTGTCCGACAACGTCGGAGGGTGTCGAGGGTGGACGCGCGACCTTACACCCGCTTCGCGCAGAATGCTGTACATGGACATTTCGCCTCGGGGTCAGACAACGCGCCGTCGGATGCTGGCGAGTTCGCTGGCCGCGACCGTCGCGGTCGCCGTGCCGAGGCTCGCGCGCGCCGCGCACGTCGTGCGGCCCTGGCCCGCGACCCGGCCCGCGCCCGCGCTGGCACTGACCGACCTCGACGGCAAGACCTGGACGCTCGCCGCAGTGAAGGGTCATCCGGTGATGTTGAACTTCTGGGCCACCTGGTGCGAGCCCTGCCGTGCCGAGATGCCCTCGCTGGAACTGCTCGCCAGCCGCCACGAACGCGCCGGGCTGGTCGTGCTCGCGGTGAACTACAAGGAGCCGCTGCCGAAGATCCAGCGCTTTCTCGAGGTGTTGCCGTTCTCGCTGCCGATCCTGCTCGATCCGGACGGCGACGCCACCAGCACCTGGACGCCGCGCGTGTTCCCGACCACCGTGCTGATCGGGCGCGATGGCATCCCGCGCCAGTCGGTGATCGGCGAGCTCGACTGGATGGACGGCACCGCGCGCGAGCTGGTCGAGCCGCTGCTGGCGCGCGCGAAGACGGCGTGACCGCGTTCGCGCGGGGCGCCGCGTCGGCGCCCTGATAATCCTCCCCATCGCAACGGAGTCGAGCATGGGCAACTGCAACGATCGGACCGCCGCATGATGCGCCTGGGTTTTTCGATCAACGAGATCCTGGCGCTGGCCACCCTCGCGACCGGCACCTGCTGGGTCGTGTGGAAGCTGCGCACGCGCCGCCTCGGCGGCGTGCCCGAGAAAAAACCCTGGTGGGTCAGCTTCGGGGCCGAGCTGTTCATCGTCGTCGGCCTGATGTTCACCTGCCGTGTCGCGGTGGCCGACTGGCCCAAGGTGCCGTCCGGCTCGATGGAGCCGACCCTGCGCGTCGGCGATTACCTGCTCGTCAACCACCTTGCCTACGGGCCGCGCCTGCCGTTCACGAACACCGCGATCGAGTGGGGGCAGCCGCAGCGCGGCGACGTGGTCGTGTTCCGCTATCCATTGAACGTCTCCGAGTTCTACGTGAAGCGCCTGGTGGGGCTGCCGGGCGACGTGGTGCGCTTCGACGCCGGCGCGGTCAGCGTCAACGGCGCGCCGTTCGACGTGAAGATCCTCAGCGAAGGCAGCGACACGAACGCCGCGCCCGAAGACCGTGGCCAGTGGCTGCTGCGTGAGACGGCGGCGGGCGAAAGCCGCACGATCAAGGTCAATCCGTTCGTGATGGGGCGCCTGTCGCCCGAGGGCATGGGCACGAACTGCACGGTGCAGAGTGCCACCGCGTGGCGCTGCACGGTGCCGGCGGGCGAGTACCTGATGATGGGCGACAACCGCGACAACTCGGCCGATTCACGCGTCTGGGGTTTTCTGCCGCACGAGCAGGTCTACGGCAAGGCGGTGCGGGTGTTGTTCAACCTGCACGACCTGTCGCGCAGGTTCCTGCCGTTATGAGCACACGGATGGATCTGACCGGCAAGCACATCGTGCTCGGCCTGTCGGGTGGCATCGCCTGCTACAAGGCGGCCGACTTCACACGCGAGCTGGTGAAGGCCGGCGCCACGGTGCAGGTCGTGATGACGGACGCGGCCGAGGCCTTCATCACGCCGGTCACGATGCAGGCGCTGTCGACCCGCCCCGTCTACACCAGCCAGTGGGATGCGCGCGAGCCCAACAACATGGCGCACATCAACCTGACGCGCGAAGCCGATGCGATCGTGATCGCGCCGGCGAGTGCCGATTTCATTGCCAAGCTGGTGCAAGGCCGCGCCGACGACCTGCTCAGTCTGGCCTGCCTCGCGCGACCGCTGCTGCGCTGCCCGCTGCTGGTGGCGCCGGCGATGAACCGCGAGATGTGGGCGCATCCGGCGACGCAGCGCAACCTCGCGCAGTTGCGCCTCGACGGCGCGACGCTGCTCGGCCCGGGCAGCGGTGACCAGGCCTGCGGCGAGGTCGGCGACGGCCGCATGCTCGAACCCACCGAGCTGCTCTCCGACCTGATCGCGTTCTTCCAGCCCAAGCGGCTCGCCGGCAAGCGCATGCTGATCACCGCCGGGCCGACCTTCGAGCCGATCGATCCGGTGCGCGGCCTCACGAACCGCTCGAGCGGCAAGATGGGCTTCGCGATCGCGCGCGCCGCGGTCGAAGCCGGCGCGGCCGTCACGCTCGTCGCCGGCCCGGTGCACCAGCCGACGCCGCGCGGGGTGACGCGCATCGACGTGGGCACGGCGCAGCAAATGATGGACGCGGTGCTTGCGGCGGCGTCGACCCACGATGTGTTCGTCGCGACCGCCGCGGTCGCCGACTGGCGCCCCACCACGCTCGCCGACCGCAAGATCAAGAAGACCGCCGACCAGGCGGTGCCGACGCTCGCGCTGACCGAGAACCCCGACATCCTCGCCGCGGTCGCGCGCCTGCCCAAGCCGCCGTTTTGCGTCGGCTTCGCGGCCGAGAGCCATGAGCTGTTGAAGCATGCGCGCGAGAAGCTGGTGCGCAAGGGCGTGCCGCTGATCGTCGGCAACATCGGCCCGAGTGCGTTCGGCGCCGACGACAACGCGTTGACCTTGGTCGATGCCGCCGGCGCGCGCGAGCTGCCGCGCGCCGACAAGGTCACGCTCGCGCGCCAGCTCGTCGCCGAGATCGCCAACCGACTGAACACGACCGCATGACCCTGATCGATTTGAAAGTGCTCGATGCACGCCTCATGGAGCAACTGCCGGCCTACGCCACACCGGGCAGCGCCGGGCTGGACCTGCGCGCCTGTGTCGATGCGCCGCTGGTGCTCGCGCCGGGCGAGACCCAGCTGATCCCGACCGGCTTGGCCATCCACATCAACGACCCGGGCATGGCCGCGATGATCCTGCCGCGTTCGGGCCTGGGGCACAAGCACGGCATCGTGCTGGGCAACCTGGTCGGTCTGATCGACTCCGACTACCAGGGGCCGCTGATGGTGAGCTGCTGGAACCGCGGCAGCGCGGCCTTCACGATCCAGCCGCTGGAGCGCATCGCTCAGCTCGTGATCGTCCCGGTGGTGCAGGCGAGCTTCCGGGTGGTCGAGACGTTCGATGACTCGGCACGCGGCACCGGCGGCTTCGGCTCCACCGGGCTGCGGTGAACTAATCGGCGCGAACCTGCTCCGTAGGTCACGCCCGCATTGTTCGGCGCGCCCGGACGGGTGAAAATCACAAGCAGTAACAAATCTGGTGGCACTGCGCTGCCCGGGATATTCATGAAGCGTTCGCTGATGGGTGGGCTGGCCGTGGCCAGCGCAGTGATGATCGTCTCCGGTTGCAGCAAGGAGCCGCCGGCCGCCGATGCGGCCGTGGCCGCCGCTGCCAGCGCCCCGGCCTCGGGCGCCGCCTCGGGAGGCGGCAGCGGTGGGCCGGTGAGCGTCACCACGGTGCGCGCGCAAAAGCGCGACGTCGACGTGATGCTGGAAGCGACCGGCACCGTGACGGCGCTCAACAGCGTCGACATCCGGCCGCAGATCAGCAGCGTGATCACCCGGGTCAACATCCGCGAGGGCCAGTTCGTGAAGGCGGGCGACGCGTTGTTCACGCTCGATGCGCGCAACGACCAGGTCAACCTCGCGAAGGCCCAGGCCCAGCTCGCCAAGGACATGGCGGCACTCGCCGACGCGCAGCGCCAGCTCGCCCGCAACCGCGATCTGTTGGCGCAGAACTTCATTTCGCAAGGCGCGGTCGATACCAGCCAGACCCTGGTCGAGAGCCAGCAGGCGGTCGTCACCGCGGACCGCGCCGCGATCGAGGCGGCCCGGGTTGGCCTCGGCTACAACCGCATCACCGCGCCCGCGGCGGGGCGCGCCGGCGCGATCAACGTATTTGCCGGCACGACCGTGCAGCCCGGTGGCACATCGCTGGTCACGATCACGCAGCTCGACCCGATCGCGGTCAGCTTCAGCCTGCCGCAGCGCAATCTCAACGATGCGCTGCAGTCGATGCGCGACGGTGGCGGCAAGGTCGTCGCGGTGCTTCCGGAAGGACGCAACGCTCTGACCGGCAAGCTCCAGTTCGTCGACAACGCGGTCGATGCGAACTCGGGCACCGTGAAGGTCAAGGCGCAGTTCGACAATGCGAACGAGGCGCTGTGGCCCGGCGCCTTCGTCACCGTGCGCCTCGCGGTTCGCACCTTGAAGGACGCGACCGTCGTGCCGCAGGCCTCGGTGATCCAGGGGCCGCGCGGCACCATCGTCTACACCGTCGATGCGCAGAACAAGGCGGTCGCGCGGCCGGTCGAACTGGTCTACGCCAGCGGGCTCGATGCCGTGATCAGCGGCGTGCAACCGGGCGAGAAGGTGGTCGTGGACGGGCGTCAGAACCTGCGCGGTGGCGCCGCGGTGGCCGAGCGTGCGGCCAGTGGCGCGCGCAGCGCGGCCGTCGCCGCATCGGTGTCTTCGGCGGCGACCGCACCGTGAACCCGCCGCAACGGCGCGCAGCGCCCGGGAGGCCTCAATGAATCTGTCCGAGCTCTTCATCCGCCGCCCGGTGCTGACGGTGCTGCTGAATGCGGCCATCGTCGTCGCCGGCGCCATCGCGTACGGCAAGATTCCGGTCGCGGCCTTGCCGAGCTACAACACGCCGGTCATCAATGTCTTCGCCACACTGCCCGGCGCAAGCCCCGAGACGATGGCGACGTCGGTGGCGCTGCAGCTCGAGAAGCAGTTCCAGACCATCCCCGGTCTGAGCCTGATCAGCTCGACCAACACACTGGGCACGACCTCGGTCACGCTCGAGTTCGACCAGGGCCGCGACATCGATGCCGCCGCCGTCGACGTGCAGGCCGCGCTGCTGCGCGCTCAGCGCACGCTGCCGATCGACATGACGACCCCGCCGTCGTACCGCAAGGTCAACCCGGCCGACGCGCCGGTGCTGCTGATCGCGTTGACGTCGCCGTCGCTGAGCCTGTCGGATCTGAACGACTATGCCGAGCACCTGATCTCGCCCAGCTTGTCCACACTGGACGGTGTGGCGCAGGTCAACATCTACGGCCAGAAGCGCTACGCGGTGCGGGTGCGCGTGCAACCCGACGCGCTGACCGCGCGCAACATCAGCCTCGATGAACTGAACGCGGCACTCAGGGCCGCGAATGTCAACACGCCGGTCGGCACGCTCGATGGCCCGAAGCAGACGCTGACGCTGCAGGCGAACCGACAGCTGCGCAACGCGGCCGAGTTCGCCGAGCTGATCATCAGCAACCGCGGCGGCAACCCGGTGCGGCTGCGCGATGTGGCGCAGGTCGAAGACAGCTTCGAGATCGTCAAGACCGCGGCCAGTCTGAACGGCGAGACCTCGATCACGTTGGCGATCCTGCGCCAGCCGGCGGCCAACACGGTGAAGGTGGTCGACGCCGTGCGCGCCGCGCTGCCGGGTTTTCAGGCGCAGCTGCCGCAGTCGGTGCGCATGACGACGGTGAACGACCGCTCGGTCTCGATCCGCGATGCACTGCACGATGTCACTTTGACGATGCTGGGCACCATCGTGCTCGTGGTGCTGGTGATCTTCCTGTTCCTGCGCCGCTTCGTCGCGACCGTGATTCCGACGCTGTCGCTACCGGTCTCGCTGATCGGCGCGATCTCGCTGCTGTGGGGCTTCGGCTACACGTTGGACAACATCTCGCTGCTCGGCCTGACGTTGGCCGTCGGGCTGGTCGTGGACGACGCGATCGTGATGCTCGAGAACATCATGCGCCACGTCGAGGAAGGTGTCCCGCCGTTCCAGGCCGCGCTGCGCGGCTCGCGCGAGGTCGGCTTCACGATCATCTCGATCTCGACCTCGCTGATCGCGGTGTTCATCCCGATCTTCTTCATGCCCGGCGTGATCGGCCTGCTGTTCCACGAATTCGCGGTGATCGTGGCGTTGGCCATCGTCGCGTCGGCCTTTGTGTCGCTGACGCTGGTGCCGATGCTGGCGAGCCGCTTCCTCACCGACGACGCGCACAAGAAGCCGCCCGGCATGCTGGTGCGCTCGTTCGAGCGTGCGTTCGATGCGACCTTGGGGGCCTACTCGCGCACGCTCGACGTCGCGCTGCGTCACCGCGGCATCGTGCTGCTGGTCGCGGCGCTGACGTTCGCGGCGACGGCGTGGCTGTTCATCACGATCCCGAAGGGCTTCTTCCCCGAAGAGGACATCGGCCAGATCACCGTTTCGACCGAAGCCGCCGAGGACACCTCGTTCCCGGAGATGGTGCGCCTGCAGGCACGCGCCGCGGCCGTGATTCGCGACGACCCGAACGTGTTCGCAGTCAGTTCGTTCAACGGCGGCAGCGGCTCGCAGAACACCGGCCGCATGTTCGTGACACTGAAGCCGCGCGAGCAGCGCCAGCAGATGAAGCAGGTCATCGAAGGCCTGCGCCGCAAGCTGCGCGATGTCGCCGGCATCACGGTGTTCATGCGCCCGATCCAGAACCTGCAGCTCGGCGGGCGCCAGAGCAAGGCGCAGTACCAATACATCCTGCAAAGCGTGCAGGCCGGCGAGCTCAACGGCTGGGCCTTGAAGCTGCAGGAAAAGATGCGGCCCGACCCGCTGTTCCGCGACGTCACCAGCGACTCGCAGCTGCGCGGCCTGCAGGCCTCGCTGCGCATCGACCGCGACCGTGCCAACACGCTCGGCGTGTCAATCGACACGGTGCGTTCGGCGCTGTACAGCGCCTTCGGCGAGCGCCAAGTGTCGACGATCTACACCAGCGTCGACAGCTACCAGGTGATCCTCGAGGTCGTGCCCGGCGCCAAGCAGGACGAGAGCGCGTTCAACAACATCTACGTGCGCTCCAGCAGCGGGGCGCTGGTGCCGATGTCGTCGTTCACGACCGTCGATCGCACGATCGGGCCGACCGCGATCAACCACGTCGGCCAATTGCAGGCGGTGACGGTGTCGTTCAACCTCGCGCCCGGCGCCGCTTTAGGCGACGCGACCGCGAAGATCGAGCAGTACCGCGAGCAAATCCAGCTGCCGGCGTCGATCATCACCGCGTACGGCGGCGATGCGGCCGTGTTCAAGAGTTCGCAGGGCAGCCAGGCGGTGCTGATCATCGGCGCGCTGCTCGTGATCTACGTGCTGCTCGGTGTGCTGTACGAGAGCTACGTGCACCCGATCACGATCCTCGCCGGGCTGCCGTCGGCGGCGGTCGGCGCGCTGCTGACGCTGAAGTTGTTCGACCAGGATCTGACCCTGATCGCGACCATCGGCATCCTGCTGCTGATCGGCATCGTGAAGAAGAACGCGATCATGATGATCGACTTCGCGCTCGACGCCCAACGCCACCACGGCATGGCGCCGGCCGCCGCGATCCGCGAGGCCTGCGTGCTGCGCTTTCGGCCGATCATGATGACGACCCTGGCCGCGCTGATGGGCGCGCTGCCGATCGCGCTGGGCCTCGGCGCCGGCGCCGAGCTGCGTCAGCCGCTGGGTTTGGCGGTGGTCGGCGGGCTCGTGTTCTCGCAGGCGATCACGCTGTACATCACGCCGGTGATCTACCTCGCGCTCGATCGGTTCAGCGGCAAGGGACCGGTGACGACGCCCGAGGGCGCCGCCGCCGTCACGAGCACTGAGCCGGTCGAGTCGACCTAGTGCAGTGACGGTCCGCTTGGCGCGGTGTTCATCACGGTGAACACCGGCTGGCCGACACTGCCGGCTTCGATCTCGGCCTCGGTTGCCTGGCGCACGTCGCGCACCGCCAGGTCCAGGCGCAGCGCGATGCCGGCGAGCGGGTGGTTGCCATCGAGCACCACGTGGCCCGGGTAGACCTCGGTCACGGTGTAGATCGCCTCGGGCGACAGGCCTTGTGTGGTGGCACCGGGCGGCACGCCGTCGAACTGCATGCCGACCTCGATCGCGTCCGGGAAGATGCTGCGCTCCTCGAAGAACACGAGCTCGGGATCGTAGTCGCCGAACGCGTGTTCGGGCTCGAGGTGCAGCACCGCGGTGAAGCCGGCCGCCTGGTCCGTGAGCGCCTCTTCGACCTTGGCGAGCAGGTCGTCGCCGCCGAAGAAAAACTCGACCGGGTCTTGCAGTTCGTCGATCAGGTGGCCCTGGGTGTCCTGCAGCTTCCAGGTGAGGCTGACGACGCATGGAGAGGTGATGAGCATCGAACAATGATCGCACAATCGTGCATGGACATTTCTCTCGCGAGCCCGTTGCTGGGCGGTCTGTCGCCACAGACTTTCATGCGCCGCCACTGGCAGAAGAAACCGCTGCTGGTGCGCCAGGCGGTGCCCGGAGGTATCGATCTGGTGACGCGCGCGCAGCTGATGGCGCTGGCCGCGCACGAGGAGGTCGAGTCGCGCCTCGTGGTGCAGCGCGCGGGGCGCTGGACGCTGCGCCAGGGGCCGTTGGCACGCAGCGCGCTGCCACCGTTCAAGCAAGCGCACTGGACGCTGCTGGTGCAGGGCCTGGATCTGCACCTGCCGGCGGCACGCGCGCTGCTCGACCGCTTTCGCTTCGTGCCCGACGCGCGGCTCGACGACGTGATGGTCTCGTTCGCCACCGATGGCGGCGGGGTGGGCCCGCACGTCGACTCCTACGACGTGTTCCTGCTGCAGGCGCAAGGCCGGCGGCGCTGGCGCATCGGGCGGAGCCGATCGCCCGAGCTCGTGCCCGACGTGCCGTTGAAAATTCTCGCCCGCTTCGAACCCGAACACGAATGGTTGCTGTCGCCCGGCGACATGCTCTACCTGCCGCCGGGCTGGGCGCACGACGGCGTCGCCGAAGGCGAGTGCATGACGTGTTCGATCGGCTTTCGCGCGTCCGGGCGCGACGAGCTCGCGCGCGAGGTTGTGCAGCGCATGCTCGACGGCGCCGATCCGGACGAGCGCGGCCCGCTCTACCGGGACCCGGCGCTCGAGGCGAGCACCGAACCCGGCCGCATCCCGAGCGCGCTGCAGACGTTTGCTGCGGCAGCGGTGGCACGCCTGCTCGCCGACCCGACTGCGCTCGCGTGCGCACTCGGTGAAGTGCTGAGCGAGCCGAAGCGTGGTGTCTGGTTCGATGCCGGCGCCGCCGCGCCGCCCGCCGACACGTCCGGCGGCGTGTCGCTGGATCAGCGCACGCGGGCGCTATACGATGACGCCCATGTGTTCATCAACGGCGAGTCGTTCCGCGCCGCGGGCCGAGACGCGCGGCTGATGCGGCGCCTCGCCGACCGACGCGCGTTGAGTGCGACCGATGTCGGTGCCTTGAGCGAAGACGCGCGCGCGTTGCTGGACGATTGGCTGGACGCCGGATGGGTGCAACGCAGTGTCTGACTGAACAAGTCGATGAGGAGAAGCCACGCATGACGACCGACCGTCTGATCACCACACGCGCCGAGTTCCAGGATGCGCTGCGGCAGGCCTTCGCCGAAGCCGCGACCGCCGGCAGCCGCGAACTCTGGCTGTCCGATCATGACTTCGCCGACTGGCCGCTGGGCGAGCGCGACGTGATCGAGCGACTGACCGAATGGGCGGCCTCGAGCCGGCGCCTGACGCTGCTCGCGAACAGTTTCGACGAGGTGGCGAGGCGTCATCCGCGTTGGGTCACATGGCGCCGACAGTGGTCGCACATCGTGAGCTGCCGCGCCAACACCGAGCTCGAAGCCGGCGAGGTGCCGGCGCTGCTGATCGCGTCCGGAACGGTCACGGTGCGCTTGTCCGACACCATTCATCACCGGGGCCGAATCGCGCACGATCGAGCCGAAGAGCTGCGTTGCAAGGAGTTGATTGACGCAGTTTTGCAACGTTCCGAAGAGGCCTTCCCGGCAACTTCCACCGGGCTCTAGGGGATCTCCCTAGAGCTGGCTATAATCGAAGGCTAGGCACTGGAGGGCGCGAGCTTATCCGTGCCTTCGAACGTTGGGGCTCTGCGAATGTAAGGGTTCCCACAATTAACGGTAATTGTTCGACCCTAATGATTTTGAGGACACATATGACCAAGTCGCTTTTGCTCGCTTCCATCGTCGCCGCCGTTGCACTCGCCGCTTGCGGCAAGAAGGAAGAAGTGCCTGCTGCGGCCGCTTCGGCTGCTGCTGCACCGGCCGTGGCTGAGGTGGCTTCGGCTGCTGCCAGCGCTGTGTCGACCGCTGTCGACGCTGCTGCGTCGGGCGCCGCTACCGGCGCGATGGCTGGTGCCAGCGCTGCTTCGGCTGGTGCTGGTGCTGCCGCTGACGCGATGAAGGATGCCGCCGGCAAGGCCGCCGACGCCGCCAAGGACGCCGCTGGCAAGGCCGCTGATGCTGCCAAGGACGCTGCTGGCAAGGCTGCTGACGCGGTCAAGAAGTGATCGGCTGATTCTTCTTCGGATCACGCTGAGCCTCGAGAGAGCCGCCTTCGGGCGGCTTTTTCATGCCCGCGCGGAACGCGGTTGCGCCAGATCGAGCCAGCCGAAGCCCTGGCGCTGATCGGCGACGACGATCTCGTTGGCCGCCACGCCCCACACCGGCGCCAATGCGGCGCGTGCCAGCGCCGGTGTGTTGTTGCGCTCGCTCAGGTGTGCGGCCACGAGATGGTTCAGCCCGCCGTGCAGACAGGCCGAGAGGATCTGCGCCGCGCCGTCGTTCGACAGGTGCCCGAGCCGGCCGCCGATGCGGGCCTTCAGCGACGCCGGGTAGCGCGACGCCGCGAGCATCGCGCGGTCGTGGTTGCACTCCAGCAGCAGTGCATCGAGACCCTGCAGTTGCGCGACCAGATGCGCCGAGATCGAGCCCACGTCGGTCAGCACCCCGAGACGACGGCTGGCGTCGGAGCAGCGCAGTTGCAGCGGCTCCTGTGCATCGTGCGCGACGGTGAACGGCATCAACTCGAACTCGCCCATGTCGATCGCCTCGCCGTCGCGCGCGAACCGGATCATCAGCTCGGGCCCATCGGGTGCGCCGATCGCACGCCAGGTTCCGCGGCTCATCCACAGCGGCAGCGCATGGCGTCGCGCGAGCGTCAGGGCACAGCCGATGTGGTCGCCATGTTCGTGCGTGATGAACACCGCGTCGAGCGCGTCGCAGCCGAGGCCGATGCGCGCGAGCCGAGATTCGAGCTCGCGCAGCGAGAAGCCGCAATCGACCAGCAGCCGGCGCGGGCGTGAGCCCCGGCCCGCCTCGATCAAGGTGGCGTTGCCGCCGCTGCCGCTGCCCAGACTGCAAAAGCGCATGAGTGACGACGACGCGCGCTCGCGCGAACCGGTGGCTTACTTCAGGTCTTCGAGCAGCAGCTGCGTGATGCGCTTGCCGGCTTCGCCGTTCTCGGGCGCGCCCTGGCCGTTCAACACCGTGACCGTGCTGCGCTCGCCCTCGGACTTCACCGCGACGCGGTAGCGCGCCGGGCCGCCATCGTCCTTCTTGCCGAAGCTGAAGAGTTTCTGGAACAGATTGGGTTCTTCCTTGCCGGCGAAGGCCGGGTCGACGTAGCGCACGAAGTAGACGCCCTGGGTGCGGTCGCGATCCTCGACGGTGAAGCCGCTGCGGTCCAGCGCGACGCCGACGCGGCGCCAAGCGCGGTCGAAGCCGTC
>Ga0307508_10005146_pt1 | contig 12520 bp, 8 predicted proteins | sample 9_EM_MG_FD_203089 | JGI IMG/M metagenome (GOLD analysis project Ga0307508, IMG submission 203089) | Populus trichocarpa ectomycorrhiza microbial communities from riparian zone in the Pacific Northwest, United States - 9_EM | ecosystem: Host-associated > Plants > Roots > Unclassified | place... | reverse complement strand
AAAAAATTCAATTGAAGTGGTTTTCTGACTATAGGTTTATAGTTAGAAAGTTACCTGTTGAGGGAAATCACCATCTTCCAATTGCGAATTGATTATAAGCTTCGCTGCTCGGTGAAGAGGTGCAGAGTCTCTATCCATCTATAACCATAGATAGGAAACAGATTTTATTATCAGAAATTCTGAGGCCATTTCTTATTAAGGCTTTTGTGGAGGCAGGGCTGTGAAAAGGGTACAAATTACGGAAAATGAAACAACAATGTAGGCTAAAACTACTGATAAACAGCATGCTAACCTGCCCAGCATGAATCAGACCCATCATTGCCCATGCAGTATGTACCAAATTCGATCGATTTCCTTCAAGAGGTACATATTTCTTCTTAGGGCATGAAAGATAGCTCTCTCCCCAACCTCCATCATCTTTTTGTATGTTGAGAAGAAAATTAACACCTTGGCGCATAGCTGTGCAGGTGCTGTAAGTCTTGCCAGCAGCTGCTAGGCCTCCAAGTGCAAACCATGTACCATAAGTGAAGCAAACTCCCCAGTTTCCATACCTGTGGAAATATTACTCCTTGTTAAATTACAGGTTCTGAAAATCTTGGAGAACCAAAATAAAATTAATTAGGAGGGCATACCATCCGCCCTCTGGAGTTTGTATGCTTTCGAGGTATCGTGCAGCATTTGTTACAAAATTATCGATCTCCTTCTTCCGGTGACCAGGGTACAAATTCTTGAACAATAATAACGCTTGGATTGCTGATGCAGTGCACTCAACATATTCATGCTCAACGACAATGTCAGCAAAAAACTCTGTAGGATTCAGTAGCTGAAACAGACGGAAACAAACACCATTTGTTCACGATTAAAATAAAGTGAAAATGAAAGAACAGATAAAAATACCGAAAATGTTCAAGGACTTACTTCCAACCACTTCTGAGCTCCAGCTGGCTCCCACGCCGCTAAACCTCCATTTTCACTCTGGATGTTCAGCAACAAAGTTTATCTTGTGACCTTGGAAAATTCTTTATTGAAGGAAACAAATTGCTAGATATAGTGTTTATAGATAGTTAAGCCTCCTAGTTTACTTTAATTCTTACTTGTAGAGAAAGAAGAACATTGACAGAATCGAAAAGCCGCTCAGGCTCGAGTTGCTCGCCAACAATTTCTGGTGGCATCATTGAGAAAAGTAGGCAGCACTGCATAGTAGATGCAAGTTAGTTTATTTTGGTGAGAGGCATATTGCAATTCGAACACAATGGCATAGAAGATAAGGGACTTTTAAGTGCTTGAACAAAGCTTATAACCTTCAATCCTTCTGCAGTGCAATCAGAAACTTGCCATCCATGATCTTGATCAGAGAAAGTCCAGGATCCCTTAGAAATATGCCGGTACATGCTCTTAAAGTCACCGGAAGGATTGTCCTTGACCTTTAAATTAATTTCGAGTTTTGGTGAGATAAAACTATAACCGGAATGAAAATTAAAGAGAAAATGAACATTATTTGATGGTTAAGGGAAAAGGCAAAATGTTTTCTAAGAGGGATAAATAACAGTAAAATTAACAAACCTGAGATTTCTTTATGAAGTCATGTCCTCTCTTGAGTACGTCTATGATTTCATCCGTAAAATTACTAGCAAGCAAGGCCTGAATGGCAAAACCAGTATCCCATTGCTGACTTCCAAAACTCTGCACACATATTCCATATTTTATTAAGCACATGATACCCTCTTTGAGGTCTCTACTCTACAGATTAGTTAAAGAATGCAAGCCTTCTAACCTGCATTTTCATTCCATCTTCAGCCACCCATAAATAATCGGGGATCCTAGCGAGATGTTTCTTGAAATAATCGCCATCGGGATCTTCAACCCAGCAAGCAAGCATGCATAACACCTGAAAACCAAGTTCATAAAAGTATTAGAAATTATCAGATAAGAGGTAGAAGATACAGGGCCCCTTTCTATGCAGCAGTAAGTCACCTTTTCCACACATCCGATTGTAATGTAACGACTGTTTTCATCTTCATAGTGAATGTGCTTCATTGTTACTTCAAGAGCCTTCTTTCTTACTAACTTGTGGAAGGGCCAACGAGTAAGAAAAGGTTCGGTGAATACATAGAGACTATCCCATACCAGATCTTGAATCAAAGGATGGGGATAGTAGAGATCCTCCTGCACCAACAGTATTCAGTATCAATTACTGCCAATATATAGCAACATCACAATAAATTTGCAGAATGGTGCTAACTATCGAGTTTAAGGTGAACTCACCGCAGCACACAGATGACGCGTTTTCCTCCAATTGACTTGACCATAAGGTTCAGCAAAGAGTTCTTCTCTCAACTGTAGAACGAGAGGTGTAACAGGACCAACGAACCTTTTCCCATATAGATACGACATTGGCATGTAAACCATCCGACAATAGCACCACATTTTCGCTGCATATTGAAGCCAAAAAGAGTGTTAACACAAAGGCAACAGAGGGAAAATGAACAGATGTTGTTAGGCAGAAAATGCAATCCTGTCGAAGACACAGGGAAATTTTAGAACCTGGATGCATAGGAAGAAAAGAGGGAAGGAGCCAAAATTCTGGGGGCATCGGATTACTTCCAGACCAATCAAATACACCAAGTATCTGCAACAGAAAGAACAATTTACATTGATTTCAGTTCTAGCAAACATAATTATATCGGTTCTGTAATATATAGATAATTAAGGAATACAGGATGGATCATTACCGAGAGCCAAGTCTTTCCCCAAGAGGGTATGTGTGTTGCAGTACCATGATCATGAATCCATTTCCGGGCTCTGGCACAAGCATTGTCTTGACCACCACTGGGTCCTTCCCCGAGAATTCGCATACAAATGTAGCTGAGAACTGTGCAGAACATGGTGCTGTGACCCTCAATGTGGAGTCCCCAACCACCATCTTCATTCTGCAATATTCCCACAGATATAATTAGCATATTACGTACCTACCAAAAAATTAGAACCATGAAGAACAGAAAATTAGCATAAATGTACCTGATGATAATAGATGTAACGGAGGATTTCCCTACGATGCTCAACAGAGAATACAGAATCTAGATGTCCTGTAATGTACAGACACATTACCTGCGTTTTCAAGTGAACCAAAAAAAATAAAAAAGAGCATAAATTTTGACTGATAATTACAAGTAGTCATCTAAATTTTTGGGAAGGCAACAAATGCTATATAAGATGCTCACCAAGGGAGGGAGGAAGAACAAGGGGCCAGCATTTTCAGCAGGCCAGTGGCCATCACTAGCCTGTAGAGCTGAAAAGAAGTGGACAGCCCTCTTCAATGCATTTGTTGCCTTTTCATATGTGATCTCCTCGCCATCTTCAATTATCACTTGCGGTATTTTTTGCTTAAAGTTTTTCTCCTTGAGAAACTGCAATATTCATACATCGTTCTGGTCAAAGAATAATTAAGGATCATAATATAATATTAGAGCTAGAGCAACAAATCATATAAATTCTTCCACCAAATAGAAAACAAATTCTATATTTCATTGATAATGATAGTTACAAATATTTTTCAACTCATCAGGCCCATAATAATTTAAAAAAAAATGCGATGCCTATAATAGCATGGATTTGTTGTTTTTTTTGTTAATATATATATATATATATTATCCCATTGAACAAGAGATCAAAGAACTTCATCCATCCATGCAATCAATGGGATTCATTAATTAAATCAAGTGCTCTACCTATAATGCTATCTTACTATTAATGAACGCGTTTAACCTTTCCCATTATTGATTGCTCAACTAAAATATTGTACTGTGGAAGGTGGAGATTTGAAAAGAAAAATAAAAGGGAAAGCCACAATGGCAGCTGCAAAAATCCATCTTCATAAAGCTCGAAAAGAAAGCTCTCTTGGATCTACGTGTGGGGCATGCAACACAACATTATTAATACAAACCTTAAACTTTTTAAAAAAAAAGAGAGACTGTCTCGTGATCTCTTTGTTGATCTGTCCATCTAGTTTAACTTAATTTATAGCGGACATATTATTGCAATATATGAATATATATTCCGTCCTTAAATTGGTGAAAATTAAGTATGAAAAATTAATGTTATATACACACTAATTCTTTGGAGCGTTTAATTTAATAAAGTTTGTTGAATGATGGTGATGGAAACGCAACAAACAGCTTCATCACTAAAGGACAAAGGCAAGAACAAAAAAGATCGAGGTGCTTCTCCCTAGCTCCTATTAACAAAGGAATAAAAAATAACTTTTGACATTTACTGAAAAATACAAAAGAAGAGGAAGAGGAAGAAGAAGAAGAATGGTACGTAGTACAGCTAAGATTTATATCATTTATTCTCTAATTCAGAGATCTTGGAATTTTCAAACCTCTCGTTAATTTGTAAGAAAAATAAAATTAAACAGCATAAAGATTGTTATTATGAATTTATAACTATAATAGTAATGGATTATAGAAGTAACGAAGACTATACCATAGGACCCCAGTACTAAGCAGTACGTAATTACAGAGGTTTAATCAACTAATTATATAGAATTAGCAATTATTTCTGGTTGATCGATCATACCATATATATGTACATATAAGTAGGTAGGTAGTAAGTTAATCAATACCTGCATACGCCAGAGGAGGTCGCCGCTGGGCTTGACATGATAACGGTTGTTGTAGAAACTGAGACGAGCTTCTTCAACCTCAGCTCTCTCCTCAGGACTTCCACCGTGAGGATCATACTCCCATGTCTGCCTCCCTACAAACTTATTTGTGCTATACAACTCATTGCTGCTCACACCTTCCGCAATCTTTAGCCTCCACATGATATATCTATGTATTGGTCGTGCGTATTGATATACTATAGCACGCAAGAAACAAATTATTAACAAGAAACCCTGACAAATCGATTAAAGAGCTAGCTACTTAGCTAGCATGGAATAAAATAGGAGAGGGAGAGGGAGGTATACATATTAATTATATATGCAGTGTTGGGTCTTGTGGGGGAGATGGGCAAAAATCAACGGATATATGACGAGCAAAATGGTAGACTGCAAATGAAGCAGAGAGAAAGATACTAGTTGTTAGTAGTCATGAGAGAAGAGACAATTGAGTGATCTTTGGTTCGGCAGGGCATAACACGCGGTTGCTGCTGCTGCTGCTGCTGCTGATGATGACAATTGAGAAGAACAACTGAAAAGGTATTTATATAGACACAGCTTTCAAGATTGTTTTGTCCTATTATAATATTTTAAAACTCGCGGAGAAAGTACTGTAATTTCACCCGCATATTTTTTTTTTCCATCCTCCACATGTTTTTTCTTTTTTCTTCTTCTTTTGTTTTTTTTGTTTTTGTTTTTTTCTTTTTTCTTTTTCCCCAAAATTATTTCTTTTTTTTTTATATATATTTTTTCAAAACTATCTTTATCGATTTTATTTTTTTACTATTAAACTGGTTGAAAATTTAGTTTTATAGATTTTTTCTTAGAAACATTGTCGATTGCTAAAGTGTTTCTTCACATAATTTTTATTTTGCTACAGTGTTTTTTCACATATTTTTTTTGTAAAATTATCTTTGTTGAATTTATTTTTTTAATATTGAGATGGTTAAGAATTTAGCTTTGTAGTTTTTTTTTCTTTAAACATTTTGAATTGCTATAGTGTTTCCCCACATGGTTTTTTATGTTTTTTTAATGATTTTCTCCAAAATTATCTTTGTCGATTTTTTTTTTTTATATTGAGATGGTTGAGAATTACAACTGTAGTTTTTCTCACAAAACGTTGTGGATTGTTATAGTGTTTCTCTACATAAGTCTTTTTTCTTTTTCTTTTTCTTTTTCTTTTTTTAATGATTTTTGTTTTTTTATATGATTTTGGTTAAAATTGTCTTTGTTGCTTCTATTTTTTTAATATTAAGCTCGTTGATAATTTAGCTTTGTATTTATTTTTTTAAACATTGTGGATTGCTATAGTCATTCCCCGCATATTTGTTTTTTGTATGAATTTTTTCAAAATTATCTTTGTCAATTTTATTTTTTTAATATTGAGCTGGTTGAGAATTACAACTATATATTTCCTCACAAAATACTATAGATTGCTACAGTATTTTTCTACATGGTTTTTTTCCTTTCGTTTTTTTATTTTTTTTCTAAAAAATTTTTTGTAGTTTTTTCTTGAAAACATTGTAGATTACAATAGTCTTTCTCCGTATAATTGTTTTTTCATAAGTTCACGACAACACACAGGCATGCCACAAACCCGCGGCAGCGCGCGGAAATGACATCTAGTATTTAATTATTTTAACTAATGTCTTTGGGAGTATATTTATATTAAAATATTATTAAACTGATTTTTATGTGTAGATATTAAAAATTAAAAAAATAAAATTATTTAATATATTTTCAAGTAAATTTTTATTTTAAAAAACACTCAATAACCAAAAAACTTAACATCATGCATTAAATTCGATTCAATTCAATGTGAAAGTTGGTTAGGTAGTATTAAATATTCTAGATAGAATTGATTGGAAAGGTTAAATAATTGTCTTATCATATGTTTGGTGTGCTTAGGGTTGGACTACATAATTTATTTTATTTTGTGTTTAGTAGACACTATAACATAACTCGACTAACACGAGGTCTAAACCGATCTGAGTTTAAGAAAAAAAAATTGATTCAACTTGACCCAGTCAAAAACTCCGGTCAACCCGCGACCCGATCAACTCGAGATAAAATATAAATAAAAAATTCATCGACTTTTTTATATATAATTTTTTGGCCAAAATGAGGTTGTTTTGATTTTTTTTTCATTTGGGTCAACCCAGGTTGACCATCTCGACCCATGACTTGAACCTATCATTGAGTCGATCTCGGGTTGAGTTTTAAAACTATGATAATAATCATTTTTATTCTTATGTTGCTTTGGGTCAACCCAGGTTGACCATCTCGACTCATGACTTGGGCCTATCCTCGAGTCAGATTTTAAGACTATAATAATAATTATTTTTATCCCAAGATTAACTCGAGCCCGGCCTCAGGTCGACCCCTAAGTCAAGTTTTAAAGCTATGATAGCAATCATTTATATCCTTACATGGATACAAGTCAATGATCAACCCGATCTATGACCCGGGCTTAACCCTAAATCGACCTCCAAGTCTAATTTTAAAATTATAATAATAATAATTTTTATTTTTATTTTTATATTAACCGGAATTATATAGAACATGGGATAAGCTTGTACTATCTCTTCTACTGAAAACAACCTTTAATAGAACAAAAATTAATCTTTGAACTATCCAGAAAAACACCGAACAACCTTAAAACAAAAAAATTAAGGTATCATGTCCATCCGGCGTACCAAACACTATTATATTGACAGCTAACAATTATAGCTTCCACAGTCTTCAAGTAACAGATAAACATAGTAAAAGTTTATTTATTTATTTTTATTTTTTAATCACAAATACGAGTCCCTCCCCAGTCCCCACCATCTGCTTAGACTGTCATTTTTTAGGATGCTAAAAAGCTAGGTGCCACGCACTAAAGAAATTGACTTGCACTTTAAAATATAGTCGGCAAGAAGTAGCTTCAGGAAACAAATTTCACCGATCACCATTATTTTTTATATTTTATAGGAAAAATTACTCTTAACATCTTATAATTTGATATATATCAGAAATATTATAAATTTTCTGTCATTCATTCAAACATAATTTATCTGTCTTCAAAAATCCTGGAAAAAAAAAAACACAGTGAAATGTCTTCTTCCCGTCTCCTTCTAGGAATTTGTTGCTTGTTATGTTGGCTGGGAGTCTAACAAGTAAAATTATTGTACTTGGTGGAGAGATCCTACCCAAAACCTATCGATTGAGGAGAAGAGTGGTTGCTAGTTCCTTTTGGTTTGATATGGTCATCTGTTGTCCAGTACTGTCTTGTGGTCTTGGAGGTGCAGCCGTGGATAAGACTGTATGGCGGTGGAGATCATATGGTTTTTCCAGCAGAACTAGTGGTTGTTGGTGATCTTCGGCTTGCTGGGATTTGTGGATTAGTAATGGGAACTGCTATGGGATGTGGCTGTTGACTATGGAAGATTTGTTGCTGTTGACAGTAGTGGTTAATGGGTGATGGATGTAGGGGGATGATTCGGGCCGTTTGTTTTTGCGTTTCAAAAGTGTTTTTAAAAATATTTTAAAAAAATTTAATTTTTTCTTTACTTCAAATTAATATTTTTTTTGTATTTCCAGATCATTTGGATGTGCTGATGTCAAAAATAATTTTTAAAGAATAAAAAAAATATTATTTTAATGTATTTCTAAGGAAAAAGCACTTTCAAAAGCAACTACTATCACACTCTCAAACACCCCCGAACAGTAGCTAGGATCTTGTAAGGACTTTTTTAGGGGGTGAGGGATGAATGGGAAAAGAAGGTGGCGACTAAGTTTGGTGTTTAGGGAAAAAGATGACTACGGGTTTTTTTTCTAATTACAAATTTGTAATATTTAATACAAGAACTTTTTAGCCATGAAAAATAATGATAATTTTGTAAATAATCAGATAATTTTTTTTAATTTTTTTTTTGGCGTGCTAGGTACGGGATGTAAACTGTTATGCATGCAATAAAGTTTAGGTTATAGAGTGTAATTTTTCAAAACTCGATAGATAAGTGTAATTTCAACTAAACTATAAGATTCTAGAGGTAATTTTCTTATATATATATACACATACTTGGCTTTAAATACGTATTGTCTCGTGTACTTCAATCAACTGAACTAAGACACCACTTTGTTTTAAATCGTTTAAAATAATATATTAACCTTGTGTTTTTGTTAGTCGAGAAAATAAAATATAAGTCTTGAACTCACGACCTTATATTACTTCCACATGTTAATCACTCAGCTAGAATAGAAATCTTCTAAACAATTAATTAAAAAATATATTAATCTGTTTATAATTATACATGACTAGAAAAATAAGATAAGAACTTGGTTTTGAGACGCTAACCAGAGGTCGCAGATCAATTTCTGCAAAGAATTCCATAGTATGTTAAGGATTTATCTTATCTATACTTAAAAAGTTGATGACCCAAATTCCTGGTCATAAAAAATGCATGACTTCTCTAAGCAAGAAATGGAGGGACTTCACCTAGCAAAAGGGAAGGAAGGAGGGCCAGCAGTCAGCATAAAAAATGGATAGCTAAAGAAAGATGAATAATAAATTAATAACTCTTTATTAATAAATTATTGCTACTTGAATTATTATTTTTTTTAAAAAAAACAAAATTGTCTGCGGGAAATGTTCATATAATCAACATCACTATCACCGAATAAAATTGTAAAACTAATTAATATATATCTTACATCATAAACTTTGTAGTCTTCTTCGTATAATCAACATCATCACCATCAATATATTTTAAAATTTTAATTTTTAGTCTAAGTTTATATTTAAAGTGATAAAAGTTAGAGTAATAACCCTATATTTTTAGACGTTGCAGAATATCAAACCCAAGTAACATGAGTTTGGCTTGCTTCTAGGCCTAACATCCTTGGGTTTAGTTAAGCGTTGAGTTCAAATACACATAGATTTGGTAAGTTGTCAGGCCCAATATTTTTGAGTTCAGCTACGTACTAGCCTAAACAGACTTTATTATCTAAGAATCCCTAAACCCAATTAAAAGAGACTGTTTTGTAGGTGTTGGATCTTCCACCACCAATTATCTACTTCTTAAGCTCTGAAGAAGAGAATATTGATATGAAATGTATGATTGTGTACGTATTATTTAAATAATCAAAATCCTTATTTATCATGAACATATTCAATTTTGAAATATCATTAATTACCGCCACCATTATCTTATTATTATTATTATTATTATTATTATTTAATTTCTCTTGTGGCAGTTAAACAACAAATCTTTATTATTATTATTCTTGGTGAGAAGTGGAATGCAACAAATTAGCATTAATGGACAGAGAAAATTAAAGTCAACTTCAGCATCATCTCACCACGTAGCAGTTAGAATTAGTCAAATCTTAGATAGGTATTTTGCCATTGAAGTTTATGCATGTAAAGGTACTCTTGTTCAAAGTTCATTAATTTTGTGTATATATATTGATATAATTAATTCTTAGCTAGCTAGGGTATTTATTTACACGTAGCTAGCTAGGGTGGGTGGATTCAAGAGTATAATATATGCACCCTTATATATATATATATATATATATATATATATATATATATATATATATATTAGGATTTGGATTTTGGAAGAGGATTTATTTAAGTTTTTTAAAATACATTAGGCCGATATGCAAAATATATATCTTTAAAATTAACCAAAAGCCTTGATATATGGAGCTAGCCCTCCATTACTGCACCACCTTGAATCCATCCCTGGTTTTAATTCTTACGTGATCACATCGATCACCTGTAATTAAGGATCGATATATATTAATTAATTTAAACTCGATGGTACTGGTTATTGAGATTAATTTACAGTACTAAATATTTAAAATGTGAGCAGCTAGAGATATATTATATATATACACAACAAAAAATGCTTGCTTTTTGTCCTATATTTGCCCTTCAAAAATCAATATTCATACTGGGACTTAATTGTCAGAATCCCGTCCATGCCAACCTAGCTTCTTGTATCCATGGCAAACTGCCAAACCCTAGCTAAACCTCAAAACAAAAACAAAATGATTAAAATGAAGATCAAACTAGTCAAACTCATCATTAATTTGAAGCCAGGTAGGTAGGTGATGAAGTGCAACTTAGTGGCCTTTTGCCAACGTACGGAGGCAGATTAGTTTTGATTTATAATCTTAATTTCTTCAAAATCATCCAATTAAGATAAAACTTAATCGAAATCCTACCTCTGACATCCTATCTTCATTTCGCTTGTTGTCTTTTGCCCTAACATACATTAACCAAACACCATTGAATACTCATAACATGATGAGATTTGCCTACTCCCATCCTTCCTATAGATGTTACTCCATGATTTTATCAGCAATATCTTTTTGACTTACAAGTCATGATATATCAAATCGGTACTACTTCCACACCATTATTATTAACATTAAGTATTCCTTTAAAAGGCATGAGTTTTTGTTATTGTACAAGGCTTTATTCTTCGTACTCTCATGCATTATTGTGGATGCTGTGAAAATTTTAGGTTTTTTCAATTTGATACTCAAATTTTTTTTTTGATGTTTTAATTATAAATTGAAGACCAAGTGATCTTGATTTCTTATGAAAAGGTGGGATTGAAAAAAAAAAGGATAAAAATAAAAAAAGCATCAAACATAGGTGGCATGCCATAAATTTCATAAAAATACACACTATGGTCCTTCAACTTTAAAAATCATGCAAATTATACAATTTTAGTGCCTTAATATAAAAATGTCGTTGGCACTGATTTAAGCTATCAAAACGGATGAAATTTGTATCAAACGGTTCCATTTGATGAGGGGAGTTCATGTTAGGTTTTTTTTCTTTAAAATTCATGAAAAAATAGATCTGACCTCAAGTTGATTTTGGTTTTTAGGACGGTTTTTTAGGTCATAAATAGGTTTATCACGGTTCCTACAATGTTTTGGGTCAAAAATGGGTTGAAAACGAGTTTTTCGGTTAAAAAAACTTAAGCTTTGATTTTCTGGCCACCACAGTAGTCGGAATCTGGGCAAATCAGACGACGCTTCGTTCGCCTCGACAGACGACGCGTTGTCTGGTTGTTTTTTTTCAAAAAAAATTGGAGCAGACAACATGTCATCCGCCCCAGTTGCAATAAATAAATAAGGAGCTCAATAACCATATAAATAAGGGCCTTGACAAAATAGGTCAGGACAATATTGGGTTGGTGTTTGATTTTGCAATCGTTTATTTTTGTTATCATATAGTTAAATAAAAAATAGTTTAAAAAAAAATTATAATCCTAGTGGAGGAGTCCATAACCTGGTTCACGGGTTTGGCGTGTTAGCTCAGGTTACCCAATTCACAGGTTTGACGGGTTTACCCACCAACCAGATAAGCTTTTTTTTTGTTTTTGGTCCTTTAGTTTTTTAAATTATTATTTTTTTATTTTATCCTTCAATATTGGATTGGTTAGGAAATACACTGCATGATTTATTTTTGTTTGTTTTCTATAGGGTTATCACAGTCTCAAATAAATATATATTTTAGGGTTGGTGTTCAATTTTAATATCATTTATTTTTATTATATAATTAAATAAAAAAAATTATAAAATAGGTTATTAAACCCAATAGAGTCCATGACCCGGGTCGCAAGGAGATTGAGGTTGATCCATTCTATTGTTGTCTCGATATTTTTTAAAAACATCATTATCTTAAAGTTCTTTTAAAAATCAAGTCATAGTTTTATCAGCCATTTATATTACTTTTAAATTCATAAAATTAATCAATTTAAATGATACTAACCAAAAACTTATTTAATTAAAAACTTGAATGAATAGGTTTTGGTCATTTTAAATGATACTAACCAAAAAAAAAAAAAAAAA
>Ga0307508_10005145_pt1 | contig 12520 bp, 9 predicted proteins | sample 9_EM_MG_FD_203089 | JGI IMG/M metagenome (GOLD analysis project Ga0307508, IMG submission 203089) | Populus trichocarpa ectomycorrhiza microbial communities from riparian zone in the Pacific Northwest, United States - 9_EM | ecosystem: Host-associated > Plants > Roots > Unclassified | place... | reverse complement strand
GTTTTCTTTTTTTTTTTAAAAAAAAAATCGACACTATTTCATTTTCAATTTCAAGCTTCAACTGCTATGAGATTCAGCTCAGAATTCTTCAACCGCCTCCTCTTTCTCTCTTTCCTTCCCTCGATTTCCTCGACAAAAATCCAGCTCTCTCAAAATCCTCGCTTCCCTAACACACACGAAAAACACGTACATTTATACACATACGAACACGTATAAATACAAAAAAGATTTTAAAACCTTTCCGCGCAAATGGATCGGAGGAGGGCGGGGAGTCCGGTGTATACCAGACAGTGGAGCAACGAATCACGTGGTTCAAACAGTACGGGCTCGTCATCTCCCGCGCCGATGTCACCGGCGCACCCGAACTCACGTCTAAGTTCAAACATGTCAACAATCAAGCGCACACAAAACGTGGCCGCTAAGGCTGCTGCCCAACGGCTGGCTCAGGTGATGGCGTCATCGCAGACTGCAGATGACGACGAAGAAGATGATCTAGATTTCCGATTTCCTGCTCGACCGGCTCCGGTTCCTGCTTCGTCGGGGTTTAGTAGTGTTAATCATAGAGGGAGCTCTAATGGTGTTTCGGTTACTAGACCTAATAGATCTCCGTCTCCTGCGGTAATTTTTAGTGCGTAGTGGCTTATACGATGCGTTTCAAAATTTAAATGAACAATTCGATTCTATAGTGTTTGAGAACTAGTGCTAGTAGTAGTTGCTATATTGATGTACAGATCTCTGCTTGCAGTGGCAATTTCGATATTTAATGCTTTTATATGGATAATTATGTGTCAATTACATTGATTTTCAATTTAGATATCTGATTCCAATTCTGTTGAAGTCGAGTTTGGAAATTCAATTTTTTTTTGAGGTTATTTTTGTGTGTGTATGTGTGTTAGGGTTTGACTGGATCCAGGCTAATTGCAGATTTGGTATTTTTAATTAGTTAGGTCGGAACTTTATGGAGAATGTGCCATCAGTTCGGTCTACATCGGCTGGAAGGCCATCGATGTCAGTTCGTGCAGCTACAGTGGTGCCACCAAGCAAACAATCACTAAGAACTCCCGTTTCTATTCCTCCTATCGACCCTCCATCCAGTAGGAATAGAGATAATAAGAGGTTCGGCTCTTGTTGTAATCTCCTTCTTTTTCTTTCTTTTTGGCGCTTTTAAGCTTTTGGAAGTGAATGTGGCTTATGGTGTCGATAGCTATTGGCTTAGCTTTTAATATGTTTTGGTCTAAATTTTTATTTTTATTTTTGTGGAGTATATGGATTTACAAGATGAAGAGCTTACGGGTATTTAAGTTCATCCATTTATCAATTGGCAACTTGAGTGTAGACTTCTATTTGTTTGCATCCTATCGATGCTTTGTGTTTCATTACTTGAATATTCTTGTTGCCATTTACTGCAGGTTTACATCAGATGTGGGACAACTTAAATTGGCTGATTCAGGAGATCAGCGTGAAGCTTCAGCACTTCGTGATGAAGTATGTCATTCTTACCAATCGTTAATAGTAGACATGCAATTACTTGTATTTATTGAAGATAGCTATAAATTGGTTGAACCAAGTTGCTTTGAGCTTTGAAGCTAAAACGAGCTAAATTTTGCAGCTTGATATGCTGCAAGAAGAAAATGAAGCTATACTTGACAAGGTGTGTGATCCCTCAAGAAAAATTAAAATTTTAGTTAGACTTGTCCTGTGATTTTTAACATTTATACCTGAGCTTTCTGTGCAGCTTCGTAGTGCTGAAGAAAAACGCGAGGAGGCAGAGGCTAGAGCCAGGGAGCTTGAGAAACAGGTAAGTCATATCATTTAGTCATTGGTTTGGTTTTCCTATTTGTAATTTCTCTTCTTCAGTATGTTGACTTTGATATATGAAGCAAAGCAGCCTTGGTCTCTTATCCGTGTCAAGCATACTTTCTTGCTTTTCTTTTTCTTAATCATTGTATGAAATTGTTTATATGCTTGGTAGAGTAGATACAAAGACAGTATCCTCTTTTAGTACTCTTCCTTCAATGGGAAAAAGGAAAAAGTAACTGGCTCTAAAGTACAAAGGGATGTTTGAAGTATACCTAGACAAAGAGCTCTGAAATAAACCATATTGAGTGCAGGTCCAGTTTGATGTGTTACTAGGGTACTTGTGGCTACTATCTAATTGGTGAGTGTGCTAGGGAGAGTCAGCAAGCCAACCAATTTTCTTTCTGTTCTGTAATTGACAAGCTAATATACTAATATGTCATAGCTGGTGCTGGTTACTTATAAGAAGTCTAGAATATGTTTCAGGGATTGTCGATAAAGCATGGATATTCTATTTCAGATGCAATGTGGATAGGGTTTATCTCGGGGAACTAGTGCCTCTCAGCTTTTAGGAAACATATCTCAACATTTAAAATCTCATATGCAGATACATTTGACTATGGTTATTTGCCTATATTTCCTTTTTCCTCATGTCCAACACTTTTATTCATCATGTAACTGATGGGAAACATCACACATTGCTTTTTCCAAACATGTAACTGAGTGTTTCAAGATTGACATGATTTCTATCTAGCAAATCCAGTTGTCTGTTCGTAGACGACTCACCATATGGTCATTTACGAGGGTATATTGTTGACCTGATTGCCATTTTCATCTCATATTTGGCCTCTATGTTAATTGCCATAATTTCTGTAAAGGTTATTTTTTCCTATGTTCTCAAGTTCACTATATGTGACACTGTCAAACAAGCCTCAGCATATCTGGAATACACTATTTGATCCACTTGGATTATAGCACATGCTCTAAATTGGTTAGAAATTATAGCTCAACTCAGTTTAGTGGCCAAAGCACTCAAAATTTTTCTGCATGGTTGTGCTTTCAACAATGATTTACAGATCTTATTTCCATTTCCAATTCTCTATTAATAGGTTGCTGCTCTTGGAGAGGGTGTATCCCTTGAAGCTAAACTGTTGAGTCGGTAAGTATGGTTAGTTTTGTACGTGCCATGGTTCATTTGATTTCCTGGTTCTTAATTCTATTCTTTTTTTTTTAAATATATATATGCAGGAAGGAAGCAGCATTGCGTCAAAGAGAGGTGAGTTTGGGGACTACGTGCCATTGGAGCATATATGAATTTGAGAGTAGAGTAGTCTTTAACTTTTTATTTCTCATGTTCTCCAGGAACATAAACTTGTTGGTCCATTACTTGAGCTTTTTTTATTACTTATTTTCTCTTTTTTGGCTAACAGTATCAATTAAATTTGCTGATTTTATTTAAGTGCTCTCTTCCTTTTTTTTTTTTTTTAAGGGTGCTGACTCTTATTCTTTTAACAGTTCTTGTTACAGTACTGAAAAGTTTCTTGTCACAGGCTGCTCTTAAAGCTGCAAAACAATCTACAGATGGTAGAGATGCAGAAGTCGCAACCCTTCGTACAGAACTTGAGGTGCGATATGCTAATTCAGCCAAGTTGGTGTTTATTCTCATTAGTTACCTTGAGATGTCAAGCCTTACCTCATTTTTCAAACCAGAGCTTGAAAGATGACACTGCAACAGCTGCGGAACAGCTGCGAGAAGCTGAATCTGAAACAAAAGCTCTTCGCATGATGACACAAAGAATGATTTTGTCCCAGGAAGAGATGGTGTGTGCATTAAATTGAACTTGAGGTTTATATTTAGCCTTATAGCTGTTAACTGTTTGCTGCCCATATCTTTTAGGAGGAGGTTGTCCTGAAGAGATGTTGGCTTGCACGCTACTGGGGTTTAGCTGTTCAGCATGGTAATCAACTCAAATATGATCTTTCCTGCTTGGGGAAAAATGGTTACATGCTTTGAATTGCTTGTCTTTGTTTGAAGGGGCATATAGAGACTGAGGCATGAAGCCCAGCTAGCTTGTTAGATATGCTAGTGCACTTTGATGGGTTTCAACTTTTGATCTATATTGGATAGCCACCATAGAAGACCTTTTTTAAACCTTTCTTTGTTAATGGATCGTGGTTGCCATCTCTCTATTGTCCACATCCGACTAGGGGTGTGCACAGGTCAGGTCAGGTTTGACTGTATTTTGTATCCAACCTGACTTTTAATTTCTCCAACATTCTAACCCGTACAAAACCCAAACAGTTCAGATGAGGCTGGTTGGATAGTTTTTTTAAGATAATGTTGATAACCACAGGTTAGGTGGTTTGATAAAAAGAAGAAGATATCGAGTAAGATTATCTGAATTAGAAGGGAAAGTGCCAAGTCTTGCATTTTTGGATGAAAAAAGTATCGCCTGACTAGCAGGGCTAGAAAAGCGACTAAGGGAACTTTAATGAGCAGTTTCCCCATAGCCAAAGCTTAAAAAATTCAGACAAACCACACTCACTGTCGTACTTGAATTTGACAAGACCATGATGATAGATTGGATCTAGCTTCAAGTCCCCTTTTGTATGTATATATACATATATATAGACAAATTGGATCGATCTTCTAAGGTTAGAGTTATCACTGCCACCAAAGATCCACAGCCGACTGATATCCTTCAAAGAGGTTTAGGGATTTTGTGGTTCTGATTTTTCAGGATGTAGAAGTTTTAGGATTAAAGGAGGAGAGAAGGTAGTTTGTTTTTGACAAGTGCAGGTGGCTGAAGCAGGGTAGCAAAGAGGGTAAATAAAATTATGTATCTATAAGAGGGTTAGTTACGTGGAAACTCATAATTTTAACTTTACCCTAAGGTGGTGCCATAAGAAATACATGGTTGCAATATATGCGGGTTGGGTCAGGTTTGGCAGTTTTCCAAAACTCTGACACACAACCTGACCCGCACAATCCATTTTCTAGCTCTTTAGATCCAATTCTATTTGATATATCTGGAAACCCAGCTTTTGTGGGTTGGTCACGTTAGATGATGTAGATGGATTCAATAATTTGAACATGCCTAATGTACATTATGTTGTTTTAGGTCTATTGGCTATTCATATGTGATCTTCCAATGACAGACTTATTAGTCACGCAATGGTCATGTTTTCTATCCATGGCAGACTCATTCCATCTCTTCATTCTTCGGGCTAGGCTAGAAAAAACATTTAACAGTATTGTTGCATACACATCCACAAGCTTTGAACCGAGTCCTTTGGCTACTGCTAAACTGCCTTTTGTTCTGTTTCTTTCATTTCTTCAGGGATTTGTGCAGATATAGCAGTGTCAAAGCACGAGCATTGGTCTGCTCTAGCTCCTCTTCCATTTGAAGTTGTCATTTCTGCTGGACAAAGGGCTAAGGAGGAGTTGGATAGAGGCTAGTTTGATGATTTCTTATTAGCATATTTCCTATTTTTGTTTCTTTGTTTAATTTTCTCCATCATTTACCATTAATTAGTCTTTTAATCTATAATGTTGTATAAATGAAACAGGTGGTGGTGATCCAGATAGGAGTAAAGTAGTTCGTGATTTGAGTGATCTTACTGGAGAGGGAAATATTGAAAGTATGCTTTCAGTTGAAATGGGATTGCGGGAATTAGCTTCTTTAAAGGTCTTCTTTTTTAAAAAGATATATTTTAACCTCATTGTCAGTTGCTTTAGTTTTATTTTCTTTGATATACTTGTCAGTAGCATTTCGTAGAACCATACTTTCTTAGTTTACATGGGTTTTTTTGTCAGTTGACATGGATTTCAAGAATCGCTTGTAATGATTTCTCATACTGTCATGCACTTTTGTAATAACTTTTATGTACCAAATGCATAGTTTTGCTTGTTGAGTCATTCATGAACCTTATTGTTGGTTATTCTAGTTTCATTTTCATTGATGTGCATATTTGTCGCTTGCATTTTTTTTTTCAGTTGACATTGATTTTAAGAATTGCTTATAGTGATATCTTTTACTGTCATGTACTTTTGAATACCATGCAATTTTTTGATTTTTTTTTTGTTCTGATAATGTCCCACCTCACCCTGTTATAAGGTTGAGGATGCAGTTGTACTTGCTCTGGCTCAACACAGACGACCAAATATGGTTCGACAATCCTTCTCAGGTAACTTACCTCTGTTATTTATAAGTTATTTTTCCACTCAACAAATGTGTTGGTTGAATTTCTTTACTAAAGATGTGGTATAGCATTTTAATGGTGCTTTTCCTTCTTTTGTCATATGAATTTTTGTAGCCTACTGTTTAGAATCTTTGTGATGAGTGTTATGGTAGTTTGATATGCAATACTAAAATCTGGTATCCAATAAAAGTTGTTCTGAGTTTGCTGAAAATTTTTACTCATACTAGATTAAGTTTTTGGATGTTTATCTGTTAATGATGTTACCGTTTGAAGCAACTCTTACAAAAGAAAACATGATAACCTGGCATATATCTTTTCCTCTTGTTTTTTTTTCTTTCCCGGTTTTCAGATTCGAGACCACCAGGTGATCCCAAGTTTACTGAGGCCACTGGTAAGAGCTGTAACTTATCTGTCATCAAGTTATGTTTCATGAAATAAAATTAACGAGCCCTGTCCCTTGTTTTAACTGCAGAATTAAGTAAAGCAGAGGCAGAAGATGTTGATTTCAAAGAGGTCAGCAGCCGTTGTACTTGACTTATTATTTGTTGTCACTGTTTTTTCATTTTAAGATTCCAGTCTTGCTACAGGACTTTGTTACAATACAAAGCCACTATTTTTTTTTTCATCTGTTATCATGTGCATAGAGAGGAAAGAAGACTTCCCCTCTCCTGTATACCTTACCTGACCATTCTTTCTTTCAAGGATCTTATCTTCTAGGTCTAGTCTAGCATTGCAAAGCCTTTGTAGGTCCACATGCATGAGGAGGTCTGTATTGTACTTTTATTAGTTCTGAGAAATTATTTCAAGCTAGAGTGGAATCCTAGACCTCACATTATCCATGTATTTATGTCTTCCAACTGTTAAAGCATCGAAACATGAAAGTTTAAACTAAGCGTAATAGCGTGTAGGTTTTGAGGGAAGGGAATGGAATGGAATGGAAATGAGAGTAATGGAAAGGAAACTAACCCAATTTCCTTTGTTTGGATCCTAAAATTAGGAACATAAAGGAAAAGAAAGGAAGGGGGGAAATTAAATCTCTAAATTTCCTTTTGGTTTGTAAAAACCTTTCTCCCAAATTGGGTGGAATGCAAGGGAAATAAAAAAAAAAATGACACAATTTTTCCCAAAATATCCTCCTAGAAAAACATTCTAGTTGAACATCTTCAACTCTTCTTGTGTAAGGATGATTTAGTAAAAAAAATAATGTCACTTGTTTTCTTTTCTTTTCCATGTACATCCAAACAATGAAAACTTAGTTCCCCCCACCTTCATTGAACCAAACAAAAGAAATTTAATTTCACTTCTTTTCCTCTCTTTAATTTCCCATGTTGTCCCTAACATCTTTAGATTGCCATACACTGTGAATGAATTTCACGTAAATACGATTTACTTTACAACAACCACAGACAACAACCACAGACTGGTGTTATAAGTTGGGATAACAATAACAACAATAATACTGACAAAACAGTGTTATGCTTTCCAGTCCTTCTCTTCTATAAAGCCATACAAAACTTTCAACATAATCTATTTGGATACTCAACATTACCCTTTTGGCATCAGCCCTTTCTAGATGTGCTTCCCTACATTTTGACTTTCTATTTGCTCTACCATGCATAGGGTTAAATAATAAGTTATGGTCTGGGGAAAACTTGAAGTTGATAACCGTCTAAATCAGACAACCTAAATCTGATCTCTCTCAAGTCTTGTTTGATCCTCATGATTTCATTTCATGAAAGGCTACCTTGATTGTCTGTTCTGGACTTCTTTAATATTATGTTCTCACATTATTGAAATGAGTGAGTTCGCAAATATGTGGTTTGTGACAGTTGATTAGTACCAGAATTTATGTATATTTTGATTAAAAAATGCTTCAATTTGTTACGTGCAGGCTTGGCTAACTTATTATTGGAGAAGAGCCTTAGTACATGGTGTGGAAGAAGATATTGCAGAAGACAGGCTTCAGTTTTGGATTAGTCGTAGTGGGCAGTCACCGACTTCACATGATGCTGTGGATGGTAATTTATATGCTTTTATAACAATATATTGCAAAAATTCTAGTAAACAGGCACCAATTATCCGCCTCTCTCTCTTTCCCCTAATGCTTCGTTTAGCTATTTATGGTCCCAGGTATAATTTGCAAAATCCTATTTAAAAATTCTTGTCATCTATTTAGGACAATTTATTGTCTAGGTTTGTGTGCATGTTTTGTTTTGTTTTTTTTTTTTGCTTCTATCTCATTTAAAGTAGGAATGTTGATGGAGATAAACTAAAATAAAAATGCTTTACGCAATACATGCGGTTGCTTGAGTTGGTAACTTGTGGGTATTTCAGATCCAATATTGATCAGGCCAGCTAGGTCCAGTATTACCTATTGTTCAAATAGTCAGTCATAAACTCTCTCCGCTATGCTGAATGGCTTGGAAATCCTCATGTTAATGGCTTTTATGAAATTGCAAAATGATTGAAATAATACATGTGGTCATGAAGACCTCTTATGTTGGCAGACTTGGTAGTGCAATCCTTTTTACATTTTGCCTCGATAGATGGCATGTGCAGTTCTTGATGTTTTCAATTGGTGTCCTTGATGCAGTTGAACGAGGCGTATTGGAACTAAGGAAGCTGAGCATAGAGCAACAACTATGGGAAGCATCTCGGAAAGAAATTGATCATTCTTCTTTGGCCCCAGGTGCTAACCATAAACACACCGATTCAGAGCTCTCTTCATAATGGTCGCAAGTTTAAATAGCTACATTCTTTCAATCCATTTTTCCTTGTAAGTTATGTCAATTTTATGCATGTAAATTTCGTTTTTATATATGTTTTTCCCCTCCACAATCAATTACCGTTATAATTCCCCTTTGAACTCGTACACAACCTGAAATTAGGCTTTATGTCTATACGATACTCAGATTGGATGTGAGAGTCAAGTACGTGGATCTACTGGTTCCTTCACAACTTAAATTTTGTATTCATGCAATTCATATGGCCAAGGCAAAGACATTGGAAAATCTTTAGTATTACCATTCAAAAAGTTGTTCAATACCCCGGTGCTTGGCCTTAATATTGCCCTGTGCCCCAGCACTTCTTTCCTGCTCGTCTAAATCGTTTGAGAGACTTCAGAATGTAGTAAGTAAATATCTTCGGATTCCATGAGACTTTTTCCCTTTACAGAGACATAGATCATGCCTGTGAGTGGAGTAATGGTAGAATCCCTGAAAACCATAGCCTGTGTTGCCCTGCTGAAACTTCCCCCCCTTGTGGAAGTTTAGCATAGAGCAATAACTATGCTAGTGTGATATGGAGTAGGGTCCGATTGTACTGGGCCTCTTCTCTCTAATATTCAACTCAATTTTATTTTGGCCCTAGATGTAAAAGGAGCAGGTCCAAGTCAGCAAATTCCGATGAGATAACCATTCTACACTATCAATTTTCAAATTCGTAGCTTTATGCAGGCTCTACATCCGGTCAATGCTGAGTTTACCTGCAAAGGAGAAGCATATTAGACAGGCTATATCATGTTCTGTTTGGTATTATAGAGTTTGTCATCTATTCTTCAAGTATCATTTTGTTAAAAACATGTTCCCTGTCAATTAAAAAATGATTTGGCATCAAAATTGCTTGCGAAGACTTTCAGTTTTCATGTCAACTAAAAGTCAATACCTGGCCTAACGGTTCCCGTGAACAAGACTAGGGCAGAATAGAATCTTATGCAATTCAAGAGCCAAACTTAGGGAGTCTTTTGGGTTTGGGATTGCTGTTGTATTGTGTTTTTTAAAAAAATTTAAGTTTTTTTTATGTTTTTAGATTATTTTAATAGGTTAATATTAAAAATAAATATTATTTTAATGTATTTACAAGTAAAAAATAATTTTAAAAATAATTTTTAATGGGAGTCAAACGTGGCATGTGGCATTTCATCCTTGAGCAGTAAAGGCAAGCAGACCTGAACAAAATAAAAGAGAAAAAGTTGATGAGCTTTTCTCCACTATGTAACACAAGGAAGGAGCCGAGTGAAGGAAGGCAGCAAAGGAAGAAAGGGAAAAAGCGAACCTTTGCTTTCATTGCAAGAGTTCAAAGGCCAACACAAACCACTCTTCGCACTATCACATTTTCCAACTCCGATTCACCCAACCACCTCTCATTGTTTATGGAGAAAAGGGGTTTCAAAGTTGCCTTTCTTGTGGATCGCATCTACACCTTTCTCTTTTTCTACCCAACCACCTCTCATTGTTTATGGAGAAAAGGGGCTTCAAAGTTGCCTTTCTTGCGGATTACTTCCACGCCTTTTTTTTTTTTTTTTGTAAATATATACTCTTAGGTTTTTTTCTCTTTATCACTGAAATTGAAATCTTGTCTTAACCAAACACATTTGGCGATAGAATCTTCACATTATAATCCTGAAGAGACTTTTAGTATTTCTTTTAGTTGGGAATGGTGAAGGAAAATCCATATAAATCAGCGGCAGTGGGGCGAGTACTGGTAGAAATGATGATGCCTTGTTAAAATTCAGTACGTTGGGTCCATTCCTGAAACTGGACAGCAACATGGCAATGCCAAACATCATGCAAGGCATCGGATTTTGGCATGTTGCTGTTTGTTTGCAGGCCTGTTTATATCCCAAACGAGTTTCTTTTCTTTCCCCTCTTATCTCGAGTAGACACGCCCCACGCCCTATAGCTTTTCAAAGAGTGGTCCAAACACTCGGCATCATGGATGATGGTATTCTTGTCCGTGATCTCTCAATGCCAGCCAGTCCCATCTTCCCCACGTTAGGGTTTTACATTTTCTTGTTTGTGTAGTTGTGATTAGTGAAAAAAAGCTACAGAAAGCATTGTTTTTTTGCCCGTCATTATAAGCAATCCATGACCAGCATTGACTTCACTTCTCTGCTGCCATTGTATGTGGCACATTACACTGCAATTTGTTCTTGAGATTTGGTAGGTAAACTCTCTCTTTTTTCTTTTATGCAAGTAAGAGAGTGAGGACCCATTAGAAGCTATAATGAGATGTTTTGCAGCTATGATGGGGAGCATGTGGTGTGTGTGGACCATTGCATTTAGGAAGAAGACTTTTCTTTAAAGAAAAGATGGAGACCTCGTTAATACAATGTCCTAATCTTGTACAAGCACAAAAAGAAAGGAAAGACAGGTGACTGGATGGTGTATCCTTAAGATAATCTAACTTTTTGGAAGAAAGACCATGTTGCAGGCCTATGCCCATCTTCACAAATAGCCTTCATGAACTGGAATCCATGGATTTTTAGTCCTGGCAATTAGATGAACCCAGAAAATGGAAAATTCATGTTTTCCGGCAACAATTGGTTACCAAAACAGGATAATGCATGTGAACGTTCCTAAAGTTCTACTTACTGCGGATTGTCTTTCTGTTCCTTCAATCTCCAAGTCTTCTCAACATTAGAAAACTAGATAGTATTGTACTTGTAATTCAAGAAAGGTCGATCGATCAAGCCCTTTTTGGGAAGAACAAAACTGTGAAGGCTGCCAATACCCTGAAGATACTGCCATATTCTCGCTGGATTTTCTTGAGAAAGTAATGAATAATCCTCAGTTCCACGCATTTTCTGATAAAATGGAAAGTGATCCTGGAAAGCCACTTTTTAAGGGAACATACCCTATCCTCTTACAATAGTATAGAAGGATACAGGGTATTTGTGGATGCCTACTTGCCTGGTCGGTATAGCACTCGTGAAAGCCAAAACAAAACAAAATTAATAGAACTGTAATTTCTGAGAGAGAATTCAAGGATCCAATAGATAAAAGCAGTACAGATTCCATTCTCTCTTTTCCTTTTCAAAATGCCAACCATATGTGCTGACTCAGCTCTAAAGTCTCAGCCTAGTAAGCACTGGCACAACTCTCTCTAGTTATTTGAGTACTCTCTCACACATCTCTTTCAAACACACCATTTTCAGGCCTGCAAGCAAAAAGCTAGAGATGTAATGATAATATAAAACAAGCCTAGTTATTTATTATTTAATGCCCTGCCCTCAACTCCATGTCCTCCACTGAGCAACATTTTAAGCAGGCCTTTCTCTTGAAGCACTTTATCTCTCAAGTCATTTTTCACTTTCTGAAATTATGCACTCTCAAACTTGGAAAGCCATGACAATGGCTGCACTAGTGGTTCAGCTGTGCACTTCCATGGGTGTAGATTCTTCTTCACCTCATCCTGATAAGATTGCTGGGCTTCCTGGACAACCCCATGTGGGCTTTCAACAATTTTCAGGTTATGTTACCGTGGATGGTAACAAGCATAGAGCTCTTTTTTATTACTTCGTTGAAGCAGAAATAGATCCAGCATCAAAGCCTTTGGTTCTCTGGTTGAATGGAGGTTTGCAGCTACTCACCTTGCTTCATATTTAAGGCCACGTAAATGAATCAAATGACAAATGAATGATGTTTGGAAAGAAAATTCAGTTACGTTCTTTGATTTGAAAATTTGAGTTGCCATTGATGTTCCATATCTGTATTTTGTAGGGCCTGGATGTTCTTCTCTG
>Ga0307508_10005141_pt1 | contig 12528 bp, 21 predicted proteins | sample 9_EM_MG_FD_203089 | JGI IMG/M metagenome (GOLD analysis project Ga0307508, IMG submission 203089) | Populus trichocarpa ectomycorrhiza microbial communities from riparian zone in the Pacific Northwest, United States - 9_EM | ecosystem: Host-associated > Plants > Roots > Unclassified | place... | reverse complement strand
GCTCTGGTCTGTTTGTAGAGGTGTACTCCTGTGAGTACTTATTAGGGTGAGTTTACTAACTTGGGTTCCTTTTCCAAGAAAGGGGGACTGCCTAAATGGGGCTGAATCGCGCTCCTTATATAGTAATCTACAGGTGGCTGTGCTCCGTTCATTTCGGAGGTGGCTGTGTTAAGGTATGACTCAGTATAACTCATTCTGACTCATTCTGACTCATATAACTAAGAAATGACTAGGAAGAACTATAAATAGCCTTTGGCTTGGCAATGACTCATTATGACTCATCATGACTCAGTATGACTCCTTATGACTCATGCTGTGCAAGGTCACATGATCTACTTTGCCATTATTTGGGCACTAACTTGGCTAGTCCTTTTTGCCTTACTCTGATTCATCATGACTCACTATGACTCATGCTGTGCTTCAGGATGACTCATCATGACTTGGTATGAGTTGACCGGGTCACATGATCATTTCATCTCTATAACACTTAGCTAAGTTCATAGGCAGTTTGGAAAGATATTAAGGAAAAGATTTGGTATGTAAATGGAGCTAGTGGTAAAGGTGGGTTAGGAGAAAACATTTAATTCCTCCATAACCTGTGGATGGAATAATAAGGAAAAATAGGAGTATATACTAGATACTAGTGGCTATGTGTACTTCAATTCGCCAAGCATTCTGACCGTGGGAATCAGGTGAAATCTCAAGTATCGGGTCAAATGTCTTGCAACACACAGGAAATGTACATGGTCTTGCATCCAACCAATTTGGTGCAGGTCAGCGTGTGAGCACACGCACGCACACAGATTGTCGTGCCAGTGGCAAGGGTGAGGGCGGGCAAGGGTGTGGGAGAATGTGTGCACACATGCGAGGGTGAGTAGTGACTCCAGCAAGGGCAGGTGTGCAGATAGGCATGTTTGTATCAAGCGTGGTGTGAGAAGTGGGTGGTGGCAGGCATTGAGCAAGGGAAGGGCATGGGACAGTACATCAGATGTATCAGATGGTGGGGGAATGTGCAGAGGGTGATGAATGCCTCACCTTGTTTTTCCTGTGAGGGATAGACAAGCGGGACATGCAGTGGCGTGTGGCGCGTGAGGGAGAGGTTTGTGTGCATGGAGGTTGGAAGCCCTGAAATAATTGGTGAGCAATTTGAGATAATGGTGAATAAACAATGAACACTTACTGGATGATAATGATCCTGAGACGATCTTGACTGTGATTTAGAGGTTGAGGAGGGCCAGGGAGAAGTACTCCGGATACACCTCTGGGTACACTTGTGATTGAGAAGTCCTGAAATAATCAGTGAGTGACTTGATCGGATAACAGTGAGTAAACAATGAACACTTACCAGGTGATGACAATCCCGAGACAATCTTGGCCATGATTCAGAGGATGAGGGAGGCCATGGGGGAGTACTCTGGATACACCAGGCATACTCGCAATCACAGGGATTTGGTGTGCACATGGAGTGGGTGGATGAGAAATCCTGAGATAATTGGTGAGTAACTTGAGATAACATTGATTGAAGGACAAATTCATACCGAGTGATGACAATCCGTTACTCTGGACATGGATCTGTTAAAACATTCCATCCCTCCATCTCCACTCCTTGTCTTATCTAGATGATGTTTGACAAACATTTGTTTCTATAAATCTTTCAATACATTACCACCACGTCTTGTCCATGACCACCCACTGCTTACTTGTTGCCATTGCATTCAATCAGCACCAGGAATTCCCCTGCAAAGATGGCTGTCCCATCATCTTCTCATCATAACCGTGACTGCAAACATGAACATGAGCATGAGCATCATTACTGTTCCAAGCAGCAACACCATCACAACACTATTTCTTCAACAACACTTGTGCTTGTCTCTCCCTCATTTTGGCTGTCCTTGCTACTATCATGCTGTCTCTCCCTGCATCCCAAAGCGCAAATGCTGCTGTAGGAAAGAACAATCATGCTGCTACTGATATCTGGGGATATCTCAATCCAAAATGTTTGTGGGCACTGATAACCCATGAGCATGATGTTGCAATGCACAAAGCTGAAGTTGCACATTGTGAAGCCAAGCTGCTTGTTGGCACACCTGGGAGTGTGCTTCCTACTCAGTCACCAGTCACTCATCTGGTGTGCCCCACTCAGACTTTCATTGACATTTCTCCTGTGCAAACTATTATCAAAGAGGTCGGGTACTATGGTTGAGGAAAAAGTTTACTATAAGCAGCCTGGACTGAAGTGAAAAGTCAAGGAACAACCACTCATTTGGCACCATCCCAAGCTCTGAGATGAAGGAGGGTTTTCTGTCATTCTCTTAAAACAGAATACCAGATTTACCTATCCATCCAATACTTTGTAGAGTTCATCTCCCCTCCTTTATCTGGGCTTGGGGGACAACAGCACACTTGGAATTTAAACTATGTTCGACCAGTGAATATATTCATGATGGACATGTGAAATACCTTACCTCCCTCCCATACCCACCACCACAGGCGTGTGTTGAATCAATCATGTAGCCTGTACTGTTCAAAAATGCGAGGGTTAATATGCCAGTTGAGAAAAAAATGTCGGGCCTCTGCCAACACATGGCCATGAATCCAGTGGGGATGCACAGCACCACAGGGAAACACTGGTATCAGATGGCAGGGCTGAACAATCTGATGCACTGGAATGACTTTGGCACTAGGCAGTCGCTGCCTTGTGGAGCAGCTAATATGAAACATCTTTGTATTGTTATTGAATGACTCAAGGGGCTTGAACCAATGGACGTAGGCGAGGGGATGGGGGTAGTTGTCAAGGTGCGATGGTAGCCTGAAGATGGCATGGACTTCTGCCACATGCAGACCTGTAGGCAATGGATGATAGTAACACAGTGACTTCGAGGCTAATGTACCATATAGTGCGCCTCATTGTCGTTGCAGCTCAGGTATTGACATCCACAAGAATGGTATCAAATCTTGCCAATGTGGGCAGTTTGCAAACTCCATTGGAGCATTCTAGGTGTGAGTGTATCCTTGAAATCACATCCGCTGCATGTTCAATTGGTGGTATGATGAGCACCACATTGCTGAAAACATCAAAGCAGTCATTGGTGTTGGGTTTGAGGTATTGGCATCCACAAGGCAGGGTGTTGATAAACACTCTAAGTGCTTCAAGGAAGCACACAGCTCCATGGTGCTGTTCTAAATGTTGAATTGTTTTCTTGGGAAAGGGTGGCTGGCAAGAGATTCGGTAACGACTCGGAGATGGACAGTGTACTTGTGCCACATGGAGTTCTCAAAGATATTGGCCGGGATGATGGTGCTCGGAATCAGTTGAAAGGGCAGATTCAGTGTCCAATAGACCAGTTCCATGTCGTCAGGCCTGGTAGCCACTGAACCAAATGACCGCCTCTTGCCACTGGAGCCACCTAGTCATCTGGATGGTGTAGTCTTTTCAGTTGGTCGCGGCATATGCTTTCTTGGCAAAGTCGATGTGGAGACGTTCCGAGGTCTCGGTGTTGAGCCCATCAAGGCTATCTAGAGTTCATATCGTGTCAGTATAGTGTACAAGGGAGTGGAGTTTAGGAATATTAAAATGGTTCCGGCACCCAAGTCATATAAACACATCCTTCAGGCAGTGGAAATTGTCCAGAGCATTTTGTAATGCAGCAAGGGTGTCATCTGTATGTGAGCAGTACTCGGCAAGATGGACAAAGTCTACAAGGCTACAGGCAGCCTGCTGGAAGTGTGGTTCTGCATTAGTGCCAACAAGGGTGCTGATGAAGACCCATTCGAGCTGTTTATGGTTGCCAGCTGTCCACTGTTTGATAGTTGAAATTCCTTTCTTGATGTGACAGAGTTCAGAGAAAATCAGCATTGTACAAAAATGTGCATCGAACTGAGCCGTCTCAACCAGCATGCCGCACCATCGCTTTAAGTGGTCTTTGATGATACCTTGATGGAGTTGATGGAGAATATCGGATGTGATGCAAAGAAAGATGTCCATGTGGGGGAGCTTAGCCCAAAAGGGCGAGAAGACCAAGTGTAAGCCCTCAGCAATAAACTTGGGCAGGTACTCATCAGTGGCCTGAGCATGAAGTGTTTTGGTTGTTCGTATTTGGTTGCGGCATGGAAACTGTAAATTTTGGCCTCGTTGATTAGGTGGTACCAGGCACTTAGGGCATCAATTTTCGGCACAACATGCCACCAGACACTGCTCGGGGTGGTCACCAATAAATGCAGCAAGAATCGGGAAGATCCAGCAAATGCAGCCATCGGCACCAACCATCTTGACACCTTGCTTGCCAGCAGCCACAAGCAGCTTTAGCAGCAATGACATGCAGTAGTGGAAAAGGTGGTAAATGGCAACCGAGTTGTCTTTGAAGGATGCAAGTTTTGAAATGGGTAAGTAACCCAGCAGTACAGAGGCATGGCGTGAGGGTTCATGGCGCACATCTTTTGATATGTTTCCTATTGTCAGGTATATGGGCCATGTGGTTTTGTCACCTTTGAACCATGACAGCTCTGTTTTATCAGATGCTAGTATCACCGGTGCAATGGTCATGCCAGCTGGCAACCGTGTCTGAGCACTCTTCAGGTGTGTATAAATGTCAAACGATGAGAAATGACTCACCTGCATATCCCACCACCAGTCAGTAGTTCACATTTTGTTGTATCGGCGAGTCTGCCCCTCAGCGTCTGTATAGACCTTTTCTGTTGCGTAAGCCATGCTTCCATCAAATGCAAGATTGCCCATTAACTCCCGAATACAAGCTACCTGATCACACATCCAAAACTCAAGCTCCTTGATTTCACCTTCCATTGCCACATTGTTTTCATCAAGTGGGCCAAGATCACCATGGACATGGACAAGTCTGCAGGTCCATTCTGGTCCTGTGGGTAGTTTGTCCACGAGCTGCAAGAAAGTGTATTTGCTGCGGTAGGATGGCTGTGTTCGATTTTTCATCTTGGCACAGGTATGTTAGTTGTGTAAAGATTCCATTATGACTGCAAACTGACTATAGATAGCTTTAGAAATTCTTCCGTGGCACGCTGGTTCACATTTTTGATGAGCCACTAGGTGAGCTTCCATTCCTCATGATTGGAAAATGGAGCATATGCTCCTTCTCCAGTTGCGTCTTGGTAACGTTTCATTTGTTCAAACGAAGTTTCCTCACGACTGATAATATCTGCTGCAGGCTTCTCTGAAAATTCCTGGGTGAAGCGTGGAAAATGAGGGCCATGTCCTTCCTCAACAGTTTATGCGGCTGGTATGTCCTTGCACTCATCCTCTTGAATGTCAAGCTCTGGGACATTGGGAGTACTGCCTGGCATGTCAACGTTATAATTGCCATCAAGATCAAGTAAGTCAATGTGCTCATTGATATCTTGTGAGTCATCTGAGTCATGAGTTCCAGTTCCAGAAGCACATTGTGTTCACCATGCCTGGCTTCCCACTGGCCATGATATGATATCAAATAAGTGATGTGCTGACACACTCCCATAGCAGTTGGAAAGACACATGCACAGTAGTTGCAGGTATGTTGTTGCTGCCGGATGTGGTTTGGCATTGGTTCATTGACATGGGCAGCAAGAAAAAAAAAGTGGGCTTGCTGTGGCCTTGGCACAGAGGGAATATGGTGAGAAGATGATGATTGACCACCGACTGTCCTTCTGCTGATGACTGACCCTTTCTCCGACCTGACCCTTGACTTTCAAATGGCTAATTTGTAGTTTCGTAAGTCTTTGTTCCCCCACCATTTTTTTAACCATCTCATCACTTCTCAGTCAGTTTGGAGCCCCAAACTATAATACCAGGTCCCTGTGGTCGCTACCCTGCATACCTCAACCTCTGGGGTTGAACCTAAAACCACAATGCAATTTGGTAAGTCTCCATTCCTACTAGTCACTGCCCTGCTGGCCCAAACCTTGGTCCCAAACCCAGAACCCCAAAATATATTACCAGGTTCCCATGGTTGCTGCCCTGCACATCTCAACCTTTGGACTTGAACCTAAAACCACGATGCGATTTGGTAAGTCTTCATTCCTACTAGCTGTGGCTCTGCTGGCTCAAACCTTGGTCTTGAACCTGGTGCTACCAGGTCCCTGTGATCAAACAACCCTGCGGTTGTTGTTTGGCACAACAAACCACCATGCATCTGACCAAGGTATGGGGACTGGATCAGATGGCCACCCATTTGTGGACCCATCGTTGGCCACTACAGCTAACATATTTAAATAGAACCAATTATCAATTCACCTACCCCTTGGTCCGCTACCTTCTATTCCATATTCCTTAATTGCTTATCTCTCACCGCTCTTTTATTTACAGTCATTTTTTATGCATAAAGATCTGGAGGATGTATCACAGTCCCAAGGCATGCAGCCAGGCAGTGTACCTAGCAGCCATCTTTGTTGTCCATTGGCAAAGCTTCTGGCCATGCAAGGTAAGTGTATGAATTGTTGACCACATTATAGTACTGACTCAGAGCTGCCATGATCATGCAATATACAGATGAACTCAAACAAGAAAAGACCAACCAGGAGCGAGATGTGCAGGTAAAAACCAAGTGACGTGAGGAGTGCACCAAAAAATGGGATCAAGTCATGAAAGCAGCTCAAGTCAACCTGCTCAAGGTCCAACTGCCATCTCAAGCTCAGAGGGTGGCCACTAATGTGCTGTCTATTGCAGACAAAGCAGTGAGTACCTTGTGATTCTTCATGTGCATTTCAATTAAATCTATCTAGTTTGAATCTCGTGCTGCAGGAGGTCTCGCCCACACACTGACTCGTGCTAATCTACCCACCCCAGGGACACTTGTGGTGCAAAAGGGCAATATTCCACCCACACCCTCTTTGCCGAAGGCTCAGCAGGTATGTTTCATGCTACATTTGTATGTTTGTTAACTAATTAATAGACAATGCCTGCCCGTCATGTCCACATCTCAGAACTGGGTGGGTCAACAAAACTGGGTGGGCTCACCTTGAATGAGACCACTACGTGCAAGCGAGTTCATGTGCCCACTCCATTGGCTGATCAAGATCGGACAAAGTAAGTAATTCAACGAGTAGTATTATGGTGCATTGACTGCTACCAATGATAGATCTAATGGCATCAGGTCTAACAAAGCAGATCATGATGAAAACTTAGAAGACTATGGTACTCCACTGTTCACTCAGAGAAAGTGTGTGTGCCACACTATCCTTAGTGATGACAATGATCTATTGGCAGGTGAGACAGTCATGCAAGGCATGAAGGCAGCGATGGGTGATGGAGAAGTTGTTCAAGTGGCCAAGTCCAAGCCCACTAGTCACAACATGGGCAAACAGACCATGCTCATGAAAAGTTGACTGAAGATGGCAGACTATCCTCCATCAGATCACCAAGTCATTGGAACAGCTATTGAATTCTATCACACTCTCTTATTGACTGAGAACCCTTTTCCAGAGCTGTGTGAGGAGCTCAAATGGGCCAGGGATGCCTTTGATGCCAGCCATATCTACAACAAGTTACCACATGTAGAGTTAGATCCTGGCAAGATCAAGATCGTAAGTGTTGATTTAGGTGGCATGCTAATCACTCAATATCTTTTAGATCACTGTGCATGATTCAAATCTATGGGGGCAATTCAAATCGGGAGCAAAGTCATTTATTTCCTTGTCATATGGGTTTCAAATAGGGGAAGGGGCAACCACCAAGGAGCAAAACTGGAAGCTGGTAACAGAGCTGAAGTACAAGTCAGTGTTTGCTTGCTGCGTATGTATTAATATTTGGTATATACTCTATGAACTGATTAATACTATCTAGAAACTTCACCCTCACCCAACTAGTATCTACAAGAACAGTGTGATCCAGCAAGTCATCACTAAGATACTCTTCAAGAAGAAGGACAACAAAGGGATCAAATGGATGGAGTATTACAATCCATTCCCAAAGGTTGGATTTGCACTGACGCTCACAGCAGTGAGTATGCAATGATTGGATGAGCACTACCAACCAAAATAAAAACAGATCGAGTGTGCACTTGATGAGTGGACTACAGGCAAGTGCAAGTCTGTTCACTTCAAAGAAGACGAGTACAAAGGGCTCTACAACCAACATCTCAAGACGCTCAACTACTTTGATGAGCAGACAAAGGAGCAAGGTATCTTGCTGAAGACTCTACAAGAAATCTTTGACAGTGGAAAGTAAAGCGAAAGGATGACCATTTAATTGATTTATACCATTGGTTGATTAAGTGCAGGTTAAATGCAGGTGTCAATGACCACAAACAGAGCACCAACATGATTACAATTACCAACAATCTCATTGAAGATGCAATCAAGGAATTTGGCCAGGAGAATGGACCAATTGAGGAGATTGAGGAGGAGGAAGAGCAGAGTGGATGGTGGTTGAAGGATGAGACCCAGTTGAAGTGGGATGCCAAGGATCAGATGTTGGAGGAGTTGGATGAAGGTGTGGAGTAGGTGTGGTATGGGATTAATGGCAGTATTGTTGATGGTATAGTAGACCTGGTAGCTTTGTGCTACATAGCACTACTGTGTTCTTCAATAGCATGCATTGTCGATTATCATGGTTTACTACTCTCACTATCGAGTGCTACTGAATCTATGGTGGCATGCATTGTCAATTACTATGGTTTACTACTCTCACTATTAAGTGCTACTGAATCTATGGTAGCATGCATTGTCAATTACTATGGTTTGCTATACTCACTATGGGTAGTGATAATTGAGAACTTAAATCTATGTAGTACTACATAGTGGGGGAAAGATGATGGTGTCTATTGGGACCATATGTACTATGTAGCACCACATAGACTGATTTTTTATAGATGCCTTGACAGATGGCTTAGTGTGAATGTCTCACCTACCAGATAGAGTAGTGTCTTTTGCAGAAAGTTGGCTCCACTTTTAGCATCTTTTACTGTATACTTTTACTGGGTTCTGATCTTGTCCAAGGTGAGCCTGGGGTTGGAGTGTCGGATTGTTTTAGGGCCTGGGACGCTGGCATTGGCCATGGGAATCATGGCTGGAAGTGGAGTTCCTGGTCTCAGGGTGGTTTTTCTGCTGCCTAGCACCATTGTATGGTGTAGACAGCAGGGTTTTGTGTTGGTATCAAGGTCTTGGTGGCTTGTGGGCTGGAGACCTTGGGTCTATGAAGAGGCTAAAGCTTTTCATCGCCGAAAGTTTTCAGGGTCCTAGTGGGGGTGCCATGTGGTACAGGATAGAGAAGCTCCTGTCCCGGCCTTATAGTCACTCCTATCAGCCTGTCCTTATAGTTACACCCCTCACACATGCCCCATACTGTCTCACCATGGCTGGCCCTCTCCAGCCTGTGCCTCCCCCACCACTCAGAGTGGCAGCTCCAAGTTTGTACAGGTCAGTAGCACTCTAATCAGTGCCATGATAGCATCACAAAGAATGCAAAATCCTGAGATCACAATAGATGATAATATTTTCTAATATCATATGCTATGAACCAGTTTGGTATATCAGATTTATACACCCTTATCATGTTATCTCAATTAACTGCTTTTCTGAATTGGAGGCAGACTTTTCCGGCAAGTGTGCTCTTTCTAATAATGTGCCGTCTTCTGATATCTCTAGATAATGGGTTATATTTTGTACTCATTATTACAGTCAGGTAATCCAGAAAACACGCCTGACAGTATGTGAAATTGACAAGGGCCTGAATAAAGAGTGTGGGTGTGTAGACTTGTGCCCGAGACCAAGAAATATGCTATAGTTGTGGAACCTAACCAGCACACTGAGGGAAGCAACTAAAATGGTAATGAACATGCATATCTGAGATCTATGCATCCTCTGCCTTCTTTCGGGGGCTCTTGCTCCCCGTAGGACCCCCTGGGTCAGATCTTTCTCCTCTGAAAGACTCCTGATAGTAGTTGGTATTGCAGTGAGTTTTACCCATTAGGCAGCATTCAAGGAAGTGATTCAGACAGAAGCATTATCTAAATATAGGAGGTTAGAAGTTGTAGAGTATATGTGCCTGTACCAACTTACTGAGGCACATATATTTTGAACTTTCTTGCCTCAAGTTAAGAACTTGTTTGGCCAAGCCTAAAGCATGCATCAGATTCACAGCATATAGCTACAAACTGCATTGAGGGCGCTTACCAGATTTGTCTCTTGGCATACTCCATCAGGAAAATGTTTGTTTGTATAAGACAGGTCATTCTTGCTGTCCAGCCTAAGGCCTGATTGCACAGTCATGGAGTGGCCCTGGCATGAGCAACATCTCGAGCACAAGGAACAGGGTGTTACTAGTACCTGGGTTATTCATCATGGTCACGGTGTGTGTAGAGACATAATAGCAAGAGTTCAATGTTCAGAAGCTAAGAGCGGAGAACAAATAATCTGAGGATTATTCGTGCTGAGATTGAAATCTTTTGACTGTGCCGACATACCCAAAACTCTTCAAAGCTTCAAGTCCATTCTCACTACAAATCGCTAATTAATCTACCAAAGTGACTTGCCCAATCGTTCACCACACATATCTGCACATGTTCACACCCTCACCATCCTTGTGGGGGAAATCTTCGCTCATGACAAGGCCTAGAACATAGATCGCAGGCATGTTCCTGACATGCCAATTAGTCATGCTATAGAGCATCAAGCAACAGGAGGTGCACACAACACAATGGAACGTGTTTTGGAAGACCTGCTGTTGGTTTACAACCCACCCAGGTGTTGGTGATGTGGGGCTCAGTGAATCGTGGCACAATGGATGGAGCGAGCCTGAGGGGGATGCGATGACATTGTCCAACATGGATCAAATGGGATGGGAGGCACTCAAGTTGCTGGTATGCGAGGTGGGTGCTATTTCTTGACCCTGTGGTTGCTTACACCTTGTTTGTTAATGCATGGCAGGTGGTAGATGTCGGATGCGGACAGCATGGCAAATCTGATTTTCCAGCTCAAAATATGTGGTTGGTGCTGCATGTGTATGGTCAGTTCCTTACAGGTGCAGAGATGATTCATGCTGTCATTGTCCAGGCAGTGTACAACGTCCTTAGTGGTCTGTCTTCTGGGAGGACCGTCACAGAAGTGAGCCTCAAGGGAAAAGTGGCCAGCGCAAGCTCCAGAACTATGGCCAAGAAGGCACAATTGGGTGTCAATTTCAGGATCCAAGAGTTCCAAAAAAAAAGGTGGTGGTGGGTGCAGGAAAGTTGCAACCTTGCAATGGTGTGTTGGTTGGTTTGGATGGTGTGCAGCTTGTGATGAAAAGACAAAGCCAACTGTGAGACATATTCAGGTGCTTGTGGAACAAGTGGAGCGAGCTGTGTTGGCATGTCGTGTCTTTGCTAGGGATGAGCACGGGTATACCTGGGGTATCTGCAGCCAAACCTGCACCCGCACCCTAACCCGTACATACACCTGCACCACAGGTACTATGACCTGTGTGGAACCCACACAGGTCTAGTATTGCTACGGCTCCAGTTTGTACATAACTGACCGTAGCCATAGCCGAGCCACACACCCTCAGCTTGAGCCTCACCGTCGCCTGCATTCTCCCACCCAGCACTGAGCACGCTTGTTCTCACCGCTGTCCACTCCCTCTCTTGCCACCCACCCCCTCAACTCTGAGCATGCAGACAAGACGGCACAATGCACACAATTTCCGTCTTGACCCTCACCCTCTTCCTCACTCTCACCCCCACCCCTCCCTCTCCTGAGTGCCCACTCTTCACCTCCAAGTGCGCAAACGAGACGGCACGATGTGTGCATGATTGCACATGTTGCGCTGTCTCACTGCCATTCTTGCTCTTGCTCTTTGCCCTCTTCTTCTCCCTTGCCCCCACCCCCACCCTCACCCTCACTGTCCCCCATCCAACAGAACAATGTGTGCATTGCACTGTCTCATCCCACCTCTGTCTCCCCCCCACCCACTCGACAGCACACACATCGTGCAGTCCCTGTCCCCACCCTGGCCACCACTACAGCCATACCACACCCCACACCCACCACACCACACCTGCGTGTGTTCATGCACTCCCATGTCCACCTGACCACAACGATGCAGCAGCGATGGTGCCACATCGATGGTGGCACCACTCCTCCAGTCACTCGACGTGCGCCCCGCCCTCACCCGCCACCCCTCAGTGACCTCGCCTCGCCCATTGCCGCACTTGTACCTACCCCCATCTTCTCCCTCTCTCCGCCCTCTCCCTCACCCGCACCCTCCCTTGCCCACACCCTCTCTCGCCCATACACTCTCTTGCCTGCACCCTCTCTTGCCCACACCCTCTCTCACCCACCTGCCCACCCCCTGCTTGGAGACAGCACCTCGCCCTCCCTCACCCACCCCACCCCTTCATCAACTGCACAACCAACACATCGTCCCACCATTCTCTTCCCTGACCCCATCTCCCCATTTCTCCCTCTCCCTCTCATATTCTCCGCCTGGTGACCCACCCCATCCCCCCTGGTCATGCAAGTGCACAAGCACATGCATGCACGGAGACTGTCATGTCCACATGCACATGCATGCTTGCTTGCTTGGATATGATGGCCCATGGGTACCTGGGC
>Ga0307508_10005140_pt1 | contig 12529 bp, 24 predicted proteins | sample 9_EM_MG_FD_203089 | JGI IMG/M metagenome (GOLD analysis project Ga0307508, IMG submission 203089) | Populus trichocarpa ectomycorrhiza microbial communities from riparian zone in the Pacific Northwest, United States - 9_EM | ecosystem: Host-associated > Plants > Roots > Unclassified | place... | reverse complement strand
TTCATAGTTAATTGGACTTTATATTTGGCTGGATGGAAATTTTTTTTAAATATAAAAGTCCAATTAACTTTGTTTGAGAACTTTTGAAAAACTGTTGAAAAACCAGTTTGAACCAGTCTATTTTAGGACTGGTTGCCAGGGGACCTCTATTCACAATTAGTATCATATGTATATTCTCTATTTGTACAAAAATTCCTAGATTTTAATCAGTGATGTCTATTGTTGATATGTATGTTATGTGTAGTAAGGTTAGATGCATTAGCAAATTATACCATCACTTTAAGGGAACTTTGTAGGAACTTTAGTGCACTTTCATAGTCATGCATGTACAGTAAAGTGAATCAATACTTTCAGACTAGATCCCAACTCTTTAAAGTTGCTTTGTGGCCACTTTACAGCTACTTTTGCACTTTCACACTTTACTGATCATGTACTTTTTGGCTTATTGATACAATATTTACATATTACAAAAATTAGACATCATAGTGTCATTGTGATGGTGGTTTCACTGATGGGATCAGGATGGTGGTGGTGGCATTGTTGCATTGGTGATGTTGGCAATTCAACTGGGAAGTTGTGGTGGTGGTGGTGGTGGTGAAGGTGTTGCCAATGCCATTGTGTTGTTGTTGTTGTTGTTGTTGTTGTTGTTGTTGTACCGGTGGTGGTATCAGCAATCCCATCACAGTATCACAAGGGTGGTGGTGTTGCTAATGCCATCATGGTGGAATCATTGACATGTGTCACCATGGTGTTGCTGACATTATTGTGGTGGGGTTGTTGTTGTTGTTGTGGTGGTGGTGGTGGTGGTGGTGGTGGTATTTCTGGCACCATGGTGGCAGCATCATTATGCCAGTGATGGTCACAGTGTTGCTGATTCCATTAGTGTTGTGGTGGTGGTGTTGCCAATACATATCATAGGGGTGGTGATGACATCATCATATTAGTAGTGGTGTTGGAAATTTCACCAGGAAGTCATGGTGGTGGTGAAGGTGTTGCTGATGCCATCATGCTGTTGCATTGTGGTGGTGGTGGTGCTGTTGCTGATATCATCATGGCAGGGTTGTTGACATGTGTTGCAGTGATGCTGCTGATGTCATCATGGTGTTGTCTTTCTAGGCAAGAATGATAAGATCTGCTAAGCAAATCTCCCAGACAACTATTCTTGCCTTAGCCATGAATGACAGATAGGGCATATCATTATAGAGACCCTATGGTGATATTACTTGTTTTTATGACTCTTTGAACACTCTCACATGACACCCCAGTCATCTTGCAGCAATTCTGGTGCAAGTCTGATTCAACTTTGGAAGTCCTATAGACTGGACTTTTATAGTCCAGTACATTTTGAATCGCTTTTCATCGGACTTCATTTATCTTCATTTATTTGATTGTCTTTATCATTTTTGCTTATTGATATATGTTTCATATGTTACTATCTTCACTTCATGACATAGATACATCCTCCATTTCTTTTATTTTGAGTTTAGACACTCACATCTGAAGTCCTATGAATTATAAAGCTTGTAGTATTCTACTAGAGAATATATCTTCTGATCATCAGATTTCCATGCACACATGTATGCATGAACTTTGTCCCCACTGTCCATCACCATCACTGTCTCCTTCCATTTTGTCACCTACACCAGGTTTGTACACTTGGTCTTCATCTCCTTCCTCCAGACTACTGTTTTCCACTATTGGAGATACCTTCAGACTTTGTTTCCACACTCTAGACTTCAAGCAGACCTCCCTTCTGCCCACCATTTCTACCTATGAACTCCCTGGATCAAGCTTATCATGCCCACAGACCCACACACACAATCTCCCAAAGAGGTTATGTAGTTGTTTTACATCATGGGTATGGAAAATCCACAAGGGTAAGGTTAAGGGAGGATATGGATGTGGGTATGATTTTTGGATATCCTTTGAATACCCATACCCTTAGCCATACCCTCAGGGGTACATATCCATACCCATGGATATTAATCACCTGTGATAGGTTACATGTATGGGTGGTGCCTGTGGCATGGGTGTGGGTTGCCACTGATGAACCCATGAATCTGTGAGTTACATACAACCCATAGGTATATATGTACATACCTATGATCAATACCCATGCCACAATTGGACACCAACTTTTCTATCATGTGATTCATTTGTATTTGTCAGATCTTTGCAGCAAGTATGTATACACATGGATTGGGTGGGTATGGGTTTGGACAGGTTGGGTGCAGGTTGATGTAATGACATCTGTGGGTTCACCTATGCTGAACTCTAGTGATATTCATATGCATATGGAATTTATCACTTTATAAGCCCTATATTTCAATTTACATCATTAGAGAGTCATGAGAAGGACAAGTCGCCAAGCATTAGTACTACCAAATTAACCAAGCCTAAGTGTAGTTCCCATGCTATTATAAAATAAGCAACAAATATATTGCTGATCTGTGGGTATATACATGATGGGTGTGGGTATGGGTGGATATCAGTGCTGGTATCCAAGGGTATATCCATGATATGTGATAATGACAGATTATAAGCTAGGGAATGTAAAATTCAGCCTAGACAAAATGATGGCTAGAAAGCTAGTGTTTGTTATGGAAATCCCCTGGGTGGATGAGTGTAGCAAATGGGAGCTACTCTAATTGTTAGGCAACTGATATGCTCCTGAATTCCTTGACACCATTTTCTTGATGATTGCTTCTGATGCTGTTGACTTCTCTTATTCATCCTATATTTAGATCTCTTTTTTTCTCCTCAGAGTTCCACTGTGTCAGTTCTGCTCTCCTTCTACAAAACTTTTCATTAGCCAATCATTGTATGCTTTCCTTTTCTGGTTCTTGACCAATCAGTGTCCATTTTCCTTTTATGGAAGTGTTCTTTCTCTGATTGGTTCTTTGCTTCCTCTTTCCTTTTATGGATGCTACCTTCTCCTGATTGGCTCTTTCACCTTTCTGTTTCCCAATTAGGACTCCTATTCAGAGTCTGCTCCATAGTATATATAGTGCCCTCTATACTGTATCATCTCTTTAATTAGTTCTATGCAATCCAGTGTTGTATCTAGCCCAAACCTCAAAGGGAACCACCCCTTGAGAGACTCCCTGCACCTGCTTATGTATGCTTCACTTTGTTTTTCCCTCTCACTTGTGTGTGATAGGACCTTGAACTTAGTAGCATTTGCATTCAGGACTTGAGTGTCCTTTGTTGTCACTTGACTTGCTTTGTTGTCTCCCCTTTGCTCAAAGGCTAGGTTCGACACTTAGCATTAACAAAAGAACTAACTGCCTTCTGTCCCTACCACCTAGTAGAAGGATGAGACCATCCCCACCACACATAGGATAAACCTCTCTGACCACCTCACTCAATCCTGTGAAGAGAATCCCTCCCCTCCTGCTGAAGAAGGAGAACCTGCCACTCCTGGATATTTTTCTATGCCCAAACCAGCTTCTAGTAGACCAGTTCACCATCTGCTTCATCCTAGCTCGTCTTCAGGTCCTAGTGATCAGAACCTGAGAAGGCATGTACCTGGCTCTTTAAATTTCCCTGCTGCTCCACCATCGCCATTGACCTGCCCCTCTTGTCCCTCTCTTCCTCCTTCACCTTTCCACCCGCCAACTACCCCCTCTTCACCCTCCTTCTTTGAGTGAGCTCTTTCACTAGCAGCTGCCAGAGACTTTCCAACTTCTTTCCCTTCTCCTTTGCATCCAGATTTTCCCATCCCCTCAGAACATGGGTCTGAATACCAATCAAACATTGAGATACATAGATGACAACACAGATACATATGTCTACCACTGTCCAAGTAGATATTAAGGCCAGTCTCCCAGAGGATTTCTTTGGCAGGAATGTAAATTGATGGATCCTTATGATGGGTGCCTATTTCCTTATGGCTGGCATGCTATGTATATGAATATCCAGAAGAAGCTTATTCTTTTGAAAACGATGAGCAAGGGATGAGAAGCATATTTCTCTGAAGGCTGGCTTGCTAAACTAACCAATGATGAAATACCTGACATGGAAAAGACCAAGGAGGTTATAATTTGGGATTTCGAGAAGATCTTCCTACCAACTGATAAAACTAGCAGGGCTAGGGCCACCCTCACCAACTTCCAAATGGAAGGTATGTCATTTCATGGTAACTTCCATGGATTCTGCTCTGCCTTCAAACTTGAAGCTGGAAAGAGCAGAGTAGAAGACCATAACATCTTAAAGGACATGCTGAAGCAGGCAGTGTCTGCTGACCTGGCTTTTAAGATAACATCTGTGGAAAATAAGCCTAAGATGTACCAGGACTAGCTTACCAAGGCCAGTTAGTTCTACAATGTCACCACTAGACTCAAGAAACTTCACTCTAGCAACCATCACTATGTTTCATCTGAAGGATACTGATCCTTACCTACCTCCTCCTCCTCTTGTCATGACTCCAATGCCATGGACATGGATGCCATCTGACTTTCCCCTATCCAACGTGCAGAGCACATGTGCAACAATAAGTGCTTCATACAGTAAGGTGAAAAACTATTGCAATGCCTAACCCCAAACTGTGCTCTGCAATCACCTGTGGGAATTTCATTCCACTTTGGTGGGAACAAATAATGTACATACCCTTAGCTACAACTTTGTTTCCAGGGTCATGTGATTTGGTTCACATGCCCCTAAGATACATCCATTTTAAAACAGCAATACCATTGCAATAGTTTTGCACTTTTCATTGAGTATATTGGAATCAAGTGTTATCTGGTCATCTTTGGTCATACAAACAAAGATAGACATACTAGGATCATGTCTGAGTTTGAAATAGTTCACACACATCTTTGTTTCCAACCACAACCATCATGAGATCCATTTCTCCTACTCAGAAACAGAACATCCTCTCTATGCTTGATTCTGGTCAATCTGCCAACTTTATTGCATCTGCTACTGGTCTCCATCTGTCTACCATATCCAGAATACACTCCAAAGAGTGTTCTGAGCTTCAAAAAGCTGCTGAGGGTCATCCATCTAAGCTTTCCTCTGCCAACATCTGCCATGCCATTCATCTCATCTCCTCTGGAAAGGCAGAAAATGCTGTTCAGGTAACCAAGGCACTCACCAATATAGTCAACCAGCCTCTCTCTACTTCTACAGTGCATAGACACTTGAAGAAAACAGGCATGAAAGTTGTGGTCAAGTCAAAATAACCCTTTCTTTCAGTCAAGCATTGCAAGGCTCATTTAGACTTTGCTTATGCTCATAAAGATTGGACTCTGGGACTGAAAGAAGGTAGTATGGTCTGATGAGACCAAAATCAATCACCTAGGATCAGATGGGTGCAAGTGGGTGTGGAAAAAGGCAGGAAAAGGGCTCAATGATAGGCTAGTAGAAGGTACAGTCAAGTTCGGAGGAGGTTCTTTGATGATGTGGGGGTGTATGACTTGGCAAGGAGTTGGCTATGCTGCCAAGATTGATGGTAGGATGGATGGAGACCTTTACCTTCAGATTTTGAAGGATGAACTGCTAAATTCTTTGTAGTTTTATGCTTGATCTTTCTAACATCATCTTTCAGCAGGACAATGACCCCAAGCATACTTGCAAGAAGGTGAAGGATTGGCTTCAGGAGCAGGATTTTCAAACTATGGTATGGCCTGCACAATCCCCTGACCTAAACCCCATTGAGCATCTCTGGGGTTACCTGAAAAGAAGGCTAGCAGATCATGAATGCTCTTCTAAAGGAATTTATGAATTATGGGAGAGAGTTCAGGTTGATTGGGAGGAAATACCAGTTGAGGAGTGTCAGAAGTTGATAGAGAGCATGCCTAGAAGGGTTCATGCAGTTATCAAGGCAAAGGGAGGCTATACAAAGTACTAATATATCCAAGATATCAAAAGGTGCAAAACTATTGCAATGGTATTGCAGTTTTGAAATGGATGTATCTTAGGGGCATATGAACCAAATCACATGACCCTGGAGACAACATTGTAGCTAAGGGTATGTACATTATTTGTTCCCACCAAAGTGAAGTGAAATTTCCACAGGCGATTGCAGGGTGCTCTGTGCCCTGGTTTGGGGTTAGACATTGCAATAGTTTTGCACCTCACTGTATGTCATGGGTTCGGATGTCACACCAACAGGCATCCTTATCCAACAACAAGACAATGACTTGCCCCCCTGCCTTTTCCTTTTTTCATGGTCCACTGCTGTTTCTGAGTCTAACTCACTCCTTGAATACACCTGGAAACTCAACTTTACAGAGAAAGAAGCAGTTTGCTCCCTTGGCATAGTCTATGGGGAGTTGAACCAGGATGGAACTCCTGCTGAGTCCAGATTTTCTGAAATGGTGGCTAATATGGATTTTTAAACAGGAGAACAGCCTCAGTGTCTGTGTCTCCTTTCCTGTTGATTGCACCTGTATTTGTAGCTGGTAGAAAGTCAAAGTCAATCCAAATTCCCATTCTCTTACTGGTGCAAACCACAAAACCACTGAAACTGTGGCTCTCATTAACTCTGGAGCCTCTGGATATTTCGTCAATGCTACCTTGGTTGCTCATTTAGGCTGGAAAACTACTCGATTGGCTGCTTCATGGATGGCCAATAATGTGAATGGAACCCCAAACAACAATGATCTCATTCAACTCATGGTGTCTCTCACTCTGCAGATTAGAGACAAGAATGAATGAAGAATCTTCTATGTCATTCAATGTGGGAACAAGGATGTTATCTTAGGACTTCTCTGGTTATGCAAGGCCAACCCTAACTTTGATTGGACCTTAGGAACAGTCAAGCTCCCTGACTTAAAGCTGAGTTGACCATTAGAGGATGCTGAAATCCGGTAATACCTTGTCTGATATCACAGCATGTCTGAGGACATAACCACCATGGAGAAACTGAAGGAATGGAACACCCTTATGGGATGTGTAGTGTGCACTACCATCTCCACCTCAATAGCCACCGACGAAACCAAGAAAGAGGTTGTTCTTCTCCCAGAGTTTTCAGACTTTGCAGATGTATTCAAGAAGTCCAAAATTCCCCTTTTCCCTTACTGACCTTTCGACCACACCATCAAACTCAACGATTTCTTTGTTCTACATCAAGAGAAGAACTATTCACTCAATCCTAAGGAGATGGATGCCTTGAGAGTGTTCATTGACAAAAACCTGAAGAAGGGCAAGAGCATCCCTTCTAGGTCTCTGCAGGTGTCCTTCTTCTTCTTTGTCCCTAAGAAGAATGGCACATTCTGCCCCTGCCAGAACTATCAATATGTTAATTCCCACACCATCAAGAATGCTTATCCCCTTCCTCACATCTCCAACCTCATCAACACCTTGAAACCCTTCCAGTATTTCATTAAACTGGACATTCAATGGGGGTATAACAACATTTGGATTAAGGAAACTGACCAGTGGAAGGCCACTTTCACTACTCCTTGTGGGCTCTATGAACCCATGGTGATGTTCTTTGGCCATTGCGATTCTCTGCCTATCTTTCAGGTATTCATGAACCACATCTTCACTGATTACCTCATGGAGAGGTGGCTCATCATCTATATGGATGACCTCATGGTGCACTCAGTCAATTTGGAGGAACACATCTCATGTGTTCAGTTGGTTCTTCAGTGTTTACACAAGCATAAGCTCAGCATGAAACTGGAGAAATGCATCTTTTGTACACTCCAGGTAGAATATCTTGGATTGATTGTTGGAAAAGGACAGATTTCAATAGATCCTGTCAAACTCAAGGCCATCAACAACTGGCAGTCCCCTTGCTCAGTCAGTGCAGTATGCTCATTCATGGACTTCTGCAACTTCTATCAGAAGTTCATTCCTGATTTCTTCAACATTGTTCAACCACTTCTTTCCTTGACAAAGAAGAACACAACTTGACTTTGGCTTCCAGATCATTGTTACAGAATTCCTGTTTGTCGACAGGTTAGCTAAGGGATAGCTAAGGGGGATATCCATTTTTCCTCTCATTGCTTCACCTTCGCTATGTGAACCCCGACCACTGCTCTCACACCTCCCCCGGACATCCTTCATTACTGACTGGTATGAACCTGATATATTCATATTCATTTTCTCTTCACTTCCTTCCGATGCCATTGATTTCACCTTTTAGTTCTCCTCGTTTCTCCTCAGAGTTCTGCCTGGTTGGTTCTGCTCTTCTACTGCGGAGCTCCACTCTTGCCTTGTGCCGTATGCTTTATTCACTATGTCATTCTTCTTATGTAACCTTCTGTTGAGGATGCTCTTCCTCTCATTGGCTTCACCAGTGCCTTGCCTGCCCTTATTCCATTATGGACTCCGCTGCGGAGTTCCAACCACACTATATATACAATGCCTCTCTCTGTATCATCTCTTTAGTTAGTTTAACGCAATCCAGCGTTGTATCTAGCCCAATTCTCAGAAGGAACCAACCTTCGAGAGACTTCCTGTGTGCCTGCTCATGCTTCACTTTGTTCATCCCTCTCACTCACATGTGATGGGACCTCGAACTTAGTAGCATTTGCATTCAGGACTCGAGCGTCCTTTGTCATTGTTGTGTCACTTGCACCCAAAGGCTAGGTTCGATGCTTAGCATTAACAATCATGGGTCCTCATTCCAGAAGCTCAAGGATGCTTTCCTCAAGTGTTCTATCCTCTGCTACCCTGACATCAACCTCCCATTCTTTGTCATGACCAACACCTCTTTTGTGGCCTCAGGTGCTGTATTGATGCAGAAGGATGGCAACATGGATCTCCACCCCTATGCCTATTATTCAAAGATTTTTGCTCTGGCTGAGTGGGGTTATGATATTTATGACCATGAACTCCTCACTATAATACACACTCTTGAGGAATGGCACCAGTATCTCGGTACCAAACATTCTGTCACCATCATCATGAATCATCAGAACTTGACATACTTCAAGTTTCCTCAGAATCTCTCCCAACGACAGGCTAGGTGGTCTATGTTCATGGAGGACTATGACCTCATATGGGACAATTGTTCTGGTTCTCAGATGGGTCCAGCTGATGCACTTTCATGCTGCAATGAGGTTGACACCTCGCTTGACAACACCGCCATTACCATGCTGTTCACTGTCTCTGATGTTTTGATCTGTGCTCTGAATGTGGAGTTGGCCAACAAGATTGCCCACTTCACAGTGACCAATTCACTGGTTAAAGATGCTACAGACACCATGTCTAAGCATACCTCCCTCTTTCTTTGCATGGCCTGCAAGGATTGGACTTTCTTGGATGGCCAGAACCAGCTTGCCAGGATCTGGTATGCTTCCTGCACTGCTTCCCAGCAGGAGGACATGGTAGTTATTTCCACACTGTTCACTTGATTCAACACAACTACTGGTGGCCTGGTTTGACCACCTTTGTCTGCCAATTTGTAGCTGGCTGTGCCATCTCCCAGGCTAACAAGGTTAATACCCACCCTACCATTCCTGGGGTGTGTCCCATTTTGTACTCTGTCTCCTACCTGTTCCAGCAGATTTCTTGCAATATGATCATGGATCTCCTAGTTTCCTCCAATTTCAACTCTGTTTTGGTCATGGTTGACCATGGGCTTACAAAGAGGGTGATTGTAACAAGTCCATCAATGCCGCCAGCATCACACTCTTTTTCAAACATGTCTTCACCCACTTTGATCTCCACAACAAAGTTATCTCAGACTGTGGTCCACAGTTCACCTCTGCCTTTGCCAGGGAACTTGCTCAACTCCTCTCCTACAATGCCACCTTCTCCACTGCCCATTATTCCTAGACTAATGGCAAGTCTGAGTGAGTTAACCAGGAACTGGAAAACTATCTCAGAATCTTTTGCCAAGATCAACCCACAAAGTGGGCAGACCTACTACCAATGGCCAAGTTTTCCCATAACTTCACCATTCACTCCATCACCAATGAAACACCATTCTTCCTCATGATGGGCTTCAAGCCCCATGCCTACCCTCCAATTGGAAAAACATTCTTCCCTGCTCTCAACAAACACCTTGAACTTCTTAATGCCACTTGCAAAGAGGCTACCACTGCTCACACTAAATCCACTCAGGCAGTCAAAGAATGGATTGGAATGAAGTTTACCCCTTGGAAAATAGGAGCAAAGATTTGCTGGACTCCTGTAACCTAAAGATCAACTTCCCATCTTCAAAGTTAGCCCCTTGATGAGAAGGTCTTTTCAAGATCTTTCAGGTCATCTCCCCTTACACCTACCACCTTCGCCTCCCTTCTACCTGGAAGATGCATGAAGTCTTCCATGCTTTCCTTCTCTCTCTGTACAATGAGACACCTGAGTCCAGTCCCAACTTCATCCCCCAGCCTAGCAAGCTCATTGAAGGAGAAGAGAAATACAAGGTGGACACCATTCAACAGGGGATTTTCCAGTTGACAACAATACTTGGTCTCTTGGAAAGGCTACTCCAAGGCCAAGGACACTTTGGAACCTGAGTCCCACCTTGGCCTTGCTCATTTCATTTTAAGGGTATACAAGCTTTCTAGACCCAAGGATTTGCCTATGGTAATCTCTCTCTAGTTATTGTCATTATCATCCCCACCTTTGGATCCATTTCCCTGCCCCACCTGTTCATCACCCCATCACCCCAGTCCAAGCCTTGATTCTGGACTATGCTATTCAGCTGCCTTTGCTCCAACCTCCCAAAGTCCTCCCAGCCTTTCTTCCCACCATGAACCCAATGTGGCTGATAAGCCACCACCTCAAATGTCTTTTCCACTATCTGAATCAGCTGGCCATTGCAAAGTCATTTGCAATGACACTTACTGAATTTCATCCTCATCATGATGGGGATCCTCCTCACCACCACACATTTCTGCAGATCTCAGGTCATCCAGCATGCTGCCAGAATTCCTAGGACAACAAGTGCCATAGCACAGAGTAGGCTGAAGTCCAAGACTAGGAGAGTGGTTTTGATCATATGAAACTCCATTAATTATTCTGCCCTCTCACTTGCCTTTATTCCTGGAATTTCCTACTCTGACACTTCTCTGTAGTTGCTTCACCACAGTCTGGATCTTTCCACCACAGTCCAGATCTTTCTGCCATAGTCACATCCTTCCACAGCAGCTTCTTCACCACTCTGCTTTGATCCTGATCTGTCAGGCCTCCATTTGCCAATTCAGATACATCTGTTTGGGGTCATTCCCAGGATATATAAGGATTCCCTCTTTCAGTTGCCATCCAAACACCTCTTGGACATGACTTCCATCCCCATTGTCCTCCCAGTCCATTTGGACTGCCTTCCCCTTCCTGCAACCCATACCCTCTATGCCACAGTCCTCAAAAACCCAGTCGCACTCCTTGTGATCAAGAACAACTTGGTGTTCTGAATCATGCTGCTTGTACACAACTATGTCTGGCTCTACCATAATTACATGTGCTTGTGTGTCAACCTCACCACCACCAGAACCCTCTCCTCTGTTGCCATACAGAGATGGTCAAACCATCTTGCCATCATGTAGTTCAAGGTCCTGCAGCTCCTCATGTTGGCTCAGTTCAGGCGATTCTTTGAGCTCTGTATTCCAACAGAGCTCCTCCAGTCCATGCTCAGGACAACATACATACACTCTTCCCACTGAGCCAGAGCAGGACATCTTTCTTGAAGAGCCCATGCCTCATGTACCCACCAAGCCACCCATGGTTCCTTCTGACCCTGACCCTGCAGTCAATAGCTCCACCTCTGAGCCCATCACCATCCCTGCTGCTGACCTGCATCAAGTAAACTGAATGCAAGACATGGTCAGTAGCACTAGTAAGTACATATAGATATTTGATCTGAGATTTTATATTTCACCACTTTCCCACGGTTCAAATGCTTAGTGATTTTAGGATAAGATAGTCCTTAGTATGAACTACCATCCCCTATTTCTCTGTATTATTCCATCCATTGGTTGTGGAGAAATTAAATGCTCCCCCCCAACTACATATATCTTTATTACTACCTACAACTACTTAGCAGAATCTTTCTTTAATATTTCTGTCAGTACAGATTTCTTAGCTAAGTGTCAGAGGGGGAAGTGAGCATGTAACTCCTGGAAGCTCACATAACTCAGTTCATATGATCTTGTACAGCATGAGTCCAAATGAATCAAAACAAGTCACAGTTCAAAGTGGCAAGTCTGACCATGCAACCCTGCATAGCATAAATCACAGTGGGTCAAGACAAGTTATTTCCCTATGAGGCAATTTAACAGAAAGACTCAGAACTGTCTCCATGGCTATGCACAGCCATTTTTCAATGTTGTTTCAAACATCAAAAAGGAGCACTTTGGGATCGTAACCACAGTAACACACAGCCACAGCACAGCTGCCTCCCAAACATGGAAGTGGAACTCTCAGGAGTTGTTTCCAAGGTGATGTGTAGTTGCATTACAGCCCTTTCTTTGACATGAGAATAAATGACCATATCTGGCCATGCACAGCATGACTCATAGTGAGTCATAGTGAGTCATCATGAGTCATTGCCAAGACCTACCCCATAAGGCAACTTGACATAGGAATTTGCAATTTCTCTCATAATGAAGCATAGCTTTTCCCTTTGACATGA
>Ga0307508_10005138_pt1 | contig 12531 bp, 5 predicted proteins | sample 9_EM_MG_FD_203089 | JGI IMG/M metagenome (GOLD analysis project Ga0307508, IMG submission 203089) | Populus trichocarpa ectomycorrhiza microbial communities from riparian zone in the Pacific Northwest, United States - 9_EM | ecosystem: Host-associated > Plants > Roots > Unclassified | place... | reverse complement strand
TCTTTTAAATGAGCTTGACACAACGATAACCTGTACCGAGACATCAAGACTATAAAAATTGAACCCTACTCAACGTCTATGATGAGATGCAAATGAGAAGTATGAAAAACACCACGAAACTTAGTCAATTCTTTAATAAGTTAAATTAGTTCAATGAAGAACCAAAATGTATGAGCAAAACCTCACACATACAATAATAATTGCTAAAATCAAAGTTTTTACAAAAAAAAAAAAAGATTATGATTATGAGGAGATAGAATCTAAAAGTGATAAATTTGAGGAGGATGAGATGTCACCACTTAAGAATTGTAGTGATGTTGAGTATCCAGTTGATGGAGAGGCTTTGGCGATCAGGAGGTCACTTAATATTAAGATTATGGATGATGATGTGGAGCAACGAAAGAAAAACATCTTTCATACTAGATGCCACATAAGTAACAATATATGTAGTATAATTATTGATAGTTGGAGTTGTGTTTAAAATTGAACTTGATAATGATTGAATTTGAATACTATTAAGCATGAAAGATCTTATAGACATCAATTTTTGAATGAATATAATGAAGTGAGAGTGTTACTAAATATGTTATCGTTATATCAAGTTCAATTTTAAATATGATCTTAACTTTCTTGAAAATGATTGATTTGACTGTGGTTTTTTGGATTTTTATATCTACAAGATTTGCATCATTTTTGCTCTTAATTTTCTCTTATATAACATTTTTACCCTTAAAATGTTTTTGGAGCTCAACATTTAAATTGTTAAATAATGTTAAAAGGGTAAAAATGATTCATCAACTAGTCAATGATAACATAGTCAAGAAATGGGATGGATAACCAAATTATATGTAACCAAAAAATACAAGAAAGGGCCAAATTATAGGTAACCAAAAAAATACAAGAGAGGGCCAAATTCCAAAAAAGAAAAACTAGGTCTAGGCCTGAAGCTTAGTTAGAAAACAAATCTGGATGCACATCTAATGCACATGGAGACCTCAGCACCTGAAGAAAAGCTATCCATTCCCTTCAAGTTTTATATACTAGATAGGTGTTTATGTTGATTCAGAGCCTGGTGATGAGTAATATCTTTTCATATTAAGCTTGTTCTCATGTCATTGAGTAGCTACAAATTGTGTATATAGTTTTTTCTTTTGGTTATATAAGAAAGGTTAGAATTTGAAATTTTTTGAAGAGAGAAAAAAATATTAATAAGTTAAACTATAAATTGTGTATAGTTAAAGAGTAAAATTCACCGCAAAATCTCCTACTACATAAAATAAAATTTTGATCTAGAAAAAAAATTAAATGGGAAATTGCGTCTAAATACTTTATCTATATTCTCATAAATTTAAAAGAAAATAACTTAATTGGCGATTTTCATCCATATAATAATAATAATAATTCAAGTGTGGTTGTGTGAGGCTAACACATACTCGTGTGTGAAGGGTTCGGATTAAAGATTTAATAATAGTTGAGTTACAAATGATTGAGTAATATAATTAACGAATCCGTTTATGATCTTTGGAACTTTACAGAGATCCCAACGAGGTAGCGTGAAGACCAAGCTAATAACATATTTGGGACCATAAACATGTTGTCCCTAGACCACTAGGATAGGCCTCGGTGGGGCCATGATCATGATTACGCTCTCCATACATTTATAATTAATTAATTAATTAATCCGGCGAGCGAGATAGTTAAGCTGAGATTAGTGGTGACATAGCTAGAAAGGGGTTGTGGGGGCGTGTTTGTTTATAGTTATATAAAATCGGCCAGATGTGACCACGAGAGCTCTCGGGGGCTTTCTATCTTTCGTCAAGATCAAGTGCTGGCTCGTATATACATATATGAACAAGGGAGAAACAACGAAACATCTCTTTCATTTACAATTTTGCTCGTCTATAGACATGTATTATTTAGGTGGCTATGTGTCGGGTTAAATTTTTTTTAAATGCTAAAATAATATGGTTAGGAGAGGATAATTTGAGATAATCCGGCATGTAATATAGACCGTGAGATTCAAAGAATATACTAAAAGAAAAACAAGAAGAAATTTTAGATTTCAAGACTTAATAATCTAATATATGAAAATAAAAAATATAATATTTAAAGAAAAAATCCATGTCAATTCGAGGCAACTTAACGAACTTACAACTCGTAATGTGAGATTGAAAGAAAAAAATTCAAAAGAAAGATCTAATAAAAAAAAAATCAAAGTTTAATAAAAAAAAAACATAAAAAAAACCTCGAGCCAACTCGGGTTAACTTTACCAACCCACTCTCGGAATAGCCAAACAAAAAGAAAAATGAAAAAATGACAAAGCTCAAAGGCAAATAATTTAATGCAAAATGATAAAATTATTAAAAAATTATAAAAATATTGAGGAAAACAAATCTAAATTAACTCGGGTTAACTCGACTAACCTGCTATACACGAAATGAGATTGGAATAAAAAAAATAGATTTCTAAAGGAATTAACTAGCAAAAAAGATCTAAGTTAAATAAAAAAGATTATAAAATAAAATGCAAGCTTCAAGTTAGTTTAACTAACCCACTCTAGAAATAACAAAACAAAAGGAGATTTGAAAAAATTCAAGTGCAAATGATTTAATGCAAAATAACTTATAAAATTATATATATATTAAAAATCTAATTACCTCCAACTGAGAATTATTAAAAAAAAAAAACCTATAGCAAAATACCTAAAGTGTCATTGCATCCATAGTTAAAGAAAGATTAATTTTTGAAGGTATTTATGTAATTAACTTGTAAAAAAACGATAAAAAACTTGAAAAGCCCTTGAAAATGAGCAATATTTTTTTTAATAAAGGTATGTTAAAGGAATGCTTATACATAATAGTTTTCCCAATATGGCAGCTAGCTAGAAGAGGTCGGTTGCTTCATTTTTTTCCCCCAACTGTGCGTAGTTATTTAATTAATACAAATATCTCACAGTTTAGGTATTAAACACACCGGGCAGTAACGAAATTGGCTGTCCATACAGATTCGAGTAGTTGTCAATTATTTCCACCCCTTTCTCTTCTGTTTTTTTATATAAATAAATGAATTAAAATAGACGGCAAGGTTCAGATTTATAGATATAGTTTATTCTGATAAAAACAACATGAGCTGGGCCCGTATTATTGAATTCCACGTAAGCTGTACTCGATTCGACCCGTCTCTCTCTCTCTCTCTGATGCTGCCAAGAGCTCCGGCGACTCCTAGAAAAAAAGTCATTAGAACAGCAAGAATTAAGCATTCTGAGTTCAGATTTAAAATAATCAAGAGCTTATAATAATTAATCCTAAACTTAGAACCATGACGCAAACAAGTCATGGTTGGGTCATGTGCTCACTTCCACCAACAAATGTACATAATCCAACAGATTATATTGTTTTAATTAACACATAAGTATGATTACAAATAAGGAGCCTCCCTTGAACTCAATCAACGACTCAATTCAATCTAATTAAAAAAGATTAATTAAGAGAGTGTTTAATAACGATTACTTTAAAATATATTAAATTAACATTCTTTTATCTTTTTAAAATTTATTTTTATATCAATATATAAAAAAATAATTTATTTTTAGCTGTCATCCTCGATAGAAGAAGCATACAAAGAGGCGGGGGGCCCACCACCACATGATAGGTGGGGTAAGTGGTTGTGGGGCCCAAAATGAGATGATGCCTCCACTCCAACCGACTGGGCCTTGGAAGCTGAGCTTAAGGTTGGTGAGTTAGGACAGTGACTTCCATTAGAGGGTACGACCAAGAAGACCCAGCAAGACACCGTATCTTTTACGATCTTCAAGATTGTGAAAGGTTTTGACAAAGTGTTTGTCGTTGTTAGCTGCTCTTCTTCTTCACTCCCTCCCTGAGTTCTTGAGCATTTGAAAATGATTAACTTATTTTCTTTACTTTTGTTGACTGTGGTAGCCTAATTAATTCTCGAGGCACGAGGATTTAAAGAAATACTAGCTACGAACAAAAGCAACTTGATTACTCGTAACCCTGACAAGAGGCAATACAACACTGAGAAATCAACACGCAAACAAATATAAAGAATTTGATGTGTCTCCTCCATTCAAAAGATTCCGAATCTCATTCATTAGCATTAAATTGGGATGAAAATGAGGTACAGACCATCAAGGGTTGCAGGTTAAGTGGTAAAAGATTTGTTTTACTACCACGAAAATGGTTTTTTTTTAATTTTAAATAAAAATATTTTTTTTAAAGTTGTGAAAAATATAAAAATATTATTTATTTATTAATTATATCAAATTTTATCTTCAAATTTTTAATTACTATATATTTTGTTTTGAATTTGTTTTTTCAATTTCATCCCTTAGAATTTAATTTAATTTAATTTTTATATCAACTTTATTCCTTATTTTTATGATTGTTATTTGCTTTTTTCTTATCATTTTTTAAATTGAAATTTTTATATATATCAGATTTGGTCCCTTTTTTATATTTTTATTTATTTTATTTAAAATAATATATAAAATTATAATTATTATTTTTAATTTCATAATCTTTCAACTTTTTTTATCTGTTAGATTCGGTATCCATTATTTTTATTGTTATTTATTTTATTTGAGATAATTTATGAAAATTTTTTTTCAATTTCATTTTCATTCAATTTTTTAATTTGTGAGATTTGTTCCTCATTATTTTAATAAATTGAAAAAAATATTAATAAGTTATTTTCTATCTCATTTTTCATGACATAGTCAAATACTGAAAAGTGTTTTCCAACTTATTTTCCGATACTACCAAATATCAAAAAATAATTTAGTTTTCAAGAATCAATTTTTCAAGAAAATCACTTCCCAAAAGAAAACTACTTTCCAGCAAATAAACGAGGCCTTAGTTAGAATTTCCATTCTCATTTTGCATAGTTTAAAAAGTACGGCCACCAAAATCAATCTGAAGTGTTAAGGTCATCCAACCCTGACCTATCTTAAAAGGTGATGAACATAAAGGGTATTTGAAATTATGATATATAGTGTTTTTCAAAATGATTTTTTTGTTTGAAAATATATTAAAATAAATATTTTTTAGGATTGTTTTATTTTTCACATCAGCACATCAAAATTAGAAGCAGAAGTTGTGTCAAACACTTTTGAAAGGCACCTAAAATAAAAAGAAAAAGCCGAAGTTGTGTCAAACACCCATTACCTAAAAATTAGAAAATAAAAATGGAAATACTGATGGCAAAAATTCCATCGGTAATTTGCAGTGAAACTTACTAACATAATATCTCCTCGCTATGTCCATCGGTATACACCGATGAAAATTTTTTGTCGGTGTATATCAAGAGAATTATGGTGGGAAAAGAATGAATGAAAGAAGAAAAACGATAAAAATGACGTGTCATGCTTACAGATGGTATCACCAATGAAATAAACCTGTCTCTAATATATGTTAGAAATTCTTCGGTAATATTTAAGTTATGACCTAGGAAGAGACCCCCCCTTTCCTCCTCCCCTATTTATTCTTCTTCCTCTATTTTCCTCTGTAGATTCATCGATAATATTTTTGTGCGGCGATCACAGTCCAGTACGGAAAACTAAAACAAGGAGATTTATGGTTCAATTACCACCCACACCATTGGATCCATTCTAGTCATTTTACATATGAAGCCGATGGTAAGATTCTTTTTTATTACATTTATTTTTTAAAAAAAATTGATGTTTTATATGAAAATGTTTAACTAACAACAATTTCCTTTTGCAGGATACGACTATGAGATGTGAACCAAGGCCGATGGAGCTTTTTGTAGAAACTCAAGTGTAAAATTTTGACTATCGGAAAAAGGTGTAACAACTTGTGAATAACCGAGCTCAAAAGTTCATGGTAAGTTGGATTTCAACTAATTTTTTCTCAACTTATTTTTTTAAAAAAAAAATTGACTTGTTTTTTTTTTAATTTTTTTCAGGAAACATATAACACCTGGTTGTAAGAGAGATACAAGAACGATCCTTCGACCCATCCAAAACTCGATTTGAATTTTTAGTTGGAGGCAGGATCGTCTAGTGGACCCGATAGAAATCAGGTTTATGATATCTCAAACACTATGGTCGAAGATTTGTAAACGACTCAAAGTGTCTCAATCGTTGGATACTCACAATCAATTTCAAGCACTTAAATTTTAGAGTTCTAAGCGATTTTAAACCAACAAGTTGAAGCTCAGATGACCCATATTGCTGTTGAGACGATCAAAATCTAGCGATTGTACATAGAGCTGAAATCATTCGAAGGTTGTACATGTGGTCCACCTCATTTGCCCACATGTCTCAGTGAAGACCTGCCTTCTTTTCCTCCTCCTTCAACCCCTCTGTTTTAGATGAATAGTATTCAAAATGATGAATTTTAAAATTTATAATAAATATTTGGTTTTTTATTTTAATTGTTTTCTACTCTATTTATTAGAATTGTTTTAAAACAAATTATTGACGGGATCACCGACAGACTAAATCCATTAGAAAGTTCTAGAGAGTTGACAAAAATTACATGAAATGCCACTCAATATTGTAGACAAAATCACCAATAAAATAAATCCCTTGGAGAATTCCATAGAGTTGGAAAAATGGTATAGCAAATGTCATTGACAACATGTACTTCACCAATGGAATTACAAAAGGTATTTTCTATTGGTTATATGACTTATTCACGGATGGTATTACCGATGGAATTATGCCAACAAATACTTTTTTTATTTGGCACGCTTTGTCCATCTGTAATACAATTGGTGATAATATTACCGATATAATGACTGACAAAATAGAAATCACTAACGATAAGTTTTTTTTGACAAATAGTGACCATCTATGATTCTGATGGTAAATGTATTTTCGACACAATTAGTGTCTAAATACCGATAAATTATTCTATCAGTACAATTAGTGATTTTTATTTTTTATATGAAAAAAACAAGTCTCCTATTAGAATAAAAGATCATTGATACTTATGTTAGTAAATGTATAAGGAGAATACTATATGAAGATAAAAGGTGCAAAATAAAGCATGTGGTGTGAGGAGATGGTCATGAATGTGAAGAGGTGATCACAGTGTGAAGAGGTGGTCACCACGAGGAATGGGTAATGACTTGGAGGTGTTAATTAAAAGGTGGTAGTGACCATAAGTGGTACTAGGAGGTGGTGACCAAGAAGTGTAAACCAAGAAGAGTACTAGAAGGTTGTAGTGACCATGGAGTGGTACTAAAAGGTGATAACTAGGAAGTGATAGTGGGAGGTATGTAGTTAGGATTTTTTATAGGCTTTATTTAGAGTTTAGGTAAGACTTTCAGACCACCATTTTCAAATTCTCCCCCGGACGTAGCTGAAAGGTGAACCGGGTTACCAAAGTCACGATTAGAATAAATGGTAGTTCGCTGGGATCCTCTCATGCTTCCTAGAGATGGAGGTTCGAATCCTTCTCGTGACTGACAGGAAAAGTCCAATACTCAACCTCGAATACGACTTGCATGTTATTGCATATCGTTGTTGTAGCATGATTTTAGCTTCTTAGTGCTTAAGCGCCCTCAGGTTATGATTTTCATTCCGGTCGAGCTCATCCTATTGTTTTGCATTCGTTCACTATGCTCCACCATCCTATACCTTGCTAAAGAAAAGCCTTTAGAGTTGAAATGAAATCGACCCTCACTCTCGCGTCTTCAATCCAAGCTAAACGCTCTATCTATCCGAAACTTGTTTTTGGTTCAATTAGCCGAGCATGGAAAGGTGTGTGGTCCCATATCCCCTCACTTTACTTGGTGAAATGATGTATTTATAGACCTCGGTTGCATCAACTTACCTTGTGGATAGTGGTGTAATGATGGGAAATACCTAAAAAGTTAAGTTGTTGGTTGTTATATCATTAGTGAAAAAGGTTGGTGCTTGCCATTGGTTTTGGTGCCTCACTATGTCATTGGTTGAGAGGTTGGTGTTTGGTAGGTACCTTTGAGGTGAACTATGGGTAGGAGATAATCATTGGTTAGGAAAGGTAGCATTGTACGAGCAACTCATGTGTATGTATTGATTAGTGCGACATTGTATCAAATTTATTATATGTAACAACTCTACCTTAAGAAGCGTGTTGGTTGTCAAGAATTTAGGTGGCATTGGGTTGAGCTTAAAAAGCATCATAGACAGCCTTTTTGGGCTTAGTCATGGACCAAACAACTTGGTAAGGCTGTCAACTAGAAGGTGGTAGGTTATTCAAGCTTGACTTGAATAATTTATTTTTTTAATTTAAATGCACCATCATTTAGCCCCTAGTTTTTTAAATATTCATGTTTGAAAGACTTAACTAGTAAAAATAAGAGGAAAGAAAAGTATACAAATCACGTTACCTTCTTATAGTTTTTCTTAATGTGTTGTTTTATGGATGTCATGTTACCTTCCTATGGCTTTTGTTAATGTAAGTGTAATAGATATTAGAGTTCAATTAACTTGCTTGTTCCTTCTAGAGTGGAGAATGTTTTATGATCATGAAAGCAATATAAAAAAATTAAGTAAGGAGGCGTTGTATGAAAATAAAAAGATTTTATTAAAGATATGAAGATTTTTATTGGAGACATGGAGGTTTCATCATAAATAAAAAAAATTCATTAGAGACATGGATATTTGTATTGGAGATATAGAGAAATACTATTGCTTTCATTGAGAAATTCAAAAGACTTTCTCATGCAAGTGAAGGTATGATTTTTAGAGGTGGGTATCACATGAATTATTTTTCCTTAATGGTAGTTGATACCTCATCATATGTGCTTGTTAAAAGTGTGGTCATAAGCTTAAAGAATGTTTGTTGATCATGAATTCCTTAGTGTTCCTTTTAGATGTCTTAGGGTTGTAGAAGATCGATAACGTTTGGGAGATTATGCTTTTTTATGGCTAGAAATGAAGGTGTTCTTATCTTGTCATACTCACTTCTTCTACTCAAATGTGGCTTTTTATCACATGTTTCATGTTATAAAGATTTTGTTCACATAAAGTATAGAGTCATTTTTATAAAAAATAGTCGTAGACCCTACTAATCAAGGCTTCAATAGCAATGGATTCAAATATACTTTTCTATTGAGCATTTCCTTGTTAAACCTTTAGATATATGCTCTAGTGTTTTTCCTTTTTGTTTATGTGATAACGAATAACTTAATGGTTGTCTTTTTATATGGTATACATGTACTGAAACAAGGGATGAGTTTAACACTAAGATTATAAAAGTTAATGATAGAGCTAGACTTTAGGATGTTGTATCACACTCGATCATATCTATAGGATGCTGTTGGAAAAACTTTGCACATAACATCATTGTCTAGTGTTACAAGCTTTAGGATGCATTGTACATTTTGTATATGCGCTCTTAGGTCTGTAAAATTATTGTAGTTGTTTAAGTTAGCCTTGACAGGGACACAATCTTTGAAAAAAAATATGTATGTAGCACTCGATGACAAAGTGGAGAATCTATCACTTAATGGGGGTTGTTTTCATTCCTAGAAGCTTGTGCAGTTATTGATCTCGTCTCATATCTGAGACTTTTTCAGCAAGGAGTATGTGAGTGAAATTAAGAAAGAGATTGATGGAATTAAACACTTTCATGGTTAGGACTTGTTAAGGAGCACTCTTTATAGCTGGAGTTGCTCCTTAAAGAGTTGGAGTACGAGTGTTCTCATCCCTACTTACTTGCACATCATTGTGCCTTATTTCTTCTAGGAACTGGAGTTATCTTTGTATATTCAATTATGCATGCAATGGAGCTAAATATTGTATTTTCCATTAAATAAATAGAAGAGTGTGAAGTTATTCATATATAGCTTGAACAATATCATTAACCATTTTCACTTGATGAGAAAATTGGTGGATATTTGGAATTGGAGTACCTAAAGTCAGTTACTCAATTATGTCTTAAAGTTTTTAAATCGTTAGCCATGGAAATAATTTTTTTGGTGATGTGTTGTGAAACAATAATGAATTAGCTTTTATTTAGATTTTTAATAGGATGTGCTACTAATAAATCCACAAAAACTTCACACTAGATTAAGATTTTTATGGCTACATATTGAGCTTATGGAATGACTAGGCTTGACCTAGTTGATGAGTTGATGAGGTGACTCGATTTGGTATCTACTTGGTGTGTTGACAAGGTGACTTCAACGCTCACCTATAAAAACAAGTTCCCTATTATAATAGAAGATCGTTTGATGCTTAAATTAGTAAATATAAGAGGAGAAAACTATGTATGAGCAAAAGATACAAAAGGGAGCACAAGATGTGAGAAGATGTTCACAATTATGAAGAGGTTGTCACAATATCACAGTGTTAGGGAGTCCTTCTATATAAGGATATAATGGTAATGATCAGAAGGTGTTAACCTAGAAGTAATAGTGACCTTGAAGTGGTACGAAGATATGATGACCAGAAAATGTTAGCCACGATATGTATTATATGGTAATGATCATAAAGTAAAGGTGTTAACTAGGAAATGGTAATCTCATCTCCCCTTCTTTTTTACTTAGTGACTTGAGATATTTATATACCTTGTTCATGTTAGCTTATCTCGTGGAGAGTGGTATAATGATATAAAATACCTGAAAAGTTGAGTCGTTAGTTGTTATGCCTTGTTATGCAAATGATGAAAAACTTTGGTGCTCGCCATTGGTTATGGTGCCTCGTTGTATCATTGATGAAGATTTTGGTGCTTAGTAGGTTTTTCTTGAGGTGAAATGCAAACAAGAAATAACCATTGATTAGGAAAGATGATATTATACTCATGTGTAAGCATCAATTAGTATGGCATTGTACAAAATTCATTGGAGGTCACAATTTTACCTTAAAAGCATACCCATTGCTAGGAATATAGATGGTACTATTTAGGCTTGCTCATGGACCAAATGACTTGATAAAGTCAATGTTAGTGTATATGCTTTGAGCCAATCGATTAGTTACACGTGATTTTATTTATCTTTAATATTCATCAAATATTTGATTAATGATTCTATAGTAAAGATAAAGTCCATAGGACAAAAATGTTTTGCAAAGAAAATTATAAAGTTGTTATAATTATGATTTTTTTATTGCCTTAAATCATTGTTTCTAAATGTTTCTTGTCAATACTTTATTAAGACCGAACATTAATTAAAGTTGTCAAGACCGATACATATTACGTTATTTTCTTTATAAAAGAAAACAATTATTCTCATAAACTGAGTTATGAGGGATACTTAAAACTAATATGTAGGTGATTATCAGATAACATGTATATTGAACTGACCCGCATGTGAATTTTATATGGAAAGATCACCCGTGTCTATGAAAAGCCTTACGTGATGATTCTGTAAGTGATCCTTAGATTTAAAATCACTAAGTTATATTATATAGAAAATGTTATGTTTTGATCCTACTACATGTTGTCCTAATCAAGTGTAATAAATGAGCATATGTTCGATATAACATGAACTATATGAAAGGTATTTGAGTAATCAATAAATAATTCCTCATCCTAGGTGAATTAAGAAAAATATTTTATATGTTTTTAAATACTATTGATTGTAAATCCTTATAAGAGGTAAAATGAGATTTGAAAAGAGTTTCAAATCATATTCAAAGAATCAATGACTATGGTGTTGAGAACAAACATGATTTGATAAAATAGACACACTTTGTGCTATTATGTCTAAATTTGAATATTGTTGATGAAGGAATAATAATTACACTGAAAAACTGGTCACAGAAAGATTAAGTCAAACCACTTATAACTTTTCTAATATTTTGGGGATCATGACACATTGCTAGAAATTGTATTTAATCTTCAAATATAAATCAATCAATTGTTGAATTGATAATAAATTAATTTGTTTCATTTATTTAATTATATTTTATTTAGAATTGTGACTTATATTTGGGCCAACTTATTAGGAAACCTAATGGTTCACACAAATAAGAACCATTGGTCATAAATTAAATTGGAATGATTAATCAATGGTGACTTGATTGTAAACAAGTTTTAGAAATTAGGGACTAGAATATAATTAATTCAGGGAATTACAATTATAGACCCAGAAAAAAATTCAAGTAGAGACTTGTTGAATACATTTCTAAGATTTTTTAAAATAACATACATGATTTTATTTAAGAGACTAATTGATATTTTGTTATTTATAGAGTTTTTAGATTTTCTTATAAATAAAATGTTATGCCTTTTATTTTCTGGACAAGATAATAGTACACAGTACTCCTGAAAAATATAAAAAAAAATAGTTAGCACTAAAAAAAATATCAATTTCTCTTTTTAAAAGGGTTTAGGAGATTTTTTATTTGTGGTTCATGTGAATTACTGTTAGAAATCATATATTTAAATGACTTGTGTTTTACGACAACTAAACATTAAAATAATTATTCAAAACAAAATATATATATATATATATATATATATATATATATATATATATTATCTCTAGAGAAATATAAACTCTAAAATTATTTAATAAAATCTTGAGGATGCAATTTCTTTTAAAATTTATTATTT
>Ga0307508_10005136_pt1 | contig 12537 bp, 5 predicted proteins | sample 9_EM_MG_FD_203089 | JGI IMG/M metagenome (GOLD analysis project Ga0307508, IMG submission 203089) | Populus trichocarpa ectomycorrhiza microbial communities from riparian zone in the Pacific Northwest, United States - 9_EM | ecosystem: Host-associated > Plants > Roots > Unclassified | place... | reverse complement strand
GAGCATCGGGTCGCGGCCGGTGAAGAACGGCAGGTCCGCGGGCAACTGGGCCGGTCGCGGCGGTGCCGCGCCGCCCGCGCCGGGCCGGCCCAGCACTTCCCGGTACGCCGCCTGCAGCTCGCCGCCCGGTTCGACGGCGAGTTCGTCGGCGAGCCTGCGCCGCACGCCGTGGAATGCCTCGATCGCCGCGGCCGGCTTGCCGGCGGCGGCCAGCAGCAGCATCAATCGGGCCTGCAGCGCCTCGTCGAGGGGCGACCGGGCGGTCACCGTCCGGAGCGTGGGCAGCGCCGACGCGGGCGCGCCGGCGTGCAGGGCGGCCTCGGCGAACGCGGCGGCCGCCTGGTTGAACTCGTGGTCGGCGGCGGCGAAGTCGAGCCGGGCCGTGCCGCCCGGTTCGAGGCCGGCGGCGAACGGCCCGCGCCACAGTCCGCACGCCTGCTGCCAGGACGCCAGCGCCTGCGCCCATTGCCGGCGTTCCGCGGCGTCGCGGCCCTGCTCGGCGAGTTGGCGGAACCGCAGCAGGTCCAGCGAGCGGGCGTCGACGCCGAGCCGGTAGCCGCCCGGGCGCCGGCTCAGCCAGCTGCCGGCGGCCCGGGGCGGGAGGTCCGGTTCCAGGCTTCGGCGGACCATGCCGACGTAGCGGTGCACGACGTTGACGGCGCTGGCCGGCGAATCGTCCGCCCAGAGCAGGTCGACGAGTTCGGCGAGAGTGGCCGGGCGGCCGGCGCGGGCCAGCAGCAAGGCGAGGACGAGTTGCTGCTGCCGGGGACCGGGGTCGGCCTCGGCGCTGCCGCGCCAGATCCGGAGCGGGCCGAGCACCTCGAAACGGACCTGCACTGCCGCCGCTGCCTTTCATGAAGACCTTGCCTAGCGTAGCGGCACGGGCCGATGCCAGCGAGATGAAACGGCTGCTCGGGTGCGTTCCGTGCCGCTCGTGGTGACCGCGTTCGCTCGAGGCGATTACTCGACGTGACCTCCGGTGGTGGCTGCGCAGGCATTGTCGTACGCCGTGCCGTTCCTGTCGTGTCCGACCCGGCCGTGCGCCGGTCGAATGAGGACGCCAAGTTGAGCCGGCCCGACGGCGGGCCGCGAGAACCGAAGGATGGCGGCCAGTGACCGACCCCGTGACCGAACCAGTGACCCGCCTGCGGTGGGGCGCCGCGGCATGGATTCTGGGTGTCTCGCAGTATCTCGCCTGCCAGCTCGTCGTCGCCGACCGGTGGAGCACCCCGTACAGCTGGAAGAACAACTTCATCAGCGATCTGGGCAACACCGCGTGCGGTCCGTTCAGCGTGCCGCACGGCCAGACCGCGTACGTGTGCTCGCCGGCGCACTCCCTGATGAACGCGTCGTTCGTGCTGGCCGGGGTCCTGACCGCCGTCGGAGCCCTGCTGCTGCGGCCGTTGTGGCGGCGCAGCCGCGCGACGCGGGCCGGCGTGGCGCTCTGGCTGATCGCCGGCCTCGGCAAGATCATCGTCGGTCTCGTGCCCGAGAACACCAATATCGATCTGCACCTGCTGGGCGCGTTCAACCTGCCCCTGGGCAGCATCGCGATCCTGTTGCTGAGCCGGGCGTCGGGCGGGCTGCCGAGGCCGTGGCGTCTCGCCGGAGTGCTACTGGCCTGCGCCGGGCTGTTCGGCACGGTGCTCTCGATCGCTGGGCAGTACCACGGTCCCGAGGCCTACCTCGGCGCCGGGGTCGGGGGCTCGGAGCGGTTGGCCGGGTACCCCGCGAACCTCTGGTGCCTGCTGATCGGGTTGCTCGCGCTGACCAGGGCCACCGCGCCGCGCGGCGCCACCGACCTCGGCGCCCATGCCATGCGTCGCTGATCACCGGAAGCTCGCCGGTCGGCGGCTACCCCGTTCGGCGGAAGCCGGCCGGACGGCTCACTCCACGAACTCGCCAGGAGCCGCGCACATGTACCGCTATGGAATGTTCGTCCACCGGCACGCGAGGGTCTTTCTCGTGCTCGCCGCGCTGCTGCTCGGCGCCTCGGTCGCCCTGGGCATCGGCGCCTTCGGCAAGCTCAAGGGCGGCGGCTTCACCGATCCGGATGCCGAGTCCACCAAGGCCGAGCAGGTGGCCACCGCCGAGTTCGGCGGCCAGGCCAACCTGATCTTCCTCGTCCACGCCAGGTCCGATACCGCCGACTCCGCGGCGGTCGTCCAGGTCGGACGGCAGCTCGCCGGCGGTCTCGCCCAGGAGAAGTACGTCGACAACGTCGTCTCCTACTGGACGACGAAGGCCTCCGCCCTGCGCTCCACCGACGGCGCCGACGGCCTGGTCCTCGCGCACGTGGCCGGCGACGACGACCAGTCGAGCACCCGCGCCAAGACCCTGATCGCCCGGTACGCCGTCGACGGCGCGGCGGTCACCGTCAAGGCCGGCGGCCGGGCGGCGGCGAGCGTGGACATCAACGACCAGGTCACGACCAGCCTCATCCGCGCCGAGTCGATCGCCGTCCCGATCACCACGCTGCTGCTGATCTGGGTCTTCGGCAGCCTGGTCGCCGCCGCGTTGCCGCTGGTCGTCGCCTCGGTCGCGATCATGGGCACGTTCGCGGAGCTGTTCGTCCTCGGCTCGGTGACCGACGTGTCGGTCTTCGCGATAAACCTGACCACCGCGCTCGGGCTGGGCCTGGGCATCGACTACTCGCTGCTGCTGGTCAGCCGGTTCCGCGAGCACCTGGCCGAGGGCGATCCGGTCGGCGAGGCCGTCGGGCGTACGGTCGCCACCGCCGGGCGTACCATCTTGTTCGCCGCCGTGACGGTGGCGTCGGCGCTGGCGGCGCTGCTGGTCTTCCCGCAGTACTTCCTCCGATCGTTCGCCTATGCCGGCATCGGCGTGGTGGCCGTGTCCGCGCTGAGCGCCCTGGTCGTCATGCCCGCCCTGCTCTCCGCGCTCGGCGCCCGGGTGAACCGGGGCAAGGTGCCGTGGTCGGCCGCGGCGCTCGGCGGCGAGTCGCGTTTCTGGCGCCGGACCGCCACCGCCGTCATGCGCCGGCCGGCCCTGTTCGCCATCCCCGCCGTGCTGGTGTTCGCGTTCCTCGCCGCCCCGCTCACCCACCTCGCCTTCGGCACGCCGGATCAGGGCGTGCTGCCGAAGAACACGGCCAGCCGCCAGGTCTCCGATCGGCTCGCGGCGGGCTTCGGAGGCCAGGCGGACCAGATCACCGTCGTCACCACCGGCTCCGTGCCGAAGGCGGGGCTGACCGCGTACGCGAAGGAGTTGTCCACCCTGCCCGGCGTGGTCCGCGTCGACAGCGGCGCGGGCAGCTTCCGCAGTGGCACGGCGACCGCGCCGGCCGGCGACCCGTCGGCGCTCACCCGCCCGGAAGCCCACGAGTTCGTCGTCTCCACCAGCCTGGTCGGCAAGTCGTCGGCCGCGCAGGATCTGGTGCGCGCGGTCCGGGCCGTCGCGCCGCCGGCCGGAGCCGACCGCCTGGTCGGTGGCGCGGACGCCGAGCTGGTGGACACCAGCCACACGATCGGGCGTCTCCTGCCGGTCGGCCTCGCGCTGGTCGTGGCCACCAGTTTCCTGCTGCTCTTCCTGTTCACCGGCAGTGTCGTGCAGCCGCTGCGGGCGCTGCTGTTCAACGCCCTCACGCTGTCGGCCACCCTCGGCGCCCTGGTGTGGATCTTCCAGGACGGGCACCTGGCCTCGGTCCTGTCGTTCACGCCACGACCGATGGACATGTCGATGACCGTGCTGTTCTTCTGCATCGCGTTCGGCCTGTCCATGGACTACGAGGTGTTCCTGATCAGCCGCATCAAGGAACTGCACGACCACGGCGTACCCACGACGGAGGCGGTCAGTTCCGGCCTCGCCCGGACCGGCCGGATCGTCACCGCGGCGGCGACGTTGCTGGCGGTCAGCCTCTTCGGCTTCGGCGCCAGCACGGTCAGCTTCCTGCAGATGTTCGGCATCGGCAGCGGGCTGGCCATCCTGTTCGACGCCACGTTGATCCGGGCCGTGCTCATGCCGGTCTTCCTGCGGGTCGCCGGGGCCGCCAACTGGTACTGCCCGAGGCCGCTGCGCCGCATCTACGCCCGAGTCGCGGTCGCCGAGGCGTAGTGCCCGCGGCCAGGCGCCCGGCCCGCGAACGGCGTCCGCATGGTTCGCGGGCCATGCCTCACGGTCGCGAACCTGCAACCGATTGTTACATCGAGATATTGACATGCGGTAGATCGATTCCTATATTCATGCACACTGTCCCATCTCAGCACTGGGACGTCGAATGAACGGGGAATCGTATGCTGAAGGTAAAGTCGCGTGCTCTGAGAACAATTGTCCGAATGGTGTTGGCTATTGTCGCCTTCACCGGCGTCGTGACAGTCGTCTCGCCCGCATCGCCGGTCTACGCATCGTGTTCGGGCAGCAGCTGCAACGGTCTCGACCCGCAGGCGAACGGCTGCAGCACCAGCACGACCAGGACCGAGACCGCCCTGTGGCTCTCCAGCTTCAGCGTTGAATTGCGGTATTCGCCCACCTGCCATGCAATGTGGACGCGGATCACCATCGACGATTACCTGCCCACCTGCTGCGTTCCGATCCACGTGCGGGTTCAACGGCAGACCGGCAGCGATTCGGCCGGCTGGGCGGATGCGCAGATCTACACGAATACCATCAACGCGGGCCTGGAAGGCGCGTTCTGGACCAAAATGGTGCCCGACGTCTCCAGCGGTGACCGGACGCGCTCGTGCTGGGGCCTCACCAACAGCTACGACGGCGGATGCACGGGTTGGGCGTGACCCGCGCGCCGGCGAGCACCGGCGCTTGACGGGATCGCGGTAGCGGTCGAACGAGAGGGCGTTGACGGCCGGTCCCGGAAGGGCCGGTCGCCGACGCCCTCTGGTTGTCTCGTCCGCCGAGGATGGGCGGTCGCCGTGGACGGCGGCGAGGCGGCCCCGGCGGGACATCGAAGCCGGCCACTTTGCTTTAGGATCCTCGGCAGGTAATCACGGGCGGGGGCCAACGTGATGTTCATCCTGGCCCCTCCGTGCGGCTTCGTCGAAGCGGGGGATGTCGATGTCTGGTGCTTGGGAAACTCCGCGGGCCCGCCCGCGCCGACGGACCTACCTGCGACGTGCCGTGACCTGCGTCGCCCTCGCCGGCCTGATGGCCAACCTGGCCACACCCGCCTCGGCGCAGGCGCCGGAGCGAGCGCCGGCGGGTACGCGGACCGCCGCGACCGCCGAGCCCGGCGTCTTCGGGCCCGGCGCGGCGTCGTCGCCCGACGTCGCGCTCGACGGCTGGGGCGACGCGGCGGGGTACCACGTCGAACTGGGCCGGGAAAGTTCGTCGTTCGCCTGGCACGAGGTCGCGCTGCTCCGCCCGGCCGGCCGCGACGAATCCTCCTGGACCGGCTACCAGTGCCTCTCCGGCGACGGCCGGTATGCCGCGGTCGCGATCCTCCCGGCGTCCGCCGTCAACCAGCAGGCCGCGCGTGACCATGGCGCGTTCGCGTACTCCGTGGATCTGGCCTCGGGCGCCGTCAAGCCGGTGGCCAGCGGGGTCGGCCTCAAGTACTACTCGCCCGGCTGCGGCGTCGACCATCGGGCCGTGTTCACGTTGGACGTCGGCGTGACCGACCAGAACACCGAGTTGCTCAACGTCGACCTCGCCACCGGCAAGGTCGGCAGTTCGGCAGTCGTCCCCGGCCAGGTCACGTCCGCAGTGCCGGTCGGCGCGACGGTCGTCGGGGTTCGCGGCACGCGGATCGTCTCGGTGTCCGGCACCGGTCAGGAGCGCGCCGTCGCCACGGCGCCCGGCTCCGTCTACGAGCTGCGGCCCGCGGCGGACGGTGGCGTCAGCTTCCTGCAAACCACCCTCGGCGCCGGCACGGCGTCCGCGATGCACGAGCATGGCGGGCGGCTGAGCACCCTCGGCAGCGGGCCACTCGCCCGGCTCCACCTCTTCCAGGGCCAGCGCGGCCGGTCGGTGCTGGCCGGCGCCGACACGACCGACGCGCGGGCCGTGAGCGCCGCGCACGTGGTCCAGGTCAAGGATCAGGGCCTGCCGCACGGCGCGACCGCATCGTCGTTGGACGGACACGCGCTGGCCGGCTCGGCGGCGAACGGCCGGGACAACGACCCGGTCGTGCTCGCCACCAGGACCGGCCGGGTGCTCGGCGACGCCCGGCCGGCGAGCACGGCGCGAGCCTCGGGCGCGACCTCGACCTTCGTGGCGACTTCGCCGGCGGCGTCCGCGGTGAGGTCGCAGGCAGCGTCCGCGGTGAGATCGCCGGTGCTCGGGAGCGCGGCGGTCGCGGCTGCGCAGACGCCGACCTGCGCCGTCCCCCGGCTGGATCCGGCGAAGCAGGCGATGCAGCCGAGCGCGGCGCAGGTCGACTGGGCGATCCAGATGGCCGAGCAGGGCCTGTTGACCGGCTCGGCGTACACCCGGCCGGCGAACTTCGCGAACATGGGCCTTGCCGCGTACGCCCCGAGCAGCGACTTCTCCAGGATCGCCCTGCTGCACCCGGCCTCGGACTCCTGGGACAGCGTGCCCCGGTCGGTGTACGAGGCGATCGTGGCGCAGGAGTCGAACTTCTCGCAGGCCTCCTGGCACTCCCCGGCGGGCGTCGCCGGCAACCCGTTGATCGCCGACTACTACGGCGCCGGCGGAGACATCAAGTCCATCAACTATGCGGCCTCCGACTGCGGCTACGGCCTGGGCCAGGTCACCACCGGGATGCACGTCGGCGACCACAACTACTCGGTGAACGGCCAGACGAAGATCGCGGTCGACTACGAGGAGAACGTCGCCGCGGGCCTGCAGATCCTCGAAGGCACCTGGAACCAGCTGTATTCCGCCGGGATCATCGCGAACAACGGCAGCCCGCGCTACCTGGAGAACTGGTATTTCGCGGCCTGGGCGTACAACTCGGGAATCCAGCCCAACGCGGCCAACGGCAACACCACCGGCTGTACGCCGAGCCCGACCTGCACCGGACCGCACGGCACCTGGGGTCTCGGCTGGTCGAACAACCCCGCCAACCTGGACTACCCGCCGAACCGCACCCCTTACCTCCAGCAGAGCTACGCCGACGCGGCGCACCCCAGCAGCTGGCCCTACCAGGAACGCGTCCTGGGGTGGATGGCGAGTCCGCTGCTGCGTTACGGCGCGTCGGCCTACGCCACGCCCACTTACCACGGCGGCAAGACCTGGGTGCAGCCGGCGCCGTTCACGGCCATCTGCACGCTGGCGGACAACCAATGTGACCCGAACAGCACGAACACGACCAATCCGGGCGCCGGGCACTGCATGCTGACCGACTACCAGTGCTGGTGGCACCGGCCGGTCACCTGGATCGCGGACTGCGCGACGACGTGCGCGACGAGTGGCTACGCGGTCGGCACCGGATCGTCCGAGCCGGCCAACCCGTCACCGCACGCGCCCACGTGCAGCCTCGACACGTCCAAGGTGCCGAGCAACGCGATCGTCGTCGACGACGAGCCCGGGCGGCGAAATCTGCAGGGCTGCGGCCTGGCGAACTGGTCCAACAACGGCACCTTCACCTACGGCTATGGCACGAGCGCTGCCGGTGACCCGATCGGGGCGATCGACACCCACCAGATCGGGTCCGGCCTCGGCGGTCGGGTCCTGTTCACCCACACCGAGGACGGTACGAACCCGGCGCTGATCAACACCGGCACCTGGACGCCGAACCTGCCGAGCCTGCAGTACTACAAGATCAAGCTGCACCTCCCGGCGATGGCCGCCCGCGCCACCAACGTCGTCTACACCATCAACCCCGGTGGCGGCGCCAGCCCGTGGCGGATCCGGGTCAACCAGGCGTGGAACTCCGAGCAGTGGGTCACGATCGGCACGTTCGCCATGGAGAACAGCGGCAACGTGGTGCTGACCAACAAGGGCAGTTCGACGTCCACGGGCGGCGACAACAACTCCGACCGCGACGTGGCCTTCGATGCGATCGCGTTCGTCCCCCAGGGCGGGACGCCCGGCAAGCCGATCGGCGGACCGCCCGGCATCAAGGACGCGCCGAAGGGCAGCAACCCCGCGTTCATCGCCTGTGGCTGCGCCCGGCGCACCGCCGGAGACCCGGTCGACACCAGCACCGGCTACTTCGGACAGGACTTCACCGACCTGACCACGCCCGGCCGCGGCCTGCCGCTCGCCTTCACCCGCAGCTATGCCGAGGGCATCGCCGACCCGGCCGGCCCCAACAAGGCGCTCGCCGCCGACGGGCCGTTCGGCTACGGCTGGACGTACTCGTACAACCTCACCGCGGTCACCGACAGTACCAGCGGCGACGTGACGGTCCGTCAGGAGGACGGATCGTCGGTCACGTTCGTCGACAGCGGCGGGGTGTACGCGCCGTCCGCACCGCGTTACGACGCGAGCCTCGCCAAGGACGGCGAGACCTACGTTTACACCCGCCGCGGCAAGGACATCTACACCTTCGACGCGCCGACCGGCCACCTGATCGCCGAGACGGATCTGGCCGGCCTCAAGGCCACACCGCAGTACCGCACGACGCTTTCCTACGACGCCGCCGGGCACCTGGCGACCGTGACCGATCCGGCCGGGCGCTCCTACACGCTGACCTGGTCCGGAGGGCACATCGGCGCGGTGGCCGATCAGACGGGCCGGCAGGTCACCTACGGCTACGACAGCGACGGCGATCTGACCGACGTCTACGGGGTGGCGACCGTCCGGACCCCGTCGGTCCAGGACAACGACCACGCGCAGTACGGGTATGCGAGCGGTACCCACGTCATGATCTCGATGCGGACGCCGAAGAACTTCGGCGGTCCGGCGGCGGCGGTCACTGCTATGGCGTACGACAGCGTCGAGCGGGTCGCGTCGCAGACCGATGCCGACGGGCACACCACCACCTTCACGTACGGCCCGGACGGCGGTCTGACCACCGGCCAGACGCTGATCACCGACCCGGCCGGGCACAAGGACCTGCAGACGTACCAGAACGGGCTGTTGATCTCCGAGACCAAGGGGTACGGCACCGCGGACGCCGGTACGGCGACCTACACCTACGACCCGGTGACCCTCGGCGTTACCACCCAGCAGGACGCCGACGGCAACGTGCAGACCTTCACCTACGACGATCACGGCAACCGGATCTCGGCGTCCGACGCGTCGGGCAACACGACCGACTACTTCTACGACGACGCGGACAACCTGGTCGAGACCATCGACGCCAATGGCGTGGCCACGGTCAACGGCTATGACCAGGACGGACATGTGCCGGCCGGCGCGGCGGGCGTTCTCGACCTGACGTCGACCACGATGACGCTGGCCAACAACGTGGTCGAGTCGACCACCGGCAACTTCGGGCCCGCGCCGCTACGCACCGTCAACTATTACTACGACGACGCCGCGCATCCGGGCGACCTGACCAGGACGGCCGACCCGCGGGGCAAGATCACCAGCAGCACGTTCGACGCGTTCGGCGGCAAGACCACGGTGGTCGATCCGGTCGGCGACACCACGGTCTACGGGTACGACACCGGCCGGTCCTGGCTGACCTCGGTCGTCGACGGCAACGGCAAGAAGACCACCTACGACCGTGACCCGCACGGCCGGATCACCAGGACCACCGATCCGCTGAACCGCTCAACGTCGGCGACCTACGACGCGGACGGGAACACGGTCTCCTCCACCGACGCGAACAGCCGCACCACGGCACAGGACGTCGACGCCGTCGGGCAGGTCGTGAAATCCACGCTGCCGGACGGCACCACCCAGGCGACCGACTACAACGCCGACGGCACGATCGCCGACACCGTCGACGGCCTCGGCGCCAAGACCCGCTTCGGGTACGACGGCCAAGGTCGCGGGACGACCCGGACCGACCCGGACAACAAGGTCGACGCGGTGCACCTCGATCCGGCCGGCCGGCCGGTGACGCGCACCGATCCTGCCGGTCAAGTGACCACGTTCGGTTACGATGCGGTCGGCCGGGTGATCTCGACGTCGTACTCGGACGGCGCCACGCCGAACACCACCGTCGGCTACGACGTGCTCGGTCAGCGAGTCTCGATGACCGACGGCACCGGCACGTCGAGTTGGACATACGACACGTTCGGCGAGCTCACGTCGCAGCAGCAGGCCTCGGGCGCCGTGGTCGCCTACGGGTACGACGCGGCCGGCAACCAGACGTCGATCACCTATCCCGGCCAGAGCACGGCCGTCGTCCGTACGTTTGACGACGCCGGCCGACTCAAGACCGTCACTGACCCGAGCACCAACACGACGACGTTCGGTTACTCCAAGACCGATCGGATCCTCGCGACCAGCTACCCGAACGGGACCACGGTCACCAACGGCTACGACGACCGGGGCGGCCTGACGTCAACGACGGCGGCCAAGGGCGGAACCACGGTGCTGTCGGCGACGTGGAACCGTGACCCGGTCGGGCAGGTGTCCAGCGAGACGGTCGGGTCCGCCTCCGCGCAGGCCGCCGCCTACACCGGCCGCGAGCAACTCCAAACCCTCGGCACGGCGGCGTTCGCCTACGACGCGGCTAACAATCCCACCACGGTGGGGGCCGCCACCCAGACGTTCGACCCGGCGGGACGGCTGTGCTGGTCGACGACGGCCGCGCCGCCGACGGGCCCGAGCTGCGGCGCCGCGCCGGCGGGCAGCACGAGCTACACGTTCGACGCGCGGGGCAACCGGACGGTCGCGGGCTCGACCACCTACGCCTACGACCAGGCCAACCGGCTCACCAGGGTCTCCGGCCCGAACGCGTCCGCCACCTACACGTACAACGGCGACGGGTTGCGGGCGTCGAAGACCGTCGGCGGCGTCACGACAACCTTCGTCTGGGACGGCGGTTCGCCGGCCAATGTGCTTTCCGACGGCGCCACGAGCTACCTGTACGGTCCTGACGGCCTACCGTTCGAGCAGATCGGAGCGAGCGGCGCGAACTGGTTCGTCCACGACGAGCTCGGTTCGACCATCGGCCTGCTGAACGGTGCTGGGGAACTCGGCGCGACGTACTCGTACACCGCGTACGGCGTGGCGACGGCGGCCGGCACCCTCAGCACGCCGTTGCGCTACACCGGCCAGTACACCGATGCCGAGTCCGGCCTCGTCTATCTCCGGGCCCGGTACTACGACCCCGGCACCGCGCTCTTCCTGACGCTGGACCCGAAGGTCAACCAGACCCGCCAGCCGTACATCTACACCGGCGACAATCCGCTGAACTACAGCGACATCACCGGCGAATCGTTCTGGGGATCGCTCGGCGCGTCGCTCGCGGTGGCCGGCGCGGTCCTCGCCGTCGGCGCCTGCGTGGTGTTGGAGCCCTGCGGCGCGGCCGTCGCGGTCGCCGGCGGCGGAATCCTGATCGTAGACGGTGTCGCCCTGGCGGGCATCGCGCTGGTCGGGGCGGCCGGCGGCGCGGCGGTCGGCACCATGTACTCGACCGGTGGCCTCGGCCGGCTCGAGGACATGAATTGGGATCCGGGCGACGGCAGCGATACTGATGGCTACAACACGTCGCACAACCGGGAGACACAGCAGTCCGAGGCGGACAGCGCATGGAACGAGATCAGGCGCCGTGCGAAAATGATGGGCAAAGACCTCACCGCGGCGGACCGGCGGACGTGGCATGACGAGATCACCGGTAAGGGCTATGGCCGCAGCCGCATCATCCAGGAAGGCCTCGACCTGTTCTGCAATGGCGGATGACCGTGACGACCGGTAACACGCTCTCGTCCTTCGCCGACTTGGCGGCCGCCATCGACGGGCTCAACGGGTGGAGGGTCACCGACGTCGGCCGCACCCTCAACATGGTCGAGGTCGGTTTCGTTCGCGCCGACGCGGTGTACCGGTTACATGTGCAGTGTCCGTTCCGGGTCGTTCAACGCGCGCACATCGCCCTGGGATCGTCCGACATGTACTACCCGCTGGATCGGAAGATGGGCCAGGACGTCGCCTTCGACACCTACGCCACCCAATTCGACCGGAGCGCCAAGATCCTGACGGAGCGGCTGGGACCGGACGGCGTTGCGGTCGTCGACGCGAAGTTGGAGGAGAACGGCGCGTTCTATTTCGAGATCGAGGGCGCGGCCAGGTTCGAGGTGTTTCCGGCGATATCCGGCCCCAAGGAGTGCTGGCGCCTGTTCCAGAAGGGTTCCGACGTGCACTACGTCTACCCCGCCTCAGCCGTCCGGCGGTAACAGACGAAGCGGGCGGGACACCGTGGTGTCCCGCCCGCTCGCTGGCGTCCTGCCCTAGTGTCTTGGTCGGCCCGGGGTGGTCGACACGGGCGTCTGGCCCGGGACTTGGCCGCCACCGCCACCCTTGCCGTTGCTGGGCTCGATGACGACGAGGCCGCCCTTGATCGTGCGGCTCGGCGGGTTGGTGTCGGCGGCCGTCCCCGCGGGACAGTTCGAGTCGACCGAGCTGCCGATGGTGACCGAGAAGCCCGCCCCCTCCACGCGGTTCTGCGCGTCGCTGATCGTGGCGCAGGTGACGTCCGGGATCGATCGCAGGTCGCCGACCGCGATCTTCTTGTTGTCGGGCTCCTTGAACTGGACCTTCGGC
>Ga0307508_10005135_pt1 | contig 12537 bp, 18 predicted proteins | sample 9_EM_MG_FD_203089 | JGI IMG/M metagenome (GOLD analysis project Ga0307508, IMG submission 203089) | Populus trichocarpa ectomycorrhiza microbial communities from riparian zone in the Pacific Northwest, United States - 9_EM | ecosystem: Host-associated > Plants > Roots > Unclassified | place... | reverse complement strand
AGGACATGAAAATCTTGTCCGTGCTCTCGCGTACGACGCACTCACAGGGCGACTCGTCAGCGCGAGCTATGATCAGAGCGTGATCGTATGGGAACTGCAGCGTAGCTCCGCAGAGCCTGTGCCATGCACCGCTGACGAATTATCAACAGCGTGCGGTCGTCGTGAAGGCGAAGGACGCAAACAGATTGTCACAGCAACGAAATCGCGTGAATTTAAAGGCCTTCATTCGAGCCATATCTTCGACGTCAAGTTCGATCTCACTCGTATTGTCAGGTTCGTTACTCTTTACAAATCCTTACGTGTGCATGCAAATTCTGAATCAATCGTGCTTCGTAGCTCTTCGCACGATCGCAAGGTTGTTGTTCTCGACTTTGGCTTTGATATCGACTCTTCCATCTTCATTCCTAACTAACTCATCAGCACTCTGCGCGCTTGCTCCAAAATCTCGTATCGCGGTGTGGCCCTCTTGTCATGGCCGATTCCCTTTCGGTTCTTCTTGGTGGCTATTTTTATTACATGCAACCTTCGACCCTTTCTGGAATTGCAATCATTGTTGCGTTGCGCAGGCCCCTCAACTGACAGGCGTTTGCCTTTTTGGTTCTGGTAGCAGGCTGGATGCTCGTGCAACCTTCATCTCATCCAGTTTTATCCTCATTTCTTCTCATCGCTCCCCTCCCGACTGCGCGCCCCTCCATACCAATGCAATCACTACCCACCACGTATCCGTGCATTCGTATAAGTTGCACCCCATAGTAGTTCATTTTGTCACTGTATCGATATTGTTTGAGCGTTGTCACCATGAGAGGAATACGGCGTGTTTGCAGAAGTGTCATTGCAACCTTCTCAGAGCCAAGTGTTGGTGGGGGAATAGTGGCGGTGTTTGCACGACTGAATGCAATTCCCCCTCTCCCCTTTCCAGTTCACCCTCGGTTTTTGTGGGCTTGAATGGCTGCTTATGAAGAGCACCCAATCAATGCTCGCACACTTCCACGAATAATTGCTGAGAAGGTCCCCAACTCATGGCACATCGACCAGCTCCATGAGGCGCTGAGCGATCCGCGAACGGGGTTGATGGAGTTCGCGTCCTGTCGCGTCCTTGATCTGTACTGTTATCTCCGTGGAAGTGTGAGTCATCCCAAAGTCGTTGAGACGTAAGCTTACCGGACTCCAACATCAACATGTATATGGCGTGTTGTCAAACGCGAATTCCCAACTATTTGTCCGATAGACGCGGAGTCATGAATTCCTCTTGGCTCGAATCCTTCTCGATCAAAGCGATGTATGGGCGCGCCTTGAGCGCGAACCGGATACGTCAGCTCGATCGGCATTGAGTGGGAGGGCTGGCTTCCCCGCGCTTGATCTTTTACGGCTTTCGAACTCGGATGAAAAGCTCAAATCACCCAAGGATAAACTAGACGTCCATTGCGGCTTTCCTTCCCTACGCCTCTATCACCTCATCGATTGTGCCAAGCTCGTCCATGACGAAACATTTAATTACGAGTGGAATTCGACTAACTGTTGGTAGGTATTCATTCATGGTTTTCTTTTCCTGTAACATCGTATATACTCACATTGTGGCAGGTGGTTTTCCTCAATTATTGTGGAGACTCTTCATGTTTATGGAGAGTATCACAAAAAACCTCACAGTGATATGGTTAAACAACTTGTCAATCTTTTCGGCAAAGATACAACGGACGCGAGACGTCGCATTCAAGAAAGGTTCAGGGGAGATTGGACGGATTCCTCCGCCGCGCAGTCAAATATGTCAACTGCCAGACAAGCGGCCGGTGGTCTCATAAGGAGGTTTTTCGGCAGGACATCCAGCGTCAGTAGCTTAGCCTCAGATGGCGTAGCTAGTCCCTTGCTGTCATCGGCTGGACTTGCCCCCCGTTTGCGTCTGAGACTTCGTGAAGATAATGTAAGTCTACTTAATATGGGGCGACACAAGTTCATCTAATGAACTCGGACCCAGAATCAGGGCCCTATCTCGTCGAACAGCACCGAGCCAGTGCCTCTCTCACGACAAACATTGCCTCCAACCCCGCACAATGAGCTCATGCCACTGTCGTTACCCCCGAGTCAACCCATCTCTAACAATTCCAACTCAGAGACGCGAGCATCTCCCGTACTAGAATCTCCCGCGAATGGGCCGTCAGCGTATGCCGACCTGCCACCAGACTTTCAGCGTTGGGCGAGGAAAGAGCCCAAAGTCTCGAAATTGAATGGGCACACTGAAGGGTACGGGAACGCACCCATCTTGCCGCTGGTCTCGAGCCCTGACCAAGCCCCCCAGCATTTACTGTATTGATGTGGCGTTAGACAAGATTGTTACAGGTTCCCGCGATACACGTATTCAAGTCTGGTCGGGAACTTCGTACACACTTCTCGCGACGCTGCGGGGCCATATTAGCTCCGTGCTCTGCTTGAAAGCTGATGCCACCAGTGGCTTCCTAGTCTCTGGTAGCTCAAATGGCGAATTACTTATTTGGAACTTGGACACCCTCGAGAACACATCTCCCGTACACAGAATACTAGCCCATCAGGAAAATGTCCTAGAGGTCATCTTGTCATCAGATTACATCATCTCCAGGCAAGTTGAAACAATATTTTCTTGCCTAATGCCGAAGCTGATATAGTATTATGGCATGGCATTAGTGGACGAGACAAGACCGTGAAAGTTTGGTCCCGCGAAACATTCCGGCTCCTCTGGTCCTCTGTGGGACATCACGCCTCTGTTAATGCCCTCGACATTTCTCCGGATTCAAGTCGAATTGTTAGCGCATCTAGTGATAGGACATTGGCCTCATTGGCGCTTTGGGAAATTTCTTCCGAAGGCCTGTCACAAATTCGCACATTCACTGGCCACAAGCGCGGAGTAGCGTGCGTACGGTTCCTACCCTTGTCAGACCAGGCCCGAATCCCGCGATCGTCGCAATCACAGTCAACCTCAGAAGAACTTTTCGCCAGTGGGAGCCTGGATAAGTCGATTCGCATTTGGCGAGCAAATACAGGTGAATGTGTTCGCACGCTTGAAGGACACACGGATCTCGTGCGCGGCTTGGTGTATGACGCAAGCGCAGGGTTACTTATCAGCGGAAGTCATGATAACACGATTGTATTTTGGCAGCTGCGGCTTGTGGATTATTTATTTGCGGACTCAGTTCAGTCGCATGATCCCGGGTCGGATGAGAAGCTGAGGGTCTTCAAGCGATACCGTAATAGAATCTTCGGCTTGGGCATAAGCGGACATCGGATCATTTGGTGCGCGTTCAGAGATATCTCCAGGTGGCTGAGCACGATTCTTATGATTTTAAATGAATAGTGTGGGCTCAGAGCATGACGGATGGATTTTTGATTTTAGCTGAGGCAGGCATGGTGTTGTATTACCGTAAAACAGTGATGTACACTTAATTTTTCTGGTTCGTGTTGTATAACCCGCGATCAACTCAACAAGCAGCAAGGGGAGGTGTCCAGGATTAGAGTCAACGTAATATCAATCATTATGATAGAATATCAGTGACTCGTGAAGCACCCACAGCTACGGCAAGGTCGAATGCTGTTTCCCCGTTATCCGTTCTTAGATTCTTGTCTGCCCCATACCTGAGAAGCACTTGCACACTATCAACGCTACAGGAGAATTATTAGCGACGCTACTCCATATGTCAGTGCGAAAGAGGCGACTAACTCATCGTTCACGGCAGCCATATGCAATGCCGTCATATTACCTCCTTCTTCATACCTGACGTTAGGGTCAATCTTCTCACCATTCGCGCCTTCGTCCTCTCCTTTCAAAAGAACTTCCGCCTCGACGAAATCGCCTTGATGAATGAGAGAAAAGAATCGACTCTTTCTTCGGATTTCAGGATTATTCGATAAGAATAATTCTTCTTCGATTTCCGAGCCAAGGTCGAAACCTTGTGTCAAACTGGAATATATGATTGTCAGTTAAGGTTAAGCCACTTTTCGTATCTTGAGATATTTTTGATAAAAGAAAAAAAAAGAAAAAAAAAGTCCTAACCCGCCTTCGTTTCGAACGTCAACGATAAGACGTCCTTGATCATTCAAGACGTTTGCGCCACAAAGTGCGCATTTTTCCCGTGCGTTGGGTGAGGAAACTCCGTATTCAATGATACAAGACCAATGGAAGTGATGCCCGCAACGTAACAAGATATCATCGATGAAAGATGACAATTGCTCCCCCGAGTCAGATGGCGAATTCTCGTTTGGACTCGGAACAGAAGTAATGAGAAGAGATTCGTGACATATGGAGCAGTTGTTCTCCAGTCCGTTTGAAGAGTTCGACGCAAGATTAAGATTACTGAGCTCCGACATGTGCGATCGAGGAACAATCAAGCACAGCCACCAATCGTGTTGCTACGATTGCGCAGGCAGATAAGCCCGATGACGACCATTCCAATACAATATCATCAGCCAAAATGTTACTAAATACTGCGAAGGATAGACACGTCCTATAGTCGTGGTGGCGGAGCCTGATATCCGCTTAGCTAATCAGCAGGCCCTGACTGCAACCACCAATTCGAAATTTTCGAATACAGCCATTTCACCTCAAGATGAGAAAAAGGTTCAAAGATGGTATAGATATACACTACGTATGATGATAATACAGTACAATCAGCATAATTCAACCTCCGCACAACGGCATGGAATGCAATCTCATCTGTATGTCGTGGGGCACTGATCTAGATCTTCCCGGTACTAGTTGCTTACCACCAATCCCCCTGAAGTCGCATGGCATCTGCAACCTTTTTGAAACCAGAAATATTTGCGCCAACGACAAGCGACGGAAGTTTGCCACCTGGAGCAGTGTGCTCCAAGCCCACATCGAAGCAAGCGTGATATGCGTTCTCCATGGTAGATTTGAGCTTGGCGTCCACTTCCTCTGCGGTCCAGGTTAGTCGGGCGCTATTCTGAGCCATCTCAAGTCCAGAGACCGCCACTCCTCCACAGCTGTTCGTAGGCAACGGTGAGTAAATGGATCGAGAAGTAACATTAAGAACAAGAGAAGGAAGACAAAAACACGTACTTGGAAGCTTTGCCAGGCGCATACCACGTAATATTCTCGACGCTATTCGCGCGGCTCTTTTCGAAGGCCTCAATAGCCTCAAGAGTGCATCCCATATTGCTACCTTCAGCAACAATTTTCGCTCCAGCGGCGATGACAGCGTGGGCCTCCACACCATTCAATTCATTCTGGGTCGCGCACGGGAGGGCGATATCAATCCTCCCCACAAGCGTCCAAGGCCGCTTCCCCGCATGCCATTCGAACCTCTTCTCGGCACCTTCCGTTTGTACGAAAGCAGTTAGAGACTGATGCTTAAGCTTCAAGGCGGCAATCGCATGGATATCTTCCGCTCTGAATCCTACGCTTTCTTCCGTAGAGATTAAAGCACCCGTCGAGTCGCTCAAGCTGAGAACGGTCGCTCCGAGGTCAATGAGTTTGAGAGCGGCGAACTGAGCCACGTTGCCTGAACCTGAAACGAGGACTCGCGCGCCTTTGAAAGACGGGAGAGTGCCGGGAAACGTGGCGTGGTAGTGCTCCAGCATCTTGGCGACGTAGTAGATGAGTCCGTAGCCCGTTGCTTCCGGTCGAATATTGGAACCACCAAATGACATGGCCTTCCCGGTTAGTACACCTACATGCGACGCAGAACTTTGGTTTAGAAGACAAAAATGTCGCATCGGGAGCGCGAATGGACGTACCAGAGAATTCATTCCGATACTTCTTGTACGCCCCAAACAAGAAGCCAATTTCACGGCCACCAACGCCAATATCCCCGGCTGGAACATCGGTGTCCTGACCGATGTGGCGGGAAAGCTCGAGCATAAAGGCATAGCAAAACTTGCGGATCTCGTTGTCGGATTTGCCCTTTGGATCGAAGTCGGAGCCTCCCTATTTGTTGATCCGTGCGTTAACATTAATACATGCACGATGATGCAAGGATGATCGGTGGGAAATGCTCGCCTTGCCACCACCTATGTTCAGCCCAGTTAGCGCATTCTTGAAGGTCTGTTCGAAGCCAAGAAATTTGAGGATGGAAAGATTAACGGAAGGATGGAAGCGAAGGCCGCCCTTGTAAGGGCCTATTGCGGAGTTGAACTAGGCAATTATATCGACAACAATAACGCAACACAGGAAGGGCGCAGAAACACAAAACCAATTGGACAGGGATATACAGATTGACATGAGAAAAGACGCAATTAGGGAGGGGCATGAGGAGAGTACGTACCTGGACACGATACCCGCGGTTAACCTGGACCTGTCCCTTGTCATCTTCCCATAGGACACGGAACTGTATGACTCGTTCGGGAATCTGGACAATCTGAAGTGCGCGCTCATACTCTGGGTTCTTTTCGAGGAAAGGCCTGAGGGTGTTGGTGATCTCGGTGACGGCCCTGAGGACATCAGTAGGATGTTATGAGATAAAGGATCGAGACCATATGCGGCCGACATGACGCACTGCTCGAACTCTGGTTCACTGGGGAGGACCATTTATGACAATTGGGTTTGTTGTTATTAGGTAGGTAGATCAGAGAGTCGAAGGAGGTGAGAGGTGGGGTAGTGGAGAACTTGGCTGGGGGCAGATGTGAGGGTTTTTATAGCCGAGCTCCTCCTGTTGAGCCATGTTTCTTGATTGACGGCGATCGTGTCGAAACTGAATAGGTGGCCGTCCAATTTAGTCGGCAATCGCTTCCTCCAGAGTGCCTTGAGGTGTGGACACCACGAACCGACGCAAAGCGCGTATCTAGCTAACCGGTATCTCCTAAATTAATTGACTTGTCTCTTCGACGCCAGCTTATGGTGGCCGAAATCCCTCTGGGGAACCAACCTTTCGATCTCGCTTTCCATCCAACCAACCCCCTTCTTTTCGTCGCGCTTCTCACAGGCGAGGTCACAGCCTTCTCGTATTCAAAACACCAGTCTGAAGAGGAATTCAAATATGCTGAAGTTTTTTCTGTGCGACCGACTCGACGCTCGTGTCGTGGGCTTGCAGCTAGCGTTTCTGGGGATAGAGTCTATAGTGTAACTAAGGACAAGACTCTCCATGAGATCGACACTGCTACCGGAGTTGTGCTCGAGTCTGTTGCGGGAGCCCATGAGTGAGTGCACCAACCCCACGAACTCTTTCACCTCCTTATCGCTTTGACTTGTACCTATTCATGTTTGGACGTACGGAACTGAATGTTTCCAAATGAAATTAGATCTGCTATCAACCGGATAGCATTGACGATGCCGAATATTTTGGCGACAGGAGATGATGAAGGAGTCATCAAAGTGAGTTGAGTGTTTTATGCTTCCGATCCGAGAGGTACCAGCCTTTATGTCATCCGTCATTACGAAGCTTGGCTAACACTCGAGATGTTTCTTTTTTATTTACATTTCCCTCACGAATCACCCTCGTCCCAATTTCATGGCATCACACGACCCCACATTATCCCCTATCTACGGTTTGGTGTTATGATCACCTGCAACTCGTTCCTTCATCGGTAGCTCTGGGATCCACGCAACAAGCCTAGTCGAGAGATTCGCGCATACAAGCAACACTTCGACTATATCTCCGATTTTCTCTGGCTCCAAGATAAGAAACACCTTGTGGCTACCAGTGCCGATGGGACACTTTCCGTCATGGATATCCGTACGAATAAGACAGAGGTCGTAGCGCAGAGCGAGGACCAAGAAGATGAGCTACTGAGTCTTGTCGCAATACGAGGGTGAGTGAAATTATTCGCTTACTCTTGGCTTCTCTTTGGGGGCACAGTGTTGTTTCCTTTTTTGGACGGAAGAGTACACCCACTCTTGCATGCCATTCATTCTTACTTTTACTTGTATCGACTTTGACATATGCTCACCCAACCTCTTTTGCTCTTCTTATCATAAAATTAATATGCCTTGAAGAGGTACCAAAACAGTCGTAGGCACGCAATCTGGCATTCTCTCCATATTCAACAACAAAACCAAAGGCTGGGGCGACAGCGTCGACCGCATCAAAGGCCATCCCCACTCAGTCGACGCCATTTACGCTCTTCCCCCCTCCCTTCTACCACCCTCGCTATCATCACTATCTGACGGTCAGGGACAAGCGATTTTGGCTACTGGCTCAAGTGATGGATTAGTCCGCCTTGTACAACTTTTCCCCACGAAGATTTTAGGTGTTGTGGCAGATCATGGCGAGTTTCCCGTTGAGAGACTTAAGATGGACGTTCCTGGTTCGGGAGCCACGGGTGAGAATGGAAGTAGGTGGTTGGGCAGTATAAGTCATGGAGAGACGGTCGTCATGACAGATTTAGGCGACGCCCTTGAGGAGAGTGACGATGACGACGATGACGTCGGAATGGAAGACGGAGCAGAATCCGGTGGAGAAGATATTGGCCTCCGAAGGGACGAGTCCGACTCCGATTCCGATGAAGAAGATGAAGTAGAAGAAGAAAAGCCGAAATTCGTTTTCGGGAGCAGCAATAGCGCCAAACCTGCGACGCCTCAGGCTGATCAATCCGTAACGAAGACCAGTCCGCTTGACGGCTTCTCCTTCTCAAAACCCACTACCACAACACCCGCCTTTACCGCTTCGGAATTCGCCGCAGCGTCCACGAATACTATCCCGCGGATCCGCCCCAAGGCAGACGTCGGCTCCGACTCAGGATCGGACAATGATCCTACTGATACTGGCGTCAAGCCTTCTGCGGATTCAAGCACATTGCAATCACAACCAAATATGGGTCTTGCCCAGGAGAAGGAAGGGAAAAAAGATGGGGAAGGAGACGGAGAGATCAGAAAGAAGAAAAAGCGGAGGAAAGGGAAAAGTGGCGGTACCCCTGTCGTGGACCCATCATTTTTCGATGGATTATGAACAATGCTAGCATTATGCACTGATTTAGACGACGTGCATATGCATTTGTGATAATATTTGCACAATATCTGCCTTGAATACCAAACGTGCTTGAAACGTTCACTCTCGTGGAGTTTGCCGCAGCGTACCCGTTTGTGTTGCTCCCCGGATGTTTTCCGCATGGGAAACCACCAATGTCAAAAGCAAAAATGAAGCGGTGTGCTACTGGAGAAAGAAATTCAAGATATCCATGGGACTTTGATTCGTATATGGGAGTCCTGGTCCCGGGAATAGTGCTTGAATATGCAGATTCGCAGCAGACAACGGAGGAACAATGTTTGGCATTGTTGACGGCGGCGGTGATGGCCTGGGTGTCCCTAACTTCAACATAGCGGGGGGCGACGCCACTACCGACCAAACTCGAACAAAGCGTTTCGACGCATAGGCGTGCCATCTTACAACTAGTAAATTGATTTCACCCCGCCTCGACCAGCATGCTTTTCGACGTGACGGCAGTAGAAGAAGCTCTAAAGCCTCTCTCAGAGTTCACCTACTGCGGCTTGGACGTCACGCCCCTGTTACTCTCAAGGCATCAAGACAGTCGCAACGCGCGTGTGGACGCGCTAAAATCCACGCTCTGTGAAATGGAACACACGTTACGTGCCGTAGAGGGTATCGTCGCAGTTGTCGACACTATTCGAGACAGATTGCGGAGTTGCTCTGCTTCAGTGGCTAATGCACTGGCCCCCGCTATGGCTCTCCCACCAGAAATTTTGATCATGATTTTCAAGTTGTTCGTCGACGACGGTCATCCCGTAAAAGCTCCCATCATCATCAGTCATGTCTGTTCAAGGTGGCGGACTCTTAGCCTTAGCTTGCCCGATCTTTGGACGATCCCAGAGATTTCATTGGATCACAAGGGGATGGCTGAAGAGTTCATTCGGCGTTCATTTCCTCTGCCGATCCGGCTTGCCACGCGTACAGAACGGAAACCCATCGAAATCGACTTTCACGAGAAGCATGCCCATCGAATCCAATCCCTACATCTCTCATCGGAATTGTCCGACGATTCTTTGCGTTCTTTCTCCCGCTGCACCCATTTGTTGCAGTTGCAGGAAGTATCGCTCAACCATGACGCGAAATACGAGCATGTGCACGGCGCCCTCAAAACCGTCCGCTCATTGCACATGTGCGGGTACTCGTGCGTGGAATCGAGTGAAAGCGTGACGATGGAGCACCTCACTCAACTTACAATCGAGAGTGTGGATCTCTTTGTGGTTTATGAAACGCTGGAACGCATTTCTGCACCAGCTCTCGCCCGACTTGTACTCAAGTATGTTCGCCTGGAACCCGAGGATTGGAGAGAGGCCAGCACTCTTGATCACAAACACCTCTCTTCTCCAATTCTACATTTGTCGATATCTGATTGCGATATCGTTGCGTGGAGGGCAATCATGTACTGGCCATTTACCCAATTGAAGTCGTTCTCGATCGAGATAGCGGAAACGATCACTTCAGATGCTGTGACACCACACTTTGTGCAGATGGTAAGTACGCAAACAACCGATGTGGAGTCATGATCGGGTATCTCACGGCTCTCCAGTTCCACACGTGCAAACAGCTGGAGTCCTTCGCAATTCAGGCACCCATCTCGACCTTGGTGTCCTCACTTATTTGTTTGAGGCCGGACTCCTTCGGCCACTCGCATCGCCTCCTGCCTTGCCTCAAAACATGTCGCTTAGACGTCACTGAATGGGAAGTAGGTTGGGGTGATGGGGGTCTCTGTGAACTTCTCTCCTGGATCTTCCGGCATCGAAATGCGCAAATGATGCTGAAGCTGGAACGGCTAGAAATAACCCAGCAAGTGGTGCAAAATCACCAGGATGACTTGCGCCTTCTAGTGAATAATCTAATACTCATATGAAAATGGCTCACATAACGTCGAATAGCTCCTCGTGAGAAGGCTCTGTATTTCCTACAAAATAGCCAGATTTCGGTGCTTTTCGACCTATATGTATCGCCGAAATATTTAGTTCTCTAGTACCGTTAATGGGAAACGACGTGTTGGTGAACGTCGGAATATTTCACTTGGATGTCAAATTCTATTGAAGTTCTCCCGCTCTGGCCTAGAAGACGCCTTGATTCTTGCACGCATCCTCATGAAATAGCAAAATCGTTATATGTCAGTCTGCGACCGCGCCATGCACATGTGCACAGCACACGGCAAATGCTGAAGTCCCGGGAGTTGTAATGTCACAAGTGTATGTTGACCCGCGAAGTGTCATATTCTGGGTTGTATACATACAGGAAGCTCCAGGCACATTACAACATTACGATTCCCAGCGCAACTATGGGATTGGCAGACATAATAAAGCGAAGTTGATTGGTAACCTGAATTGTCCGGCGGGCGGGTGTCAGGAAGCATCATCAATCGTTACGGGCTTTGCGGATTGTGCGTCGATCCCTTTCGCCAACGACTTTCAAGACTCCCTCTGATTCTAACTCTCGAATAGCCGCCGTAAACTCTGCTGCATCCAATTGAATATTGCTTTGTTCGTTGAGTTGACTGAGAGCATCTGCCCAACGGACGCTGCGACCCGCTGACAGGGCGTCAACGAGTGAAGTGATTTCACGCTTCAGATCCGCATGCAGCTTCCGTTGTTGTTGGCCAGCACCGGTATTTAACAGGTCTATGTCGATTAAGCCGGTAACGGGGTCTGTTGCGCTTGCGCGGATTGCTTCACGCATCAGCCGGGACGCTTCTTCGACATCTTGCAAATCAACGAGCCGGGAAAGACGCATTCGGGCATGGGCTTCGCTGAGTCGTATCAGAGATTCCAGCTGACGGGTGGTTGCAGTAATGCGACGCTCCGAGCTTCGTGCATCCTCACCAACTCGTCGCATGGCAACGTATGCAGAAACAAGTTCTTCACCGGCGGCCTCGGTGATCACAGGATTTATGTGATCTCTTGCATACGTGATATAAGCAGTGAGCATCTCGAGGGGCTGACAATAACCATCCGATGTCAAACGAACATCCGCATGATTGCGTCATCACGTTACTCACAAGGAAATCGAGCGCAGCAGCAGCCGGGGTGTCCTCGAGGTATAGACCAACGAGATGCTGGGCTAATCTGCGATCCAGCGACTCGTCCACGCGATCAAGGACGAGATATAGTAGGTCAAACCGCGATATCAAAGTCGGGGGCAAGTCGATGTTGCGAGCAATAGGCCAGTTGGGATTATACTTCGACTGAACCGGATTAGCTGCGGCAAGAATTGATGTTCTTGCATTCAAGGTCGTAATAATCCCTGCTTTTGCGATAGACACCGTTTGTTGTTCCTAGGGACTATGCTCAGGGTATTGTGCCGTGCACAAAGCACACTGCTCACCATCACTTCGTGCAACACGCTGCGTGTAGCATCTGACATCTTGTCAAACTCGTCGATGCAGCACACACCGCCATCACTCAACACTAAAGCGCCGCTGAATGTGTGCGGCTTGAGCAGACAAACATAGGGACGAGTATTTTGCTTACCTCTCAAGGACTAGTTGCTTCGTGTCGGGGTCGCGCGTCACATATGCGGTCAAACCCACCGCAGATGACCCTTTGCCTGAAGTGTATACTCCCCGAGGAGCGATTTTGTGAACGTACTATGCGGTGAATGAGTTCATAATTGCACAACACGA
>Ga0307508_10005133_pt1 | contig 12542 bp, 19 predicted proteins | sample 9_EM_MG_FD_203089 | JGI IMG/M metagenome (GOLD analysis project Ga0307508, IMG submission 203089) | Populus trichocarpa ectomycorrhiza microbial communities from riparian zone in the Pacific Northwest, United States - 9_EM | ecosystem: Host-associated > Plants > Roots > Unclassified | place... | reverse complement strand
CCCGGGCCCCCCCCGGGTTTTCACATTAACACAACCCCCCCCCCCCCCCCCCCCCCCCCAAACCGCACGCACGCGGCCCCGTCACGGCGGTCGCTACATCACTCCTCCGCCTCCAAGATGATGTTGTCGATGATCCGGACCGGGCGCTGGCCGTCTTCCACCGGCAGCATCCGCGCGGCAGCGCTCAGCACGGCGCCGCGCCTCGGGTCCACGGTCGCCAGCTCGTCGAGCTCGTGCGGGTCCGCGAGGCTGAAGTACTCGATCTCGAACGGCGCGTCCGGCCGCGGCTGCCGCAGCAGCGCGAGGCCCTTCGCCAGCACCGCCTGCGCGTCGACGGGGCCGCCGTGCGCCGCGAGCCGGCGGTACTCGGCCTCGCTCGCGCGCAGGGCGCGGAAGAGCACGGGCGCGACGGCCCTCCGGCGCGGGCCCAGGTACACGTTCCTGCTGCTCATGGCCAGGCCGTCCTCCTCGCGGCCGGTGGGACAGACGCGGATGCGCACGGGGAAGTGAAGGTCCGCGGCCATCCGCGCGAGCACGATGCTCTGCTGCACGTCCTTCTGGCCAAAGTACGCGGCGTCGGGCTGCACGACGTTGAAGAGCTTCGCGACGACGGTGGCGACGCCGCGGAAAAAGTGCGGCCGCGCGATCCCCTCCAGCTTCGCGGCCAGCGGCTGCACCGTCACGAACGCGCCGCGCTGCGCGCGCTCCTCCTGCGGGATGCCGTGCGGGTACATCTCCGCGACGGACGGCACGAACAGCGCCTCGATGCGGCCGCGGCTGGTGGCGCCGACCTCGGCGTTGAGCGACTCGAGCTGCGCGACGTCGCTGCGGAGCGTGCGCGGATACACCGCGAGATCCTCCGTCGGCGCGAACTGCGCCGGGTTGACGAAGATGCTGACCGCCACCGCGTCGTTCTCCCGAGCTGCCGCGCGGATCAGCGAGAGGTGGCCGGCGTGCAGCGCGCCCATGGTCGGCACCAGGCCGAGCGTTCTGCTGCCCAGGAGCGGACGTCGATAGGAGCGGAAGGCGGCTACTGTGGTGTAGATCTCCAGAGGAGCAGCGGTTTCGGGAAGCTCCGTCGTGGCCATCCTGACTGGCGAACGCCGCAGGGGGGATCAGCTTGGGAGGTCAATCGGTCGGTGAACTGGAGGTGGGGGGCGTACGAAATTGTAGTGATGAGAACCCGCGCCGGAACAGGCGCATACTTGGACCGACGGGATATCTAGCTCTATTTTCCCGTGCGCGTCGTGTATAAGTAGAGAAGGCTCTGCGTGTTGGTTGAGTCGACTGTCACATGGACGTTTTTTTTTATATATTTAAGTTTGGTCCACCATGGATGGATGCTGATGTCAGGATAGGACTAGCGCCACTGACATCCGGAAACCGAATGCAGCATATGTATCTATTACTAGAATACATATCGTGTTGGCGTGCGTGTTTCGGCCGTGTTGGTACTGTATGTACATATCACTACCATCTCTGTCCAAGATATGATGGTCAGAATCAAGAGACAATCAAAAACTCCTCTATGTGCCCAGCTATCTCCCAGTCCAACCCCCCCCCCCCCCCACCAAAGAACAGCCTGTGCCACCGGAAATGCGAATGTCCACCAGAGAAATAAAGAAAGAAAAGAAAAGAAAAGAAAAAACGCCGCATCGCTGGTTCCGTCCAGTAACTACTACTCAAACCTCATTGCGACAACTTTGTCCGACACCTGCTGCGGGGTAAGCAGTCCGGCCTCAGTGATGAGCCCTTTGATGAGGTGTCTGGGGACATGGTCGACGAATTCCTGTTTGTCCTGCGGCGTGGCCCCCTCAACGCCCTTCGGCGGGCTGAAGTCGATGATGTTCTGTTCCACGGGCATGTTGAACTGATCCAGTGGGAATATATCGACAAACTTGTGGGTCTCCGTGGCGACATACACCGGACGGTTGTAAGTCTTCGCAACGAGGGCGAGCTGGTAGGATCCCAACTGTTCGGAGCGTTAGTGGGCACGTCCGCCGGCGAGGGATTTGGGGGGGGCGTGGGCATACAATGTTGAGGATGCTTCCGTCCCCGAAAACACCCTCCGCTCCGATGATCACCAGCTGCGCCTTCTTGAGCGCATAGCCCATGGCATTGTCGTCGACCACGGCCACCGGGATCCCGAGAGCGCGGAGCTCCTTGGCCGTCCGAAGGCCGAGAAGACTGGGCCGCGTTTCGGTGGCGATGGCGTTGAATCTGATGTTCTGCTCCGCCGCTCTCTGGAGCAGTGCGATCACACATCTCGAGTGCCCGTGCAGGAACACCGTGACACCATCCTTGATCGCCTTGACTCCAGTCTCGGCAACCTTGATCCGCGCCTCCCTCGCGCGCTGCGCAAACAGATGCCCGTTCGCTTGCAGCTGCTGCTTGAACGCCTCAAAGTCCTTGGGGTCGTCGTGGGCGTGCGCGATGATGAAACGCTTAAACAGGTCGCACCCGGCAGTGAGCGATATCGCGTTCGGAATCGAATTCTTGAGCGCGTCGGCGCCGTCGCCGATCGCCGACATCAGTTCGTGGATGGTGCCGGCTTTGGTGGCGTCGCAAAGCGCCGACAGCGACTCGATCGCGGCTATGGGCATGGATTTGGACGGGTCCTGGGAGAGGAGTTTGAAGTAGTGTTCTCGGATGTCGAATTCGCCTTGCATCGAGTAAACGACACCAGGCTTTGGATGCGAGCGCGAGGAGGCCGTCGACGGAGGCGAGTGATGCATTGAGGCTGCTTCACGGGGCGTCAGATCTGCGATCCGTTTACGCGTGGAAGGAGCGTGGCGATGCTTTGGGGGGGGGATGACTCACTGGGTTTTGCTTCCGGCATGCTGGTGTTCGTCGTTATCCGCAGGGCGCGTAGAGCGGGCTTCCAGGGAGAAGCGAAGAGCGCGCGAGGAACGTGAGGCTAATCGTGGCCCCGAGTGGTAAGTCTAATGGAGGAGTTGAGGGGTCGCAGAACTAATGGCGACGACGATGTTGGAGACTGGATGATTGTTTCACCAGGCACGATTGTGCCCCACTAAGGGATCCTAGTCGTGTAGATGTGCTAGATATCAGTGCGGGGTTATCTATCTAGCCAGAGTGAGGATCAGGCACCAGGCTTTGCACCGCGACATCCCACTTCGTACATAGCCTCCGCGCTTGAAGTAGCCGCACTCTACCAGGCTCTTCTTACGATGGAGCAACAGAAAGTAAGAACCAGGGTCAGAATTTGCTCTGTATTCTATACAATTAGCAAATGGATGATATGCTGCACTCTCAGGGGGATACCTCTTAACCGGTGGTTAGATAAGTACTTGGTATGTGTGCTGGTGCTAGTTACCACGCCAGCTAGTGGTCGCAGTACCCCGACTCCATCCCCGCCCGGAATCGCGCCGTGACCTGTCTCCATCTCCGCCCTCTTCAGCACACAGAGTCCTCCGGCCATCGCCATCGCCTTCGCCCTCCACTGATGCCTCCGTCGAGGAAGCAGAATACTTGCCGCCCGTCGCCACGAACCCGAAACACTCACACTTTCCCTTGGCTCTCCCGTGCATGGGCGTCCCAACGATAATGCGCGGATTTGCCCAACGGCTCGAACCGGGATTCAAGCCGTGAAGGAATGCACCGAGCCGACTGCTGACCCGACTGACATCAAACCAACCGAATTGCATCCGGCAACACGGCGAAAAGAACCGGCTCAAAAAAAGCTTCCCCGCTTCAACCAGCAGAGTACTTGTGTACATATGTACATACACAATCACTCGGCGGCGGATCTGCAACGCTTGCCAGCAGGAGTGATATGTATGTAGCTACTCACTCACATCGAAGAGATGGCTGTCTATTCTAGGAATAACGCCACTGCTTTAGGTGTACAAGTATGACACAACCAACAACAACGCTCTGGGCATTTCCAAACCAAAAATAAAATGCAATCATTTATTCCACATCCGCTTGAATTCCGCTACGATATCCTCCACATCCAGGACGGTGTCATTCTTCTCTTCGTGGGCGGTTATCTGTGCTTTCAGAGCCGGTTCGCAATAAGAAAGAACTCGGGTCCTGGCGCGCACAGCGCGGACGGACTTGGGTAAGTGAACTTGCACGGATGCTGGGACCGTCTCGTCCAGATCGTGGCAGCCGTACGCTACCATCTCCTTGAGGAAGGGGAGCCATTCGTCGTAATTGGCGCCGTCGGCGCGGAGGAACTCGGACGGAATCGAGACGGAGATCTGGAGCACTTGCATGTTTGGGAAGGGGAGGCGTCGGTTGAACACGTTTGAATCGCTGCGTTTGTGGGGTGCAGGACCCGGTGGGGGGAGGGGGCCGGCGGAAGGAATATATGTGCCTCGAGCTCCAGCTTTTGTGCGTCATGAAGACCGGATGCTCGGATCCGTTTTGCGTCCTCGACTCGAACGCACGTCATTACGAGCGGCTGTAAGCCGGTTCGAGGGCGAAGGCGTTCGCGCGAGCCGCAGAGAACCGCTCCCAGACTACTGTGGCGCTGGCGGAGGCATTCGGCAAAGTCTTCCTGCGGGTCGTAAGAGAAGCTGCGGACGAGTGATGAACTGTGGGGAGGAGAAGCAAGTGGGCGCACTGGGGGCCAGTGTAGCTCGACAGCGTGCTCTGATCACGAGTGCCTGATCACGAGGAGAGATGCCCCACAAGGGCGCGTTATTTTGCCAAAAGACGAAAGCGCCAAACATGCACCACATCAGTAAGCTTGAAGCGCCCCAAAGCTCCCGATCTTTGTTTCCTGCTGATCCGGGCTCGTCTCGTCTCGTTTGTGTCCGACTTGATTCCGCTTCTATCTATCCGTCCCCGCCTCGGGCCTGTCCCTACCTCACTTGATCTGGGCATTTACTCATCTCGTACATCAGTTTTGCCTTCCGCTCTACTCCCCAGCTTTGTCTTGGTTTCTGCCGTATCCGTAGTGTATACTCCCTGCCATATAGTTAACGTTACGGTTTCCTCAGCTACCTGGACGCCAGCACTATCGTCGAGGCAGCACGAGATGATTTGACGGCAGCACGGTCGCGTCGCCTGGCGTTCCGGAGTCGCAGGTGAGGGCTTTTGCTGAAGGGGAAAAGCCGAGCAGAGGTTGCACGTCCGAGTCGAGGCGATACGGAGGAACAAGTGGGACGAGCTAGACGTCTGACGGGAAGTTCAACGGTTACTGCGACAACATCCGATACCGGCTCGAGTAGTATGTACAAAGTTACATGTTACATAGTCGTATGCAAACGCGGGGGAATAACAGCCTCGGCGGTTAAGCTTAAATTTGGGGTTGTTTTTGTCCGATTATGGCGAGTACAAACAGAGAATTGCTCCTACATATGTATCCTTCTAGATAGCAGTGTCTCGGCGACATGGATAGTGACCGCCCAGCAATTCCGGACACCGACTTTGTCGAATTACCTACCTAGTTACATATGTACGCATTCGAATTCTCTAGTGTAACAGGAACTCGACGTAGGTGCCCCCCCCCACCGTGTGCGACGAATCACTGATCACCTTCAAACGTGTATGTAGACTATATTAGCTGCGTGTGCCAGCAGGCGCCACACCACTCCTACGCCACAACAACAACAACGTCATTCATTCCCCCACCATCACGCATCCACCGTTCAACAGCAGCACAAACCTACACGGACGGGCCCCCGAAGCTCGACCGTCTTCCACGCCGAGGGGAAGGATGGCGTATCTAGCATCAATCCACGAGGCTTCGGCCGTTCGGCACGCGATCAAGGCGAACTTCCTGTCTCCCGACGAGTCCTCTCTCCTTGTTGCGTACGTTGCACACCCACTTGTTTGAGGTACTGACGCCGCCCTGCTAATTCCCGCACGGGGCCTCAGCAAATCGAACCGAGTTGATGTATACGCGTTCGCCCCTGATGGACTTACACTGCGAAGCTCGTGCACCATCTACGGCATCATCGTTGCGCTTCTCAAGATGCGCCCGGAAGAGAGTCCCACAGACCACATCTTCATCCTTACTGACCGCTACGACTACTTGATCGTCTCGTGGGATCCCGAAAACCAGATCATCCGCAACTACAAAACAGCAGTGGAGGTTGCCGACCGCTTTTTGCGCGAATCCCCTGTCGGGACCAAGTATATTGCCGACCCTGCCGGCCGTATGCTAGGGATATATGCTTACGAAGGGACGTTCCTCGCTTTGCCGGTAATCCAGCAGGCGCCGGCGGACAGGAAGAGGCGGAAGAAGATAGGTGTCGCTGGAGATTTGGAGGGCCAGTATCCTCTCAAGATGCAAGAGCTGGCGGTCAAGGATATCGCCTTCCTCTACGGCACTGATCAGCCGATGTTGGCAGTTCTCCACGGGGACAATAGAAGGAATCCTGCGGAGCTCTCGACGTATAACATCGTGTCCGTAGGTGGGACCTGGGAACTACAAAAATGGGACGATGGCACTCGCATTCTCGAGCAAGAGGCGGAAATGCTGATCCCTGTGCCAGAGCCACTGGGCGGAGTGTTGGTCGTGGGCGACAACAATATATCGCATTTCTCGGTTGGAAAGGATGGGGAAGCAATCTCTCGTTCGAGCGTCCGTCCAACGCGATTTGTTGCTTGGGGATTGATCGACTCGCAGCGGTTTCTGTTGAGTGGCGAGAATGGAATGCTCGCTCTGCTATTCCTCGATTTAGACGAAGGTCGAAAACTTCAAACGATCAAGTTGGAGATGATTGGCCCGGTAAGTCTAAGCACAATCAAGTCACCCGGGCGGCTCGACTAATCGGAACAGGCATCAGTAGCCACCCAGTTGGTCTATCTGGATAATGGCTATGTGTTCATCGGATCGGCCTGTGGCGATTCGCAGCTCGTGAAATTGTCGGCGGAGGAGCCGAGATGCGAGATCATACAGACCTTCCCCAGTCTCGGCCCGACTCTGGACTTCCAGGTGATCAGCGACAGCAAACCAAGTAGTGGAGAGCAGCAAAATCTGTATAGTTCCGGCCAGACCAGAATCGTTACGGCCTGTGGAGGCTTCCATGCGGGGAGATTAAGGTCGGTCCGGAGCGGTGTGGGCCTGAAGGATGTGGCCATCTTGGGCGACATGGTGGGTGTCACGCAACTGTTTCCACTGAGCACCGTTCCCATAAGTCCGTATGTGAATCTTTCCTGGGGTGCTTCCGTGCAAGCTAATCCAGTCTCCACAGGTTCCACGACGTCCACGACACTCTGGTGGTGTCAACCATTAGCGAAACACGGGTCTTCAGCTTTGACGAGCAAGGAGAGGTTGAAGAACTGGAGAGCTTTTGTGGCTTGGCACTGGACGAAGAGACCTTGATCGTAGAGTGTCTCAGAGGAGAGCGGCTACTCCAAGTAACGCCCTCTCAGATCAGGATCGTGGATGCAACAGGCGGCATGGCGTACCCGAATTTGGTCTCGGAGTCCAGGATCGTCGCTGCTTATGTGAGTTGGGATCGCCTAGTTTGCGGTTTTGGAAACACGGCGGTCGTCGTGTACGACCTGGGGGAAAACATCGACGAGATTAAGGAAGTTGGCCGTCGTATCTTTGAGCGCGAGATTTCCTGCCTTTTCGCTAACTCGGAACATCCGGATGTCTGCGCTGCTGGCTTCTGGACCTCGGGCGAGGCTGCACCATTGCACACTCCCAGGGACCCAGCCGTGGTTGCACTGTTATCGCTTCCCAACTTAGAGACGCTCGCTGAGGAGCAGGTGGGTGGTGGTCTCACGGTTCCACGCTCGATAGCGATAGCTACCCTCGTTGAGGAGCATCCCCCGAGCTTACTGGTTTCCATGGGAGATGGAGAGCTCATTACTTTCTCGACCAACGACAGGTGGGCCTTGTCCCAGAGGAAGACTATCTCCTTGAGCACCCAAGCCTTCACCTTCCATCTCATCCCCAGGGGGAGCGTCCTCAACGTGTTCACTTCCAGTGCGGATCCCAGCCTGATATACAGTGACGGCGGCCGGGTCATGTACTCCGCAGTCACTGCTGAGAACGTCTCGTGTATGGCGCCCTTCAACGCCCAAGCATTTCCCGGGACGGTGGTGCTTGTATCAAACAACGAGGTGAAGATTTCCACCATCGAAATGACGCGCAACAACCACTACAAGACCTTGCGCCTCGGCGATGTGGTCCGCGGAGTTGCGTACTCTGAGGACCATTGCGCCTACGGTGTCGTTACCATCGCTGAACCGTTGGCGCCTCTTGGTATCCACCAAGTCCAGACCTGCTTTGTGAAGCTTATCGACGCCCGCAATTTTTCCGTTCTGGATTCGTATGCGCTGGAGCCAAACGAGCTGGTCGAATGTATTGCCTGTGCCCCGCTCGACAGTGGTAAAGGCCTGAAGAGCGGCAGATTCTTGGTGGGCACGGGAGAGCTTCCAGGTGCTGAGGTGAAGGCTGAGGATGAAGGTCTGGTGAAGGCTGAGGCCGTAGGCGACGAGTGTAAGAAGGGGAGACTAGTGATTTTTGAGTCCACCAAGGACCGCAAATTGCTCCCCATCGCCGAGGGGAAAATGGGAGGCGCTGTCAAGTGCATAGACACGATGGGCGAAAACATTGTGATTGCCTTGAATAAGACGGTAGACTCTTTATATCTTGACTACTGTCTATCCCTTGCTGACAAAACCACCAGATAGAAATTTATTCCTATCAATTTCTTACAGATGGCAAAAAACCTCTCGTCAAACTCGCTTCCTACCGCTGCCATAGTGAGCCGCAAGACATTGGCGTATTCGGCCACCACATCGCGGTCGGAGACCTAATGAAAGGCCCCCAACTCCTCGCGTACAGCAGCACGCCTTCTCCGCAACTCGCCGAAATCTCCCGCGCCAACGGCACACAGTGGAGCACTGCGGTCGACATGATCGATGAAAACACGGTCATTAACGCTGACGCCGAAGGCAACCTATCGATCTGGAATCGTGACATCGCTCTCCTCGAATCGGATCGCGAGCGCCTAACCTACCTCGGCGGGATGCGTCTCGGAGAGATGGTCAATCAGATCCGCCGCATCAACAGTCAGGCGCAAAACCGGCTCCCCAACACCATCCTGATTCCCTGGGCGTACCTTGCCACCGTCGAAGGTAGTATCTACTTTCTCGCCAAGATCTCGGACGAGAAGACGAAGCTGCTCCTGCAACTGCAGTCGAACCTTGCGCAGCTCGTCTGCGGCTTGGGCGAGCTTAGCTTCAATCGCTGGAGAGGATCCTTCACCGCGGTAACAGCCACAGAGTCGCCCTTCCGTGTTGCCGATGGCAACTTCATTCAGCGGTTCCTCGAACTGGATGATGGCGAGGCGCGGCAGGTGGTTGACGGCGATGGCGGTGGAGGCATGTCGCCGCTCGATGCTACCGTCGACGAGGTGCGGAACTTGGTGGAGAGCCTGCAGATGTTCCATTAATTGTGAGAACCCTGGGAGGAATGTGTTTGTTTCTTATCCAGATGGTTATGCTCTCTTCGTTTGTCCGCGCGGTAGCTAGTAGAACATGAACGATAGCTAGCAATGGATGGCAACACAGGTAGTGGTGGGCACGTCGGCAGCCAGAAGGGCACTTGTATCTTGTCCTCCCACTCATGCCGTGTCACCCGTCACACAAAACTAATCTTCAAATTCCCTTTGATGGATTTCGTTCCATAGCAAGCAAAAAAAAAAAAAGCACCAAGTACAAAAAAAAAAATCAACACCAACGCCAGTTCCAATTCGGCGAGAAATAGAGCTACTAGTAAGGAAGAAAGAACATGGGCCCCGAGGCCCCTATGCCATCACCACTATCCGGTGCCATCACCAATATCCGCTTCCGCACCGCGCTACTCTACCCACCCCTCCTCTCCCCAACTAAGCACCTACTCGTACATCAGACTCTGGCCCATCCTCTCGCTAGAGTCTAGCAGCGAGTACTGTTTGGTGAGCACACACTCGCCGCCACGCTCCATATCGACATTGTAGACGTAGAAGTCGCCGTCGCTGGTCACAACCATGATCTGGGGGCTCGTGCTGCTGAGCGCAACGACGCTCTTGACGCCCGGCTTCTTGAGCTTGACGAACGCAAAGTCCCTGGCGGGCTCCCACATCTCCGTGACGGCGTTGGGGAGATATCCACCTGCGGCGCCGGCGAGCGTGCGCCCGATGCTCTGTGAGGAGCGGCGGATTATCGAGCCGAAGGTTCCAGTGCCGTTTCGGCGGCGTGCGTTCTCTTCGTATTGTTCGAGGCCGACGGCGGCGGGTCCGCCATGGTTCGAGGGTGAGGAGGAGATGGAGTCCGTTGGCGAGTAGCCGTCACCTGGGTCGCCACCGCCGCCGCCGCCGCCGTTGCCCGAGTGGTGGGAATCAACGATTTGGGGCGTGGCCCCACCCAGACGGAAAATGTGAACGGTTTCGGTCGCCGATGATATGCACAGCAGAGATGACACTAGGTTGAATGACATGGAGAAGATGCGCGATGGATACGTGCCCCTTCGGAACTGGTAGAGCTTCTGCGCGCCGGGCACGGAGAAAACGCGAATGATGGTTCCCTTGTCGGAAGCCGTGGCAAGGAGTGTGCCCTCGTTGTTGAGAGCCACATGAGAGAGGGGTGACTTGTGAGCCTCAACCACGTTTACAGCTTCGAGCTGGATGGCATCGAATAGCAGAACGTCCCCGGTCAGCGGCACGGGCTGTCCGGCGGCGGGGGGCGCGTGCGATGGCGGCGAGAACGGCGACGGGTTCGACGAGCTCGGACGCGGGTACGCGATGTAGCATCGGTCGGAGGATGGGGACAGCGCGCAGATAGCTTTTGTCGCGATCAACGCAGTCTTCTAGAGGATTCGGGGAGGTGGGAGATAGTTACCATTGGGGTTCGACGACGTCTCGATCGTGTGCTTTAGCTGCATGTTGCTGATATCGTAGACATAGATCTGCTCCTCCAAAACCACTATCAACCGCTTCCGGTTGAGCTTCACGGCCAGTATCGAGGTCGGAAACGTGAGCTCGCAAATGGTCGTCTCACGCTGGTTCGGCCCGCCATGTCAGTCGGCATGCCCCACCTGCCTCCTCTCCTCGACTGTAAGATGCGGGCAAGGGATGTTTTTTTTTGTTGCACACCGATGAAACGTCCAAACGAACCTTCGTGTTTGTGATCACCAGACGCCGTGGCGAGAATATGAGTGCCACCAGCGAGGTACTGAAGAGCATCTCGATGATGGACACATCTCCCTCCTTGTTCTCGTACACCTTGCCGAACGGATCGCAGTTGTATATTCGGTAGCCAGAGTGAGTGCCGACAGCGAGACAGGAGTGGTCCTGGTTGAAGGTGACGAAGTTCATGGGGACGGCCATACTGGGGGAGGGAGTTTGGGGCGAAGCTGGTGAATGCTATCCTCTGGATATGGCGTGTGTGCGCGCGGTCTCCAGACAAGAAGCACGGATCAGTCGCTACGCAGCAGAAAGAGCCGGTTATGACGACACCCCCGCACCAAACCCGGGACAACAAAGAGGGCTTCGGTAGTGGGCGCTGGCGCGAGAAGGATTCGGCAGGGACAATGAGCGTTTGTGTGCGGAGAGAGAGAGAGTTTCAGGGCAAAGGGGAAGCCGGGCAGGTTGGGCGATTGAATAGGATTACGATCGTGGCAGGCGGCTTGAGCAGTAAGATAGCGGTGGTCAGAGCGGTTGCGATTTCTGTGCACAGTGTTTCCAGTAGTAGTTATGCCTCACGGCTCGGCGCATCTGGGTGCGAATAGTATGTATGTATGCGAATTGGCTGAGGTAGGGGGATCCGGTCACAGGGTTCACGACGAGCAGAAAGACGAGTGCTCCATGAAGACCTGGAGGAGGAGGAGGAGGAGGAGGAGGAGGAGAAGAAGAAGGCCAGGTTGCAGGCGAGGCCCTGGGTTTGTGGGGTTGGAGTCACTAGGTACTGTGGCTAATGCCTTGGCTAGCCGGTTCCTAACCGGCACTAGCTGGCAAAGTAAGTGATTAGCTAAGTTCCTTCAGCATCGTGCTGATCGTGGACCGTAGACTTGGCTGACAACGCCCTACCCCTCTTAATGTTCCCCATCTATGTCAATCAAGCCTACCCTCCAATGCACGGGGGGATATGCCCAGGCTAGGGAGAACACACAACCCTAGGCCTATACAATTTATTATTTGACTAACGTCCTCGAGGGAGTGTGCGCATCTGGAGACCCAGAAAGTGGGAATGATGCAGTGGGTGGTTGGAATCACTGATGAGGAGTTAGCAATATTCCTTGTAACCAATGGATTGTTCCTACACCTAGGTCAGAGGTCCCTTGCAACACTATCCTTCGTCATGCAAAGTTTTGTGGACGCTCGGTTCACAGCAGATGACTTTTCGCGATTTTTCCTCATGGTTCTGTGGTTGAGCAGAGCGTCCGGGTAAGCAAGGGGTAATAGTTGCCGGGTAACGTGTAGGGTAACTACTGCGTTGACGCCAAGCACTAACGTACCGTAGGGGTTTACCGGCCACTACCCCTTACCCGGACACCTTAGTAAGCTGTGATTTAGCCTGTAGCCCCACCCTATAACCCCGCTCAACCCACTAAAAAATCCTCAACACCTTTC
>Ga0307508_10005132_pt1 | contig 12545 bp, 10 predicted proteins | sample 9_EM_MG_FD_203089 | JGI IMG/M metagenome (GOLD analysis project Ga0307508, IMG submission 203089) | Populus trichocarpa ectomycorrhiza microbial communities from riparian zone in the Pacific Northwest, United States - 9_EM | ecosystem: Host-associated > Plants > Roots > Unclassified | place... | reverse complement strand
GGAAGTGGGGTCATGGTGGCGCGTAGCGTAGCAGCGCCCGCATGAAAAAAGCGCCTGACACCCGGAGTCCGGTGGGCGTCAGGCGCATGAGCAAGCGAGAGGCCGGCAGGCGCCGGCCGTGAAAGCGAATGTCTTGGTTAGCGTGCGTCGGCGTCGAGGCGCTTTGCCGTGATGACGACGCGCTCGAGCTGGATCATGCGCACCGCTGGCTTGGCATCCGCATGTGGCGTGCTGGGCTGCGCGCTGGCGGTGAAGGCGAGCGAGCCGGCGGCGACGATGGCGAGGGCGGCGGCGAAGGCGGCGATGCGGCTGAACATGATGGGCTCCTTGGGGTGTTCCGTGTGGCGATGGAACGAACTCTAGGAGCCGCCTCGGCGGCGCACCAGCCGCTTGCGATGAAGCGCCGCCGCAGCCGGATGAGCTGCATGCGGCGCGGACGAATGGCGCCAGCGCGGGTTCAGATCGGCGCGGTGCGCTGCGTCAGCCAGGCCAGTGCGTCGCCGCTGACGAGCGGGCTCAGCCGCTCGCGCACCGTCGCATGGTAAGCATTGAGCCAGTCGATCTCGTCGGCGCGCAGCAGCGCGCGGTCGATGCAGCGCGTGTCGATCGGGCACAGCGTGAGCGTTTCGAACTCGAGGAACTCGCCGAACTCGGTCGCGTCTTGGGTCAACGCGGCCGGCACGTTCATCACCAGGTTCTCGATGCGGATGCCCCAGCGCCCCGGCCGGTACAGGCCGGGCTCGATGCTGGTGATCATGCCGGGCTCCATCGCCATGTGCGCGTCGGGGATGGCCTTCGAGATGCTCTGCGGCCCCTCGTGCACGTTCAGGAAATAGCCGACGCCGTGGCCGGTGCCGTGGCCGTAGTCGAGCCCGTGCTGCCACAGCGGCGCGCGCGCGATCGCGTCGAGCATCGGCGACAGCGTGCCGCGCGGGAAGCGCGTGCGCGACAGCGCGATCGTGCCCTTCAGCACCAGCGTGTAGTCGCGCCGGTGCTCATCGGTGATCGTGCCGATCGGCCAGACGCGCGTGATGTCGGTCGTGCCGCCGAGGTACTGGCCGCCGGAGTCGATCAGCAACAGGCCGTCGCCCTCGATCACCGCGTGCGACTCGGGTGTCGCGTGGTAGTGCGGCATCGCGCCGTTCGGGTTGAACGCGGCGATGGTGTTGAAGCTCAGGCCCTTGAAGCCGGGGCGCTTCGCGCGCTCGGCGCTGAGGTGCTCGTCGATCGTGATCTCGGTGATGCGCTCGTTGCCGATGGCTGATTCGAACCACGCATAGAACGCGCACATCGCGGCGCCGTCCTGCGCCATCGCCTCGCGCACGTGCGCGGCTTCGGCGGCGGTCTTGCGGCTCTTGAACAAGGTGCTCGGGTTGATCGCCTCGACCACGCGCGTCTTCACGTGGCCGCGCAGGCCGAAGGTCACGCGTTTCGGGTCGATCAGCAAGGTCGATTCGGTCGGCAGGCCGGCCAGCACGCGCGCCGCGTCGGTGTAGGGCGCGAGGCGCACGCCGTCGCGCGCGAGCACCGCGCGCAAGGCCGGGGGCACCTTGCCGTCGGCGATGAACAAGGTCACACCGCTCGCCTCGATCAGGGCGTGGGCCAGGAACACCGGGTTGAAGTTGACGTCGGCGCCGCGCAGGTTGAACAGCCACGCGATGTCGTCGACGGTCGAGATGAAATGGTGCGTCGCGCCGTGCCCGACCATCGCCGCGCGGACGCTCGCGAGCTTCTCGACCCGCGACAGCGGCGCCTGCGGCGCGAGGTGCTCGTAGACCGGCGCGCTCGGCAGGCCGGGCCGCTCGGGCCAGACCTCGGCGAGCGCGTCGAAGTCGGTGCGCAGCTTGACGCCGGCCTGGTCGAGCGCGGCCTTCAGGAACTGCGCGGCGGCCAGCCCCAGCACGCCGCCGTCGACGCCCACCGTCTGCCCGGCCGGCACGTGGCGCGCCAACCAGGCGACGTGGTCGGTCGAGGTGCCGGTGGCGATCTTCACCAGCTCGGTGCCGGTGCCCGCGAGTTCGGCCTCGGCCTGGACCCAGTAGCGGCTGTCCGCGAACACCACCGCGCGGTCCAGCGTGACGACCAGCGTGCCCATCGAGCCGGTGAAGCCCGACAGCCACTGCCGCCCCTGCCAGCGCTCCGGCAGGTATTCGCTCAGGTGCGGGTCGCTCGAGGGCACCAGCACGGCGGCGAGGCCGTGCTGCCTCAGGGCGTCGCGCACCCGTTCGATGCGCAGGCGGTGGGTGGAGGTTCGGGTGTCCATGGGTGTGGCTCCGGAAAGTAGGGTCGGTTGTGCCGACCGACGATTCTAGGAGGCCGTCGCGAGGCGGGTCATTGCTTGCTGGAATCGCCGGCCGGCTCCGCCACCACCCGCGCCGAGCGCTCATACGTCCAGTAGGCCCAGCCCCAGTCCATCATCACGACCAGGCGGTTACGAAAGCCGATCAGGAAGTAGATGTGCGCGAACAGCCAGAACAGCCACGCGAAGAAGCCCGAGAAGCGCAGCGCGCCGAAGACCGGCACGGTGAGGTCGACGACCGCGGCCTTGCGGCCGACGGTGGCGAGGTTGCCGTAGTCCATGTACCTGAACGGCAGCGTCGCCTCGCCGCGCAGCCGGCGCAGCAGGTTCGCGGCCGCGGCGCGGCCCATCTGCTTCGCGCCGGGGCTGACGCCGGGTACCGGTGTGGGCTCGCCCTTGCCGGTGTAGCTCTTCGCCGCGGCGAGGTCGCCGATCACCGCGATCTCGGGGTGGCCCGGCACGCTCAGGTCGGGTTCGACGACGACGCGGCCGGCGCGGTCCAGTGTCGCGCCGGTGCCTTGCGCGATGGCCTTGCCGAGTGGTGAGCCGGCGACGCCTGCCGCCCAGATCACGGTCTTGCTCGGCAGGCGGTGCGTCGTGACTGCGTCGCCGTCGCGCGTTTCATAGTTCACGCCGTCGGCGTCGATGCCGGTCACCTTGCAGCCCGTGCGCACATCGACGCCGAGCTTGATCAGCTGCTCGCGCGCGCGCTGCGAGAGCTTGGGTACGAACGCGCCGAGCACGCGGTCGGAGCCTTCCATCAGCACGACGCGCGTGTGGGTCGAGTCGATGCGGCGGAACTCCTGCGGCAGCGTGTGCTGCGCGATCTCGGTCATCGTGCCGGCCATCTCGACGCCGGTCGGGCCGGCGCCGATCACGACGAAGGTCATCCACGGCGCGCGCGCCGCCGGCTCGGTGCAGCGCTCGGCACGCTCGAACGCGCCGATCACGCGCGCGCGGATCTTGAACGCGTCGTCGAGTGTCTTGAGCCCGGGTGCGGCCGCGGCCCAGTCGTCGTGGCCGAAGTAGCTGTGCGTGGCGCCGGCGGCGACGATCAGGTGGTCGTAGTCCAACACATCGCCGCCGTCGAGCAGCACGCGCCGCGCCGCCACGTCGATGCCGGTGACCAGCGCCTGCAGGATCGTCAGGTTGCCGCGCTTCATCTCGCGCCGCAGCGTGTGGCGGATCGGCGCGCTCACCGCCGGCGCCGACAGGCCCGCGGTCGCGACCTGGTACAGCAGCGGTTGGAACAGGTGGTGGTTGGTGCGGTCGACGATCGTGATCTCGACCTCGGCCTTCGACAGGATCCGCACGGCCTCGATGCCGCCGAAGCCACAGCCGATGATCACCACACGGGGTTTGTTGGAGCTCATGCCGATGCCCCCGTCGCGGCACGCAGCCGGTTCTCCACCATCTGGATGTGGCTGCGCAGCGAGTACAGCTCATCCGCGTAGCTCAGCGGCACGCTGACGTCCTCGACGCGTGCCTCGATTGCGCCGAGCCTGGCCAGCAGCTGATCGGCGGGCTCCTTGCCCATCGCGTTCTCGACATCGCGCAGCTGCGCATACCAGCGGAAGATGCGCCTGCGAATGCGGAACTGGTACAGCGGCGGCAACATGCGCGACAGCGGGATCAGCGCCGCGACGATGGTCACGAGCACCGGCCACATGCGGTCGATCAGGTTCGCGACCCAGAACGGCAGGTAGCGCTGCAGCAGCGGCGTGCCGGTCGTGTAGAAGCGCTGCGCCTCCTTCGCGAGCGGCTGCTCGGTGCCGCCGGCCTTCGGGAAGTCGCCCTTGTGCTGGAACCAGCCGGCGTTGCCATGCACCTGCTGCGCCGCCTGCACGAACAGCTGCAGCAGCGCCGGGTGGGTGTCGGCGCGTGCGACCAGCGTGGCGGTCGGCGCGAGCAGGCGCACGTCGCGCGGCGGCACGTCGCCGGCGAGGTCGACCACGCCGCGCGGCAGGATCACCGGGCTCAGGAACGGGAACTGCCGCGTGTAGGCGTCGGCCTGCGCGAAGTCGTACAGCGCGATGCCCGGCGTCTGCAGCAGCATCTGCACGATCAGCGCCTCGGGTGCGGACGCGAACACGACCGCATCGACATCGCCGTTGATCAGGTCGACAGTGGCCGGCGTCTGCGCCTTGCGCACCGGGGTCAGCGCGGCCAAGTCGACCTTGTTGGCCTCCATCAGCTTGCGGAACAGGTTCGGCGCGCCGCTGCCCTTGGCGCCGATGTTGACGCGCCAGCCCTGCAGCTGCGACAGGCTGGTCAGCGTCGGCGTGTGCAACAGGCGCTGCGCCGAATCGATGCGATAGAACAGCCAGACCGGCTCATAGAACAGGCTGCCGAGCGAGACCTCACCGACCTCGTCGTCGTCTTCGGCGGCCACCGCGTTCGCCTGCCGGTGCGAGCGCTCGCCGGCGCCGCCTTGCACGAACGCGATGTCGACACCCGACTTCGGGTCGCGCAGCAAACGCAGGTTCTCGGCCGCACCTGCGGTCTCGCGCAGCTCGACGGTGATGCCGTAGCCCTTCAGGATCTGCGCGTAGCGCTTGCCGAACTCGGCATACGCGCCTTGCGCGGTGCCGGTCGCGAGCACGACCTTCTTCGGTGGCGTCGGGTCGAGCACCCAGTACGCGACCGCGAGCAGCGCGATCGTGAGCACGATGAACGGCCCGAAGGTGACGAGCAGGTCGCGGAACGAGAGCAGGGTGTGGCGCAGCGTGGCGGTCATTCCCGCACGATACCGCGGCGCGGCGTGAAACGGCTGTTTACAGAACCGGCGCCGCCGCGAGCAGCGCGCGCGTGTAGGCGTGCTGCGGCCGGTCGAACACGTCGTCGCGGCTGCCTTGCTCGACGATGCGGCCGGCCTCCATCACGACGACGCGGTCGGCGATCTGCTCGACCGCGGCCAGGTCGTGCGAGATGAACAGGCAGGCGAAGCCATGCGTCTTCTGCAGGCTCTGGAACAGCGCGAGCACCTGCGCCTGGATGCTCATGTCGAGCGCCGACACCGGCTCGTCGGCGACGACGAACGCCGGTCGCCGCACGATCGCACGCGCGATCGCGACGCGCTGGCGCTGGCCGCCCGAGAGCTCGTGCGGGAGGCGCCGGCCGAAGCCGCTCAGGCCGACTTCGTCCAGCACCTCGGCGACGCGCGCCTGCATCTGCGCGGCCGACATCCCCGGCACCAGCCGCAAGGGTTCGCGCACCGCCTCGCCAATGCGCTGGCGCGGGTTCAGCGACGAGTACGGGTCCTGAAAGACGAGCTGGCACGCGAGCCGGAACCGGTGCAGCGCCGCGCCGCCGGTCGCGACCGACTGGCCTTGAAACCGCACCTCGCCGCCCGAGGCCGGCAGCAGCCGCAGCATCGCGCGGCCCAGCGTCGTCTTGCCCGAGCCGCTGCCGCCGACGACCGCGACGGTCTCGCCCGCATGCACCGTCAGATCGACCGCGTCGACCGCGGTGTGCGAGCCGCCGCGGCCGAACCAGCCGCGTGCTTTGGTAGGGAACGCGACGCTCAACTGCCGTGCCTCGATCAGCGGCACCGGCGTGCCGGCACGCGCGACCGTCGGCGCGCGCCGCGGCAGCGCATCGACTAGCTGACGCGTGTACGGATGCGCCGGCGCGCGCAGCACCTGCGCGGTCTCGCCGATCTCGACGCGCTCGCCCTGGCGCAGCACGACGACGCGCTGCGCGTAGCGCGCGACCAGGCCGAGGTTGTGCGTGATCAGCAGCACCGCGGTGCCTTGCTCGCGTGCGAGCTCGGTCATCAGGTCGAGCACCTCGCCTTGCGTCAGCGTGTCGAGCGCGGTGGTCGGTTCGTCGGCGATCAGCAGCGCAGGCTTCAGCAGCATCACGCTGGCCAGCATGATGCGCTGGCGCATGCCGCCGGAGAACTCGTGCGGCCAGGCGTCGATGCAGCGCTGCGGGTCGCGGATCTGCACGCGCGCCAGCATCGCCAGCACGCGCTCGCGGATCTGCGCGTCGTCCAGCTCGGTGTGCAGCTTCAGCCCTTCGGCCATCTGCGCGCCGATGCGCATGGCCGGGTTCAGCGACACCATCGGCTCCTGGAACACCATGCCGATCTTCGCGCCGCGCAACGCCCGCAGCGCTTCGGGCGCGAGCGCGAGCAGGTCCGTGCCGTCCATCGTGATGCGCCCGCCGGTGTTGCGGATGCCGGGTGGCAGCAGGCCGAGGATCGCGCGCGCCGCCATCGTCTTGCCGCTGCCCGATTCGCCGACGATCGCGAGGAACTCGCCGCGCTTCACGTCGAAGGACACGTCGTTGACGACGGCGTGGCCGCTGCGCTCGGCAACCAGGCGCAGCGCGTCGACGCTCAGGAAGCGGGAGTTGTCGCCGCTCATTGCATGCGCGGGTCGAGGCGGTCGCGCAGCGCGTCGCCAGCCAGGTTGATGCCCAGCAGCGTCAGCGCGATGCACAGCCCCGGCGCCAAGCCCAGCCACATGGCGGTCTCGAGGTAGCTGCGCGCGCCCGACAGCATGTTGCCCCAGGTCGGCGCGGGCGGCGCGACGCCCAGACCGAGAAAGCTCAATGCGCTCTCGGACAACAGCACCCAGCCGAACATGCTGGTCGACAGCACCGCGACCGGAGCGATGCAGTTGGGCAGCACGTGGCGCGCCATCGTCACCCACTCGGGGTTGCCGATCATGCGCGAGGCCTCGACGTATTCCTTCTCGCGCAGCGACAGCACCGTGCCGCGCACCACGCGCACGACCGAGGGCGCGTAGGCCAGGGTCAGCGCCAGCACCAGACCGACGCGGCTCGCGCCGATGATGACCATCACCGCGAGCGCGAGCAAGATGCCGGGGAAGGCGAGCAGCGCGTCGTTGACCGCCATCAGCACGCGGTCGGTCCAGCCGCGCACGAAGCCGGCGAGCACGCCGACGACGGTGCCGAGCAGCACCGCGCCGACCACCGTGAACAGTGCGATCGAGCCGCTGGCGGCCGCGCCGGCCATCGCTCGGCTCAGCACGTCGCGGCCGAATTCGTCGGTGCCCAGCCAGTGCGCGGCCGACGGGCTCTTCAGCTTGCTCATCAGATCGATGCCCAGCGGGTCGTATGGCGTCCAGACGGCCGCGATCAGCGCGACGAGCAGCACGATCGCGATCAGCGTGCCGCCGATCAGCGCGTTCGCACGGATCTTCTTCATTGCGCCGCCACCCGCGGGTCGAACAGCGGGTAGCACAGGTCCACCAGCAGGTTGATCAGCACGTAGATCAGCGCGGTGAACAGCAGCACGCCCTGCACGACGGGATAGTCGCGGGCGAAGATCGCGTCGACCAGCAATCGACCGAGGCCAGGCAGCGTGAACACGGTCTCCAGCACCGCGATGCCGCCGAGCAGGTGGCCGAGCACGAGGCCGATCAAGGTCAGCGTCGGCGCGAACGCGTTCGGCAGCACGTGGCGCAGCAGCACGCGCGATTCGGGCGCGCCCTTCGCACGTGCATGCGTCACGTACTCGAGCCGCAGCACCTCGATCGCACTGGCGCGCGACATGCGCGTCAGCACGCCGGTCTCGATCAGCGCGAGCGTGACGATGGGCAGCACGATGTAGAGCAGGCCCTGATGGAAGTCTTCGGTCAGCGGCACGTAGCCGACCACCGGCAGCCAGCCGAGCTTCATGCCGAACGCGAGCAGCAGCAACAGCCCGAGCCAGAAGCTCGGCACCGACAGCAGCAGCGTGGCGCCGCCGACGATCGCGACGTCCAGCGGCTTGTCCTGCTTCCACGCCGCGATCAGCCCGGCCGGCACTGCAATCAGTGCGGCGATCAGCACCGCGACCAGCACGATGGACGCGCTGACCTGGAAGCGCTCGAGGATCAGCGGCAACACCGCCTGGCCGTTGCTGATCGAATGGCCGAAGTCGCCCTGCAGCACGCGGCCCAGCCAGTGCGCGAACTGCAGCGGCAATGTCTTGTCCAAGCCGAGCTGCTGGTGTGCTTCGGCGATCTGGCCGGCGTCGGCCGAGTCGCCCAGCATCAGCAGCACCGGGTCGCCGGGGATCAGGCGCATCAGCACGAACACCGTCACCGCCACCAGCAGCAGCGTGGGCAGGGTCATCAAGACCCGGCGGGCGATGTAGCCGAACATGCGGTCAGCAGCAGGCGAGGGCGATCGTCAACGCAGGCGCACGTTCCACAGCCGCGGCACTTCGGCCGGCCAGGTGCGCAGGCCTTGCACGCGCTTGTTCGCGGCGATGAACTGCAGGCCGTTGTAGAGCGGGATCAGCGGCACCTCGTCGAGCATGCGCTTGTGCAGGTCGTCGAACACGGCCTGGCGCTTGGCCTTGTCGGTGATCTCCATCGACTCGACCAGCTTGGCCTGCACCGCGGGGTTGTCCCAGACCTTGCGCGGCTGCGCGTCCTTCGGGCCGGTGACCATCTCGAACGACAGCGACGGGTCGAGCCGCGGCGAGTAGACGAAGGCCTGGGTCTGGTAGTCGCCCTTGGTGTAGCGGTCGAGCTGGGTCGCCCAGTCGAGCACCTCGATCTCGATCTTGATGCCGGCGCGCGCGGCGAAGGCCTGCGCCAGCACCGCCGTGTCGTACGAGGCCATGTAGCGCTTGTTGGTCAGCATCTTGATCGGCTGGCCGGTGTAGCCGGCCTCGGCCAGCAGCTTCTTGGCCTGCGCGACATCGCTCTTGAAACCGACCGCCTGCGCCGCGCTGTAGTACGGGCTCACGACCGGGATCATCGAGTTGTTCGGCTTCGCGAGCGCGTTGGTCACGCCGCGCACCAGCTCGGGTGTGTCGATGGCCAGCGCCAGCGCGCGGCGGATGCGCACGTCCTTCAGCAGCGGGTCGCGGGTCTGGATCAGGATCGCCGAGACGCCGGCGTGGGTGGACTTCTCGATCACCACGTTCGGCTGGCCGTTCAGGTCGCCGAGCTGCGCGACGCCGATGTCGGTGAGCAGGTCGATGCCGTTGCTCAGCAGCGCGGCCTTGCCCGCGGCCTCGTCGGGGATCACCATGAAACGCAGGCGCTCGACCTCGGCCTTCTTGGCGCCGGTCATGCCGTCCATCGGCTCGCTGCGCGACGCGTACGCGGCGAAGCGCTGCAGCTCGACGTACTGCCCGCGCTTCCATTCGCCGAACTTGAACGGGCCGGTGCCGATCGGCGCGATCCACTTGCCGTCGGCACCGACCGAACTGCGGTGCACGATGCCCGAGCCGCCGCAGTCCAGGCGCGCCATCGTGGCCAGGAACAGCGCGGTCGGCTTCTCGAGCGTGAACACCACGGTCTTCGCGTCGGGCGCGCTGACGCTCGTGACCTTGGCGATGCCGCGGCCGTCGAAGTCGGGCAGGCAGCGCCACTGTGTCGCCGGGGCGAGAAAGCGCTTCCAGGTCCAGACCACGTCGTCGGCGGTCAGCGGCGCGCCGTTGTGGAAGGTGACGCCGTCGCGCAGCTTGAAGGTATAGGTCTTGCCGTCCTTCGAGGTCTCGATCTTCGAGGCCAGCAGCGGCCCCGGCGTCGTGTCCTCGCGCAGGCCGACCAGGCCTTCGACCATGTGCAGCACGACCACGTCGGTGTTGAAGTCGCGGTTCACGCCCGGGTCGGTCGAGCGGATGTCGGCGTTCAGGCGCAAGCGCAGCAGCGGGGCCGGCGCCTGCGCGAGCGCGGCGCTGGCAAGCGCGGCCAGCGTGGCGGCCGCGACGGCTTTCGAGAAGGTGGGGTGGGGCATGCGGGGCTCCAGCGGTGCGAGATCGACGAGCGGGTGGACAGTGCGCTTCAGGTCGCGAGGGCGCTGAAGCTGCTCTCGAGGTGGTAGCGCGTGAACTCGCGGTTCAGGCTCGGCAGCATCGCGACCTCCATCACGCCGAGCGCCGGTTCCATCACGACCATCGCGACGGTGGCGGTCAGGTTGCTGGCCAGACTCTGCCGCGGCGGCCGGCACACCGACCACGGCGACGCGAAGTTGTCGAACAGCGCGGTCTTGATGGCCTCGCGGTCGATGCGCCCGATGTGCGGCTCGAGCAGCCCGCGCACGCGCAGGTCGCGGTACAGGCTGTCGGGCGTGCTGGCCACGCCGGTGTCGGTGAGCTTGGACAGCGCGACCGGGCTGACCCAGTGGTTCGCGTGCACCAGCAGGCCGTCGCGCGGGTGCACCTGGAAGCTCTCGTTCGGCGCGCACTCGAAGTCGATCGCCACCCCTTGCGCGTGGCTCACGATCATGTTGTTCGAGGCCGACTTGGGCGTCACGTAGACCGCGCGCATCGCCAGCGCGAGGTGCTCCTGCTCGAGCACCTTGCGGCGGATCAGCGCCAGCGGCACGCCGAGGCCGCGGTAGTCGCGCTCGCTCTCGAGGTAGTTCGCGGTGATCGCGATGCCGACCGAGTTCATGCCGCAGCGGCCGAGCGCACCGGCCTCGGTGAACATGAGCACATCCGGCCCGTGCTCGCGCCGCACCTTCAGCACGACGGTGGTCTCGGCGCATTCGGCCTTCCAGTCCCAGTTTTGCGCATGGATGAGCCGGCCGCCGCTGGTCGCCTGCGGCAGCGCGACGACGCCGGTGCAGCCGTCGGGGTCGTCGTCGGGAACGCCGCCGCGCGCGCGCCGCGTCGCCATCTGCAGCAGCTCGGTGCGGGCGTTGAGCAGCACGATGGCCTCGAAGTCGATCTGCGCGCCCTCGGCGATGCCACGCATCTCGTCGACGAAGCTCTCGTCGAAGGCCGCGATCGTCGGCAGATACTCGGCGACCGCGGCGCGCACGTCGGGCCAGTCGAAGGCCGAGCGCCGCAGCTGCTCGATGTAGTGCCCGACGCCGCGGTGGATGCGGGCCGCGGCCTGCCGGCCATAAGACACGCCGCGCGCGTGCGGCGGGCCGGATATTTCGATCAACGGAGAAGGTTCGGTCATCGGTCGGGCCTGGAGGGTGGGGCAATGCTTGCGGCGAATGATGATGTATTTTATGATCACATGCAACACTTGATTGAAGGCGGCAGATGAGCGCGTCCACAAAGTCGAACGGCCGCAACGAGGTGCCGGAATCGGCACTCTCGCCGCTGCAGCAGCGCATCGCGGCGCAGGTCGTCGAGGCGATGCGCTCGCTCGCGCCCGGTGCGTCGCTCTCTGAAGTGAGCCTGGCGCAGCAGCTCGGCGTCTCGCGCACGCCGGTGCGCGCGGCGCTCGCGGCGCTGGCGCAGCGCGGCGTGCTCAAGCGCGTGCCGGGCGCCGGCTATCGCTTGCTCGGGTCGCGCGCGCGGCTCGCGGCGCTCGATCTCGATGCGCCGGTGAGCGACGCCGATCGCGTGTTCCTTGCGATTGCAAAAGACAGACTCGAGGGCGCGCTGCCGACCGAGGTCTCCGAGGCCGACCTGATGCGCCGCTACGAGGTCACGCGCCCGACCGTGCTGAAGGTGCTGGCGCGGCTCGCCGAGGTCGGCCAGGTCGAGCGCAAGACCGGGCACGGCTGGGCGTTCATGTCGTCGATCAGCGACGCGGCCACGCGCATCGAGAGCTACCGCTTCCGGCTGCTGATCGAGCCGGCGTCGCTGATAGAGCCAGGCTTCAAGCTCGATGCCGACTGGCTCGCCGACATGCGCGCGCGCCACGAGGCGATGCTGCGCAAGACCTGGCGCGACTCGCAAGCGATCACGCTGTTCGAGCTCAACGCCGAGTTTCACGAGGGCCTCGCCGCGGCCTCGGGCAACCGCTTCTTCGAGATGGCGATCCAGCAGCAGAACCGGCTGCGGCGCTTCGTCAACGTCTACTGGACGCACGGGCCGGAGCGGGTCGCGGTGTCGTGCCGCGAGCACCTGGACATGCTCGCGCGCCTCGAGGCCGGCGACAACGAAGTCGCTGCGGCGCTGATGCGGCGGCACCTGCAGCAGGCGAGTGTGCTCGCCGACCCGGGCGGCTGAGGGCGTTCTTCGCGTCGCAGGGTATGCTTTTCGCATGCGACTGCTGTTGGTGGAAGACGACCGAATGATCGGCGAGAGCCTGCGCGGCGCGCTGCGTCTCGAGGGCCATGCGGTCGACTGGGTGCGCGATGCGGCCTCTGCGCAGGCCACGTTGACGAGCGAGCGCTTCGACCTCGTGCTGCTCGATCTGGGTTTGCCCTCGACGGCTGCGCCGGGCGCCGAGACCCAGGCCGGCGGCGGCCTCGACGTGCTGCGCGCGCTGCGTGCGCGCCAGGACGCGACGCCGGTCATCGTGCTGACCGCGCGCGACGGCCCCGGCGACAAGGTCGCCGGGCTCGACGCCGGCGCCGACGACTACCT
>Ga0307508_10005131_pt1 | contig 12545 bp, 10 predicted proteins | sample 9_EM_MG_FD_203089 | JGI IMG/M metagenome (GOLD analysis project Ga0307508, IMG submission 203089) | Populus trichocarpa ectomycorrhiza microbial communities from riparian zone in the Pacific Northwest, United States - 9_EM | ecosystem: Host-associated > Plants > Roots > Unclassified | place... | reverse complement strand
CAGGCGACGACAATACTTTCGAATCACTGCTGAAACTCTGTAAAGTGTTTCCTGACGCATACACATCAGACATAGATCTTTGTGTTGTTGAAGAAGTGCGGCGAAGCATGAACCCCGGAACGGCGGTCGACCCAAAACACTGGGGATTCTGTTCAGATGTTACCAAGTTTGAGGAGATTAGGGAGGATCCTGCAGACGATGTTGACTTTAACTACGGAGAAGAATCGGAGTGAGGATAGGATTAAGGATAACGAAATTGGCGGTGTTATCACCCATTCTGCTCAATTTAAGCCTCGATTTGCCAGTGGGTGTCAACAGAATTGATCGAGTTCTCAAAAAAGAGAGAAAGGGGGAAATTAGTCTAGACGGACCATGCCGTCTTCGGGTCTGGCGGCCGTCCCATCGGTGCCGAATCGCCATCATTTCCGCACCCATTCTTGAGCACGAATTGAAGCCCTTCCTAGAATCCACCACGAAAGGGATCTTCTGGGCAATCATCGTGTTACATGTTACCGCTGGTGGGAGTTCCAGGAACCTATGTATGGTCGTCAGAAATAGTGGGAAAGCCTACAATATCATGACAAATACCTAGTCTCCAGTTGTTGCGTATGTCACTGCATGAGGTCTCTCCTTTTCGGAACTGTCACCGTTATCGATGATGCCCGCAACCCCTTTGCTGTAACATTCAACTCGGATGCCACCCAAACGAAATCGATTCCTCAAAATTTCCAAGTCGCAAAACGCAAGTCCAGCACCATCTCGGCCGCCATCATTTGTTCACCAGTCTACTTCCGAGTCCTCCACTACTATTCCTTCCATCGGACCTTCTGCTGTGACACAGAAAGGTGCCAATGCGCCATCGAGCGCTCACGCTCTCCCAGCTACATCTCAAGTTACTCCTTCAAGTACCTCAGGGAATCGGTTGAATTTAGCGCCTCCCAATACCGGAAGTAAGGTCAAGGAGGGAGCTGGTGTTGCGTGGGAGGGTCTAAAGACATCTCTGGTCCTTCTCAACGAGAGTTCTGGCTGCCTTCCGCCACTTAAGGCTGCGGTGGGTGGCTTGGTTGCGTTGATCGACGCGATTGAGGTGAGCGAGACGAGTCTTCCCCTCTCGTCTAGAGGAACTTACTCTGCAACACTACTAGCTCACATCCAACAACGTAGCAGATCTTGAATCGCTTCGCCAAAAGATCGACGGTCTGACTTCAATCATCAAACAGAACAGCCGCGACGGTCCTTTCCCTTGGCTTCGTCGCCGCCTGTCTGAGTTCACCGAGTACGTCTACAAATCGTGTACTCCTGTTCCTCAACAAACCATAAATTCCTGTGTAGGAGTCTCAACAAAATAGTCAAAAACATCGATTCAAAATCAAACCATGGAAGGCTCAGACGCTTTGCGGAAGGAAAGAAGGACAAAGAAGACATTGCTGGGTTCGCTGGGGCCATATCAGATCTTGTTACCAATCTACAGGTAAGTTCTGCCTTAAAGTTGCAGAAACGTCTTTAATGTGTCGTTCAGTCCGAATTAACGCTGTATACCAGTCGCGGTATAAAAGAACTACTTTCCGTGTGTCGTCTATTCTAACTTATCTGAAATGGGGCTCATTTCACATTGGTGTTAGAGCGAGTCTCTGAAGAAATTGAAGGCGTCGGAGATGGCGCGGTATGATGCGCCTCTCACAAAACACGTTCAACGTCGTGGTTGTACCCTGAACACGCGCCAGAAGGTTCTAGAGGATCTTATAAAATGGGCCAAAGATCCTGACAGCCCCAGAATGTATTGGATGAATGGAATGGCAGGTACTGGGAAGACCACGATCGCTTATAGCTTCTGCGAGCAACTCCAAGAGAAGGGCCTACTAGGAGCTAACTTCTTCTGCTCTCGTTCTCTGGCAGAGTGCAGTGATATTCAATATATCCTTCCGACAACCACCCGACAACTAGCGCTATCCTGTCCGCAATTTGCACCTGCACTCCTTGAGGTCCTCGAAGGCGATTTCCAAATGCCGTCTTTCAGAAATCAATTCAAGCGGCTGTTATTGGAGCCATTTCAATGTATCTCCGAATCCATAACCGACAGTCTCATCATCGTCATAGATGCACTCGACGAATGCAACAACGAGGCATCGGAAATCCGCTTGTTTCTAAAGCTGATCTTTGACTGTTTCGTTGCGAAGATCATTCCTCTCAAGGTATTCCTTACCAGTCGACCAGAGGATGTGATCAGCCGCTTTATTACCCCATCAAAGCCTCCCTCACCATCAGAGTGGGCTGTTGTCCATATTCATAACATTGAAAAGTCCCTCATACAGGCGGATATCAAGGTTTACGTTGAAGACGAACTCACCGAAATCGCAGAAACATGGGAATTGGAAGATGGTTGGCCGCCGAGTACGGAAGTAGACGTCGTTGTTGGGAACGCCAATAGGTTGTTCATCTATGCAGCTACTGCGATTCGATATGTGAAAGAGGACAGTGGGAATCCTCGCATGCGGCTTTCGGAGATGGCTTCGACTTCACAAGTCGGAAAAGAAACCTCCGAAAGGTCCAGCCTCACCACAGAGCTGATCGATGGGTTGTACAAGACTATTCTCGAACGAGCTCTCGACAGGTTAAATCAAGTAGAAAACAAGTTGGTCCGGATGATATTGAAACTGATTGTTTGTGCACAAACGCCTCTCACACTTGCTGGAATCGCGAACTTGGTCAGGGCCTCAGGGGAATTCAAACACGAGATACAGACTAGTTGCGTTCGCACCGCCCTTAAATCACTTCACTCTGTGATCTCAATACCCATGGATGGTGATGGTGTGGTAACTACATTCCATGCTTCATTTCCGGATTTTCTATTCAACAGTCACCGCTGTGGTTCTATCAACTACATTCCCTTTCGACAGTCCCACCAAGACGTTGCTCGGATGTGTCTTCTCTTTATGGACAAGTTCCTCACTGTCGATAACATCACTGGGTCAGATCGATGGCAGACTGTTGATGCTATCATGAAACAGGAAAAGATTGAGAAGTGGATCCCTAGCGCACTCGCTTACGCTTGCATGTTTTGGGGATCGCATATTGATGCGAACGACGAGACTGAGAGTCTATCAACGGAATTAGATGGTTTCTTGACCTATCAGGTGCTCCGCTGGCTGGAGGTACTGAGCTTGTTGAGACGGTTGGATATTGGGGTTGAGGTTCTTCAGAGAATGAAGAAATACAGGCATGTAAGTTCCGTTGAGCAACCCTGGGATCCGTATTAACCTTATTGATTAATAGCGAACACTTTCCTCTAAGTTTGGTGATGCACATAAATTCTTGAAAGATATCGTTGATATTATCAATGTCTGGCCATCCGAAGTGTTTCACTCTGGGCTTGTGTGGGCACCAAAGCAATCATTTATACGAAAAACATATCTCAAAACACCAGTTGTCCAGATGGTTTGTGGACATCGTGTGGACTGGGGCGCCTGTGAACTTACAATACGAGGGCATTCTCATTGTGTGAACTCAGTCGCTGTCTCGCCTGACAATCGTCACATCGTGTCTGGATCCACGGACAACACTGTTCGGATTTGGAATGTGTCGACAGGCGAAGAAGAGCATGTCCTCCATGGGCATTCTGCTCCAGTGAATTCAGTCGCTGTCTCACCTGACAATCGTCATCTCGTGTCTGGATCTATGGACAACACTGTTCGGATTTGGAATGTGTCAACAGGTGAAGAGGAGCATGTTTTCCAAGGGCACTCTGCTTGGGTGCACTCGGTTGCTGCCTTACCTGACAATCATCACGTTGTGTCTGGATCCAAGGACAAGACTGTTCGGATTTGGAATATGTCAACAGGCAAAGAGGAGCATGTCCTCCATGGGCATTCTGATTGGGTGCACTCAGTTGCTGTCTCACCTGACAATTGTCATGTCGTGTCTGGATCTTGGGACAAGACTGTTCGGATTTGGAATGTGTCGACAGGCAAAGAGGAGCATGTCCTCCATGGGCATTCTGATTGGGTATACTCAGTTGCTGTCTCACCCGACAATTGTCATGTTGTGTCTGGATCCTGGGACAAAACTGTTCGGATTTGGAATGTGTTAACAGGCGGAGAGAAGCATGTCCTCCGAGGGCATTCTGATGAGGTATACTCAGTTACTGTCTCACCTGACAATTGTCATGTCATGTCTGGATCTAAGGACAGGACTGTACGTATTTGGAATGTGTCAACAGGCAGAGAGGAGCATGTCCTCCGAGGGCATTCTGATTTGGTGACCTCAGTTGCTGTCTTGCCTGACAAATTTCACATTGTGTCTGGATCCAAGGATGACACAGTTCGGATTTGGAATATGTCAACAGGCAGGGAGGAGGATGTCTTCTATGGGCATTCTAAGTCAGTGAACTCAGTTGCTCTCTCACCTGACAATTGTCACCTTGTGTCTGGATCCGCAGACAACACTGTTCGGATTTGGAATGCGTTGACAGGCAAAGAGGAGCATGTCCTCCGAGGGCATTCTACTTCAGTGTACTCAGTTGCTGTTTCACCTGACAATTGTCATGTCGTGTCTGGATCCAGGGACAAAACTGTTCGGATTTGGAATGCATCAACAGGCAAAGAGGAACATGTCCTCCGAGGGCATTTTCATCCAGTGTTCTCAGTGGCTGTCTCACCTGACAATTGTCATGTTGTGTCTGGATCCATGGACAACACTGTTCGGATTTGGAATGTTTCAACAGGTGAAGAGGAGCATGTCCTCCATGGGCATTCTGCTTCAGTGGACTCAGTCACTGTTTCACCTGACAATCGTCATGTTGTGTCTGGATCCTTTGACAAGACTGTTCGGATTTGGAATGCATCAACAGGCAAAGAGGAGTATGTCCTCCATGGACATTCTGACTCAGTGGTCTCAGTTGCTGTCTCACCTGACAATTGTCATGTTGTGTCTGGATCCTTGGACTGGACGATTCAAATTTGGAATGTGCTGACAGGTGACCAGGAGCCTCTATTGGTCATCTCATTTGTTGTCTCCTCTGACAACTGTCATATCATGTCTGGATTCCAAGTCAATGCCATGCCAGTCAAATCAATTTTCCTTTTTTCAATGGTGATATCAATTGCTTATTTTGGTGACAGTATCATGTCCATTCCTGTAGTTCAAAAATTGGCCTCTGGTGAAAGCTTACAATTGGACATTCTTCTGCGGGCTCTAGGCAATGGACTATCCCCTGTACCCATCACATTCACTCCTGATGGCTTGTTGATCTTGCTCTCCAATGGCAAGAAGTGTCTAGCCATTCCATCCACTCTGCGAGACATTGGCTGTGCTGTATTTTCTCATTCAAGAGCGTACTTTGGACATGGTTCTGGTCAGGTTACTATTTTAGATATATCAACTTGATTGTACAATGTTTGAAATATTTATGTACTACACCATGATATACCACCTTTTCTCACTTAAGCATAATTTGTATCTTGTGACACAACATAGAGAGGCATGGCAATGTATGATTACTACATAGACTAAGATAGTGGGAACAGCCATCTAGCCTATTGTGACACAGCCCATAGTGAAAGAATATTGAGACCAAAAACAAGTGGGTTGACTTATTATGATAAAAACTGTGCACACTGCATTCCTGATTGGCATGGGATATAGACTTGTGTGAAATATAACTTATTTGCATGGGATTTGATAAGCTCATGTGACCTGTCCAAATATGAGTGATGTGATGAAAATCAGCTTTCTCCAGACCCCTTAGATTTCTGGCCTCTGGAGCAGTCTCCAATCCCATATTAAGGAAGATAGGAGGTAGGATAGAAAACAACTACAGCTGTATTTGTGTGTAAATTATCGTTGGAAATTATTTCCTTAAGGTGTGTGGCTTAATGGAATAATTCCCAGACCCAACATAATGTAAGCCCATCCTCACAAGAGGTTGGGTGTTCAATTACATCCAGAGTCAAGTGATTTAATAAGACACTGCTGTGCAGCCTTCAACAAAAAGGTCATAGAAGAGTAACACGAAAACATGTGCCATGTCACATTCTGCAGCTTCTCTTTCCCACTCCACACCCAACTTCACCATCCCTGCACTCCAACACAAAAAATGTCCAATTGGGCATGTTTTTCATGTTAAGTTGCCTTTCCACCCCACCCCAGCAGCCCAATATGAAAATGCATCCAATTGAGCACATTTTTCATGTTGGGTCACTTCCCACCCCACCCCAGCAACCCAATACAAAAAACACATTCAATCAGGTATGTTTTCCTTGTTGGATTGCCTCTGTTTTCAACACAATGAGGGGCCAACTGCCTTGTCTGTAAGGGGACCTCCAGTAGAGAGGTCTGACTCTAGCTTCCACCTCAACATCTTTCTCTATGTTAGAGGCTAGGTGTAAGGGCTACTGCGGTCGGGCGAGGCGCAGAGCGGGATGCGGAGCGGAACGCGGTACTAGCAGGGGATCCGAAGTGTTTAGTTTATTATGTAATGATAGACTAAACAGGAGTGCATACCTAGCAGGGGATCCGAAGAGAAAAGGGTAAGGATCCACCTGCAGGCGCGGTCTAATATACAAAGTGACACGTATCAGGTACAAAACATAAAAGGAAATAAAGAGAAACCCAAAAGGGGGAAACGAGCATGAAGCGAAACGGAGCAGAGCAACCACGGGAGACGAGCAGCTGCGGGGCGGGAGCGGGTGCAGGTGCAGGTCGGGAGCGGAATGCGGAATGCGTGCGGTAGTGCGGGACGCGTTACGGGACTCGTTGGATCCGACGGAAGGCTGGTCGGAGGATAGTGCGACGGACCGGAAGACGTAGCGGTGTCGTGGATCTCACAGGGGGCTGCGGGACTCGCTGCGGGATCTCGGGAAGTCGTGGGGTATCCCGGGCATGGGACGGGAGCAACGGAAGCGGGAGCTGCGGGATGTCTTTGGATGTCGGGGGACAGCCGGGTCGGGAGCGGAAGGCTAGCGGGAGGTGCGAGGTACCGTGGGGATTGCGGGACGTCATGGTAGGTCGCATGATGTCGCGTGATGTCGGTAAAGGGCTAGACCCGAAGCGGGATGAGCGGAAGACGAGTTGTACCGCAGGAGATGAGGTATGCCGCGGAAGACGAGATGTGCCGCAGGAGACGAGATGTGCCGCGGGAGATGAGACATACCGCGGGAGGCAGGTGCAGGAGACAGGTCTGGAGGCGTAAGACGAGTCGCGGAGCGGAAGACGCATTGGAAGGCGGAAGAGGCGTCGGAAGGCGGAGGAGGCGTCGGAAGCAGAAGCAGAGTTCAAGATGGAAAGGCGTGGCGGAAGGGGGTTCCCCTTACACTAGGCCATGCTCCACCTCCTTCATTTCCCCTCCCTCTTCATAGTTGTATGCACCATTCAGACCACTGCTGCATTTTCTAGCAGCTTCTTTCTTATCTACTTATATCACTTATGCATACTGGCTGCCAATTTAGTCCTGGCGGCTGATAGACTGGGGCTCAGGGTTAGTTAGAACAGCCCCATCATAGCCTCAGGGCCTAGGGCTTACCTAGTTAGTTGTTGTACAGCCTCACATGTAGTATATAGTGTAGCTGGGTATTGTTGATACCCCAGCTCAATATCAACTTGGTTTCCAGGCACCCTATCTCCCCTGACATTGTCTCCATTTTTTTTTTGGACATAACAAGTGGCTACTGCCTCCTCAATTCTGTTTTTTAACACAACAAGGGGGACTCCTCATCACTGTTTTTGGGGTTTCATATTTTTCTACTGTACCCACTGTATTAGGTAGATGAAATAAACACATTCCTGTACAGGATTTTGTACCTGTTGTATCTCAAACTCAAGCTACTGAAACCCCAAAATGGGTGACACTAAGGAGCACTATTTACTTGTCTCATACAGTTTAAAGCACTATACATTTAGTGTACTAATTTACATCAATATAATTTTTGCCCTTGATGCCACAAAGTGATTTGGAGGTTGCCCTTGTTGCTAGTGCTTTGAGGTCCAGTCTTAAGACCGGAAAAAGACTGGACCAGCAATCTGGTTTTTTGAAAATTTAAAACAAAAGACTGCAAAGAGACTGGTCTATATGGACTGGTTTAGACTGGTTTAGATCAGTTCTTTGTAGCCCTCAATTACCCCTTCAAATCTAGCTCAAGGACATGGAAATTGACCCAAAACTGACTGAGATATTCAACATTTTGTCAAATGCTTGACAACTGCTCAATGACTTTATTGATAACTTCATATCTTTGTCAATTCTGGCTTATTTTGGACATTTAAGGGCTTGAGTTAAAGCTTAAATATATTTTTAAGAGTTTAACTGTGCCAAAAACCAGTCTAAAGTGGTCCAGTCTGGTCTTTGGAGGGTCTGGGATATTTATAGAACAGTCTCAGTCTTGGTCTTACCAGAAATAGGCAAAAAACTGGACTGGACTGGACCTCAAAACCTACTTGTTGCTACAAAGTGATTTGGTGTTACGTTCAAGTGTCTATTGTTAGACACAAGTCACATGCGTGATCAATGATGTCTATCACATGTCATGATCCAGCGCCAGACACTGTGAATCAATAAGACAAGTCCTTGTGAACTGCCATGCAGTCCACATCAGGAAAAGAGGAATTTACTTTAGCCTTTCTTTTCTCAATAAGGATGCAAAAGGTGCAAAAGAACCAAAAGACTGGAGGTGCTGCTTGCCACTGCTTGGGTCACTTTTGGTCACTTTTGGTCACTTTTGGTCACTTTTCCTTCCTTATTCCTTCCTTATAAAATATTTTCAAAGGGCAGCAAAAGACAGCAAAAAATGCTTTGGCTCACTTTGATCACTTTTTGTGACTTTACATCCTTTGGCTTTCTTATTTCTCTCTTATGAATTTTTATTTTTATTTTTATTTTTTTCATAAGAAATTATTTTTTTTATAAGGAAGGAATAAGAAGCCAAAGGATGTAAAGTCAGAAAAAGTGATGAAAAGTGAGCCAAAGCATTTTTTACTGCCTTTTGCTGCCCTTTGAAAATATTTTATAAGAAAGGAATAAGGAAGGAAAAGTGACCAAAAGTGACCCAAGCAGTGGCAAGCAGCACCTCCAGTCTTTTGGTTCTTTTGCTCCTTTTGCATCCTTATTGGTGCAAAAGGAGGCAAAAGGAGAAAAAGAAGGCTAAAGTAAATTCCTCTTTTCCTAATGCATGTGTCGATGCTGAATGCGAGCTCAAGGCTAATGTCAGAAGCTGAGCGAAGGCGAAGGCAAGACTTAGACGATGACGAGACAAGAGGCAAGAAGGCACGTTGATTGCTAAGACACAACATAATGTCTATACAGATGAACCTACTAGGCAACGACTGAGACTATTGGTCTACCGTAGCATAGGCATGATAAGCTAAGGACTAGCTACTGTAAAAGACGAACCAGGGCAAGGGGCATGACAGCATGGGGGGTTCTAAAAGGGGAAGGTGCCACAGGGCCAATGGAGGGGCCAGGATCTGCAGTCCTGGGTCACGGGTGCGAGTTCCAAAGGTGCTAACCTGTTAGCTAGTTTATGATGCTCATTATGGAGCCACTAGTTTAGCCTCATCTTGGAGGACCTTAGTTTAAGCTCTTTGCAGAGCCTCTGCGATGATGAGGGCGAGTCATCGTGGAGTTGGGATGATATCATAGTGGAGCAATGATGTCATTGTGATGTCAGGCATTCATTGTGACATGGAGCAAGTCATGGAATGATGTAGTGATGTCGTATGATGTCATCGTGGAGCGTGTGATGATATCATGGTATCGTAAGGTGACATTGTGATGGGCACATCATAGGTGATGCCGTTAGTCGAGAGTGATGCATGGTGACGTCATGTGTGGAGCAGATGTTCATAGATGATGTCATGGGCATCATGGATACGTAGGTGTGGAGCTAGAGCGTATGTCATAGGTCCGAGGGCAGGCAGGGCCAAAGGGCATGGCCGAGAGCAAGGGTGAGGCCAAAGGGCGGAGCCAAGTAAGGGTTGCATGATGTTGTCATGCATACGTGGGTGGCCATAGAAGGGCCAGAGGTGGTGCTGGGGATAAGCGGATGCAGGGCCGGGGTGCATGGGCATGGAATGTCAGTCCGATGCAGGCATGGGGCCTGGGTGGCAGAACAAGGCCAAGAGGCAGTGGCGGGTGCATGGCTGAAGGCAGCATTGGATAAGGTAGACGTCGTGTTGGTGAATGTGTTAGTGAGGATGTCCAGTGTAAGTCAGTGGCATGGAAGATGATCAGGGGTGATCATGGTTGTCAGGACAACTAGTGACGAGCCAGGTCAATAGAAGTGGATCAGGGTGATGGTCGGGTGTTGCAATCGAAGAATGGTTGGAGGTGATAGTTGGGATCAGATCAGGATTGAGACTAGGAGTCAATCATGGAACATCACAGGTGGATCAGATGTTGATCAGAGGCCATTGTTAAGGTCATGTGGTTGTGACAGGTGTTGCAGGTCATGGTGGGACACACATGATATGGAAAAATTGAATTACCTGAGGGTTACGTAAAGTGATTGTAACATTTGGAGCACTACCACACTATGGCCTACTATGACTTTTAAGGGGATGCTATATTTTTAGAGACCCTTACTATGGCCAGCTATGAGGCCCAGATCAGAACTTACTGATAGAAGGTGGGGAGGGGACCAGACTCAGTGATGAGGGCCATCGTGCCCATTCCCATAAAAGGTTCATTTTCAATTTATATACTTTGTAATCTAAGTCTAATTCCCTCCCTTCCATCCCCAGCTGTTCCCCTCCCCCATTTGACACACCCACCACACACATGTGATAGAGAGGGAGAATCCCTTTCTGCCACATTGAAAAATGCAAATTGATGTGGAATTTCTTTATTTTTTTACAATATCTACTGTATTATATAGGTCAAAAAAATTAATATCTTTTGAACACCCTTCAATGCCCAGGACCTACTTGTACCCTTTGTGTAGATAGTTTACGATCTCTGAAAAGAATGGTAGTAAAATGAAGTTTACAGTCAATAGGTGACACTAAGGAACACTACACATTGGCCTTGTACAGTTCTAAGCACTACATACAGCCACTATGCTAGTTGGCAGAGATACAAATGTCCCCATTGATGCTACAGAGTGGTTCCTGGCACTACAACACTATATGAAGCTATGAGATTCAGGGGGATGCTGTATATTTACAGACCGTTGCTATGGCTGGCTATGAGCGCCAGATCAGGAATTACTGATGGCCTGTGCGATGGTTGCGGCATATGCCGAGTACAACCGGTCCGGCACTGTCGTTATGTAATCAGAGCTGCATCAGCAATGAAAGGGTGATGTCTCGTCGCTGAAACCTGCTGAAAGTTGGGGAAATTTGCAATCAAATTAAGATGTCTACTTCATTCTGTGTTCCGTTATTTGATATCAGTAGGCCTAGGGGAGACAGATGTATTCAGATATTATTCTACATGTACCTGTCCTCTTCTCGATTGTGCATTTAGAATTTGGATGCCAGGGCTTCTAGGTGTTCCATTTCGATTGCCAGGTCGGCGCTGGGGTGCGATTTAAAGAGTTTCTCGTCGAAATCGCTTAATAAGCATATGGAATTCCTTCCTCGACTGTGTGAAAGTGCCACGTACGCTGAAAATGGAGATATTTGGCCTGTTGGGGGATTTCGTAGGTCGACCACAATGGGCCCCATTGTTTGACCCTGGGACTTGATATCGGTGAGTGCACATCCACCAGTGACAGTGTATTGTCTCCAAAGAATTGTGTATTGTGAGCCGTCTTTCAGAATAATGTGGAATGTGACCATGCAAGAAGTTATTGGGATTTGTCCATTTGGTACAGTAATCGGATGCCGCGTACATTTGTCGACAAATACCGATGATATTTGAGAGCCACCTTCTGGTTCAAATAGAATAATTGCCGGGGGGTACTTCAATTTGACTGTGAGGTCGTTGTTCACCTCCATAGTTTCTTCTTGCGGGTCCAGTATGATATCCTTGATGATTCCTCTTGTGCCGTTTGCAATGTCGGCATCCGTCGAGAGGTTGAAAAGAATCATTGCTTTCATTCCTATTGCAATTTCGATACGATCTGCCAGCTTCTTCGTGTCCTTTTCGTTCATTCCCACAATGAAGTGTCGAATGTTGTTGTTGAGGGTTTGATGGGTTCCGGTTATTTGATCTTCAGAGGGTACAATGTATTTGATGTTCCCAGTCATCCTGCAATGGCGATCGAGACTCGCAGCGTTCCAAGCCTCTCTGACTGTGTGACGCGTCGTAATCAGTATTGCTTTGGACCATGGTAGACTTTCGAAGTCAGTTTTTGGACATTCGGGATGGTTCAAGATAAGGCTCCTCACGATGCAGATGTTGTCGTCAGTACATTCCCCTACACGCAGTCGGCTTAGAAGATTCATCCAGACATGGTCTCAGATTCGAATTTGCTCCCGACATCAGCATTTCTTGATCCGGGTCTGTACTGTTCCGTAGCACTATGTAGCACTGTAGCGCTGTAGAATGGGTTACTTGGTATGTAGTGCTCTGCCATAATTATGTAGTGTTCTGTTAATAGTATATAGTGTTACAG
>Ga0307508_10005130_pt1 | contig 12547 bp, 9 predicted proteins | sample 9_EM_MG_FD_203089 | JGI IMG/M metagenome (GOLD analysis project Ga0307508, IMG submission 203089) | Populus trichocarpa ectomycorrhiza microbial communities from riparian zone in the Pacific Northwest, United States - 9_EM | ecosystem: Host-associated > Plants > Roots > Unclassified | place... | reverse complement strand
AAGTCTATTATGGTGACCCTCTTCATCTTTGCTATGGTACTGTCTCCGATATTGCCATCAGCTGAAGCAGGCCGTTTGAATTATCGAGGTGATTATTTACTTAAACGTAGCTCTCTCTCGAATTCATTTTTTGTTCATTACCAACACCTCATTTCTTATTGATCTTACGCTTGTGTGTGTGTGTGTAGGTCTCCAGTCTGGACGGCCAATATGTCCAGCTTGTGTATGCTGCTCACCTCCACCTCCAGGGTCCTGCTGCCCATGTTGTTCTACTCCTATTGAAACTGAATCTACAACTGGGTCTCCATGAAACTATTTCGTTCGCTTATGATATTCATATACGTATACTGCAGGAATAAATTAGTATATGAATAGAAAGGATCAGTATCACTCTCGTTATTCTGTATTCTGTACTCCTTTGTGGAGACATATCCATGTTGTATCACCATGCACCGGCAATTTCAATAAATCAATGTCCTTATTATCTTATGTTAGAAACTCCTGCAAAAAATAAAAAAAAACATATACGTTTCTTGTTTGGGAGGGGAAAATTACCACATGGTACCTATGTAGATCAAGACTCTTTAATTGATTGGTGGGTGCCATGATCCTAATATTGTGAGTGATTACTAATAAACTAATTTGTAAATGATTGTTGGAGAACTTTTGACCTTAAAATGAGTAGAAATGCTTTAGATTTACAATTGTGCATGTATTTCTTTTTATCATGAAAGAGAATTCGGATAGAAGATATTTTCTCCTATTCATATTGCTAGTTAGATTTAATCTTAATTTAATTATATACCGGGCCAGAATTAGTGGGGTTGGTCCTTGTAAGAAATTTTTTTCTCCAGCCCCCTTTAACAAATTAGAGTTTTAGCTCTAAAAATAAAAAATAAATAAAAAATTTAGGCCCCTAGAATTTTTCCTCCCAAACTAAAATTCCTAGCACAACCCATGAGGACTTAGTTCTTAACCATGGTGGAATTACAACTACAAGCACACAGAAAGAATTACAATAGAGTATTTGTGAGAAATTTTATAATATTCAAGTTATAATTAATAGTAATAGATTGAGTCATTAATTAATATATCTTATCCGTCTATATTAATAAATTCAAATAATAGTAAATGGAAACAATTACTTTCTTAAATAGTCAAATTAATGTAATTATTGTGAGTTTTCTTTTTAAAGTCATTTCTAAATTTTACCTTACTTAATTAATGGTCAATGCATTATCAACATGAGAAGATTAGAAGAAACATTTTGAGTTGTAGAAATAATGGAATGGAAAGAAATTTTGAGTTTGATTATAAGGTTTTGTTTCTCACTTTAAAGTGATTATTTCTTAATATCAAATTTAGTTAATTTTAAATAAATGAGTTATGTAAGCATAAATATTATTTTTAAATTAAATTAATCATAATAATCACCCAATTATTACCATAAAAATGAAAAAATAACATTTTTAAAAAAATATCATCTTCTATTTGTATTGCTAATTTTTGGCTTTTCTAGAATCAATTTTGATTTATCTTTTATAAAAAAGAGATAATATCTCAATATGCAACAAATTAGATTAATTATATTAAGATCGCGACTTGCATTGAAAAAAAAAAGGTTAATTGAAAAGTTCATTTAAAACCAATATGAATGTTAATCCTTACTAAAAGAATAATTTCATTAATTTATCTCTCTAGAAAAAGTGATCTCATCTGTTCTATTTAATTTATATCATTAGTAGTTTTTCTGGATAGAAAGTTATAGATTAATAGTTGAACATAATTGATGATTTTTTTAGATACGGATTAATGATGTAATATATTAGCTAATAACTCAAAATATAACTCCTAAAATATTATTAGTTATAGCTTGAAAACCATAAATTTTATCGAGCAGTCATATCAAAACAACATATTAGAAGCAATTGCCATTCAATTAAATTAAGAAAATATTAAAAGTTAAGCAACAAAATACACTCCTATTATCAATATCATCCCAATATTATTTATAGCGCACTCTCATGACGGAGCTAGGCTTGTTGTTGGGCCCATAGAAGTAGCTCTTGAAATATTTGAGTTAATATTAGGACAAGTCAGTTTATCAAGGAAGTTAGTTGTTTCATTGCTTTACATATGCAAATAGTAAAGTATCTATAGGTTCATTTTAGACACCATACCAATTATAATTAAATTATAAAGAAACTAAAAGGGAATGATGGTTCCTTATAGCCAAAACCCAGCTAGAAGAAACCTAAAAGAGACCTAAAAATAATATATTAAGAATTATCTACTTTGTTAAACAATGTGATTTTTTTTATTTGATTATAAAAACATCTCGTATAAACTCGTTAATTAAAACAAAGTTTTCTTTTGAAAAGATGCATCTTCACTTTGACTTGATAGATTAAAAAAATCTAATAAATTTTACTTTGATCTAAAATTTAAACCCAAGAATTCAATAAATTGTATGTAATTATTTATTGGATTTTAATTTCTAACTTCATGAAATCGTGAAAAAACTTCACATAAAAATTTGGTTTTCTACTAGCTGCGATATTGGATCAAGATATGTGGGTTTATGTTTGGGTCAAGATATGTGGGCTTGATTATGGGCTTAGTTATTGGCTTGATTGTTCTTGAAAAAATAAGTCCATCATGAAAGGAAAGACTCTTCAATACTTAAATCAAGAAAATATAGTAAGTAGTAAAAATTATCCATTTGATTTTACCTAATAACCCAAGGTTTTTATAGACATTGGTCATATTCACCTCGAGATGTAGATAGTTTCACGATTGGTAAAAACATTGATGCTTATTATTGGTTATAGTGCCTACAATACTTTTGGTGAAGAGGTTGGTGGATGTCAACAACATGTTAGCTAGAAATAATCATTGGTTGAGGAAGTAGGTTGTTGATTTGTATGGAAAGTGATTCATCTTTTTACTGTCAACCTGTTAGTTAGAAAAAGTGTATACTTATAGAGAACATGTCAATTGATCATAAAAAATATTATGTGTGGGCGGTGCGGTGAAAAAATATTCCGGTATGTGCATAATAGACACTCTATTGGTGGGGGGGGGAAAAAAAGAGAAGTAGAAGTTGTATGAGAAAGGAGGAGAGTGAATATGCGAGAAGAAAAAAAAAATAGAAGTGGGAAGGAGAGAGAGTGAGTGGTTGATTGGGTCAAATCTCATACAAAAATTAAAAAATATTATTTGGGTTAAAGCCCAAATGAATCTTCATTATTTTTTATATGTCTAATGCATGTATTGGACACGCAAGACGAATGGGTGCACCGTTGTCTTTGAGTGGCACTTTCAGCCAACTCTAGCCACTTATAGAGGTATTTTGAGGTCTCGTAAGGTTTGTCTGATTAATATTTTTTTAATGATATTAAATGTGTCAAAATCAGAGTTTGTGTTCTTAGTGGCTTTTCCTCTCTGCTCTCGCCTTTCATTCCTCTCTCCTTTCTCCTCTCTCGTGCCATTTCAGCATTGTAAATGAAAAGGCACGCACAATGGGTGTGAAAAGTGCATGGAGTGAATTAAAATTATACAAAGATGAAGAAAGGTGCATTTTTTTGTGCATAGTGTAAAAGTGGGAGAAGATGCCTCTGGTCCTGTTTTTATTTCACTCTGTTTCGGTCAGGGCTAAATGGATTGGTTTTTTTTTTTCACCATGACAAGTGTTGGTCAGCAAAAACAAAAGATGTACTTGGGTTACAATATATGTTACTGATTATTAAATAAAGACAAAGATTATTTGTTTTATTCCTTGAGGCTATAGGATCAAATGTGATTTACTAACGAGATACATTAGATTTAAGTTAGAACGATAAAATATGTTTTTGCAATAGAAATCAGAATTAGACATCTTATCTTATGAATTCATATAAAATTTAAATCCTAAGATATTGATGCACTAAAATCCCGTGATTTATGTTGATCCTGCTGTTTGCAGAGATGTGAGATGAATTTACGTAGCAATCTCTCCAACTAATGTATCTTGTCATGTAACTGCTCCTTTCTGATATATCAGCAAATGAGTTGCATGTCGCCCCTCTGATTCCTTCAATCCCTTCTAATATTTGTACTAAACAGCACCCTTGTTTTGATTTACTTCATTAATTTTATCTAGACTTAACTGCTTTTTATGAAACAGTTTGCAGCAACTACCGCTGAAGCCAATACTTCGGAGACAGAAGCCTCTAAAGGGAGTGAGCTAGGTTCTAGATCTCTTGGATCTCAGGGACTCTGAGGAAGTGCTTTTTTCTGGTCAGGGGGACTTTCCTGGTTCATCATAGTCTACTAGTTCGAGGACTGTTGTCAGCCCTGGCAGCTGAAGCAGAACGAGCTCTTGAGAGCTCCGGATTAAACCTCTTTACGATGCATTTTGTAAGTTATGCCGTCCTTTGTTTTCATGCTAGTAATTTGTGATGAGTAGATGATGCAAATTCTATTCAGAATATAAACACGCATGCTCTTTTCCCTTCAAAAGTCTATTCCATATGATATCCTTTCCCAACTTACCATTGCTTCCTGCCTATATATGGGCCCATTCTAGGTTCAGGTTGCTGGACTTTGCCAAAGAAACGTCAGCTACGTTGCCATCTCTTGATATCTCAAGTTAATCAGTGGTGTTATGGTAGGCATTATATGAGGTTGTCTCTGCCTCTTTGAACTATTTTGAGTGGAAAAATTCTTGGGAGGAGTCAGAGCATCTCCGTCTATCATATTGATTTTTTTAAAATTTAAATCTTTTTTTTATGTTTTTAGATTATTTTAATATACTTATATCAAAAATTATTTTAAACACAATGTTACAATTATTTTTTTTATTTAATAAATAAAATGCCCTCAAAACATAATAGCATGTCATTTTCTCTTTTCTAAACACAAATGTTTGTATTGGCATTTTATAAAGCACCACATGACGTTTTTTTCCCTTCTCTATTCCTGTAATTTGTTTCTACAATTGCAATATTGCAATGACAAACTTCTTATATATATCTGGCAGCTTAGGTTAATTGGAATTAATTGGAAGATCAAAGGATAGCAGATTGGATCTTTACCACACTAGTTTACTTTCCAGTGCATTAACACCTGAAAATAATGGGCAGAGCCCATTAGAGTTTTAGAGACCTAAGACAGGAGAGGGCAAGAACCCGATAGAATAAGGAGATGAAGCTCCGCTCTGCATCTATCTACTATGTAGGGCCTAGACTAGAAGGGACATAAAGCCAATCGGGGGCCAAAGCTTTGCTCATAAAACTGAACACCTGATTTAAGATGAAAGAACAAGGGGTTGAAAGATGTCGATTACTTTTGCCGCTTCACAAGTGAGACTCCATCACCTTATCACTCAAAGTTGTTAGACCAGCTAGCTTAGGATTGATACTGAAGAGGCATCTAAAGCCCTTTAAAGAGAAGAGTACTAGAGTTGAAGGTTTGAGATAAACTGGAGAACTTCATCACGACATTGTTCATCTTCAGATTGCTTTTTTCTCTGTTTTTTTTTGGGGTAAGAGGATGGTGGCCAGGGCTCCATTGGTTTCAGAAATCAAGGGCGAAGTGGATCCAGTTTGGGGATAGAAATACCAATTACTTTCATGGAACTACAATTATTAAAGAAAAGGAAATCAAGTGGAGGCTCGCAAGGATGATGATGGCTGCGTGGGTTTGGAATTCTATTGTTACCTAATTTGGGGTTTTTCCTAAGCTAAGGTTCTACCTAAACTTCAACAACAGGACTAGTTTGTTTTTCTAAATCCAGAATCAGTCAGTATTCTAACTGATTTCGCATATGCAAATGAAGAAAATTTGTTGGGTTTTTTTTTAATTCACAACATGCCTTGGGTTTTTAAACTTGGGCATGAGAGAAAAGGGTGTGCGAAAGATAGAGAAATCTTCACTTTAAGAGAGAGTGTTAGATGAGTTATTTAATTGATTTTTTTATTTAATATATATATAAGGATAATTTAGTTATTTTATTAAATTTAAAATTTTTTGTTAATTCAGGAGATAAATAATAATTTTTTAAACATGGAAAATAAGTGTAATTTTAACCAAACTATAAGATATTATAAGTAATTTCTCTTATAATTTATTTATTTTTTGTAAAAATGCTTACTGGTAGTGTATAAATTTCCTTCTAAGATTATAAAAGTAAATTACATTTGTCCTTGGTAAGACTTTATGTTTATTTATGGGCATTCAGATATAATTGAGTTCTTGAATAAGTCCGAGTAACATAGCTTCTCTTACTTGGTATCATAACCAACCATTTATCTAGTTCAGATGTATGTAAACACACAAGTTAGAAATTTATCAAAAAAGATAAAATTGAGGTTATTTGGGAAACTAATAACATGTTATAATCTAATAATGGAATTACTACAATAATATAATCTAAATTCAAATAATATTTTAGTAAGGATCAAATAACATTTTCTAATGACTAAGGTCGAAGTATTATTGGTAGTAAAAATAAATTTTTATGAGGATGAATTAAGAGATGAAACATTAAAATCAAATGTCATATGATATGTAGTACTATAATTAAATTATATGTGCATTAATAGAAATAAGTGCAGAATATTTGAAAACTTATCACTATTATTTGTAACTACTACAAATACTGAGGATTTTTCAGCAACATCTTTTATTTTTGTTTTAATAATTGTTGTAGTTGAGGTCATCTTGAAATTCTTCTTTCATGAATCATAAGTATGATCCCACCATTTTAGATGTCCCACAAGCTCGTAACACCAACTTTTATTATGTCTCATTTGATTTCAATGATAGCATTTACAAGTAGACTTGTTAACACCATTATTGTTTTTACACTGGTGGCCTAGTTCAATTTGCAATTATTATTGTAGTCTTATATGCTTTGAGTGACTAAGAAACTACCTTTTTTCCGTTCATTATCATTTTTAAATTCTACTAGATACATGTAATAATTATCTTTCATCTTATAGTAAAAACCAAAGGATTTTCAAGTTGTAGATGATGGAATGAGATTCTCATCAATCATAATCATAATATCATTACAAGTATCATCTAACTTTACTTCCATCTTCTTCATATACTCTTTAATCCTCTTCACATTGGTTTCATTCCCTTTTGACTCTTTTTTCTACTCATTTGATGACAAGATCATCCATGATTCCCTTCTTCACATTCTTTTAACCTATAGAGAGTAAGTGTCTCTCCCCCATAATTAATTCAACATCAAGTTTCACCATTTTCTTCATAATATCTACCATTTCTTTGTAGTGTTTAGCTTGATCGGAAAGCTTGGTAACACAAATGAATTTCTCATTATGTTTTGATGAATCAATGTCTAGAGTTGATCTTTCTCTCTCTAATTTAGAATATTCAAGTCAATCACAAAAAAAATAGTTTTCCCTCACTTTGTATGAATCACAAAATTATGATTACTATTCATAACAAAAAAAACACTAGTTAGGCTACTCCAAATCGAATATCCATTTGTTTAGATTATAGAACCTTGTGTCATGAACGTGCTAATAAAATTTCAACTTAATCAGACCACGAACAACTCTTATCGAAGCATTTAATCAATCTTCAAAATTATTGTTCGAGAAGTTATGAGTTTTATCAAATCTTATTATTTTTTCTAGAAAATCACACCCATACACAATATGTTTCTCTTAATTTATCAAAGATAGTAAGATTAAATGTGATTTTTTCCTTTGAAGGACTCAAAGACTTTAAAAGGGGGAGGGGAAATCAGACAATAATTAGAAGAAAAAAAAGCTAGGGATTTAAGGATTTCAAAAACTTAGCTTTAATACCATGTTTTCAATAGGAATAAAATACTCTTCTAATGTTCTTATTTAGAGAATGAGGAAGCAAAAATATGTATACAATACTAGCTAAGCTAATTTAGAAAACTAATTATACAGGAAATTAAGAACCTATTAGTAAAAAAATTAACTTTAAATCCATGTACATGAAATCAAAAAATCTCAACAAATATACCTAGTCTTACTTCAACTTTTTAGAGCATAACATATAAGCATAAGTAGCTTGATACAAAACCCAAAACAAATGTGAACATGATGTCTAAAAAAAAGAAAAAAGAAACCAAGGCTTTCACTAAAAATGCAAGAGAATGTCAAAAGGTTCAAAACATTACGTCAAACTTAAATACTTTGAGGGGAAGAAGAAGATGATTTAATGGTCCTGGCATTGTCATATGGGACATGGTTTGTTTTGGTTATTTAAACAAATTATTTCCAAGTTTATTTGGAAAAAAAATTGATATTTTTAGTTTTCAATGTGATGTTTGTGAACTGGCAAAGAACCATCGTGCTTCATTTCTAAAAGTTTATTTAAAAACCCATATTTATTTATAATTATACATTATGATATTTGAGGTCCATCAAAGTCACTACTTGGAGTGGATTAGTTTGTTACCATTTTGATGACCATACCAGGATGACTTGGATGAGCTTGATGAAATTCAAAGGTGAAGTAAACATGTTATAATGGCCCAAGTTTAGGTTTTGTATAATTATAATGGGGGAGAATATCATAGTTGAATTTTAGTACAAGGCACAAGTTTAGGTTTTCTATAGGTATAATAGGGGAGAATATCATAGTTTTGAACTTCAATAATATTTGGAAGCATATGGAACTATTTATCAAAATACTTGTTCTAATTATGATATTTTAGACATAAACTTAGATTCTAGAGGTAACGATTCACAAGCTAAAAGGATAATAAAAAGAAAAAAAAGAAAGAAAGTGAATTGGATTTGAGTGATATAATCTTGGACTAAAGTGGTGATGAACACCCAAATACTGAAGATATGACACTAACAAATGCTTTGTTCAAGTTAGAGTCCTTCACAATTGACATACCAAACTAATCATTTGTTGAAGATTTTTCTGACTTGGTATTTGAATCAATCAGAAAATTATCAAATTATCACACTAGAGGTATTCTTAAACCCATATATAAACCCAAATTTTTTAGTAAATTCAGATATCCTATGAGTTATTATATGTCTAGACATTATTTTTTATAATTAAATCTTTTATTCTTAATTCAATTATAGTATTCATTCCTAATAGTGTATAAGAAGCCTTAGTTGATCCAAGGTGGAAAGCAGCTATGAACGAAAAGATAAAATCTTTTGTTAGAGAATAATATAAATCATATCCTGAAACATCATCTAATAGTTTAAACTTTTGAGTTAAATTGGTTCTTTGACATGGTATCAAAGCTTTGATGACCAAGCGGTTACGAGTTCGAATCTCATCATCCCTATTTATTTAATAAAAATTAAGCACAAGATAATGCAAGTTTGTGCAAGTTTCAAGCCTAAAGGGCTTTCACTTAAAAAGGTTTGTTAGATAATAATATAAATCATATCTTGAAACTTTACCTAATAGCTTAAGCTTTTGAGTTGAATTGGTTCTTTAACATCCTTATAAAAAATAAAACTTACAAACTCATTCATCCTCAAACAAGAAAGAAACTAGTTGGATGTCATTGGATTTGCATGGTAAAGTACAAGCCCAATTGCATAATTGAATGCTTTAAAGTAAGACTGGTGGAATAAGGTAACTCTCAAACCTATAGGATCGATCACATTGAGTCTATTGTACCTGCAATCGAAATTAACATAATTCAAGTCTTATTATCTTTATTTGCAAACTTTAATTGGCCATTACAATAACTCAATGTGAAGAATACAATTTTATATGGTGAATTATTAAAAAAAGTTAACATATATCTTTGACCAGGATGCATGAAACCTACAAGGCATAATAAAAAAATATGTGGGTTGAAGAGATCATTGTATAAATTGAAATAATCTATGAGAGCATGGTTTGAAAGGTTCATAAAATCTACGGTAGCTTTTGCCTATCATAAGAGCAATTTAGATCTTGTATTATTCCTAGAAAAAAAAAAGACAAGGTAAGATTACCGCACTCTTTATATATATAGATGATATGGTGGTTATGGAAAATGATTATGAATAACAGAAAGCCCTATAAGATTACTTGTCCATATAAATTAAAATGAAAGATCTAGGTCTTTTGGAATATTTTTTTAGAATAAAAATGTCTTAATCTCATAAAAAACTCTTTATATATCTTAATAAGAAAATATACTTGACATCTTTTACAAAATACTAATATATTAGCATGTCAACCAATTGAAACACCAGTAGAAAAAGGTTTAAAGTTATATATTAAGTCCAATCAGATACCAGCTGATAAAAGAAGATACCCGAGACTTAAAGGAAGATTGATGTACTTAGCTCACATGAGATCAAATTTGACTTATGAATTGAGTATTGTTAGTCACTTTATGCATAATTTGGGAAAGCAATAAATGAATGCAATTATACGTGTTTTGCAATATCTGAAGGTTGCACTTGGAAAGGGAATTTTGTTCACTAAAAATACAGATTGTAAAAACATGGATACATTTGCTAATATTGACTATGCTAAAGTGGTAAATGATAGTGGTCTGCTTCATAAATAGTAATTTTATTACAGGAGAAGTATGAAATATGGTGTTGGTGCTCACTCAAGTACAAAATTGAATTAAAAGATATGACTTTAAGACATTGTGAAGCGTTGTGATTAAGACTTCTATTACAAGATTTGGGTCATCCATTGAGGCAATTGATTTGACTATATTGTGATAATAAAACAACAAGCATGTACAAAACATGTATATATTATAAGGAGAAGATGAATAAAAATATTATAGAGTTGATTATGATCAAATTTGATGATCAATTGATCTATATTATTATCAAAGTAGTTTCAAGTTTAGTGTTATTAAAGTTTTGAAATAAGTTGGGCATGTATAATATTTATGCATCCACTTGAGATAGAGTGTTAAGATTTTGTAATTTCTTGTAAAGCGAGTTATAGTTAATTTTCTGATTATTAGGTTAATGGTTTCCTATATAATTAGTTTTTCAAGTTAGAATTGTATATATAGTGTTTCTTCCTTATTCTCTATATAAAAAATCAAATAATTATTTTCTTTCTATAGAAAATAACATTAATGAAAAAAATGATGAAACTAAAGTGTAAAATTATAGTCAACCAATTTCATGAAAGATTAAGCAAGAGCACTACCTCCTATGCTACATTTGCTAAATCCACCGATAAGTGGATCTAAAGGAACAGCCGAAAATATAATGTAGAATTTAACTTTAATTAGCATAAGCAAAGATCGAAAATTATTTGGTTTTTTATATATTCTAAGAGCTGGTTATCTCCATGCACAGTCTTGCTGATTACATGTCTAAAAAGAAAATAAATTTGAGCAAAAATCAACTAAAATGAAATCCAATAAAAGGGAAGAAAAAATAATTAAAGAAAAAGTAGTATATTCTTTTCCTTTTTTACCAAAACACACGCGCACACAACTACTCAAAGGAAAGAAAAAGAAAGGGAGGAGAGCTTAGCGAGCTAGTGACAAAGAAAGAAAAGGCAGAATATTATTATTATTAAGGAAAGGAAAGGGTTGGTCGTGGTCATGCATGGGTGAGATTCCCAAGGTAGAGAATCGAATCAGCACCACCTCTCTTTGCTCTTGTTGGCTCTTCTTTATAGTTTGCCCCTCTCCATCTCCCCTTTACTCTTCTCCAAGAGAATGGAGGACAGATATCTTAAGCATTTTGATATGTTGTCCTCTATGCATGTTGTTTTTGAGAGGGTAATAAAGAGATTAAAGGGGTTTTTAATTGGAACAGCAGCCGCAGAAAAGAAAAGGAAAAAACAAAGAAAAGCAAAAGGTGGTCAAAATGAAACCTCTCCTCGATAACTTGTTATTCCATCATTTCCAGCCTTCAACTATCTTTATTGAAACTCACCAGTTGCCTTTCTCTTTTTTCTTTTTTTTTTCTAATATGGAAGTATTTTACGTATATGTTTACAGAACACCCCTTCTATACATCAACAGCTTATCTTTATATACATATGGTTCGATTAATTAAACACAATGAAAAGGAAAAATATATGTGAAAATATTAGAGCTATGATCAGAGCAAGTTAGACAGGTTTGATTATAAGAAAAAACCAGAGAGAAGACACGTCAAGGAAATACATGTAGCTGCCTTCTAGTTAGAGAGTGTTAGAGAATATTATAAATTATATTTTGGAACCTCACCTAACAGCTTAAGCTTTTGGGTTGAGATGGTTCTTTGACATGGTATCAGAGCCTTGATGACCAAGCGGTCACGAGTTCGAATCTCACCATTCTCATTTATTTGATAAAAATCAAGCACAAGGTAAAGTGGACTTGTGCAAGTTTCAAGCCCAAAGGGCTTTCACTTGAGGGGGTGTGTTAAAAAATAATATAAATCATATCTTGAGACCTCACCTAACAGTTTAAGCTTTTGAATTGAGATGGTTTTTTAACAATAATCTTCCATATACATAATTCAAAGAAAGCATGAAGTATGAGAAAAAGGGGAATATTCAACTTCGTAAAGCAACAACAATTTACCAAGCCATTCGCCTCCCCCAAAAAAATTGCTGA
>Ga0307508_10005129_pt1 | contig 12547 bp, 12 predicted proteins | sample 9_EM_MG_FD_203089 | JGI IMG/M metagenome (GOLD analysis project Ga0307508, IMG submission 203089) | Populus trichocarpa ectomycorrhiza microbial communities from riparian zone in the Pacific Northwest, United States - 9_EM | ecosystem: Host-associated > Plants > Roots > Unclassified | place... | reverse complement strand
GGTACGTGATACATTTGTCAAGGCGGCGACCCTGAATACAGTACCGCCATTGCATATTTGCTCATATGTGTCTCATGGGGTTGCAGGCGTAATGCTCGTGTGCAGCATGTTCTACACTCGGACAGAAATTGGCGAACGCATTGGCTGGTTAGTCCTCTTTTTGGCCCATAATGGCGCTTATGCTTCCATGTTGCAACACCGAACTGACTTTCACATTCCACGTGACCTCGATTCTCCCTCGATTCTCACTTATAACAAATAGGACGTTCAACCTGAACGGCCTCGCGCTGATCGTTTCGTCTTTCCTTTCGTTTGGCACATACCATACAAACCCCAAAGTTCACCCGAACAGATGGCAATGGCTCATGATCGTTGAATCACTCCTCACCTGCATCGTCTTCGTACTCTTCTATTTGTTTTTCCCTGACAACCCGACAACGGCACATTTCCTCACCCGGGAAGAGAAGATCGTTGCTATCAAACGTGTGCAGGGCAACCAGAACGGCATCGAGACCAAAGTCTGGAAGAAGCATCAGTGCGTGAACTATTCCTTATTAGTAGCATACCTTGTTCCTTGAACTTCCCAGTGACGTTGACCTGGCCATTCGGATACTTCTGTTCCAATCTAGATTCGTCGAAGCCTTGACAGACCCCAAGAATTGGCTTTTCTTCCTCTTTGCCTCCATCGCCAACCTGCAGAACGGCATTGGCACTCAGTATGCCCTCATCATTAAGTCCTTCGGGTTTACGACATTGCAGACCACGCTGCTGTCCATCCCATCTGGTGCAGCTGTATGTCAACTTTCCATACAGGCTTTTGGTGCTGTGTTCTGACATCATTGCCCCTTCCGTCGCCACCCAGCAAATTATCAACGTGACCATCGGCTGCCTCCTCCTTCGCAGGTTCCCGAACTCACGTTCCTGGATTGCCATTGGCTTCTTCCTTCCGTCAATCGTTGGCGCAACTCTGCTCATCACGCTGCCTTGGCACAACAGGAACGGACTGTTGGTTGCGTACTATATCTTGAGTCAGCCTGTTTGCGCTTATCCAAATGCCTCTGATATTTATTCACCTGTACCCCGGTGCAGACCTCGGCGGCACTGCCTCGTTCGTTATGGTGCTATCATGGGTGACTTCGACAAATGCCGGCCACACCAAGGTACGATTCGAACAATCGCCTAAAGGGTTGTTTCTGATTCAGCCATTTTTATCGTAGAAACTCACCGCGAACGGCATGTTCCTCGTTGGATATGCACTCGGCCAGATACTGTGCACCCAATTCTGGAAGCAGGCTTACAAGCCGCGGAATTACGTGCCGTGGAGCATCACCCTGGCGTCATATGCGTGTGACATCGTTCTGCTCCTTACGCTCCGATTATACCTCCAAGCTGAAAATGCGCGTCGCGATCGGGCACTTGCGGCTTCAGGTGTTGAGGGCGGCGAGGATGAGAAGGGACATGCCCATCACAACAAGTATGACGAGAACTTTGGGTACGTGGAGAAGGTTGGTCCAGACGGGAATGTTGTACGACAAAAGGTCGAGAAAGCTCTGCTGGATCTCACTGTGAGTTGCCGTTTCCGATTGTCCCCGGGCTATTGGAATTGCTCACGGAAAACTGTGTATTCGCAGGACCGCGAGAACCTTGCATTCCGTTATGTGCTCTAAGCGCACCCTTATGTTCCTTTGAATTGCAGATTTCGTCCTCACTAAGGTGTGGGCGTGTCGCTGAAAAACGTTGTTCAATGCTTCCGTTATGCTCATGACGCAAATTCCTATCTGTTGTTACTTACTACTATCTTTCGCTGGCTTTCTGTGCTCTGAGACTGGGGTCGGTTTCTGTGCTTCTATTTTTTTTTTTTACGACTGTTTTGGATACACTTCCGCACCTTCCCAAACGAATCAGGATGTTTGCACAGGATCCGCGGGAAATTTCATACAAGCTCTCTGAAAATTAAAGGCTCGGTGCCGCGTGACGCTTACTAGCTTCTAAGTGGAATCAAGTACGACGCGGGACCTTTCTTTCGAATATGGAAAGCAGTGCCATGGGTTCCTATTGCCAAGTGCCCTGCTTGTGCAAAGCTATCTATGGAAATCCTCGCCGAAAGGGTTCTGCAAAACCCTAGGAGGTCGGCATGGTCGCTCATCATTGGCGCTACTTGTTCCGTCACAACATCGTACTATTACAGCAGCGTCTGCTTTTCAACTCCTCTCTGATTTCAAGCCACGTCAGAACCTCTACGTTGTTGAAAGGCTCTTTGTTACTGGACTCGTTGGCGTTTGCTTGCCGCCGCGGGGATCAGTTCTTATCTCTTGTTGCTTTTCTTGCCCTCTTCTTGTCTTCTGGATGTCATGCAGCAGTCGCTGACGTCTGAAGACAAAAATTTGGTTGGCGGTCTGCTCTGTGGGCTTATCGCGTCGGTCATGTAAGCCCTGCACTCCGTCCGTTTTGCGTGCCTCAGAACTGATCTCCACACTCCTCCAGTCTTTTTGGAATCGTGACACCGCAGACTATCACTTACTTTCAGCACTTTTCACGGGATAAGTTATGGCTCAAGTTGGTGGTCAGTATCGCATATCATATCTTCCTCGTCGCGTGCACGTGCAGCTGGTCCTGATGAACATGCCTCATCCTTCGATCTTTTCCGTTCACCCTCTAGGTCGGCGGACTATGGTATGTCGTCTCGGCGCATGCGGCCGCCCCATAAGAATTCGCAGCCTTCATTTCATTCTAACGTCCGGTTCCTCCTGTCGGTCGGTCGGATAGGCTCTGCGAGTTGTTGCAAATGTCCGTATAGTTTGTGGTTCCTGAGACTTCAGATTATTCTTCCTTTGATATTGGTTCGCTGACTGGTTTGGCGTCAAGAATCTTGACAACCTACGCGGTGTATGCACAGATTCTGAACAATTGGCACGGCGATGACGTTGAGCAGTTGGTCGCGATTCCCTGGTTTGTCTAGTGGTTCTATACTTGATCCTACCAGGAACGTCGGGGTTAACCGTGGCTCTCAGGACCGGTACAATATGGCAACTCACGACGGTATGGTCCTCCCATTAACACTCTCAAAGTATGCACACTTCAACACGGCCACTTTTCTTGGCAGGTTATTGCCGCCCTTGCCACGCAGATATGCCTGATCTTACGACTGCACACATGTGAGTGCAACAACTGTTTGCTCAATTCTCAAACCCCCATTGATTTGTTTACTCCTTGGTGCATCATTAACTTGCGTTGTTAGTATTGAGGAAACTTTGGCTGCCGGTTATAATTGTAAGTGATCTAAAAATGGTTCCTCGGCGAAAGGGTGCGCTTACTCATATGTTTTCCTTATAGTTTATGGCAGCTCTGGGTGCAGCCGGTGAGTCAACCATATGCCCTGTGTATTGGATGTCTGAAAAGCTCACCCTCGCTGTCACAGCCTTGGGAATCTGTGAGTATTGAATTATGAAGGGCTCCGAAGAAGTCCACTAATGAACTGCGTCAATTCAGGGGCATTGATCAAAGCGTGCGTCTCGCGTTGAAGCGGTTCACAGCTCTCCCATGTGTTGCTTCACCACCTAAAATTAATTTTATTCCCTAGGGAACAAGTAACAGATTTGCTTTCGATTGTTCATGAAGCCAAGCCAGAAATTTGCGTCTGGTTTGGCCTCTCGGTTAGCACTGTTCTCCGTACCTCGACGGAACCTGCCTGCTTACTTCATATGTATAGACCCTAGTGGACTCCACACTGGCATACTCGATGACCGTGATTCTTCGGCGGCGGCGGACTGGGGTAGCATCGTATGCAAATCACCCGTGCTTTGTGGCCGCAACTGATCTTGAGTACCACAATTTCATAGAACGGACCGTGCATTATCGACGATGATAATGTATGCCGTAAGTACTGGTTTTTGCACCGCGTAAGTCGCCAGAGCACGTTTCTCGAACACCTCGTGGATTCTTCTGATCACGGAACAATTATCAGCTGTGCAGCATTGACTATCCTATTCGGCGTGCGTTCACATCATTGAGCCGGATTTTCATACTCCCTGATTACCGTCGCGAAACGCAGTTCGCTTTCTATGGCTTTCATGCTTTTGTGCTGTTTGTCACAGTGGTGGGTTCTCCTTCCATGGGACGTTTCATCACCGATGAATCTCGGGGGCTGATGTTACCTGCAGGGGTTTGCGCAACTTTACACCATCACCCTGCTAGCAGTGTGCGTCGTGCGGCTCTTACTCGTTTGCTCTATGTCAATATTTTTTGCAGTTTGCATGGAAGGTCAACAGTGAAACGCCAGCTGTACGCCTCGCGCGCCGAAGGGATGAGCATACCCCTCGAAAATATCCCATACCGCGTGCGCTTTCCTTCCTCTACCCAAGCTTGGGTTATCCCATGCGCTCAAGAGACTTACCCTTGCAGGCCCCTCCCCAACCAACCTCCTCCGGTGGACGGGCGCCAGCCATTATCTTCGTATCGTCAAATCGCTTCACATCTGACGGAGCTCTTGACGCGGAGTCCCACTCATCTGGTATTACGGTAATCACCAGCAATTCTCCTTCCCCTCAATTTTCCAAACCACCCCGTCATTCTTGTAAGCCTGTGCCATTTGACAGATTTGTTTTCCACCGGCACTGAGTTTTTATGCCTTTTGCAGATCTGCCTACATCACCTTCCGACCCACAGGAGTATGAAGGTGCTCCCTAGTTTATTACAAATATCCGGTCCTTCGTTGCATACACGCTCTTGATATCTTGCATTCCTCAAAAACCCGCTCACGTACTTGTTACCTTCGGCTTTGCTAATCAGCTGCACTCGCTACTTAGTGAACTTATGTTCAGCCTAATCAACACATTGTCGCTTTCTCGTTGTGACTGACATTCATGGGAACGATTGCTGAGAAGGGGACGACTGATATGAACGCTGACTGAATTGATCCTGTTATTTATTGGCCAAATATTACCAAACAAGCCAGGGCGCCATGCCCCCAAAGCGCCGGAAGCAGCGCAGCGAGGGGCCCGGTGAGTGCGCTTCTACGGTGGTACATTGCATATGAGTTTGCTCTTAACACCTTTGAGCACCATAGATGTCTGGCCACAGGCGACTGGGACAACTTTCATCACCCAACAAGACGATGCAGCTCCGCCAGTCAGACTCCTGGACTTTGGAAGCGGGGACGCGTCGCGCGTAGGTTCGTGGGGCGCTCCACTTCCAATATCGCAAGACCCACGCGTCATATCGCCGGAGCCTACGGGTGTGACGGGTCTTTCAGGGGGCCCAGCAGCAGCTGTGCCTGCTTCTGCTGCTGCGATGGCCGGCGCTTCTAGTGTGCATGGCGGTGTTGCTGGTCCTGGGAGCACTATAACGCACCTTCCAAGCATGCATACTGGTGTAAGCTCTACCATGAGGAGCGGGGTGGTCGCACCTCACCCTACTGGCGTAACGTTCATGTCTGCCGCAACTGTCCCAAGGATCCCAGGTGGCTTCAAAACGTCACACTCTCCACACAATGCAAGCGCCGCTGGTGCATTCAATTTCCAGGGTCTTCCTCCTCCCATTAAGGAAAACCCAAGAGTCGAGGATGATGGTGCGGCTAGTTTTATCGGTGCTCCTACACGTGGTGTAGATGCAGAGACCTCATCGAACCACCCTGCTGCAGCCAAATCACCTTCTGGCAGTGCTGGCGCCACACGTGTGGGCGCGTCATCGCCTAAGCCTCCTGGTTCGCCAATATCGAAGACAATGCAATACGCGAGAGAGCCACCCTCCGGGGAGCTTGAAGCAGCCACACCCAAGGGCAAGACACTCAGTGATGCGACGATTGCGGAGAGTAGAGGGGCCGCATTGGTTGACGCCACGCGTGCGTTTTACGGAACTCATCGACCAGCGTGCGAATTTGTTTTTGTTCAGATGGCGTTGACATATTCACTTAAATGCCCTGCGTGTTATCAGCTCGAAACGGTTTGTTTGGAGCTTACCTCCAGAGCACGACGAGAGAGTATCTTCCTTGATGGACTGGATTGACCGCATGCATTGGGCATTAGCAAAACACGGAGTTTAGTGGAGTGTGGGCTTTCTTTGCGGCTTATGGGCCCACCACTTACTCATCCTGGTTCTTTGAAGATGCGCAAGTTCTTAGAAACACGGAAACGTGGTGCTTTAATGGTGAATGCTGGATACATCTCGCCATATCACCCCAATGAGCCAGTATTCGATTGGTTAACGTTCGATCGAACGCAAAGCACTGGCGATCGAATATTACAAGAGTCGATAGCATCGTAGTGTGTTCCGTCCGACCCGTTCATGACTAAGTTTTGCTGTAGCTAACGGCTGAATCCGCGCAGCGACCCTGCAACGACTGTTATGCTGTTTGTATATCTTGTGTCGGATTCATACTCCTCTGCAGCGATGTGGAGACGGCAGCTTACACTGCCTCCCAGTGTCCAATTACAGATGAGCATACCGCTTGAGAGCTTGAAAGCCGAGCTTAGGAAGACGACTAACATTATTCATTTAACGTACGTTCTACCGTTTCAACCCCGTGTCATGTTGTTTGAACTCCTGACACAATATTTGATTAGTTCACCTGCTTTATGGAATGGTGCAACCGAGGGAACCTCCTCCACTACCACATCTTCACGACCAAGCCCCAAACCTATTGTGCAACAGGAAATTATACGCGAAACCGTGGAGATTATCCCTGAGGAACCGAAGAAGAAAAAGAAGCCCAAATGGTGGCAATTCTGGAAACGAATAAAACTCACTTGGGGTGACGATTAGGACAGGAAAAGTAGTTGACGAGGTTGATCCCTTACCTTTCCCCCTGATTTTGCCCTGCCGCGACGACTATCCTACGAATGGCCACGACCCAGTCTCTTTATCAGTGTTTCTGTTTTGTGCAGCCATACAGTACGTGCGGATGAATATTAATTGCATTGTACACGACACGGTCGCATATCAGAGCTTCGCGACGCTCGTGAGACCAGATGGTTTTTAGCACTCGCATTGCTTGGAACTTGTGTTGCGTTGTCAGGTGTCTTCACTGCGACAATGAACAGGTGGTTGAATGCAGAATACGCTACTGGGATCGCGCGACTTGGCGAGTTATACGCTCGTGTGCACGTAACACTTTCGTTCTCGGTCCCAGAAACCACAGCGGCTCACATTGTGTGAACCATGATTTCCCTAGTGTCATACACGGAGAACTTGAACTCGTCGTGAGGCCTTTCGACAAGACCATCGACCAATTAGCACGGTGGGTAGTTGAGTATGAGCGCACGCGCAGCAGAGATCTTCGCCACCGACTCAAGGAAAATTCAAGTATGCACTTGGCGTTCAACGACTCCGAGACTCGCCCAAACACGCCGCATTTCAATGGACGTCCTCGGAAATGGCGAAAGCAATGTCCACAAGGTTGGTCCAGTGAAATCCGTCAGGGTTGACGAGTTGAGGGAGGCATTGGCACTTATGACGAGATTCTAAAAGGGGAACGCAAGACGTTTGAAGAGTGCGTAGTCTTTTTGATAACTTGATGCCCGTCGGGCGGACTCGCTCACTTCAACATCAGAGAAAATGCTATGAAATGATATTCTGCTAATTATTGAATTTTATCGAGACGTGCCCGAGTACATCGAACGCTCTCCCCTTTCCGCTTTTAGGCCGTGTGTCGTCCCGCGCGATCGCTCGGTTGAGCTGCGTTGTGTTGGTGCCAGAGCCCAATCCATGTAACCTACTGTCGACATACATTACGCACTAATAGGAGGGAAGATGGGGGCGTGATCAGTCATGGAAGAAAGGTTCCAGAGTCTTCGTGTCCTTATAGATGAATGAAAAACGTTTTAAACGCTGTTGATCGGGGCCGCAGATTTCGTACGTGAAGCCATAGGTCAGAGTGTACATATCGACAGCACCACGACGTCCTGGCAGACTGTTCATGGGTTGAAGCGGCGTGGAATACTGAGGGTAGGTGTAGGCGCAAACGTAGAGATTGGTGACATTGCAGCGTGTACCACTGGTGTCGATGAAGTCAAGGAGATGGAGATGAGAATTGCATGGGTGTGAGTAGAGGCGCCCTCTAAGATCCAATGTGCACTGGAATTCTAAGTAGCTGGTTGGTTCATAAGTCTATAAAGGTGAGATGAATAGGAGTTCCGAAACCGTGTGGAGACGGCAAACCCTGAAATCGACAAGTGGTTGTCCGCTCACGGACCGAGCACTCCGAGCTTTTTCCTCTTCAAGCCAGCGTTGGTACTCTGCTGGGGTCAACATCGTGGTTTTGTGGTTCCCCGATTTAGAGGAGTGTTTCACGGGGCTCAGAGTTTGTTCGACAATGAACCGAGCTTTATGGCGGCTGCGTATGTCCCTCCAAGCAATCTGATTGGTTCGGAGCCTGTCAGATGTTCGTTGTAACTTAAACAACCGCAGCTACACAACTTTGGTGCTGTGAGTCACCTCCGTTGGTTTGTTGCCCTCCCATTTCTGACGCATTGTTAGTCTGGAATTTGTTATATTTAGACCTGCAGCAAGGTCCCTAGTGCGATCATTCAGTGTGCTTGCCGTCAATCAGGAAGTCAACCAGCTCCGTAGGGAGTTGAATGAGGTCCAGGGTGTGGGGGGAAACAATGAAAGTTCTCCTGGAATACACCCTCCCTCCCGCTCTCTTTTGTATCATCGGTGATATGCTTGACATGTAAACGATGCGACGTACGCGCTCAACTTAAGCCTCCAATTTTTACAAAGAGGCCGCTTTTTCTCATCTCGTACGCGGCGTTTTAGCCTACTAAATGGGGAATGGGTTATTAGGCCGATAATGATCGTGTAAATTGCGTACGAATTAGCGTTGAGCGTTTAAGCTCAACGGAGTACAAGTTGCAGGCCAAGGTTGGATGCTGATATCGATAGTGTGGATGGCAGCACAATTTCAGGTGGAAAGATCATAATGACGTGAGTCTGTCGCGCAGTAGTAACAAGACGCGGGAATGATCGGATTCGATCATATACCCGACACCGGAGCGCTGCCATATGTCGATTGGTGCTAGCAGTCAGTTTTCACACATCTCATTGAATAATTATCCTGTATTTCAATAAGAATAGTTGGGACCAGGCCCCAAGGACCAATTGATTAAGCCGCTTGCTTCATGTGTACGAATGCTGAATTTATTGCCGCCGCGAGGTTGGGGGTGGGGGTTTCTTCGGCAAAGACGCTAAACCTCCTGATCCACTGACAGCACCTGTCGGCGGTTGCTCGCGGAGCTGCTTCAACTTCGCCTCCATCGCGGCAATCTTACTTTCTGTGGATCTCCTGCTACTCGCTTGCCGTCCTGTTGGGGTCTTAATGAGCGAGAGTGTTGTTGGCTTGTTCGCGTCTTCGTGCCGCCTTCGTATCGGTCCCATATGTGAAGAAGTCGCTGACGATGATGATGAGGCATTCGGATGAGATGATTGAGTGGCGAAAGACACGATCAACTTCCGTCCGCGGATGACACGCTCGTGCAGTGTGTCAACTGCTTTCTTCGCCTCCTGCGATGTGAAAAAGTGAAAAACATCAATCAGTACATAGAATGTTCAGGGATATACATTGCGAGGTGAGGTCTGAAGCTTGGACACACCTTCGGATCTGAGAACTCGACAAATGCGTACCCACGCGGTTTGCCCTTGGCTGGGCCAGATTTGTGGAACAGATAATCGAGTCGGGACACCTTGCCGCATTTTGAGAATATCTTAAGCAAGCCGGACCTGTTAGCATTAAAAGGAAAACGCAGAAAGGTGATGGATGAATAAGCGGGGTTGGCGCAACATAGGGCTTGTGCATACTCGTCAACTGTCGGATGAAGATTGCCAACATAGAGCCTGTCACTGAGTACCTCGTGCTTAGGGGTCGAAACTATGGGCTCCGATGCAGGTAGTGTTGGAGGTGGTGTTGAAGACGAACTGGGATATGTCAGATGTTGCGATGCGTTTGCCATGATTGGATGAGCTAAAATGGGAAATAATTGAATAAGGCCACCAAGTTTTGCCCGTCGACCTACTCGCCCTTCCGCCGCCGATCTCACACTTGAGGTTGTGCGTCTGCCCGCAAGGTTGTTTGAACCCATCACTCCTTGTGACGAGTGACTTGGATCAGCGCGAACGCCGCCAATCATGACTTTCCATCTCACGAACACTCCGGAGTTCTCTTATGAAGGCTCTTTCCTCAGTAATGACGGCGCTGCGGCGCTGCCAGCGATTGAGGGCGTGGGCGAAGCTACTGAACGAAGCCCCCTCTTACCGCCGGCAGTTCAACACGACGTAGAAACTGGTTCAGCAAGTTCCAGCCTCCCTCGACCTTCGATAGATGCCAAACGACGTGCGCATGCATTACGGGTGGATCTCAAAACCCATTTGACACTGATGCTTCTTGCTGATTCTAGCGCTCTCTAAGAAACGTTCTAGGTGGATCAAATATCGACAGCGGGCGCAGTATTATGTCCCGGCTCTGAAGTGGATTCCTGAGTACCGCTTGAGCCTGTCCGTACCTTTCTAGCTCTTGACACCTTCTCGCGCGCTATTATCTCATTCTCCTGGCGGACCCGGGCTCCCCGTGACGATACCCCTCTTTTTTCATACCACATAGTTTCTGGGGTGATTTTGCGGCAGGGGTGACTGTGGCGTCAGTGATTATTCCTCAGTCCATGTCATATGCGGCGTCTCTTGCACATCTCGACCCCTCCACCGGCCTCTTCGCCAGTGCCATTCCGGGAATTGTTTATGCGATCTTTGGTACCTGCAGGCAACTGAATGTCGGCCCAGAAGCTGCACTTTCACTCTTGATAGGTCAAACCATATCGGCGCTTGTCCCTCTTGATCCGCACAGTGAACAAGGGAAAATTGCTGCTGAGGGCGTTGCGACGATCATAAGTTTTCAGGTTTGCCGAAATACCCGATACCTGCACGGTTGTATTTAGTATCACATAATCTTTCTTTTCCAGGTCGGCTTGATATCATTGGCTCTCGGACTTATGAGGCTGGGTACTATCATCGAGGGTTTTGGAACAGACCATCCGCTTATTATCTCGTGCATCAGGGTTTTTGGACGTAGTTCTGAGCCGATCATTGCTAAGAGGGTTTATTACCGCAATAGTGAGCGCCATCGGGTGGACATTCACTTCGGAAACAATTAGTCAACTGATGTGCAATCTCCAGGCGTTCATCATCATGGTTGAACAACTCATTCCGATGACTGGTCTCGAGACGTTCATACATTCCATGGATCCTACGCCTGTCTCAATCCCAGAGAAAATCCTCTTCCTTCTTGAATACGCTGTATCTCATGGCAAGAAACTCACAGCCCTCATTTCATTTGGTTCACTGTTGTCCCTGATAACATTGAGAAGCCTAAAACGAAAGGTCGCGCGCCTAGGCGGTAGGTGGGCAATGGCGATCTACTTGCCGGAGGTATTTGTCGTCGTGGTGCTCGCCACAAGTGCGTTACCCGCAGAACATTGGAACGCGGCACAACGATCTTATCTTTATCCTTCACAGTATTTTCCGATGTGTATGATTGGCACAAAAAGGGCGTTTCAACCCTTGGCCTCGTCAAGTTGGATGTAGGCGATATAGTCGACCTCCCCATCAACCGGAACACCCTGCCGTACCTGCAAAAGACGACATCAACCGCATTGTATGTCTCTTTCGACATTCCGCGTCCAGTTCCGGTGATTCATGCGCGTCTTGTGCAGATTGATATGCATAGCCGGTTTCCTCGACAGTATAAGCGCTGCCAAGCAAAACAGTTCAAGGTTCCATTACTCCATTTCGCCAAACAGGGAACTCGTCGGCCTCGGTGCAGGGAACCTTATCGCGTCGTTCGTCCCTGGTACGCTTCCGGCTTACGGCAGTATCACTCGAAGCAAGATGAACGGCGACGCCGGCGGTCGAACGCAGATGGCGAGTCTCGTCTGCTCGGCGCTCGTCATTCTCTCAGTGTTCGTTCTCCTACCCGCGTTGAAGTATCTTCCCAAGTGTGTTTTGGCCGCAGTGTGAGTGTTCAGTTGGTCTTCTGCGTAGGAGCAAGCTTCACATATGAACCACTTCTTTTCTAGCATTGGAATGGTCGTCAATTCTATTATTTCTGAGTCCCCTCACGAAATCCTTTACTACTGGAAGTAAGCATCAACAATACAATTATTTCGCCTCATATGCTGGCGCCGACTTCCGTTTCTCAAGGTTGTCAGCATGGATGGACCTATTCATGATGCTGCTTACATTCGTTTTCACCGTCATGTGGAACGTAGAGGTTGGGATAATCGTAAGCATGAGCGTCTCGCTTATACTTATTGTGAAACGCAGCTCGAAACCCCATATCAGCATTCTTGTACGTCGCTACACCTTCCACTCCTCATTTTACACTGAACAGTTCCTGCTTAGGGTCGGGTTCCAGGCACCGACACCTGGAATCCTTTACCGCACACTGACGAATCAGATGATGAAGTAGGCGCAGAAGTAGCACCGGACAATGATCTGGATGGACAGGAGGAAACGCCTGGCGTGCTTATTGTCCGCGTGCGGGATGATTTAGATTTCGGTGCGT
>Ga0307508_10005128_pt1 | contig 12549 bp, 13 predicted proteins | sample 9_EM_MG_FD_203089 | JGI IMG/M metagenome (GOLD analysis project Ga0307508, IMG submission 203089) | Populus trichocarpa ectomycorrhiza microbial communities from riparian zone in the Pacific Northwest, United States - 9_EM | ecosystem: Host-associated > Plants > Roots > Unclassified | place... | reverse complement strand
AAATGCTGGCGCTGATCCGGAGCGACGAGTTCAAGGCGACCGTGAACCGGCTGCCGGGTTACCAGGCGAACGAGATGACCGGCGTGGTCGCCGACCTGCGCCCGACCTTCCCGGCGCTGAAGGCGCGTGCGCGAATCAAGGCTTGACTCGGCCCAGCGCCGGGCCGCTCCCAAGCGGGCCGAGACCCGCTCGGCGGTGCTGGCGTATTCCGCCAGCGGGTGCCTCATTCAGTGCGTGAGCCAGGCCGTGTAGCCCTTGCGCCGCAGGTCGCAGGCCGGGCAGATACCGCAGCCGTAGCCCCAGGCATGGCGTTGTGTGCGGTCGCCGAGGTAGCAGGTGTGGGTGTGCTCGACGACGAGCTCGGTCAGCGCTTCGCCGCCGAGCGCGTCGCTCATCGCCCAGGTCTGCGCCTTGTCCAGCCACATCAGCGGCGTGGCGATCGTCATCGGCGCGTCCAGCCCCAAGCTCACCGCCACCTGCAGGGCCTTCAGCGTGTTGTCGCGGCAGTCCGGGTAACCGGAGAAATCGGTCTCGCACATGCCGCCCACCAGCACGCTGAGCCCGCGCCGGTACGCGACCGCCGCGGCGAACGTGAAGAACAGCAGGTTGCGCCCCGGCACGAAGGTGTTGGGCAGGCCCTGCGCGCTCATCTCGATCGCGCGCGAATCGGTCAGCGCGGTGTCGGAGATCTGGCCGAGCAGCGCGAGGTCGAGCAGGTGATCGTCGCCGAGGCGCTTCGCCCAGATCGGGAACTGCGTGTGCAGCGCCGAGCACACCTGCAGCCGGCATTCGAGCTCGACCCGGTGACGCTGGCCATAGGCGAAGCCGATGGTCTCGACGTGCGCGAAGCGTTCGAGCGCCCAGGCCAGGCACACCGTGGAATCCTGGCCGCCGGAAAACAGCACGAGGGCGCGTCGCGGATCGTTCATCGAACCATTCTCGCCGATCCCCGCGCGGGGAGCGACGCGTTCAGGCGCTCAGCATGGCGCTCCAGCGCTCCTGCATCTGCTGGGGCGTGACCGCCTCCTTTTTCGTGGCCAGGTGCCAGCGGTGGCCGAACGGATCGACCACCACGCCGCTGCGGTCGCCATAGAACTCCTCCTTGGCCGCGCGCAGCAGCGTCGCGCCGCAGGCTTCGGCGAGCGCGATCGTGGCATCGACATCGGGCACGTAGAGCTGCAGACCGACCGGCGTGCCGCCGATCGAGGCCGGGCCGAGCGCGCCAAAGTCGGGGTACTCGTCGGCCAGCATCAGCCGCGAGTCGCCGATCAGCAGCTCGGCGTGGCCGACCTTGCCGCTCGGCTCGGTGAGGCGGAAATCCTCGCGCGCGCCGAACACGGTCGCATAAAAGCGGATCGCCGCATCGGCGCCCTTGACCACCAGATACGGGGTCAGCGGGCCGAAGGCGGCAGCGGATGGAGCAACAGGGGTCGTATCGGTCATGGCGGTTTCCTCGCTACACTGGATGAATTAATTACGTTACGTAGCGTTCCATAAATGACTGACATTGTCAAGCCGCGCGGGCGGCCGCGCAGCCCGCAGGTGCGGGATGCCATCCTGAGCGCGGCGCGCGCGCTGCTGCAGGAGTCCGGCGTCGCTGGCCTGACGATGGAGGCCGTGGCCGAGCGCGCCGGCGTCGGCAAGCCGACCGTCTACCGCTGGTGGCCGAACCGCCACGCGGTGGCGATGGCCGCGCTGATGGACGCCGTGACGGAGCGCCCGGCGCGCACCCGCACTCGCTCGCCGTTGCGCGCGCTGCGCGAGCAGCTGCTGGCCGTTAGCGACACGCTGGGGTCGCGCCAGGGCCGCAGCGTGACCACGATGATCGCGTCGGCCGACCCCGACACCGAGATCGCGAAGGCCTTCCGGCACCATTTCGTGCTTGAGCGCCGCAACGAGGGCCGTGCGCTGCTGCTGCGCGCGATCGAGGCCGGCGAAGTGCGGCCGCAGATCGACGTCGACACCGCCCTAGACCAGCTCTACGGCGCGCTCTTCTTTCGCGTGCTGATGGGCCACGCGCCGGCGGATGCGGCGTTCGTCCGGGCGCTGCTGGATCAGGCGGTCAGCGGTCTCGCATTGCGCTAGCTGTGAGTTCCAAGAGGTTGCTCACATCCGAGCCGCTCCCAAGCGGCCGCGCACCCGCTCGACGGGTGGCGCCGGTACCCCGGCGCCGGGTGCTTCGTCTAGCGCGGCCAGCGCCGGGCCGCTCCCAAGCGGCCGCGCACCCGCTCGGCGGGTGGCGCCGGTACCCCGGCGCCGGGTGCTTCGTTCAGCGCACTTCGCCTTGGCCAAGCACCACCCACTTCATCGAGGTCAGCCCCTCGATGCCGACCGGCCCGCGCGCGTGGAACTTGTCGGTGCTGATGCCGATCTCGGCGCCCAGCCCGTACTCGAAGCCGTCGGCGAAGCGCGTCGACGCGTTCACCATCACGCTGGCCGAATCGACCTCGCGCAGGAAGCGCATCGCGTTCGAGTGCGTCTCGGTCAGGATCGCGTCGGTGTGGTGCGAGCCGTAGCGGTTGATGTGGGCGATGGCGGCGTCGAGCCCGTCCACGACCTTGATGCTGATGATCGGCGCGAGGTACTCCTCGGCCCAGTCCTGCTCGGTGGCGGGCGCGAGCCTGGCCGCCGGCACCGACTGCAGCAGCGCGAGCGCGGCCGCGTCGCCGCGCATCTCGACGCCCTTGGCCGCGAACAGCGTGCCGATTCTCGGCAGGAACGTGGGCGCGATCGCCTGGTGCACCAGCAGCGATTCGGCCGCGTTGCAGGGGCTGTACTTCTGCGTCTTCGCGTTGTCGGTCACGCGCAGCGCGGCCTCGAGATCGGCGCTGGCGTCCACGTAGACATGGCAGTTGCCATCGAGGTGCTTGATCACCGGCACCTTGGCCTCGCGGCTGATGCGCTCGATCAGGCCCTTGCCGCCGCGCGGGATGATCACGTCCACCGCCTCGGGCGAAGCGATCAGAAAGCCCACCGCGGCGCGGTCGGTTGTCTGCACGAGCTGCACCGCGTCGGGCGGCAGGCCGGCATCGCCCAGCGCGGCCTGCACGATCTTCCAGAGCGCGAGATTGGACTGGATCGCCTCCGAGCCGCCGCGCAGGATGCAGGCGTTGCCGCTCTTGATCGCGAGCGACGCGGCTTCGACCGTCACGTTCGGCCGGCTCTCGTAGATCATGCCGAACACGCCCAGCGGCACGCGCATCTGGCCGACGCGGATGCCGCTCGGCCGGCTTCGCAAGTTGGTGATCTCGCCGATCGGGTCGGGCATCGCGGCGATCTGCTCGCAGCCGGCCGCGACGGTTTCGATGATCTTGTCGGTGAGCCGGAGCCGGTCGACCAGCGGCGCGGCCAGCGCGGCCTTCAACGCCGCGTCGACATCGAGCGCGTTGGCGTGGGCCAGCGCCGCGGTCTCGGCACGCAGGCGCCGTGCCAGCGCCAGCAGTGCTGCATTCTTCGCCGCGGTCGGCGCGGCGGCCATCTGCGATGCCGCGGCACGCGCGGCTGCGCCCATGTGGGCGATCACGGCTTGCAGGTCGGTCGAAGTCATGGGTCGATTGTCGCAAACTGTGTGCCGGGCGCTGCTGCAGCCTGTGATTCCTGTTACATCCTGGAACACGCTCCGTGAGCCAGCGGCAATCATCGGACCATGTCAGATTCGAAACCCTCCGAGCTCTGGCGCATCAGCGAGTTCGAGCGCGCACGTGCGCGCTCGATCAGCAGCGCGTTCTCCGCCTTCGATGCCCCCACGGTGCTGCCCACCACGCTGCTGGCCGATTTGCGCCGGCTGGACAACCAGGGCAACAGCGGCGACGTGCTGGAAGTCGCGGCGGCGTGCATGCGCAACCATGACGCGGCGATGCTGTGTTTCGAGATCAACGGCAGGGTCTGGCCGGTGACGCTGTTCCCGTTGCCGATGCTCTACCACGCGCCGCAAGGCCAGGCGGACATCGGCAGCAATGTGTTGCCACGCCTGACGCTGTTGCGCATCGAGCCCCCCGGCGTGCGCCCGCCCGGGCACTGGATGCACGAGCGTGTCGCCGAGGTCGAGCTTTACCGGCCGCTCGGGCCGCTGCTGTGGGCGCTGGCGCTGGAAGGGCCGCGCCCGGCGCTGCTGACCGAGATTGCCGGCAACGTCGCCTACCGCGCCCTGAAGAATCCGGCCGACGAAGGGCTGGCGCTGGGCGGCGCGCTGCGTTCCGCGGCCGAGCGCTTGCGCCGCGAGACCGTCTCGCTGCGCACGATCGCCGAGTGGCCCGGCATGAGCGTCGAGCGGGCGAGCCGTCTGCTCAACGGCCTCTACCTGAACTCGGCGCTGCTCGCCACGCGCGCGCACCCGGCGGCGCGCGACCGCAAGGCCGGCGGCTGGCTCGCGAGACTGGGCCTGAAGCGCGGCAGCTGATCCGGGCTGGACTGCCCGGGGTCAGAGCTCCCGCCAGCGGTGGCAGGACACCGATTGCCCGCGTCCCGTGTCTTCCAGGACCGGCACCTCGACCCGGCAGCGTGCCACCGCGAATGGGCAGCGCTTGTGGAACGCGCAGCCCGGCGGCGGCGCCAGCGGTGAGGGCAGCTCGCCGCTGAGCACCTGGCGCTGCTGGCGTGCGCTGGCGTCGATGCGCGGCGTGCTCGCCAGCAAGGCCTGCGTGTACGGGTGGCGCGGGGCCTTGAAAAGCGTCGTCTTCGGCGCGCGCTCGACGACCTTGCCGAGATACATCACCAGCACCTCGTCGGCAATCAGCTCGACGACGGCGAGGTTGTGCGAGATGAAGATGTACGCGACGTGGGTTTCGTCCTGCAGATCCATCAGCAGGTTCAGCACCTGGGCCTGGATCGACACGTCGAGCGCCGAGACCGGCTCGTCGAGCACGACGATCTTGGGCTGCAGCATCAGCGCGCGCGCGATCGCGATGCGCTGGCGCTGGCCGCCCGAGAACATGTGCGGATAGCGCTCGTAGTGCTCGGGCCGCAGGCCGACGCGCGCCATCATCGCGCGCGCTTTCTCGCCGCGTGCGGCCTTCGCCAGACCGGTGTTGATCGTCAGCGGCTCTTCGAGGGCCAGGCCGATCTTCTTGCGGGGGTTCAGGCTCGCGAACGGGTTCTGGAACACCATCTGCACTTGCTGGCGCAGTTGCTTCTTCAGCGCCTTGTCGGCGTGGGTCACGTCGGCGCCGGCGAGCAGCAGCGCGCCGCTGGTCGGTGCCTCGATCATCGTCAGCTGGCGTGCCAGCGTGCTCTTGCCGCAGCCCGATTCGCCGACGACCGCGAGCGTCTTGCCCGCCTGCAACGTGAACGACACGCCGTCGAGCGCACGCGCGAGCGCCTTCGGTTTCAGGAAGCCGGTCGAGACCGTGTAGTGCTTCGCCAGTGCCTGCGATTCGAGCACAACCGTGGAGTCGCTCATCGGAGTACCTTCGTGCTTCGCACTCCGGTATTCGCTCTTGGGGCGGCCCGGCGAGCTCATGGGGCCACCTGCGTCAACGGAAAGAAGCAGCGCGCCTGCGCGCCGATGTCGCCGTCGAGCGTCGGCCGCTCCGCGCGGCAACGCGGCTGCACGTACGGGCAGCGCGGCGACAGCAGGCAGCCGCTCGGCCGGTCGAACGCGCCCGGCACCATGCCGCCCATCGAACGCAGCCGGCGCTGGCCGATGTTGTGTTCGGGCAGCGCCGACAGCAGCGCCTCGGTGTACGGGTGGCGCGGCAGCTCGAAGAGTTCGGGCACGTGCGCGGTCTCGACGACCTGGCCGGCGTACATCACGAGCACGCGCTGCGCCACTTCGGCGACGACGCCGAGGTCATGCGTGATCAGCACCAGCGCCATGCCGCGTTCGCGCTGCAGCTTGATCAGCAGCGCGAGCATCTGGGCCTGGATCGTCACGTCGAGCGCGGTCGTCGGCTCGTCGGCGATCAGCAGGCGCGGGTTGCAGGCGATCGCCATCGCGACCATCACGCGCTGGCTCATGCCGCCGGAGAGCTGGTGCGGGTAGGCCGAGAGGCGCCGTTCGGCATCCGGAATCTCGACCTGCTTCAGCAGCTCGAGCGCGCGCGCCCGCAGCGCCTTGCGCGAGCCGCCTTCGTGGATGCGCAGCGTCTCGATGAGCTGGAACTCGACCGTGAAGCAGGGATTCAGACTCGCCATCGGGTCCTGGAAGATCATCGCGATGTCCTTGCCGAGCAGGCCGCGGCGCTCCTTCACCGGCATCGCGAGCAGGTCGCGGCCGTCGAACATCAGGCGCTGCGCGTGGACGCGGCCGGGCTCGTCGATCAGGCCCATCAGCGCGAGTGCGGTCACGCTCTTGCCCGACCCCGATTCGCCGACGATGCCGAGCACTTCGCCGGCGTCGACATGCAGGCTGACGTTGTCGACGGCGCGGAACGCGCCGAACTCGACGCCGAGGTCTTGAACTTCGAGCAAGGCAGTCATGTGGGCCCCTCGCCCGACGAGTACGTCGGGCGATCCCCCGGGGGGATGCGGGCCGGCTTGGGAACGGCCCGGCGCTCGGCCCGCCGCAGAATGGCTGACGCGAAGTTCTTCATTTCTTCAGCCGCGGGTCGAGCGCATCGCGCAACCCGTCGCCCATCAGGTTGAAGGCAAGCACCGAGACCAGGATCGCCAGGCCGGGCAAGGTCACGACCCACCATGCGCTCTGGATGAACTCGAGCGCGCTCGCCAGCATCGAGCCCCACTCGGGCGTGGGCGGCTGCGCGCCCAAACCGAGGAAGCCGAGCGCTGCCGCGTCGAGGATTGCGGTCGAGAAGCCGAGCGTGGCCTGCACGATCAGCGGTGCGGCGCAGTTCGGCAGCACGGTGTCGAACATCAGCCGCAAGGTGCCGGCCCCGGCGATGCGGGACGCGCTGACATAGTCCTTGCCCATCTCGCCGATCACCGCGGCGCGCGTCAGGCGCACGAAGTGCGGCAGCATCACGATCGCGATCGCGTACATCGCGTTCATCAAGCCCGGCCCGAGGATCGCGACGACCGCGACCGCGAGCAGCAGGCTGGGCAGCGCCAGCATGATGTCCATCAGCCGCATGATCGTGAACTCGACGCCGCCGCGGAAGAAGCCGGCGAGCAGGCCCAGCAGCACACCGCTGCTCAGCGACAGCACGACCGACACGAGCCCGATCAGCAGCGACAGCCGCGTGCCGTGGATCAGCCGCGACAGCAGGTCGCGCCCGACCGGGTCGGTGCCGAGCAGGAACACGTGGCCACCGATCGGCTGCATCGACGGCGGCTTCAGCACCGCGTCGGTGTACTGCTCCTTCGGCGAATACGGCGCGATCACGTCGGCGAGCAGCGCGCACAGCACGAGTGCGACGATCACCGCCAGGCCGATCATCGCGCCGCGGTTGCGGCGGAAGTCGCGCCAGAGTTCAGCGAACGGCGACGGCGGCGCGGCCACTTGGACGGCGGTTGGCAGCGCGCTCATTGATGCCTGATCCGCGGGTTGATGACACCGTACATCACGTCGACAAACAGGTTCACGCCGATGATCACGCTCGCGCTCATCAGCAGGCCACCCTGCACCGCGGGATAGTCGCGCCGGCCGATCGCCTCGACGATCCACTTGCCGATGCCGGGCCACGAGAAGATCGTCTCGGTCAGGATCGCGCCGGCCAGCAGCGTGCCGACCTGCAGGCCCACGGTCGTGATCACCGGGATCAGCGCATTGCGCAGCGCGTGGATGGCGACGATGCGAAAGGTCGACGCGCCTTTCGCACGCGCGGTGCGCACGTAGTCCTCGCGCAGCACCTCGAGCATGCTCGAGCGCGTCATGCGCGCGATCACCGCGAGCGGGATCGTGCCGAGCGCGATCGACGGCAGGATCAGGTGCGACAGCGCACTCTTGAACGCGCCCTTGTCGCCGCTCAGCAGCGAGTCGATCAGCATGAAGCCGGTCACTGGCGGGATGTCGAATTCGATCGCGATGCGGCCGGACACCGGCGTCCAGCCCAGCGTCACCGAGAAGGTCAGGATCAGCAGCAGCCCCCACCAGAAGATCGGCATCGAGAAGCCGGTCAGCGAGGCGCCCATCACCGAGTAGTCCCACACGGTATTGCGCTTGACCGCGGCGATGATGCCAGCCGGCAGCCCGATCAACAGCGCGAGCAGCATCGCGCAGCAGGACAGTTCGATGGTCGCTGGGAAGCGCGCGACGAACTCGCGGAACACCGACTCGTGCGTGATCGTCGACAAGCCCAGGTCGCCGTGCAGCGCCTTCCAGACGTACTCGGCGTACTGGACCGGCAGCGGCCGGTCCAGCCCGAACTCGTGCAGCAGGCGCGTGTAGCGCGCCGGGTCCATGCCGCGCTCGCCCGACAGCGCCTCGACCGGGTCGCCGGGCAGCAGCCGGATCAGCGAGAACACCAGCAGCGTGATGCCCAGGAACGTGGGCAGCACCAGCGCGAGGCGCCTGAGGACGAAACTGAACAAGGGGTCGCCCTCAGCGCGTCAGGCTACTTGTCCGCCAGATCCACCTTGGTGAAGTAGTGGTGCGCGGTCGCATCCATCTTGTAGCCGATCACTTCCTTGCGCACCGGGTCAAAGCGGACCGAGTGGGCGATCGCGATCCACGGCGCTTCTTCCTTCGCAATGACCTGGGCCTTCTCGTACAGCGCGGCGCGTTCGGCCTGTTTGGTCACGCTCTTGGCCTTTTGCACCAGGTCTTCGAAGTCCTTGTTGCACCAGCGCGAGACGTTGCCGCCGCCCTTCACGGCCGAGCAGCCGAGCAGCGGCACGAAGAAGTTGTCCGGGTCGCCGTTGTCGCCCGACCAGCCGAACATCATCGAGTGCTGTTCGCCGGTCTTGCTGCGCTTGCGGTACTCGCCCCATTCGAAGGTGACGAGCTTGGCCTTGACGCCGACCTTCTCCCAGTCGGACTGGATCAGCTCGGCCATGCGCTTGCCGTCCGGGTTGTAGGGCCGCGTGACCGGCAGGTACCAGAGGTCGACCTCGACGCCGTTCGGGTAGCCGGCCTGCGCCAGCAGCGCCTTGGCCTTGGCCGGGTCATAGGCGTAGTCGACGACCTTGTCGTTGTAGCTCCACAGCGTCGGCGGGATCGGGTTCTTGGCCACTTGCCCGGCGCCCTGGAACACCGCATCGAGGATGCCCTTCTTGTTCACCGCCATGTTCAGCGCCTGGCGCACCAGCTTGTTGTCGAACGGCTTCTTCTCGACGTTGAACGCGATGTAGCCGACGTTCAGCCCGTTCTGCTGGACCAGGTTGATGTTCGGGTCGTTCTTCATCAGCGCGACGTCGGCCGGCTTCGGGAACGCCATCACGTGGCACTCGCCGGTCTTCAGCTTGGCGTAGCGCACCGACGCGTCGGTCGTGATCGCGAACACCAGGTTGTCGATCTTCGGGCGGCCGCCCCAGTACGCGTCGAAGGCCTTGTAGCGCACGACCGCGTCCTTCTGGTACGAGACGAAGCTGAACGGGCCGGTGCCGATCGGCTCGCGGTCGATCACCTCGGGCGTGCCGGCGGCCTTCATCTTGTCGGCGTATTCGGCCGAGAGGACGGAGGCGAAATCCATCGCCATGTTGGCCATGAACGGCGCCTCGGGTTTCTTCAGTACGAACTTCACCGTCATCGCGTCGACCTTCTCGACGTGGTCGACGATGTTCTTCATGTCCATGTCGTCGAAGTACGCGTAGGTCGTGCCCGGCGTGGTCTTGGCCATCGGGTGCGACGGGTCGGACATGCGGTTGTACGAGAACAGCACGTCGTCGGCATTGAAGTCGCGCGTCGGCGTGAACTTGGCCGACGAGTGGAACTTCACGCCCTTGCGCAGCTTGAACGTGTAGCTCAGGCCATCGGCGGCGGCGGTCCAGCTTTCGGCCAGGCCCGGGATGATGTTGGTCGTGCCGGTGTCGAACTCGACCAGGCGGTTGAACATCGGCACCGAGACCGCATCGAAGGTCGTGCCGGTCGTGTAGTACTGCGGATTGAAACCTTCGGGACTGCCTTCGGAGCAATACACCAGCGTCTTGGCCGCGAAGGCGCTGACGCTGCAGGTCAGGAGGGCGGTGGCCGCGAGTGTGGTCAGCGCGAGGCCGCGAGTTGTCTTCATGGGCAAATCCCGAGAGTTGGTGGGGTGCTCTTCGTGGGAGCGGGCTGAATGATAGGCGGCGCGCCAAGCGCCGCCCGCCGGGGTTCCCCCTAGCAATCTCTCTGCCATCGGTCACGCCAGCGCGTGCAGCACCATCAACCAGAGCGGCGCGGTGAGCGCGAACGCGAGCGTCGAGAACACCGTGGCGGCCGTCGTCTCGGCTTCGAGCGCGTGGTAGCGCTGCGCGAAGATCAGCGCGTTGCTGCCGATCGGCAGCGCCGCCATCATCACGACGACGGCGAGCGGCACGCCGTTCAGGCGGAAGCCCCAGTGCGCGACGCCCAATACCAGCGCCGGCAGCACCAGCAGCTTCAGCACCGACAGGCCGACCGCGACCTTGGCCGCCCCCTGCACGCCGTAATACGCGAGCGACATGCCGATCAGCACCAGGCACAGCGGCACGACCGCTTGACCGAGCGTCTGCAGGATCTCGTCGGCGATCGCGGGCAGCGGCAGGCCGAGCGCGTTCCACGCCATGCCGGCCAGCACCGGCAGCACGACCGGGTGCACGAGGGTGTTGCGCGCGGTCATCAGCAAGGTCGCCGCGAGGTGGGTGTCGGCATGAGCCCGCCGGGCCGCCCCAGGGGCGAATACCGGAAGGCGCAGCCTGAAGGTAGTTCTATGCGCATGGCGCGCGATGTCGAGCTCGACCAGCGTGGTCGCGAGCGAGAGCAGCACCAGCGCATGCAGGCTGACGATGGCGAGGTGGATCGCCAGGCCGGTCTCGCCGAACAGCGCCGCGGCCATCGGGATGCCGACCTGCACCGAGTTGCCGAACACCGCGCTGATCGCGCGCACGCTCGGCCCCGCGGGAGGCAAGCTGCCGTGCGCGATGCCGCGGCGTTGCCACGCATAGACCGCGAGCTGCATCGCGAGCATCGGCACGAAGATCGCCACCAGCGTGTCCCACGGCATGCTCTTGAAATCGATGCGCGCGGTGGTGCGAAACAGCAGCGCCGGCACGAAGATGTAGTACGCGGCGTTGGCCAGCGTGCGCGCCGGATCGGCGCTGCCCAGCCACTTGAGCCTGCCGACGATCCAGCCGATCGCGACGACGATGAAGATCGTCAGCAGTTTGAGAAGGACCAGCGTGGACATGGCGGCGAGTATCGGCGATGGTTTGCCGCCGCCGCGTCGGCACAGACCGGGTGCACCGAGCCGACTGCCGATGTGAGCGGGTGTTTCTTCGGCACGCCAATTTCGGCCTCTTGCCATGCATCGACTGACGATTCGCGGATGCGGTATCGGACAACACCGCGGACTGTCGTGCGCAGCCCCCCGAGTCGCGGGGGGCGTTGTCTGATTTTGGCGTCGGACAGCTCCGACACGAGCTCGTTTTTTGCACCTGCCTTGTGCTGGTTTTACCTCGACAGCGAGCGCTTTGCACACGCATCGATCGTGAGCCTCGCTGTCACGCCACGAGATGCACCGGAACGACACAATCCGCGCTCGCATTGGGGCGGGATGTGTCTTTCCGTTGACCGCCGTCAATCCAGCACGTGGCGCGATTGTTGCGACGCAACATGCGTGTGAAAACCAATGCCGAAAGGCAAGGAGGTGTTCGATGAATGCAGCGAGTTTTTTAGCGGGCGCCACATCGGCAAATCAAGCCAACGAGGCGAACGCCGGCGTCAAGGATGTGCTCGTGCTGCGCCTCAACCAGGCCGTGGCCTTGCTGTTGCTGGTGCTTCTGAGCCCGGTGATGGCCGTGGTCACCTTCTTCATCTGGAAGCGCGATGGCGCCCCGGTGCTGTTCGCGCACTATCGTGTCGGCCGCAACGGCAAGCTGTTCCGATGCATGAAGTTCCGCTCGATGCTGCGCAATTCGGAGCAGGTGCTGGCCGATCTGCTGCGCAACGACGAGCAGGCCCGTGCCGAATGGGCGCGCGACCAGAAGCTGACGAACGATCCGCGCATCACGCCGATCGGCCATTTCCTGCGCCGCAGCAGCCTCGACGAACTGCCGCAGCTGCTCAACGTGCTGCGCGGTGAGATGAGCCTGGTCGGCCCGCGCCCGATCACGGTGGCCGAACTGACGCGCTACGGCAGCGTGCGCTGGCACTACCTCAGCGTGCGCCCCGGCATCACCGGCCTGTGGCAGGTCAGCGGCCGCAACAACACGAGCTACGAAGAGCGTGTGGCGCTCGATCGCCGCTACGTGGAGCAGCGCAGCGTGCTGGGCGACGTCGCGATCCTGTTCAAGACCGTCCGCGTCGTCGTGTTGCGGGAAGGCGCGCGCTGATGAAACGCGAGCCCCCCTGGGTGGGACCCGGCCGGGTCGTGCACGTGGTGGGCCGGGTCACCGACGAGGTGATCGGTTTTCTCGGGCCGGCGACGCACGCGCTCGCGCGTGCCGGTCTCGACCAGGCGGTGGTGATGATCGACGAATTGCGTCTTCGGCAGCACGTGTCGAAGCTGCACGAGTCCGCCGAACTGGTGCTGACGC
>Ga0307508_10005127_pt1 | contig 12557 bp, 13 predicted proteins | sample 9_EM_MG_FD_203089 | JGI IMG/M metagenome (GOLD analysis project Ga0307508, IMG submission 203089) | Populus trichocarpa ectomycorrhiza microbial communities from riparian zone in the Pacific Northwest, United States - 9_EM | ecosystem: Host-associated > Plants > Roots > Unclassified | place... | reverse complement strand
ACATTCACTGTTTTTGTCATTTACCTTGTGGGGGAAAACTGGAATTACTTCTGGACCTATTACTACATTTTCATATTCGTCCACCATATTGCCATGTAAGTGATGAAACCACCTCCAAGCTTTCAACGTTTTTGATTTTGGGCGCTGCTCAGCGTGCTTGGCCCTCGTTTTAGTCTGCCTGGCTGTCTTGAACTCGTCCTCATTGGTGTAGAAGGACCATTGCAATGTGCGTCTGATATTCCAATATCCGAAACCTAGTGACTCAACTCAGAATAGTCATGAATGAGGATATCACAACTATATCTACATCAGATGGTCAGAGTGATGTGTTTTTGGCCGCCATGGCATGGATATCCGCCCTCGCCCTATTATTTGTTTTCTTCGTGAGGGTTGCACAGACTTTCGGGACGGGTCTAAAGTTTCTGTGGGAGCGTTATGATATCGCTGGTCCTAAATGGAAGCATGCTTGGAGTCCATCGAAAGAAAACAAAGAAATGCTGAGTCCCTTTAATGTCCTCTTCGGAAGGTCAATTTGGAAGCCACAACTCCCGTGAGTAAATTCATGTGTAGTAAGCATCAACTTGAAGGAAGCTTACTGAGAATTCCAATTCAGTGAGGAAGTACTTTGGATCAGAATAGTTCGAGGCATCTTTGTTATACTGTTCATCATCGTGTTCGCAATGTCTGGCTTTCATTTCGTTGTCATTGAGCCTGTGTGGGAAACTGGTGTAACCCCAGTGAAAGATTCCCGGTTCTATGACACTCCCACTGGCCTGCTTACTACTCCGAGTCAGGATAGGAGAGACCCCTGGAACATAGTTGTCGTATGTTTATGTTCTCTCCGAAGCAAGGCTTCTGTTCTTACTTCGCTTTCTAGGGTAGACCGATATATAATAAGAAGGAAAGGGACGCCAGTATTTTATCCGCTATCAAAGTCGCAGTGGTACAATCTAACACTAGTGAGTGGAATAGGTCTTCTTATTTGCGAGGAATTATGAATAATGTTTTTTGGACTTAACAACGGAAAAGACACGTCCGATTGCCACGATATCTATGATGGTATCGTAGAAGATACCCCAGCGTCATTTCAACTTGTCACCTTTCAATGCCCAGATGACGCCATTGATGACCCGGAAGGCAGAGATCTCGACCTGAGTATCTTTTATCCCGACATCCTCGTCACCGTGAATTTTACCATGTTGAACATTACTTCTAACTCGATTGGGACGACGAGAAGGGATTCGGTACACGTTATCCTCGGTCGGACAAATAATACATTGGATATTGTGCAGATGATGTCTCCAACATTCCTAATACCTGGAGTGAACCTTGTTGGCTTCCTTCGATACGAACTTCGTCAACAATTTAGCGAGAAAGTTCCGATTTCTGCTTTTGGTTTGGCCCAGGTGAGATCCATCATTCCAGGTCTCTAATAAGACTAATGGATTACTATTTTTCAAGCCTTACAGCACCCTTTACATTGCTGAGATAGCGGATGTGATCCAGGAACCTCGAACGTCTTTGCTCATTAGTCGTTCACCCGAGATCTCAACTCTCCGCATAGTCTCACCACATGATTTTTCTGAATGGGTGTTAATTCAACAAAATCGAGACAAATCTGTTATCAAAGGGTTCTCCACTATTGGAGGCCTTTGGACAGTTTTAAGTGGTATTTTTGCCCTGTTGTTCGGATGCTCGATTCTCGGCATCACTATTGGTGTGTGGGACTGCTTTCCAAGTACATAATCCAAATGTCTTCACTGACTGAAAATTTATAGGTGCAAAACCCGTTTCTTCACCATTCGGCATAACACATTCTTTTGAGAAAGACAAGATTCGGGCGGCCTTCCGAAGGAAGTATCCAAGGCTCGTTTCCGAACTAAGGAATATGCCAGAGGATGATAGGGGTGTCATTGCTTTTATGGCAGACCATGTTCTAGATCTTGGGCTGTTCGAAGATTCGGATGATGCGGAGGGTATCGTTGCCCACTGGCATCAGGACACCATCCCGCTCTCAACCATTACGACTGACCATCCTGACGCCTGAGTCCCTCTGTGACCCTGTCCTCGCCTGCTAAATACTACATCATTAGGCATTAGTATCCTATAAAGAAAAATTCACGGGCGTACCTTGTATGCCGCCCTCGTTGTGTCTACGCCACCCCCCCTCCTGTTCCGTGCCATTCTGAGTATTTTTGACTTGTCATGCTCATGTTTGGTCCGTAAAAGGATAGTGACAAGAGTCACACACGGCATTGGACAGCCGAATGTCACATGATTGTACTGGAAAGGCTACCTCCGGACCGAATTGGAAACGGCTTTGCCCGCCGAGAAAGTCATGATAAGATTAGATAAGAACTACTACTGTTTGGAGTCACCAGTGGCTTGAATGCATCTCTAATCATAACCACCACTACTCCGCTCTCGTTTTAGCGATGAGGAAGAGACAGAAGAATGCACATACTTACCACGTCAGGGAACGGTTTAATTTTGCAGAAGGGCAAGACTCGGATACTGGGGAAACGGACTGTCAAAACACAGACGGCTAAAATACAACAAATAAATCTGCTCGATTTACCGATGGACACCTTGTTTGAAGTAAGTTATAAACCTGTTGTTTGAGTGGTAGCATTTTTTTTAATACATCTGCCTCGTTCCCAGATACTTGGTCATCTAGAGCCATTGGACCTGCTCTGCGTTTTGGAAACGTCGAAAGCCCTTGAAAGTTTGCTGACTGGGCCGTCCTCCCGCGTCATCTGGAAACGAGCGCGAGCCAATGTTCAAGGACTTCCTGACTGCCCAGATGATTTAAATGAGGTTGAATATGCTCGATTGGTGTTCGAATCGCATTGCCAGGTACGTTGAAGTACTTAGGAGTCAATTTGTCCTCTGCCTTGCTGACTCGGTTTCGGTTCCTTCTAAGGTATGTGACCAAGGCAGGTCATATGATCTCCGCGTTGTCAGGGTGTGGTCCGCTCGAGCAAGATATTGCAGCGAATGTTTCGATGCCAAGTACGTGGCTTACGCGGGGCTATGCATAATATCGTTCACACATTGCTGCAGTTTTGTACCAAAACAATCCGGAAAAAAGGACAAAACAGCCTATCCTGACAAACTGAAAGAGTTGCTTCCCACCAGATTGGGTATGTTATATACTTGACAATTTGCTGCAAATGAGGTAAGCTATTGTCCCTCCTCAGGCTGGCACCACCATCCTAGCGTATGCCGCTCTCTGGACGAACTCTGGAATAGAGAATATAAGAGACTCAAGACGGTCGAGGAGAAACGCCAGTGGACCGATGCAAAGGTTGCTGAGAGGAAGAAAATCGATCAGGTAAGTATATCTTACAGCTTACTTCCAGAACAACCTTCTCAGTTTCATTTTTGTTAGCACGCCGAGTTATGTGCTGAGTGGTACGATACCTGGGAAAAGGAGAAGGCGAACAGGCGGAAGCGACAAGTAGAAGATCGGAAAGAACGGTATCGTATCACACTAGTCGTCGATATCTATTTACTAAATTACCCCAATAGGATCATGAACCGCCTTCGAGAATTGGGATGGGGAGATGAAAGTGAGCTCTGTGACAACTTTCTTGAAGATCGTCGAGTGCGTAGAGCTTGCCAGCAGGAATTGACAGAGAAAGGTAACAAGGCATCTAGACCTGACCATCAGCTGACTGACATCTCCCTAGCTCTTGAAGACGTCGTTGGTTACCTCATTAAAGAATGGCGGTTGTCTTAGCCAATCCAGCGTTGAGTGCTTCTGTCCATAACAATGTAGGGTATTGGGACTATGATCTCTTTTTGTTGTTGTACATGGTATTATTTATGCTATTAATGGGTTCCAACGCCCAAATGTTGTTGTTACGTAGATAAGGAATACAATATCTATTGGAGCCTTTGTTTCTTCCGGGTTCCACCAGAATGACTCCCGTAATGACTTCCACTCAACTGACTTGCGAAACTTGTCGAACTAGCTGGTTTAGATTGCGATTGCCCAAATGGTACGCCTATGTGATGGGCCCCTTGATGAGAAGTGTTCTGTGGCATGGGCACCATGGAAGGTGCCTCGTCTTGCGTGATTCGACGTTGTGGTGGGATTTGGTGAGCGGAAACTGTTGCAAAGGCACTGTACAAAGAGGCAATGAACCATGGAAGCATGGACTTTTAGATGAAGAGGCAGCAACGTACTTCCAAGTCGGACGGGGCTCTTCAAGGAACCATTTATGTTGCAAAGCCTCTCTTGCCGTAAGACGGCGCTCCGGGTCATACATGAATAAACGGCGGAGGAGATCAAATCCATGAGATGATCGGATTCGCGATTGACACCAATCATATAGACGGTTTGCGAAATAATCAAGACGCTTCATGTTGTGATATTCTGGCATATGAACTACGCCAGGCCAATCTTTCTCTTGAATAAATCAGAATTCAGTCAAAAAAAAAAGTCTATCAGTCATACCGTCTGGGGTACCTAAGACCTCAAAGATCTTCAGTAGTTGATCCCTTTGAAAAGGCACATTCTTCTTCGAGTCTAGCTTGGCTTCTTCTCCTTTAAAAATTGGCCTTAAACTGGCCAATTCGGCCATTACACAAGCGACAGCCCAACAGTCGATCGCCTTGGTGTAGTGCTTTGCTCCCATGAGCAGCTCTGGAGCCCGGTACCAGATAGTTACAACGACTTTATCACCCGCGAAGAGTGGCTGGAGAGGCTCGTATATTAGCCTAGCTAGACCTAAGTCACCGATCTTGACCACTCCATTCGCAGTGATGAGTATGTTGGCAGGTTTCAAGTCGCGATGGAGGATATGACATGAATGAAGATATATTAGTCCGTTTAGGAGTTGATATGTCAAGGATTTGAGGACTGCTGTACTGATTGGTGCACGAAGAGTTTGGGAGTGGTGGTGTATCACTTGCTGCATGCCTGCTTGAGCATCGTCAATTTCGAATAAGTGAAAGTACGGACAAGAAAGTCATGTTCCGCGTATTCAAACACCATGTAGATAGATTTCTCTTCTAAAATAACCTCTTTGAGGGCAACGATGTTCTCATGAGACAGCTCTCTGTTCAACTGGGCACTAGATAAACAAAAACGACAAAGGGCGGTGATGCGAACCAAGGACTCACTGCGATTTCTCGGATAGCACTTTGACTTATCCCTGTATATGTTACTACATCTCCTTCTTTGTCAGGTTTAAACTTCTTGATTGCGTGTATTTTCCCCTCATCTTCTAAGCTCTGGGCCTTATAGACTCGGCCATAGGTACCAGAAGAGATGAAGCCCAAGATATTGTATTTCGAGGTGACAGGGCGATGTTCTGAATCCCGCTTTGCTCGGTATAGCCTCATAGGATCATGTTGAAGAATGCTCGCCGACCATTCATCCAGCATTACGAGGTTAAATATGCAGAAGCAGAGTATGTAGTTGGTTAAATACGAGTTGAAGAAATGAAAGAGGGAGTGAATTGGTCAATTCTTTGCTATTTTTAGACTCTGTATCAACCCGAGAGTTTGATGTCCTTTCGATAGCTAGTTTGTTGCAACCACCCCCCAATGGCTTTATACGGTCGATATGTATCATCAAACCCAGGAGTATCGACCAAAGAGGGCGCTTGTGTTGAAGAGCTGGATACTGACAGCGTGAACATCTTGTGCGGTAGTTCCCAAATCGCGAGGTTTCGACCATGTTGTTGATTTGAATAGTTGCTCAGTGAATCGACGTTGCGGAAGAGCAACGTGACTCGAACGAGAGATGATGATCATACGCTGTCATGTCTCTCCTTGACTTTGTCCGGACTCGACGCCATCTGCGCGCCTAAGACCGTCGCCGAACCAGTGTTCCTCCCTGATACTCATCACAATGTCCGAAGCCACCAAGCTGGATTGGATCTCGAAACAGTCAGAGAATGCCATACAAGCACTCCTGGCCAAATCGTAAGCATTCACAAACCAAACGGTTCACTTCTATTGTCCTCTCTAGACACAAAACGTACGATATTCGGAGATATACATCCTTACCGTAAGTTGCCTTCCTATCAACGATCCTGCATTACAGTGATTACACTGATTCAGAATACACGTAGATGGAACGGATCTGAAGGCTCCATGTCTCGCAATGGCAGATGATATGGGTATGTTTGTGGTTGGATTGATGAGCACCACTGACAAATATGTGACCGGTTCAGTTGAACTCGCCCCATGATGAAGATAAATCATGTAAGTCTGACGCTATCAATCTTGACCAGAATGGAGCCATTTTTTTCAGCGGAACTGGGACCGTCGAAGATAATGATGTTTCAGGCAATTAAATTTCTAGCTTTTTTTACACAATACGCGATTCACCAAGGAGGGATTCGACTAAAGAATTTGACGGGAATTGGAATTTGTTTCCCATTTCTGATCTAGATGATGGATTTGCAGTTGATCCTCGTTTTCGGTGAGAAATCTTTGAAATTGAAAAAGGTCCTTAACTTATCTGGCTCGCTTTCTCGGTCTCCCCAACATTTCTTGTCTTGCCAGTTACAGTTTATTCAGCCTCACCGTAATATTGAAAAGCTGCTCACTGGTCTATGGTTGAAGCTACTAGTCTCGCATCCGAGTCCTTGTCATGCTTGTGGATAACAAATCACAGATCAGGGATGCTCTGGCTATCCTCCATGAATGGCCAAAACAGCGTATGTGGCTGTCTTTGTTTGGAGCACTTCTTGATCTCAAATCCACAGCGGAATATGTCATTTGAAGAATGCAATTTTGAGTGCCATTGGCATACTCTAAAGGAGTAAGCCAGAGATTCTGCCAGATGTGAAGGTTGCCATCCACGAATTTTGTGAGCATTGTATGTTACTGACTTCATTGTCCATATCTTAATATCAAATGCCCAGCTGAACTCCTCAGGGTTGGGATTCAGACAATGCCTTCTACTAACGGTAGTGCGTGTGATTTTTTGTCACTCATATAACCAATATCTCCCCGTGTGTACAGTTAATTAAATTGATCAATAACACAGACAGATATCTGCATATGTCAATCCGATTTTATTTATGGTGTCTACAACAAATCAATACTCCAAAAGTTGACACAGCCTCTAACCACCTTCCGTTCAGCCCAATTGGAACTTTCTCGTTTGCGCACTTCATACGCAACGCCCATAATTTGTGGAAAGCTATGTACTCACGTGTTTATTGATTAGTGCAGGACATGGAGATCATGGGCACCGACGGGGTCGTTGAACCGTTTAACGGAGAGAGAGAACTTTGGTGTCAGACTTAGACGACGAAGGTCGATTCGTAGCATTCCAACGCGTGTACACTATTATGCAGATTTTTGACGGATAAAATCTCGACAGTCAACACAAATGGAGCTCGACTAATGTTGACCGCCTTTGGTATCTCGGACAAATCTCGGAGTCATCTGCATGCGCGTCCATGATGATCCATGATGGACAGCATCGGACCGACACTCTGGGATATGTACTCGTTCCTGTCGAGTCAAATTTTACAAACCACGGAGTCAAGGCTCAAACGAAATGAATATTGGTTCCAGATCTGGCACCGCAGCTCTATTAAAGTCCAGATCCATAATTTCGAGTCAATATACTTAACCAACAAGTAATATACAGAAGTCTTTGTCCGGCCTGAAGGCCATACTTACTGAGAATCTAGTGTAATTCCTTGTTGGACCCAGTTACTTCATCCAATACAAGTGAGGTACAACATCACGATGACGCTGTCAATGACACCGAATTGGAAATGCATGGCACTGCCACTGCCAGCGTAGTGAAGTGCCAGCCTGGGCTTTGAGTAAATTTGAGTGACAAAGCATGAAAATGTATGAAAATGTATATACACCTCAATTTTAACCCATAGCCACAGGCCATAGCCACTTGATAGCCACAGGCCATAAAAAGCCAAAGCTGGCCAGCAGCCTGGCTGGACATCACTAATCATGACAGCATTTGACAGCATTTTACGTCGGGACCGGCCGTTGTCATTTCGTCAAAATCTCAGTGCCGACAGGCCCTGGATTGTTATATAAAGCCTTGCATGGTCTGGCTACCAACTCGACCGCAAAAAACGGGATGGCATCCCATCTTCTGCTCGCACAACAGATTTTTTCCGAGATCTACAAGCAGGCCAATTTTGATGCTGGCACTGGCATGGGCATCGGTGCTCCCACCGACGTCCGATGCGTCGAAGTGAATGGGACATTCATCCCAAACATCATCAATGCCACCTCAAATGTGAAATCTCTTCCAAATGGCATCCCCTTCCCAGCTGCATCCGCAAACCCATCCTCTTCACTGCCCAAGGATCTCCCCTCTCTCGTTTTATTCTTCTTTTCCCTCTCTGCCCTTCGGGAGTGGTTGAAGCTTCTCGTGGTTGGAAGTGCATTAGAGATGATGCGAAGGCTCGTGTTCTACGTGTATAGGAAGATCTATGAAAGTTTCTTTATCACGGCCGTATTTGAGGAGAATGATACTAGCTACCGTTCGTGCTTTTCTTTTTTAATCTTGATTGATCAAGTGATATTGATCAACACCACAGACTGGGTGTGCTACTGGCTCTCTCGCCAACCAACATGGCGTTACGCGCGCGACGTTCAAGTCTCAACCCAATCGTTCGGTCTTGACTCCGTCGCTGTGACGATCGAAGGTGAAGACGACTCCGATCCTGACTCCCAAGGAGGGCGGCCGCTCGCCTATTTACCAGCTCAAGACGTTGTGCACACGATGTGGTACAAGAGACACTGGATGCGCGTCACTCGGTTCACGAAGGATGGGTTCTACGGGCACCGCGACAACTTCTTAGAGATCAGGATCTTGACGAGGAAGCACGATATCCTTAACACGCTCCTTCTCGAGGCAAAGAAGGCACACACGAAGGCGCAGGAGAACTCGATCAGCGTTTATGTGTCTGATTCAACAAACGCTTGGAGGCATATCGCTTCACGTCCCAAGCGTCCTCTCAATTCCATCATCCTCGATCCTGGCATGAAGGATTTGTTGATCGACGACGCAACAGACTTTTTGGCGAGTAAGGCTTGGTACGCTTCAAGGGGTATCCCTTTTCGGAGGGGTTACTTACTTTATGGAGCGCCTGGATCTGGCAAGACCAGTATGATTCACAGTCTTGCCGGGGAGTTGGGGTTGGATGTGTACATCGTTTCTCTTTCAAGGACAGGCCTGGATGATACAGCGTTGAGTGAATTGATTTCGGAGTTACCTGGTAAGCTTCGCCTCTATGATTATTTTGATAACACGTTAATGATGACATTGATAGAGAAATGCATCGCCCTCATGGAGGATATCGACGCTGCCTTTGGGCAGACAATGAATCGCGAGGCTATCGGAAGTGCGGGAAATGCCAACGACGAGGACGAGGAAGATGAAAATAAGAAGCGCCAAAAAGGCGATCCTGCTCTTCACAATGGCCAAGGTGACTTCAATCAGCAACAACAACAACAGATTAACAACATGCAAGGAAGGCCTACGTCCCGCATCACCCTCAGTGGATTGTTGAATGCACTTGATGGTGTTGCCGCTCAGGAGGGAAGAATTCTATTCGCGACTACGAACAAGTACGATTCGCTTGATCCTGCGCTTTGTCGCCCTGGACGGATGGACATTCACATGGAGTTCAAGCTCGCGAGTATGCATCAGGCGAGAGAGCTGTTTAAGTGCTTCTATTTGCCTGATAAGAAGGAACGGGACAGGCAGAAGCTCAATGAGAAGGGAGGTGATTGTGGAGACAGCCCCGGCACCGACAAGAAAACTAGGCTGAATCTGCAGAAGGAGGGTGATCTCCTTTCCTGTAGGACATCGAGAGCACCTGATGCGCCGCCTGGCTATGCAGGATCCTTGCACACAAATAAAGTAAGGACGGAAAGCCTTTCGATTGAAAAGATCCTCGCAATTGCGGATGAGTTTGCGGATTGTATTCCTGAGAGGGAGTTTTCGATGGCCAGCTTGCAGGGGTATCTGATGGGGTATAAGGTTAGGCCTGTCGATGCAGTTCGGGATATACGGGAATGGGTTGAGAAAGGGAGGAAGGAAGCTGAAAAGAAGAGGAAGGAAAAGTAATTACTTAATTAGATTAGAATATGCTAGAGCATACATTGTAACATACCCTACGCAGCTAAGACGGGACTTATACACGATTTCAATTTGCTCTGGGTCGCATTTCTACCGTAAACAATCAAAAATTCTTGTTCAAGTTTCCCAGCAAGACGCCTTGAAATTGAAAATCATAACAGTTTTGATTGTTGACACGATAATTTGTGTTCAAAGATACAGGACTGAACCATTATACAATCTTCTCCGCCCTGGAGGTCTACCATAATTGGCAAGATACAGAAGAAGATGATATTAGTACACTGACCATCCGCTCAATCAGGCCGCGGACAACCGCTCTTTCGCAGGGAGCACCTCCACAATAAGACATACCTCACCGTAGACGTAATCAAGCTCAGCCTGGTTACCAAACCCAATATAGGCATTAGAAAAAGCATTCGTCTTCGAAAGCTCTTTAATCCAGACTATCGGTGAAGCCTTCTCCTGAAGGTCTTCTGGTATGTTCTCTTCCATTCCAGGGTGACATAGAATCATTGCACCCTTATAAGAGCTGAGATAGGATACCATGTCTTCGTCTTCGTCCATACCAGTCAAGTCAGCGAAACTGTCCAAGACGACGAGATATCCATCGTCATCATAAACAGGTCTGAGCCTAAGTTTGAGCGAGAGAGACTCGCAGACACGCTTAATGGATTCGTCCATCCCTTTCAGAGAATTTTCTATATCCCCAAGTTTCGTCGAGTCAGGGTCGATAGGATATTTGTGATCGAGACCGAAACCAAGGGTACCGCCCTCTGGGAGGAACGAAGGGTCCTCCAGCAGCCGAGCCAAGCTTTCCTTCAACTGCGCGTCAACCTCCATATATGCGGAGTTCGGTGGAACGGCAGATGATTTACGATAAAGGTTATAGGTCAGTGTGACGCGATAACCAGACGAGACCGTTGTAACCTCGTGTTCGACATCACTGAAGAATGCAATATATGCGACCTTTGGTGTGGGAGAAGCCTGGGTGGGATACAAAGCGAGCGACGGGTCTTGACTGGGCCTGACAGCATCTGCAGAGTTGAACGTCCACTCCTTACCACCTTGACGAAGGAGGAGTGCACCACCTTCGTGCACAGTAGGGAAGGTAACGACGAGGGATCCAAACATATTGGTCCCACGAGGGGTGTCAACGTGAGCTTTAAAGAATCCGCCAGGTCCTGGATACTATCAGATGCTAGATCACAAGAAAAACGACTCAACACCTACCGTACACGTTGAGTTTATAAAGCTCCATCTGAATCAACCTCGTGTCGACCTGTCCTTTCAAAAGTACATCACCAAGAACCTCGATAATCCCATGATCAGCAGGGTGGAACTGCGTCGAGAAGCGGCCAACATCCATTTTTCGCGCCTTGCGGTATCCTTCATCATAAACGTCTTTCTGCTTCATCCCAAACGTGGCAGGCTCGCATGCGTTCACCAGATTTTCGAGTTGTGCATCTGTGGGATGAGCAAAGTCTATAAATCTTTTTTTTGTAGAACTGGTAAGCGATAAAATTTCAAATTAGATCGCTGGAGAACATACTCTGCTTTGTCTCCTGAGCGATAGAAGATTGTAGACACATTTGCATCCAGGGGGATCGTCCCAGTGCAGTAGGGAGTGACTCTGAACTTGGTAAAAACGGACTTGAGGGAAGCAATCCGGTCCTTTGTGGATGTAGAAGAGTTCTGCGTATCTGCCTGCATGAATCAAAGAATTCTGAGTTGTTCGTGTCTTGGAGATTATCCAAAGATTATCTGTTGATTTTGTCGACATCAGCCGACTGGCAACTGCCGCTGTCCATGTTTCTAAATGGAGTTTCTAATTCTGTGCTCCCTCAATGTCTTCCCGAGTAGCTACTAGAACCTCTCTAGCTTCAACCCAAACATCTCAAGTGAGAACACCAATCTCAGGGTTGAGGTGGTCTCGGCAGAGAACTCATCGTCAGTTTCCTCCGGTCTGAACCCAGTCTCCTCTCCCGACTTGTTGAGGATGCACGTGCTGTCGAGACAGCACCCACTGGTCAAGTATCTAGACATCTTCCTATGTCCAAGCCTGATACAAATCAATATCAGATGCATCTTTATTCAACAGAACTCCTTGCAATTTCCTCCAGTCACCCTGAAAACATGCTCTGAAAGTCATCGTCTTCTATTCCAACTCGTTGAATGACATCAGTCTGACGCTTTCGCCACGACCCCAATTTGCGAAGATGAACCTCCCCACATCACTAAGTGTCCGGCGACTAATAACGAAGAACTTGACACGGTCATGTAGAAGCGGGAAATTTTTCAAAATAAGATTTCTGGTGGGTTCGTCGAGACCATCAATAATGATAAGAACTGGTCATAACATGGAGAATCGCGTTCATAAGTCGTGATATGAACAAGGTTCGAGAATCAACGTTTCGAATTGTATCTTTAAAGACCGAAAGAATACTGTAGGATCGTCTTTCGCGAT
>Ga0307508_10005126_pt1 | contig 12558 bp, 10 predicted proteins | sample 9_EM_MG_FD_203089 | JGI IMG/M metagenome (GOLD analysis project Ga0307508, IMG submission 203089) | Populus trichocarpa ectomycorrhiza microbial communities from riparian zone in the Pacific Northwest, United States - 9_EM | ecosystem: Host-associated > Plants > Roots > Unclassified | place... | reverse complement strand
CGACGCGGTGAGCTCGAGCCCCTCGGGCCGCGGCGCGTCGCTCGGAGGCGCCGCCGCCAGCCCGAAGTCGGTGACCCGGATCCGGCCGTCGGCTCCGACCAGGCAGTTGTCGGGCTTGAAGTCGCGATGCACGATCCCGGCGGCGTGCGCGGCGGCCAGCCCACGGCCCGCGGCGATGTACGCCTCGACGGTCTGGGCCACGGTGTGCGGTTGTTGCTGCCAGCGCCGGAGGCTCGTGCCGGCGACCAGCTCCATCGCGATGTAGGTCATCCCGTCCGCGATCCCGACGTCGTAGACCGCGACCACGTTGGGATGGTTGACCTGCGCCATCGACCGCGCCTCGCGCACCAGGCGATCGGTCAGCGCTTCATCCGGGCGATGCAGCAGCTTGAGCGCGACCTGGCGGCCGAGGCCGGGATCGTCGGCGCGATACACCACGCCCATCGCCCCCGTCCCGAGTCGCTCGGTGAGGGTGTAGCGCCCGAGCACGCGGCCGGTCATGCTCGGCGTGGCACGCCACCCGGCGGCGCGCGGCGCCGCGGCCTCGGCGGTCGATGACAGCCCGGGATCGGGAGCGACGCGGCCCCTCGGGACCGCGGCCAGGCTGGACTGGGTCTCGACCACGCCCGCGTCGCGCAGGATGTCCGCGGCCGCCGCGCGGGTCGCGTCGCGGGCCAGGAGCGAGATCAGATCGCGGCAGTCCGGGCAGCCATCGAGGTGCGCGATCGCGGAGGCGCGGGCCGTGGCGTCGAGCGCGCCTGCCATGAGGTCCTGAACCGCGTTTGCGTCGAGGCACTCCACCCGCGCTGATTGTGGCACGATCCCTGTCCGACCATGCCCGCGATGGACCCTGTCGACCACCTGATCGCCGCGAGCGGGCTCCCCGCCGCGTCGCGCGCCGTGGTGGCGACCGCGTGGCAGGCGATGCTCGACGTCGCGCGCGTCGCCTGGCCGGACGTGCGGCTCGAGCCGGCGCAGCTGGTCGAGTTCATCGCCCAGCGGCTGTCCGGGCCCGATCTCGCCGGGGCGCTCGCCGCCGCGCCGGCCGCCGATCTCCTGCTCGCCGCCGCGTGCACGGCGCAGGAGCCGACGGCGCACGCGGCGTTCGACGCCGTGCTCACCGAGGTCGACGCCGCCGGCGCCTCGACCCGCTCACCCAGCGACCTGGTCGACGACGTCAAGCAGCTCATCCGCGTCCAGCTGCTGGTCACCAGGGACGGCAAGCCGCCCGGGATCGCGGGCTACCGCGGCAAGGGCCCCCTGCGCGGCTGGGTCCGGATCACCGCCACCCGCGAGCTCATCCGGCACCAGCGCAAGCGCGCGAGAGAGGCCCCGAGCGAGCGCCCGCTCGACGAGGCGCTCGGTGACGCGGGCGATCCGCTGCTGTCGCAGCTCAAGGCCGAGTACCGCACCGAGTTCGCGACCGCGCTGCGCGAGGCGATCGCCGTGCTCGACGCCGAGGACCGCACGCTGCTGCGTCAGCAGATCGTCGATCAGCTCTCGATCGACGAGATCGGCGCCGCGTTCGGGGTCCATCGCGCCACCGCGGCCCGCTGGCTCCAGCGCGCGCGCGGTGCGCTGGTCACCGCGACCCGCGGCCGGCTCGCCGCGCGGCTCAAGCTCTCGGTCGACGAGATCGACAGCGTGATCCGGCTGGTCCAGAGCCAGCTCGACGTCAGCGTGGTGCGCTACCTGCGCGACAGCGACGACGCGGCAGACGACTAGTGCCACGTCGCACTGGATCTGACCGGTTCGCGGCTCCCGAGAGACCGTGGACACGCGCGCTTGCGCCGCGGGTCTGGGCCCCTCGCTCCGAGTGAACACGAACCATCGACGAGAAAACTCACCTCCCTGCCTATACTCAGCCCGGCCTACCCTCGAAGCACCACCTGTGGAAGCTATCTCCGCTCGGAACCCAGCCCGCGTCGCGGCGCTGCGCGTTGCCGCCCCATGAGAACCCTCGATCAACCGGTCAGATCTACTGCGCCGAGGTACTAGTGCGCCCGGGTCGGTGCCGGGTCAATGCCGGGTCAACGCCGGGTCAACGCCGGGTCAATGCCGGGTCAATGCCGGGTCAATGATAGACCCCGCTGGCGTCGTGGTACTTCTCGCCGTACTTGTTGAGGTGCTCGGGCTCGGCGCCGCGCACGATCTCGAGGTCCACCGTGGTGTCCGCGCCCGGCTTCACACTGACCCTCGCGCTCGCCGGCCTGGTCGCCCGCCGGGTGTATGCGAACACCGTCCAGTCGCCCGGCGGCACCCCGTCGAGCTCGTAGCGGCCGTCGCCGCCGACGAGGGTGTGGTGGCGATTGGGCAGCACCAGGATCGTCGCGGCCATCTCGGGGTGGATGTTGCAGTAGATGTCGACCACGCCGAGCGTGGGGAACTGCTTCTCCTTGGTCTCGCCGCGCTTGAACGAGCCGAGGTCGAACTTGCGCGGCCCCGACTGCGAGAACACGTTGTGGAGGAACGGATCGTAGTTGGGAAACTCGACGCGCTCGTTGGCGGTGATCGCCACGAGATCGGGCACGAACTTGCGGCCGCGCTGCGCGATCGCCGTGACCTTGTCTCCGGCGGGCTCGGAGAACCCCACGATGTAGACGATCACGTCGGCCGCGATCGCGGGCTTGCCGTCGGACTCGGAGACCTTGACCGCGCCGACGACGCGCCCGGTGGGCTCGGCGCGCGCCGGGACCGCGGCCCCAGCGACGATCGCGAGCACCGCGGCGAGCGCGACCACGGCGCGCATCAGAACGCGATCCCCCACATGACGCGTGGCGCGAGTCCGACGTGGTAGATCCCGATCCCGACCGCACCGCTGAGCCAGAACCGGCCGTGCGTCCAGGCCAGGTCGGGGCCGACGATCGCCCAGCTCTCGCTGGCCAGCTGGGAGTTGATCTCGGCGTAGATCTCGGCGCCGACCCGGAGCTCGCCGGTGACGGCGAGGCTCACGCCGGCGCCCGGGTGGAGCTCGAACCGGTGGTCGTGAGGCGTGATGTCGCCGACCGCGCCGACGTCGATCAGCGCGTGCAGGGCGCCGACCTCGTACGACGCCACCGCGTCGCCCTCGAGCCGCACGTCATCGCGGAGCGCGACGTCGCGCTTGATCGCGAGCCGCACGAGCGGCGCGAACCGCGGCGCATCGACCGGATCTTGCGACACCAGGCGATAGCGGACCTCGGCGCCGAACCGCTTGAGCGAGAACGACGGATGGCTCATGTCGGCGTCCGCCCACCAGAGCTCGATCGGCAGCGCGAGCTCGAGCTGATCGGTGACGCCGATCAGCGGTCCCCACCACAGCCAGGTCTCCTTGCCGTGCGTGCCGTACTTGTCGTTCTGCTCGTAGATCCAGGTCTGCAGCTCCACGCCGCGCTCCGGCATCACCTCGGTGCCGTAGAGCCAGCCGTAGAAGTCGCGCCCTGCGTGCGCGGTGCGCGGCGCGAGGCACGCGACGATCAGGAGGGCCAATGCGGTACGCACACGCGCATCCTACCCAACGCCGTGGGGTATCGTCCGTTCATGATCGATCACATCAGCATTCAGGTGACGGATCTCGAGGCCAGCGTGGCATTCTACGCCCGCGCGCTCGCGCCGCTGGGGTACGGGCTGGTGATGCGGGCAGGTCCGGCGGCCGGGTTCGGGATCGCCGGCAAGCCCGAGTTCTGGATCGCGGCCGGCAAGCCGGCGGACCGGGTCCACGTCGCGTTCCGGGCCAGGGGCCGCAGTGAGGTGCGCGCGTTTCACGACGCCGCGCTCGCCGCGGGTGGCGCCGACCACGGCGTCCCCGGCGTCCGCGAGGCCTACCACCCGAGCTACTACGGCGCCTTCGTCCGCGACCCCGATGGCCACAACATCGAGGCGGTTTGCCACGACCCCTACCTCGGGGCATAGGATCGCCGGTCATGACCCGACCACCGTTGCCGCCCTTCACCGCCGAGTCGGCCAGCCACAAGGTGCGGCTGGCCGAGGACGCCTGGAACTCGCGCGATCCGAGCCGCGTCGCGCTCGCGTACACGGCGGACAGCCAGTGGCGCAACCGCGCCGAGTTCCTGCGCGGCCAGGGCGCGATCGTCGCGTTCCTCGCCCGGAAGTGGGCGCGCGAGCTCGACTACCGCCTGATCAAGGAGCTGTGGGCGCACGACGGGCGCCGGATCTCGGTGCGGTTCCAGTACGAGTTCCACGACGACTCGGGCCACTGGTACCGGGCGCACGGCAACGAGCAGTGGGAGTTCGACGACGACGGGCTGATGCGGCGGCGCGAGGCCAGCATCAACGATGTCGTGATCAGCGAGGCCGATCGCCGGTTCCGCTGGCCGCTCGGACCGCGCCCCGCCGATCATCCCGGGCTCACCGAGCTCGGGCTGTGATCGCGCGGTCATGACTCGTCGCTGTGCGGGCGGTCGCCCCAGCGCTCGAGCATGCGATACAGCGTCTTGCGCTCGATGCCGAGCACGCGCGCGGCGGCGGCCTTGTTGCCGTTGACGCCCTCGAGCACGCGCGCGACGTAGCGCCGCTCGAGCTCCTCGAGCGTCACGAACGTGCTCGGATCCTCGCTGCTGAGCACGATCTGGGTCGACTGGAACGACCGGACCTTCTCCGGCAGATCGCCGACCGCGATCTGCTCGAACGACGCCAGCGCGACCGCGCGCTCGATGCAGTTCTCGAGCTCGCGCACGTTGCCCGGCCAGGCGTACGCGATCAGCTTCTGCGCCGCGTCGGGCGAGAACCCGACGATGCGCTTGCGCGCCCGGGCCGCGATGCGGTCGAGGAAGTGGCTGGCCAGCACGAGGACGTCGCCGCCGCGGCTGCGCAGCGGCGGCAGCTCGACCGCCAGCACGTTGATCCGGAAGTACAGGTCGTCCCGGAACGTGCGCGCCTCGACCATGGTCTCGAGGTTGCGGTTGGTCGCCGCGATCAGCCGGGCATCGAACGCGACCTCGGCCGTGGCGCCGACCGGGCGAACCGCGTGCTCCTGCAGCGCCCGTAGCAGCTTGGGCTGGACCTCGAGCGGCAGCTCGCCGACTTCGTCGAGGAAGATCGTCCCGCCTCGGGCCGCCACGAACAGCCCCGGCTTGGCGGTCCGCGCGTCGGTGAACGCGCCCTTCTCGTGGCCGAACAGCTCGCTCTCGAGCAGCTGCGCCGGCATCGCCGCGCAGTTGACGGCGACGAACGGCCCGCTCGCGCGCTCGCCCGAGGCGTGGATCGCTCGCGCCACCAGCTCCTTGCCGGTGCCGCTCTCGCCGGTCAGCAGCACCGGTGCCGCCGACGCGGCGATCTTGTCGAGCAGCGCGTAGAGCTCGGCCATCCGGGGGCTGTCGCCGATCAGCTCGCCGAACCCGGTGGGCGCGACGGCGCGGCGCAGGCGATGGACCTCATCGGTGAGCCGGGCGAGCGTGACGCCGCGATCGATCGCCAGGACCAGCTGGTCGATCTCGAACGGCTTGGGCACGAAGTCGTAGGCGCCGGCCCGGATCGCCTGGATCGCGAGCTCCATCGAACCGAACGCCGTGATCAGGATGACCGGGAGCTGGGGACGGCCCTCGAGCAGGCGCTGACACAGCTCGACGCCGTTCATCCCCTTCATGTTGACGTCGCTGACCACGACCTCGATGGTGTCGCGGCGGAGGATGTCGATCGCGGTCTCGCCCGACGCGGCGGTCGTCACCCGGTAGCCGCGCGTCGTCAGCCGCGAGCCGAGCATCGCGCACATCCCTGGATCGTCGTCCACCACGAGCACGTGGGCCTTGGTCACGGGGCGGCCTCCTGCAGGAACACGGAGAACGTCGTACCACGCTCGCTCGAGTCGACCGTGATCCAGCCATGCCGGTCAGCCACGATCCCGTACACCACCGCGAGCCCCAGGCCGGTACCATCACCCGGCTGCTTGGTCGTGAAGAACGGCTCGAACACGTGCGCGAGCACCTCGTTGGCGATGCCGGTGCCGGTGTCGGTCACCGCGATCCGGATGCATGGCCTCGCCAGCTCCCCCGGCGCGTCCGGCGACGCGGCGCGCTCGCGCGCGGCCGAGATCCGGAGCGTGCCCCCGGCCGGCATCGCCTGGACGGCGTTGACCACGAGGTTGGTCAGGACCTGCTGGAGGCTGTCCTCAGCGATCAGCGCGCGCACGCGCCCGGTGACCGCGAGCGCGGTCGCGACCCCGGCCTTCTTGGCGATCGGGGCGAGCAGCTCGAAACAGCGCTCGGCGACCGTCGCGACGTCGCTGGTCGTTCCCTCCGGGCCACCGCGGCGCGCGAAGTCGAGCAGCTGGCGGACGATCCGGCTCATCCGGGTAGCCTCGCGGTCGATCGCGGCCGCGCTCTCGAACACGCCGTCCCCCGTGACCTCTCGGCCGGCGATCATCTGGGCGTGGCCGGCGACGATGCTGAGCGGGGTCCCGAGCTCGTGCGCGACCCCGGCGGCGAGCTTGCCGACCGTCGACAGGCGATCGGCGTGCCGCATCTCCTCGACCGCGCGGACCCGCGCGTCGGTCTCGCGCGTGATCTGCTGGAGCGCCGCCGACAGCTCGGCGCTCATCGCGTTCATCGCGGCCGCGAGCTCGCCGAGCTCGTCCGCGCGGTGCAGCTCCACCGCGCCGGAGAAGTCGCGATGGCCGATCCGCCGCGCGCGCTCGACCAGCATGCCGATCGGCTTGCCGACCAGCCAGCGGCCGAGCACGAGCGACGCCGCGAACGACAGGGCGACCACGATCACCACGCTGATCACGCTGACCACCACGCCGTTGCGGACCAGCCGATCGGTCGCGTCGAGCGACTCGCGCACGACGACCGTCCCGATCGCGGCGCCGCCGCCCCGGACCGGGAACCGCGACACGAAGTCGTGGCCCTCGACCTGGTGGCTCTCGCCGCGTCGCGCGTCCCCGGCCAGCCACTCGAACCGGGTCGGCCCGTCGATCTGGTTGGCGCGCGCGATGAGCTGCGCGATCGAGTGCTCGTCCGGGGGTCCGAACGAGCTACCGCGCTCGCGCCAGATCTCGGCCGCGTTGGCCTGGAGCACGTGGCCGACGACGCTGTGATCGGCCGTCATGTCGCCCTCGAACTGGTCGCGGTCGCGCGCCATGCGGTAGACCGTCAGCAGCGACAGCGCGATCGCCAGCGCCGTGACCAGGACGAGCGTGTACTTGGCGACGAGCTTCATCCGCGACCCTGCATGCCGATCACCACCATAGCAATGTCCTGCCCGGCGACGCGGCCAGGCCCGGGACCCGAAGACACCGGGTCGCGGCGACACTGCGTGTCGTTTGGACCCGCGGGCAGCGCGCTCGCCACCGTGAGCTTCGCACTTGCCGGTGGCACACGGGCTGCAGCGGCCGGCCCCTGACATGCGCTACGTCCGCTTGCCGCCAGCTCGACGCAGTCTGCCGCACGAGAAGCTGATCGCGATGGTGATCGCCGCCGCGCTCGGCAGCTTCGGCATCGCCGCCGCCCGCACCTATCACCGCCCCGCCGCGATGGCGCTGCGCGCGATGAAGACCGCCCCGTGACCCGGAGGTTCACGCAGGCTTGCGCTCGAAGGATCCGCTCACGCCTTGTCCCGCCATGCCCCACCTCGGTGGCACTCGCCGTGCCATCGCGCTGCGTGACCCGCGGCGCGGTCCTGCACGACAACCAGATCCCGCTCGACCGCTGAGGCCACCATGATCGACCGCCTGCTCCAGGCCGCGCTCCAGCGCCGCCTCGCCGTGATCGCGCTCGCCGTGATCGTGGCGATCGCCGGGTACTACGCGTTCTCCCAGCTCACGATCGAGGCGTTCCCCGATCCGACCGACACCCAGGTCCAGGTGATCACCCTGTATCCCGGACAACCCGCCGAGGAGGTCGAGCGCCGGGTCTCGATCCCGCTCGAGCGCGCGCTGAACGGCGTCCCCGGCACGATCCGGCAGCGCTCGATCTCGCTGTTCGGCCTGTCGCTGGTCACGCTGACCTTCGCCGACGGCGTCGACACGCTGGTCGCGCGCCAGCAGATCACCGAGCGCATCCCGGACGCCAACCTGCCGGCCGGGGTGACCCCGGATCTCGGCCCGCTGGCCACGCCGATCGGCGAGATCTATCGCTACACGCTCGCCAGCCGGACCGCCGATCCCATGCTGCTCCGCACGCTGCAGGACTGGACGGTCCGGCCGGCGCTGCTGCGCGTGCCCGGCGTCGCCGACGTGACCTCGTACGGCGGCCTGATCGAGGAGATCCACGTCGAGCCCGATCCCGGACAGATGGCCGCGCTCGCCGTGGTGCTGGACGACGTGTTCGCCGCGCTGTCCAGGGCGTCGGCGAACGCCTCGGGCGGGCTGGTCGAGCGCGGTGACCAAGGCTTCGTGATTCGCTCGACCGGCACGTTCGCCTCCACCGAGGAGATCGGCGAGGTCCGGGTCGGGTTCCACGCCGGGGTTCCGGTCACGATCCGGGACGTCGCCAGGATCGTGGTCGGCTACGCGCCGCGCCAGGGCGTGGTCACCCGCGACGGCGACGACGACGCGGTCCAGGGCATCGTGCTGATGCGCAAGGGGGAGAACCCGTCGCGCGTGCTCGACGGGGTCCGCGCGCGGGTGGCCGAGCTCGCGCAGCGCGCGCTGCCCCCGGGCGTCGCCATCGCGCCGTTCTACGACCGGACCGAGCTGGTCGACACCACGCTCGAGACCGTGTTCCACAACCTGCTCGAGGGCGCGGCGCTGGTGTCGCTGGTGCTGTTCGTGTTCCTGCTGTCGATCCGGGCGTCGCTGGTGGTGGTCGCGGTGATCCCGCTGTCGCTCGCCGCGGCGTTCCTCTACCTCCACGCCCGCGGCATGTCGGCCAACCTGCTGTCGATGGGCGCCGTCGACTTCGGCATCATCGTCGACGGCGCGGTCATCCTGGTCGAGCACGTGTTCGAGCACGCCGCCGGCGAGGCCTATCAGCGCAAGACCTCCGCGGAGCGGATCCGCACGATCTTCGATGCCGCGCGCCAGGTCGCGCGGCCGACCCTGTTCTCGCTGCTCATCATCGTCGCGGCGTACCTGCCGATCTTCGCGCTCCAGCGCGTCGAGGGCCGGATCTTCGCGCCGATGGCGCACACCGTGGTGAGCGCGCTGGTCGGCGCGATGCTGGTGAGCTTCACGCTGGTGCCGGTGCTGTGCTTCCACGCGCTGCGCCGGCACAAGGCGGTGCGGGTCTCGCCGGTGCTCCGCGCCGCGCGCTGGATGCACGACCCGATCCTGCGCACCGCGATGGCCAACCCGCTGGCCGTCCTGGTGGCCTCGCTCGGGCTCCTGGCGGCGGCCGCCACGCTGACGCCACGGCTCGGCAGCGAGTTCCTGCCCCAGCTCAACGAGGGCTCGATCTACGTGACGTTCACGTTGCCGCCCACGGCGTCCTTGACTGACGGGCGGACCCTGACGCCGAAGATCGTCGCGCAGCTGCGCGACGGGATCCCGGAGGTCACCGAGATCCTGACCCAGCTCGGCCGCCCCGAGGACGGGACCGACGCCAAGCTGTTCAACAACCTCGAGGTGTTCATCAAGCTGCGGCCGATGCGCGCCTGGCGCGACCAGATCCACACGCTCGACGACCTCGTCGCGATCATGACCCGCAACCTCGCCGCGATCCCGGGCATCGAGTACAACTTCAGCCAGCCGATCCGCGACAACGTCAACGAGAACATCAGCGGCCAGCAGGGCCAGGTCGCGGTCAAGATCTACGGCGACGACGTCGCCGCGCTGCGCAGGCTGGCCGACGCGGCCGAGGCAGAGATCGCCAGGGTCCCCGGCATCGCCGATCCAGGCATCGTCAAGGCGTCCGAGCAGCCGGTGATCGCCGTCGCGCCCGATCGCAAGGCGCTCGCGCACTGGGACCAGGACCTCGGCAGCCTGCAGAGCTACCTCGAGACCGCGCTCTCGGGTCGCACCGCGTCCGAGCTGTGGGACGGCGAGAAGCGGTTCGACGTGACCGTCCGGTTCCCCAGGGCGTCGCGCGGCGATGTCGCGGCGATCCGCGAGCTCCGCGTCCCGCTCAAGGACGGCTCGCTGATCCCGGTCTCGGCGCTCGCCAGGGTCGGCATGGCCACGGGGCCAGCGGCGATCACCCGCGAGAACGGCAAGCGCTACATCGGGATCCGCGCCAACGTCCGCGACCGCGATCTCGGCTCGGTGATCGCCGAGGCCCGGCACCGCGTGGACCAGGCGGTCCGGCTGCCGGTCGGCTACGACATGACCTGGGGCGGCGAGTTCGAGAACCAGCAGCGCGCGATGACGCGCCTGGCGCTCGTGTTGCCGCTGTCGCTGCTGCTCACCTTCCTGCTGCTGTACTCGGCGTTCTCCTCGGCCTGGGACGCCGCGATCATCCTGGTCAACCTGCCGATCGCGCTGCTCGGCGGCCTCGGCGGGCTCGCGCTCGCGGCGATGACGCTGTCGGTGTCGGCCGCGGTCGGCTTCATCGCGCTGCTCGGTCAGGCCGTGCTCAACTGCGTGCTCGTGGTCAGCGCGATCCGCGCCCGGCGCGACCGCGGCGAGGCGCTGTGGACCGCGACGGTCGAGGGCACGCGCGAGCGGCTGCGCGCGATCGTGATGACCGCCCTGCTCGCCTCGCTCGGCCTGTTGCCGGCCGCGCTGTCGCACGCGATCGGCAGCGAGACCCAGCGGCCGATCGCCATCGTCGTCGTGTGCGGCACGGTGTCCGCGGCGCTGCTCACGCTCGTCGTGCTGCCGGTCAGCTACTACTGGGCCCACACCCTGCGCGCCTGGCTCCGCCGCCGGTTGGGCGTGGCCAGCGAGGCCAGCGGCGCGGAGATGGTGTGAGTCGCGCAGGCTGTTCGGGCCCCTCAACTCCGGGCCGAACCGGCCGAATCGACGGGGGAGCACCACGTGCACCCGCTCGCGATTCCGTGCCTCGCGATGAGCGCGATCAACGCCTATCTCGGCGTGTATCACCTCGTCCTCGCGCTGCGCCGGCCGCAGGTTCGCGAGCAGCTCCCGTTCGGGCTGCTGTGCCTGAGCGTCGCCGCCTACGACGTGTTCTGCGTCGGGCTGTACAACTCGACGTCGCTTGCGCAAGGCGTGTTCTGGCAACGCCTGCAGATCCAGAGCGTGGTCCTGGTGGCGACGATGACGGTCTGGTTCATCGGCCGGCTCACCGGAACCGAGAAGCAGCGCGGCGTGCGGTGGTTCATCGTCTGGTTCGCGATCCTGACGCCGATCTCGCTGGTTCGCGGCCGGGGCCTGACGGTCTCGGTCGCCACCCCGGCGATCAAGCGCCTCGACTGGGCCGGCCACCCGCTCATCACCTACTACGAGAGCGACGTCGGCCCGATCTTCCTGCTCCTGATGGCGAGCGCGTTCATCGCCTACCTGTACGTGGTCTACGTCCTGTTTCGCAGCTACCGCGGCGGGCGGTCCCGGAACATCCTCGCCATCCTGGTCGGAAACATCGCCTACTTCGCGGGCGTGACCAACGACTCGCTGGTCGCCGCCCGCGTGTACTCGTTCGTCTACGTCAGCGAGTACGCGTTCTTCCTCCTCACCCTGTCGATGGCCTATGTGCTGCTCCACAAGTTCGTCGATCTCCAGTGCGACGTCGAGGCGCTCAACGTGAACCTCGAACGCACCGTCGTGCAACGCACCGCGGCGCTGCAGCGCAGCCTCGAGCTCCAGTACGCGATGCAGGCGCAGCTGGTCGAGACCTCGCGCCGCAGCGGCAAGGCGGACGTCGCGGCCGACGTGCTGCACAACCTCGGCAACGCGCTCAACAGCGTGAACGTGTCGGTCGGTGTCCTCGAGGACGCGATCAGCCGGTCGCGGCTGCCCGGCCTGAGAAAAGTGGCGCGCATGCTCGGCGACCAGCACGGTGACCTTGCCGGGTTCTTTGCCGGCGACCCCCGCGGCCAGCAGCTGCCGGCATACCTCGAGGCGTCCACCGCCAGGCTCGAGAGCGAGCACCGGACGCTCGTCCACGAGCTCGCGTCGCTGCGCAAGCACGTCGACCACATCAACCTGGTCGTCGCGACGCAGCAGTCACACGCGCGCGCGCCGGCGATCACCGAGCGAGCCTCGCTGGCGGCGATCCTCGAGGAAGCGCTGGGCGCCGGCCGGGCGCGCCACGCCGGCACCGGCGTCGCCGTGACCTGCGACTGCGAGGCGATGCCGGACGTGACCATCGATCGCCACAAGCTGCTCCTGATCCTCGCCAACCTGCTCGACAACGCCTGGGATGCGGTCGAGGGCGCCACGACCTCGGACAAGCGGATCAGGATCGCGCTGCGCGCGCTCGGTGCGGACCGCGTGGCGATCGACATCGAGGACAACGGCGGTGGGATCCTGCCGGACAACCTCACCCGGATCTTCAGCTACGGCTTCACGACGCGGAGCCAGCGACCCGGCTTCGGCCTGCACGCGAGCGCGTGCGCGGCCGGCGAGATGAACGGCACGCTGAGCGCGACCAGCGAGGGCGCGACGCGGGGCGCTCGGTTCACGCTGACGCTGCCCGTGCGGATCGCCGGGGCGGTGGACGAGCCGCGAGCACGATCAACCACCGTGGCCGGTCGGCCGGGCCCGGACTAGGCCGGACCACCCCGGCC
>Ga0307508_10005125_pt1 | contig 12560 bp, 9 predicted proteins | sample 9_EM_MG_FD_203089 | JGI IMG/M metagenome (GOLD analysis project Ga0307508, IMG submission 203089) | Populus trichocarpa ectomycorrhiza microbial communities from riparian zone in the Pacific Northwest, United States - 9_EM | ecosystem: Host-associated > Plants > Roots > Unclassified | place... | reverse complement strand
CGCGCGGATTCGGCGGTCCCGTGGATGGCCGGCGCCACGCGTCGCGGTCGGCTCGCGCGCGGTCGGCGCACCGGGGCCTCGAGCCCGATTCGATTCGCACGCCGCGCGTCCGCGAGTCGCGATTGCGCGTGACCAACGCGAGCTCTCCCGAGAGTACTAGCGTAGCCGTGCACTTTTTTTTCTACAGCCATGAGCGGTCGACCAGCGACCGTAAGTTCCGCTCGCTACATCTCAAAACAGGATTCACTGAAAGTGTGTCAAGGCAGGTCTGTAACGCCGTTACAGACCTGATTACAGTTCAATTACAGTCGAGGGGTCCAGGGTGTTTTCCATGACCACGAACCCTCTGGGCAAGCTTACTTGCGACCAGGAATGGCGCTGCAACCAGTGCGGGAGGCTCCTCGGGCAGCTGCTCGACGGCCGCCTGCATCTGCAGATCGCGCGCGGCCGCGCGTACCTCGTCGGCTTCCCGGTGACGACGGCCTGCCTTGGCTGCCGGGCGCTGAACGAGCTCGCAACCGCGAACGCGCTGGTCGCGCGCCCGAAGGCGCCGATCACCGCGCGCTGACCGTCCGCACATTCCAACGATGACCCGGGGCGCTCCGCGCCCGGCGATCGGCTCCTGAGGCGTGCGCCTCGAGCCGGAGGGGGACCTCTTGCGCAAAATCTGGCAGGACACGCGCGCGTTCTTCGTGCGCTCGATAGCGACGCTCGCGGCAGCACAGCAGTTTCAAGACGCCCGAGGACAAGAGCCAATCCTCGCGAGGTTCGAGAGCGTCGCGGTGCTCATGACGTATCTGACGATGCGCGGGGGAGACCTCGACGAGAGAGATCACATCTACGCGGCGCTCGTGCGCGCGGTGCAAGCGCGTGCGGCGTGGGCCCAGCTCGCCCAGGCGCTCGTGTGGTGCGGGCTCTGGCCGGCGCTGGATCGGATCTGGCGATACCGGTCGATCCACTTCAAGGCGGATCCGGGGGAGTTGATCAGCGGCATCTCCCTGGCCCTTACCGAGCGGATCAACCGCATGAACCTCTCAGGCGTGCGCCGCGTCATCGCGACACTCGTGCGTGGCACCGACCGGGAGCTGATGGCCCAGCGCCGGCGTACGCGGACCGAAGTGGACCGCTGGGACCCGTTGTTCGAAGACGCCCTGGCCTCGCCCGAGCCGGGACCATGCCGCGATTCGGACCTTGGTCTGCCGGCGGGGATGGCGTTCGAGGACGAGCTGGCCGCGCTCCGCGAGAAGGTGCAGCCGCACGCCGGCGCCGACACCGAGCTCGTGCTGGGCGTCGCGGTGCTGGGTGAGTCCAATCGGGAGGCCGCCGCTCGGCTGGGCCTCGCGCCCGCTACGGGCCGCAAGGCGTTCCACCGGGCGATCTGCCGAATTCGTACTGGGCTTGCGCGTTGGGTGCCTCACTTTCGCGCGCAGCCCCGAGTACGTCAGGCGGGGACGCTCGACGCCCCCAAGGAGCATACGCATGAGCGAGTCACAGACCAAGTCAACGAGCGCGTTGCGAACCAGGAGCACATCCATCGACTGGGCGAAGCTGATGGCCGACATGGAACAGCCGGGGCTCTACAGCCGGCTGCCGGGCCGGTTTCGCCGGTGGGAGGTCGGCAGCGTCATCGATCCGGACGGCGACTTCCGAGTCACGGAAGGCGGTTCTACCTCGGACAACACCCGGCTCTACCTGGTGTACCGCCGGGATCCGAACCTTCACGAGGACCTGCAGACGGTGCTGCGCTTCCTCTGCGTCAGCCCCAAGTCCGGCGGCGATTCAACCGCTGCGAAGGCCAGCACGCTGTCGGCGAGCTCGCCGCCGGAGGCGCCCGGCACGATCGGCATGGAGGCGGTGGACCCGGTGGATCCGGACGACCCGGTGGCTCCACCTTGCGGGGCCGACGCCCAGGACCGCGCGGCGCTGGCGAACCCAGCGGCGGGCGAGCGGGGAAGCGGTGCTATTCCGCAGACGCTGCGATTGGAGAATCCGATGCTCGATCAGCAGCTGGTGCAGTTGCCCGGTCTGTTCGGACGCAGGGAGATTGGGGAGGTGATCGGGCCCGACGCGCACTACCACATCGAGCCGTTCGGGACGCTGCAGGACGGCACCGATGTGTTCGTGGTGTTCGAGAAGCGGCAGAAGCATCCTGGTTGTTAGTCAGTCCATATCTGATAACAGATCTAGAGTCCGGCGCTGACCAGTCCTTAACATAGATTGCAGAACCTGCTCGTGAGCGTCGTGCAGACGCATCCACGAGCCACCGCTCCACCGCGTCGCGGGTAGCGGACCGAACCAACTCGACCGAACAAGGAAGTAGTCACGATGAACACCGAATCATGGAAGACAGCCACGATGACCAAGCGAGCCGAGCGCGACGACGCGGAGGTGCAGAAGGCGCCGAAAGACACGGCACGCACCGTGTCCGACCACGACGCCATTACACTGGGCGGGAACAACTCCGTCGCCGAGATGGCGCGTCGGGCAGCGCGAGAGCAAACGGCGGTCGCATGGCAGCTGGCCACCGACCTGGCCAAGCGCAACGAGCGCGAAGAAGCCGCGGCGGCGGCCGCGGCGCGCGAGGCCCAGGCGGCGATCGCCGCCGAGTCCACGAAGCAATACCGGGAGATCGTCCTCTGCTTGGCGGAGATCTTCATCGCCTGCGATGTCGACGAGTCGGTCGTTCGCCACGTCTCGAGGCGGCTGGATCGGATCCACCAGCGGCGTCGCAGCCGCCTTCAGATCGCCCACGACGGCGTACGCCTTCACGAGGCCCACGAGGCGATGGCGTGCCAGGATACCGATGAGATCAACGCTGCTCACAGCGGCGGCGATCATGGCCACCGCGGCGAGCTTCCGCGGAATGCCCGTCCTGTGCAGGTCGGGGAGCCCGCCTTGTATCCCAGCCTGGCAGACCTGGTCACCGGGCTGGCGCGGTAGATCATGCTGCCGACACAGAAGACTCCGCCCAAGCCGCTGCTCAGCGACTTGACCGTCCTCGTCTACGGCAAGAACAAGTTCGGGAAAACGACCCTGTGTTCGCACGCCGACGGGGCGCTGTTTCTGGCGACCGAAGCGGGCCTGAATAGCCTCGAGGTGTTCCAGGTTCCCATCGGGAACTGGGAAGAGCTCCTGGTCGCTGCCAGGGAGATCGCCGAGGGCAAGCACCAGTTCAAGACGATCATCGTCGATACCGTCGATAACGCGTACAGGATGTGCTGTGAGCACATGAACCACAAGCTCAAGGTCGAGCACGAAAGCGACCTCGGGTACGGGAAGGGCTATTCGCTCATCAATAGCGAGTTCTACAGAGTATTGAACAAGCTCGCACTCTTGCCCTACGGATTGATGCTGGTCTCCCACGCGCAGGACAAGGAGATCGAAACCCGCACCGGCAAGATCACGCGGACCATCCCAACGCTACCGGACAAGGCGCGGAAGCTCGTGCTCGGCCTCGTCGACATCATCGCGTATTGCGATTTCGAGCCGACGACGAATGCGGACGGGAAGGCGGGCTACCGGCGTGTCATCCGCACCAAGCCGAGCGCGACGTACGAGGCCGGCGACCGCACCGGCCGCCTTCCCGAAGTCATCGATTTCGACTTCCAAGCGTTCGCGGCGGCGGTCGCGGGTGGTCGCGGAGCGATCCCGCTACCGGCGACGACCGGATCCTCCTCGTCGAACCTCGCTTCCGAAACGCCTGCTCGGGTACACGAAGGAGCCGCGACCGCATCGTCGCCCGCGGCGCCGCCGCCCGCGGCAACGCCGTCGCCCGCGGCAACGCCGGCGTCCGCGGCAACATCGGCGCCGGCGGTCACGGCCGCGCGCGGGAGCGCTCCGCCAACCACCACCCACCCAGCTCCGCGCGCGACCGCGCCGGCTGGCCGACCGACTCCGGAAAGGACAGCCAAGCCATGAGCGATCCGACTGACTCCTATGACCCCAACGCCCCGGACACCGATCTGAGCGCTCTCGACGGCGACTTCGCCGAAGCCCCCGTCGAAGACAGGAAGTTCCAGGAGATACCTGACGGCAAGTATCACGTCAGCGTCGACGCGGCGGAGATCACCCTGACGAAGGCGTCGGGCAAGCCGATGCTCAAATGGACCCTCAAGATCCGAGGACCACGGCTCGCGGGCCGCCTGCTGTGGAAGAACAACGTGATCATCCCTGGCCCGAACCTGGCTTGGCTGAAGCAGGATCTACGTACCTGCGGTCTCGAGCTCGAGCTGCTCTCCCAGCTGCGTGCGAACCTCCCCTGCTTGCTCGACGTGCATCTCGAGGTGACGAAGAAGACGGTGGGCGAGCACACCAACATCTACTTCAACAAGCGCATCGTGGCAGACGAGCCCTCGGGATCCGACTATGGCGGCGAAGCCACCGACGACCTCCCGTTCTGAGGGGATGGCCGTGGTCGTCGACACGCGCGAGCAAGAGCCGTACGTGTTCACGTCCGCGCACGTCGCGGTCGTGCGCCGAGCGCTCGCCGCCGGAGACTACTCGCTCGACGGCCACGAGACCACCATCGCCGTCGAGCGCAAGTCGCTCGACGACTACGTCGGGTCGGTGATCCTCGACCGCGAGCGGTTCCTCCGCGAGCTCGAGGTGCTCGCCACCTACAAGCGCGCATGCGTCGTGGTGGAGGCCACGCTCGAGGACGTGATCGCGCACCGCTACCGCTCCGGGGCACACCCCAACTCGGTCCTCGGCGCGACGCTGGCGATCATCGTGGATCACGGCGTGCCCGTGTACTTCTGCGGCGACCGCCAGCTCGCGTGTCGCTTCGTCGAGGGGATTCTCCATCGCTACCACCGGAAGGTCCGCCTACCATGAGTCAGCCGGCGAACGCGGGGATCGTGACCATCCGTGGTCGCGTCGAGACCCTGTTCTACTCGAGCCCGAGGTTCTCGACCGGCCGCCTGCGGGTCGATGGCGCGAAGACCGTGTCGTTCGCCGGGGCGTTGATGGTGCGCGAGCATGACCCCGTGATCCTTCACGGGGTCTGGGAGATGCACCCGAAGTACGGGCGACAGCTCAAGGTGAGCCACTTTGAATTTGATCAGCGGCTCGACGCCGACGGGCTCGCGCACTACCTCCAGAACCACCCGGCGCTCAAGGGCATCGGGCCCGTGAAGGCCCGGCGTATCGCCGACTCGTTCGGCGACAATTTTGACCGGGTGATCGATCAAGAGCCCGACCGGGTCGCTCAGGTCGCCAAGCTGTCTCGGGAAGCGGTGGAGACCTTGCGCAACGAGTGGGTCCGCACGCGCACGCTGAACGCGAGCCTCACATGGCTGGCCAGTTTCGAGCTTACCCATCATCAGATGACGACGCTGATCGCCAAGTTCGGCAATTCGATCGTCACCGTGCTCCAGGACGACCCCTACCTGCTGGTCCGGGAGATCCCCGGTTTCGGGTTCAAGCGCATCGACCAAGTCGCGCGCAAGATGGGCACGCCCAAGGACCATCCGTCGCGGATCCGCGCCGGCCTCGTCCATTGCGTCGCCGAGCGCGTCGATCAGGGGGACTGCTGGGTCGACTACGCGGAGCTGATCGACCTCGCGAACGCGTTGCTCGTGATGGACGTCGGGGACAGCCGGGATCGCATCGACACGGAGCTGGGTCGGATCATCGCCGACAAGACGCTGGTGTGCGTGTCGATCGGAGGTCACTTCCTCGTCGCCCAGCCGCGCATGCTGGAGATGGAACAGGACCTCGCGGCGGTGTTCGCGACCAAGCTCGGTCCGAATCCGCACTTCGCTGGCGACGGGCCAGCGCCGATCGACGCGGTGGACGCACGGCTCAACGTTGGTCAGCGTCGGGCGGTCCAGGCCGCGCTGGACCACAATCTGGCGCTCGTCAGCGGGGCGGCCGGCGCGGGCAAGACGCACATGGTCACCGTCATCGTCAGGCTCTACGAGGCGCGGGGCCGCAAGGTCGTCCTCGCGGCCCCGACGGGCAAGGCCGCCAAGCGAATCGAACAGGTGGTTCGCCGCGAGGCGCTCACGATCCACCGGCTCCTCGGCTACAAGGGCAAGACCTTCACACGTGGCATCGACAACCCGGTCGATGCCGACGTGGTCATCATCGACGAGTTCTCGATGGTCGACGTGCCGCTCGCCTGGCATCTGTTCCGAGCGGTCGACTTCACGAAGACGTGCGTCGTGCTGGTTGGCGATCACAATCAGCTGCCGCCGGTCGGGCCGGGCAACGTCCTCCGCGATCTGATCGAGCGCCAGCCGATCCCGACCGTCATCCTCGATCAAGTCGTTCGCCAGGCCGGCGTGCTCAAGGAGAGCTCGATGGCCGTCCTCGGCGGCGCCGTGCGTCCGACCTCCGACAAAGGCCCAGATGGTAGGCGGCCGTGGGTCGTGCTCAACCGGCTGACCGACATCGACCAGGCGCAGCAGCACGTCCTCGAGCTGTTCGACACCGTGCTGGTGGAGAAGCTCGGGTTCGATCTGCTCGCCGATGTCCAGCTCCTGACGCCGACCCGCAAAGGGCCGCTCGGCGTCGAGGCGCTCAACGTCGAGTTGCAGCGGCTGGTCCAGCACAAGCTCTGGGGTGTCGAGGTGCCGCCACCGAGGTTGGGATGGCGGCCTGCGTTCCTGTGTCACGACCGCGTGATCCAGACGCGGAACAACTACGACCTCGACGTGATGAACGGGGCGATCGGCACGGTCACGGAGGTCGGCCCGAAGCGCGGCGAGCTCAAGGTTCGGTTCGACGACGACGAGGTCGCGTACACGACAGAAACGTCGCGCGAGCTGTCGCTCGCGTACGCGCTGACGATTCACAAGTGCGTGCACCCGGACACGCTGGTCGAGACGCCACAGGGGCTGCTGGCGATACGGTCGATCTGCCGTGACGGCGGCGTGGTGGCTACCCCAGATGGCCCGCGGGAATACGACGTCTTCGTCGAGAACCCCGTTGGTGAGCTGCTCGAACTCGTCACCCAGGACGGTTACCGGCTGATCGTCACGCCCGAGCACGGCGTCGACGTCTGGACCGAGACCGGGTTCGCGCGTGTGTGCGCGCGCGACATCACACCGGGCGCGCTGTTGCGGCTGAAACTCGGGGTCACGTGCGATCCGATCGAGGCGCCGATCCTTGGCGACCCTCCGGCGGCCCGCGCCAACGCGCGGAACTATCGGTACCCACGCACCGTGACCCCGGAGCTCGCGGAGCTCCTCGGCCTCATCGTGGCAGACGGGACGGTGTTCGACCGCGGGGTCCGCCTCGTCAAGCGGCATGCAGACGTCCGCGACCGGTTCGCGTCGCTGTGCAACACGGAATTCGGGGCCGCGGCGCAACGTTATCCGGTCGGGAACTCGCACGCCGCCCGGGTGTGCAGCAGCGAGCTCGCCGGCTGGCTTCGCCAGCTCGGGGGCATGGAGCCGCGTGCCAAAGCGGTTCCCGACTGCATTCTGCGCTCGCCGGTGGCGCTCCACGTCGCGTTTCTCCGCGGCCTGTTCGAGAACGGGACGGTCCACCTTCGGCCCGATGGCGTGCTCGACCGCATCGAGTGGAGAACGAGGTACCCGGCGCTCGAGCAGACGGTACGGACGATGTTGCTCCGCCTGGGCATCATCACCGGCGCCACGCCGAGCCGGCCGGGCTCGGTCTACCTGTATGGGCAGAACGCACGCCGATTCCGCGAGCAGGTGGGCTTCGTCGCGGCGTTCAAGCAGGTGCGGGCCGCGCGCCCGGTGGGCGACGAGACGCGCTATGCGGTGCCGCTGACCGCGGTCGAGGTGCAGCGCGTGGGTGCGGCGCTCGTCCCGGTCGGGGCGCTCGCGCCTTCGACGGCGACGAGCGTCGTCCAGCGACAGCAGATCAGCCGCCACGCCGCCGAGACTGCGCTCTCCAAGATCGCGGCGACGCAGCCGGCCGACGGTGGCACCGCTGCCACGTGCCTGAAGGCCGAGGAGAGGTTGCTGCGCGAACGCCTGGGGTTCCACTACAGCGCCGTGCGCGAGGTGCGCCGGTCGAGTGGGACGTCGATCTGCGTCCGCGTCCCCGAGGGAAACCGGTTCCTGCAGAACGGGTTCAGCGCCTGGAACAGCCAAGGCTCCGAGTTCCCGTGCGTGGTCCTGGTCGTTCACAAGGCGCACGCGTTCATGCACCACCGGAACCTGTTCTATACGGGCGTGACGCGCGCGCGGAAGATGGCGATCGTCGTCGGTGATCAGTGGGGCATCACCAACTGCGCCCAGAGGGAACAGGTCGAGCGCCGGCGGACGTTCTTGTCGCTATTGGACCTGCCGCGCCAGGTCGGGGGTCGGAACGACGCATGACGCCTGGCGCTCCTTCGGCGAGCGCGGACGCACTTCGACTCCTACGCGCGCGGTTCCTGAATCGGACCGACCTCGTGGCGGTCCAGGCGCCGTGGGGCAAGCCGTGCCCGGTCGACGCGAACGGGACGCTCGACGCCCTGCTCCTGGGGCACCTGCTCGGCGAAGCGGCTCCTGTCGCCAAGGTCACGTACTCCAACCGCCGCGGTGTCGGCGCGATGGCGGGCCGCTATCGGATCGGGAGCTACTGCCCCGGCACCGACGGCTTGACCCGCTGGGTGTGCCTGGACTTCGACGGCGCCGGCCACGCCAACGCCCTCGCGGATCCACAGGCCGCCGCCCTCTCCGCGTACGACGCGTTCGCGGCCGCGGGGTTGCCCGCCCACCTCGAGCGCTCGGGCGGCGGGACGGGCTGGCACGTCTGGTGCTTCTTCGATCCGCCGCTGGCGGCCGCGAACGCGCAAGCCGTTGGCCGTGCGCTCGCTCCCAAGAATGCGCCGCTCGCCGGCCGTCCGAACGTGTTCGCGGATGCGCGATCGGCGCGCGGGATCGAGGTGTTCCCGAAGCAGTCGAAGCTCAGCCGGCGTGGGTTCGGCAACCTGGTGTGGTTGCCGTGGTGGCACGGAGCCCCCGAGGGCGCGAACGCGTTCTACCGCCGCACGCCGGACGGTACGCTCGAACCCTATGTGCCAACCGAGCTCGCGGTCGCCGCGCCAGAGGCGGTCGAGCGCCTGCTCGCGTTGCTGCCGGTGTCCGCGCCGCGACCGCGCAAGGCCGCCAAGCAACCCCGTCCAGCGCGTCCGCCACAGACGCCGGACGCCACGCCGACCGTCGATACCGGGGACACGGTCTGGGGGGCGTGGCGGTGCCAGGCGCTCGCGGCGTTGCCGATCGAACCCATCTACTCCACGTGGCTGACCGGGAAGACCGCGGGGCTCGGATGGCTCGAGTGCCGGGATCCAGCGTCGCCGTCCGGCGACCAGACCCCGTCTGCGGGCGTGGCCGACGGCACCGGCGAGGCCGAGCGCGGGGCGTTCCACTCGTTCATCAGCGGGGCGACGCTCTCGGTGTTCGACTTCCTCGTGGCGCACGGTGGCGCAGCCGACTTTCGCGCCGCGCGCGCACGCGTCGCCGAGCTCGCCGGCGTTCCAGAGCCACCCGCCGGCGTTCCCGAGCCCCCCTCGAGCCCATCCGTCCCGTCGACCCCCTCGGCGCCATCAACCGGCAAGCCCAAGCGCAAGCCGCAGATCCTCATCCGGATCGAGGAGCACGCGGTCGTCGATGAAGCCATCGCGGCGCTCGCCCGGGTCGACGGCGTCTACTGCCGCGGTCCACTCCTCGTACACGTCGTGAATGACGCCAGCCCGCTCGGCGGCGTGATCCATCCCCCAGGGAGCCTGCGCATCTTCACGCTCGGCCAAGCGGGCATCCGGGATCGGCTCACGCTCGCCGCGGACTGGTTCTCCCTCAAAGAGAAGCGCGGTGACGTTGAAGAGGTCCCCGCCCATCCACCCGCCTGGGTGGTGCCCGAGCTCGAGGACCGGAAGATCTGGCCGGGCATCCGGTACCTCTCGGGTGTCGTCGAGTCGCCGGTGCTGCGGCCCGATGGCTCGCTGCTTGATCGACGCGGATACGACGACGCCACGGGCCTACTCCTCGTGCCGAATGCCCGGTTCCCGGCCACGCCGGCGCGGCCGACCCAAGAGGACGCCGCCACCGCCGCCGCCGAGCTGCTCGATGTGGTGGTCGACTTCCCGTTCAAGTCCGACGCCCACCGCGCGGCGTGGGTCGCAGGAGTGCTCACGCCGCTGGCTCGCTACGCGTTCACCGGCCCCGCGCCGTTGTTCCTCATCGACGCCAACATTCGAAGCGCCGGCAAGACCCTGCTCGCCGACCTCATCGGCGAGATCGTCTCCGGACGCGCGATGCCGCGTACCCCGCAAGCGCCCGATGAGAACGAGGAGATCAAGCGCATCACGGCGATCGCCCTCGACGGCACACGGATCGTCCTCATCGACAACATCAACCGGCCGCTCGGCTCGGGCGCGCTCGACGCGGTGTTGACCGGCACCAGCTGGAGCGAGCGGATCCTCGGCAAGAGTGAGCGCGTCGACCTGCCGCTGCTGACCATTTGGTACGCGACTGGCAACAACATCGCGTTCAAGGGCGACACCGCCCGGCGCTGCCTGCATGTGCGGCTCGACTCCGATCTGGAGAAGCCCGAGTTCCGCGACGACTTCAAGCATCCGAAGCTTCGATCCTGGGTTCGAGAGCAGCGGCCTCGCTTGGTAATGGCCGCGCTCACCATGCTCCATGCCTACTGCGCTGCCGGAAGGCCAGCGATGGGCTTCAAGGCCTGGGGCTCCTTCGAAGGCTGGTCGGATCTGGTTCGCAGCGCCGTGGCCTGGGCAGGGTTGGCCGATCCAGGCGCTACCCGGGCCGAGCTCGACGAGGTCGACACCGACAGCAACGTCCTCGTGGACCTGATCGCCGGATGGGCCGAGCTCCCGAATGCGTCGGGGATGACCGGCTGCACGGTCGCGCGCGCGCTGCAGATCTTGCAGGACGACATGACCGGACGGCGGTGCCCGAGGCTCCGCTCAGCGCTTGGCGAGATCTGCCCGCATCCGTCGGGCGCGCTCCCCACCGCGCGCAAGGTCGGCGCTGCGCTACGTCGGTTTCGAGGCCGCGTCGTCGATGGTCGCAAGCTCCAGACTCGAATGCTCGATGGCAACAACCTCTGGCAGGTGGAGCGCGTCGGGTCCGACGCCGCGGATCTGGCCGGCAAGACGCATGTGGCACAGCTTTCGTTCGAAGACCGTGGAACCGAGTCGAAGGCTCGTTCCTGACAACGTTTCGGCGCCGAGAGCGCTGACCACCGTGCGACGCTGCTCGTCGAGCGAGACCACACCATGGTCCGTTCCGAATGCTGTTCGCGTTTGGGCACGCGTCGGGTGCCTCGCCGCCGACCGGGCTGTCACCGGTTGTCGCGCGCGTGGCTGACTAGGCGTCAGACATTGTTCACTGATCGAACAAACCTCATAGGGTCGAAGAGAAGTGGATGTGGAGGCGTCTCCAGTGGATGTGGGCCTGAGGAGAAGTGGATCATGATTTTTCGACATCCACTTGATCAAAGTCCTCGTAATCATTCGTGATAACCTCATTCAAGTGGATCAAGTGGATGTGCTTCTCTATCGGAATCAAAAACGAAGAATTGGGGACGGTCGGAACATGACTCATGTTTACTGCAGCTAGATTTTCGCTTTTGGGACCGACGGGAAACACATCCACTTTGATCCACTTGATCCACTTCTCTGCGAATAGCCCTCAGTGAGCCGCGCCTCGCCGCGTGCCCGGGCATGGGCCACGTAGCCACTGCCGGCGCCACCCGAGCTTCGAGCGGCGGACGCGCCGTGCCCCCGACGTACGGCACTCCGAGACGGCGCGATGCGAGTCCGCCCGGCCTCGGCGAGCTCTGCCAGGTGCCCGAGCCGTTGACCTGGCGACAGGAGACGCCTGGTGCTGTCACGCCCGCGGCGGGTGGACTGCGTATCGATAGCAAGGAGAGAGCCGGTGGCACATCGGCGTCGCGCCCAAGGATGAACGGCACTGAGTACTGATAGCAATGATGGATGGCAGTGCGTACTGATAGCAATGAGATATATTGATGATGTTGACACTAGACATCTCCGTCAACATCGCTACTCTCGAGTTGGTGAGCGAGGCAATTCCGCCAGGGACACCGCCGGCTGCGGCCGGCGTGAACAGGAAGGCGAAGGGCCAGGGCCTGGGCGGACAACGGATGCCAGGCCGGCCGAGGCACGGGGACTCGCCCGTCGTCGACTGGGATGCGGTGGACAAGCTTCTGGTTTTCGGGGAGCGAGAGGTCGATCCGCAGACCGGGCACGAGACAATCCGGTTCCCTTCGCTCGTGGTCTTGGGCAAGCGCTACAACGTGAGTCGCACCGTCATCTGGCGATACGCACGCAAGTACAGGTGCTACGAGCGGCGCCAGGAGATGCGCGCAATGACCCTGAGCCGCACGGATGCTCGGGTTGTCGAGAAGATGTCGATCGCTCGTGCGCTGTCCACATCGGATGTTGTCAACGTTGTTGACGACTACATCGTCCGTTTCCGGAAGGACCTCAGCGAAGGCAAGGTCCGCACGGACAGCGCTGGCGACCTTGATCGCCTCGTTCGGCTCAAGGAGCTGCTCCTCGGTGGCGCGGACTCGCGCCAGGAGCTGCAGGGCGGGATCACCCTCGA
>Ga0307508_10005124_pt1 | contig 12561 bp, 10 predicted proteins | sample 9_EM_MG_FD_203089 | JGI IMG/M metagenome (GOLD analysis project Ga0307508, IMG submission 203089) | Populus trichocarpa ectomycorrhiza microbial communities from riparian zone in the Pacific Northwest, United States - 9_EM | ecosystem: Host-associated > Plants > Roots > Unclassified | place... | reverse complement strand
TAAAAAAATATATTAAAAAAATAAAAAAATATTTTAAAAAACAACATCTCCATATCATCTCTAACCAAACAAAACGATCCACTTCATGCTTACACGTCCTCTTAAAAAAACCAAAAACCACCTAATTTATTTAATGTGCATCTCTCTCACTCTAGAATCTTATTGTTTATAAATACGTGGTCTCTACCTCCCTATCTCTCTATCTCCACGTTGTCTCTCCTGAAAGAGCATAAGAACAAAAATACTGTCTTGAAGTTCTCTCTATCTCTATAACAGGTTTATTCTATTTTTTGATTTTTTTATTAACAAAACTAATTATTTACGCTAGTTATTGTCTCTTTTCTTGTTCCTGTCTTTCTTTAATTTGTTCTTGTATTGGTTCAGCTGTGTTTGTGTGTGCCATCATCCACGCCATGGCCGTTACGCTATTCTTTTTGTTTTTTTTTCTTTTCCGTTACAGTATTTTCTGGGTTCATTTGTTTCTTTCATTGATTCAATGATTCAAATCCTGAATTTCCTCTTTTGGGATTTGCTTCTTATTGTGTGATCTCAGTTTTTTTTTTTTTTTTAAAAAAAGAATTAACGAAAGAATGAATGAATAAATAAATAAATAAAGGTAGGAGTTGATGTGGTATTTATGATAACAAAAATGATTTGAGTGGTTTCTTTTTTATCGATTGTTTCATTGAAGTGAACATGGTTGTCAAATGTGAATCAAATGTTTTTTTTTTTTTTTTGGAATTTAGGATCTGTAGTAACGTTGCTTGCCAAGATTTTAGCATTCTAGACAGCTGAATAAAAAAAAACTTTTTTAGTTGTGAATGACTTGCTTGATAATGTATGCACCTGATTAAAAAATGTGAAGAATTTTTAGCTAATTTGTTTGATTCACTTGTTGATCTTTGGTCGATTGTATTGATGCATCGTTTGTCTCTTATAATTCTTGGTGTTTCTTTTATATATATAACTGTTTCTTTGTCTTCCTATGTCTATGTGGTGGTATTATATTTTATTTCTACATCATTTGATGCGTATTTTGTAATTTTTTTATTGGTTTTCGCAAGCTGCAGTTTCTTTGTTAATGGATTGCTCTGTTGTTTTTTTGTGATTTGGCAGCCTAGACTGGTTAAAGGCCAGGTTTTGGGTTTTTTTCCCTATCGTAGTATCCGGTATATAAAAGATTTTGTTCATTGTTGAATACCAATTTCTCGTTTCTGTTGAGTGAGCAAGCACAACTTGGGAATCCCAATTTGGGATGCTGTGAGGATCAGTCACTGGAACTCATGATAAGGTCTTTCAATGGGGTCCCTAAACGTGGAGAAGAGATGGGCTTTCCCTCTTGTTATAAGCTCCCTCATATGTCTGTTCCTTTTAGCAACTTGCTTCAACATGGGTCTTGTTTCTTCATTGCACACAATCAATCAAATCTTCAACATTTTCCAATTCCGTATCAACCAGACAACCGAAGTTTATGCTGAAACAAAAGTCTCGCAATCTCCTCCCCCTCCTCTCCCTTCCCAAATTCCTCGATTTGCTTATCTGGTTTCTGGGTCTAAAGGTGACTTGGAAAAGCTTTGGAGAACCCTCCATTCACTTTACCATCCCCGGAACCAATATGTGGTTCATCTGGACCTCGAGTCCCCAGCAAATGAAAGATTGGAGCTTGCGTCACGAGTGGAAAAGCATCCGGTTTTCTCCAAAGTTGGAAATGTTTATATGATCAGCAAAGCCAATATGGTTACTTACAAAGGACCCACCATGGTTGCTAATACACTTCATGCCTGTGCAATTCTTCTCAAAATGGGAAAAGATTGGGATTGGTTCATCAACCTCAGTGCTTCTGATTATCCTCTTGTAACTCAAGATGGTTAGTCTGTGATTTGAATTTTATATGAAACTATTCGTTTTTCTTTTTTGGTGGGTGGGTGGGTAGTGGAGGTCATGGTGAAATTGTTTGCCTTCAAATATCTTTCTGATTATTTTGCTATTAATATGCAGATCTTATTCACACATTTTCAACCATAAACCGAAATCTGAACTTTATTGAGCACACAAGTAAATTGGAGTGGAAAGCGTAAGCACTCTTTCTCTCCCCCGCTTTGATTTAGAATCTGTTTCCAGAGAGTGATCTGATATCTGATGTGGTGTTTAGGGACAAACGGGCGATGCCTTTGATTGTAGACCCTGGGCTTTACTCAACAACTAAAGCAGATATATACTGGGCGATGCCAAGAAGATCTTTGCCAACAGCATTTAAATTATTCACTGGTTAGTTTTCATATTTAACATATCCATAATCTTTTCACGGATGCATGCCAGTAAGGTTGATTATTGATGTTTAATTCCCTGCAAAATAAAAATAAAATAAATACTAATTAGGATTGAATTGTTGACATCTGCAAATTTTTTAACAAATCTGTTAGAGCTTTACTCAGTTTCTAAATGAATTTAATGGTAATCTCTGTTTCTTTGATAGAGTTTAAGGCTGTCTACTGGCAATTGCAATTTGCAACTTTCAACTGGCAATTGCAATTTGCAACTTTCAACTGGCAATGCTTTCTGTAACTAACATGTTTGTAGTTTCATGCCATAAAAGTTCCTTTTTCTATATTCTTCAGTTGCTTGTGATCTATAGTAACTGATAGAGTTAAAGCTCTATGTATTGATTACAACTACAGCTTAATCTGATGCATTAGGAGTTTGTTTCAGGAATGCATGGCGTCTGTTTCATAGGTTATCTTTTTTTTTTATCAGTTTAACAAACCAATTGGTGTTTAGTCCAGTCAGCTATTTTGTAGAATTCAGAACAGGTGTTCAATTGCAGCCATTGCTTTACTGAAAATCGAAGCCCTGATGGCTTCCAACATGTGCTTTGCAACTGAAACTCTAAAAATGCTAGGAACTACGAAGGCCTGCTGTTCTGCTTTCAATGAACTTCATAAATGGATTCCATTTGTTTATGCAGGTTCAGCATGGATGGTTCTCACCCGCTCATTTGTTGAGTACTTAATTTGGGGTTGGGATAATCTACCAAGAACCTTATTGATGTATTACACAAACTTCGTTTCCTCACCTGAAGGATACTTTCACACAGTAATATGCAATGTGCCAGAGTATGCTCAAACAGCAGTCAGTCATGATTTGCACTACATTGCTTGGGACAATCCTCCTAAGCAGCATCCTCACACCCTTACCCTTAATGACACAGACCATATGATTGCGAGTGGTGCTGCTTTTGCCAGGAAATTCAAGAGAGACGACCCTGTCTTGGATAAGATTGACAAGGATTTACTTCACCGGAAGAATGGGAGCTTCACTCCTGGTGGATGGTGTTCTGGTAAACCCAAATGTTCTGAGGTTGGGGACCTGGACAAAATAAAACCAGGTCCTGGAGCTCATAGACTGAAACGCCTCATAGCTAGAGTAGCTTTGAATACAAAGCTTAAACAAAACCAATGTAAATAGGTTTTGGAAATGTTTCTTGCTTGCAGATGGAAAAGAACTCAACTTCAATCTACATGCCAGAAAAAGGTCTAAAAAAAATGTTCTGAGAAATGAACCTTGATGCTGAAGTTCCAGCTAAGGCTTCATTCTATCTTAGAATCTAAGGTATGTTAGTTTTTCATTACAAACTTGGTACGGTCACAATCTAGTGTAGCACATTACCTTTCCTCAGGTTCTACCCTCCCAGACCTATTATACCACACAGCTCGGAAAATTTCTGGAGTACTTTTTTTTTTTTTTCCAATTCCTTGTGTTGCTGTAAAATTTTCTGTTCCAAATAATTTGATCATTTGTTTTCTGCAGTGTAGTTTTATGATAAAAATCCTAAACACTCAATTACCACAGAAGAAATTACTTTGCATTTTCTAAAGTACTGTCATGGAGTATGTTGTCCTAAGCATGGAAGAGGGCACAAGATCTGCCTCTAGTTTTCATCTTTCGGATAAACCTATGATCTAAATTAAACATTTTGTGCAGAATAATGTTGTCATTATTGGTTAAGCCTTTTCCTTGTATAGCATAAATTAGCAAGACTTTTATAAGCACTAACATTATTTGATTCACTTGATCCCATGTTGAGAAGAACGGTCTCCGGTTTGAATCATTCTTGGCACACGGTCTTGTATTAATGAAGATCCCCAATTAATTAAATCTTTAAAAATAAAAATACCTCTCAACTATATAACTGGCTTCAGTTTTATCACCAAAACAATCTTTGTATCCATTTTGCATTCAAGATTTCAAAAAATCTCAATTAAGAACTCTTTATCTATTTTTTAAAGCTTTCCATTTATATTTCTAAGAAAAAAATAAATTTTACAAGTAATTTAATGTGGACATCCAGTTATTATAACAGAATTCCTTAATCAAAATAAATTAGGGATAAAATTAATATAAAAAAATACTCTGGTAGTAAAATTGATATTATCTTAATAGTTGGATGTATATTGAGGTTTGCTCTAGAATTAATATCCATTTGGGTATAAGAGAAAAAATCCCATTTTCAAAATATGGTTTTTTGTGTTTTTATATTGTTTAATAAACTTTTGTTTTAAAAAAAACTTGATATATTTTTAAAAATAATTATCACCGTATAATTTGGTTGAGGCTAGTAGAGTTGATCCATTGTATTTTTAAAAATAATTATCACCATATAATTTTTTATTGAGGCTAGTAGAGTTGATCCATTGACATAAATGCATGTTCTGACAATTGCTGGCAAGTAAAATGTATTATAATTTCCTTGGCCAATGAAGTCTCAATTCCACCAACTCATTTTTTAGCTACGAACTTCTTGTGCATCTAGTCGTCGAGTCATTAATAAAATGAACAGATAATTGCTAGATCTTCCATTTTCCTTTCGGCCCCTGTGATGCCTTGGTTTGTTTTGCTAGTCAGATATAAAGAGGAGGTGCTCAAATCAAAACCAAGTTTATTAGACCAAGGTAGTCAAAACATGGTGATTGACGGCTGAATTTAATGAATTCCCCAGCAGTCACTCTCTGTGATGGCTACCTATTCGGCATCAAACACCAAAGTCGAGCAATGTATTGTTTTTTTCTTTATTATTATTATTGTTGTTGAATCAAGCAATGCATTGTTAAATTATCAGTCATCCCTCCTCATTCCTCATGATGTGCTGGAAAATAATTCCTTGAAACTTTGATAATGGGAATAATTAGGGTTTTCTTTTTTCTTTTTTCCTTTTTAGATGGGTATTTTTTGTTGGGCGGAGGAAACATGTGGTTTGTTGTTTACAGGGAGAAAAGGTAATGGTGGCATTGAAGAGGTTTTGTTGGTGGGTAGCCTACAATTTGCCTCCACATTTAAGTGGGTTCATAATTCAGAATTCTTAGGTTCTAGCTTTGAAGCCATTTCTCAAGCTTGCATCATCTAGACAGGCACAAATAACAAGCAAGGGTGTCCACTACAAAAAATAATAGCTGAATAGGGTTGAAGTTATAATGTATAATCAAATGGAGTATGATAGTATTATTTGTCAATTGCCATGTCTTTGTCTCTAAGGAGATGTTGACATAAAAGGACATGATGCGACTTCTGTTTCACATTTTGGATATCAGGCTTTGTTGGGTGATGCTATTGGCTGAACTTTTTGGTTAAAGTGCTGCTATTGATTTCACTGTGGCTGTAGAATAGTGTGATTATGTGTTGCTGGGAGTTATTCTCCGGTTATGAGCAGTAAAATCCTCAATTCTTCAGTATTGGAGTGGGTATTTTACTTCTGACTGAATCACAGAGTGATGTTCTTAATCTTGGGTGCATGAAATATTCCAAGAGGTTTTAGTGTAATGAATGGAGTTCTCGTCTTCTGAAATCAAAAAGGTTTCAGACTAAACGCATCTTTGGACACTAGTCACATTTTCAAATTCTTTCTTCAGAACCATTTTTCCATTAACCAGCAATGGCCTTTCTTAGGCAAAATATTTGGCTCCAGTAATCAGCCACAGTGGGTCGAGCTTTCATAGCACCAAGAAAAAGTGTCTGCACTTGTTTTGCAACATGAATATGCTCGATGAAGTTTACTCTTCATCTGCTCCCGCTCCCATCTCACCTCGTAACATTATTTGTCGATGTTTCTAATGATCAATGGTCTCTTGACCAAGTGAGGTGCCCTTCACGGAAAGAAAAGAGCAGTGAGATTTGGAACTATCATCCTTTGGCTAGAGAATTATAAGGTGATGCCAAAAGAATTCAAGTTTACCAGTGCTTAAGCCTTTTGTAACTAAGTCTGCAACTTGCTTATTTGTCTTGATCTAACCTCATCTCAATTTCCTGTTGCAATACTTTTTCTTCGATAAAATGATAATGCACTTCCACGTGTTTTTTCCTAGAATGAAACACTGGGTTTTGTGCCTAATAAACTATTAATTGATTATCACATTACAACATTATTGCATAATCTACTTGTTGATGCAAATCATTTAATAATTGTATCAATCAAGTATTTTCTTGAGCTGTCATTGTTACTGCTCGATATTTTATCTATGTTGTTGATAAAAATATTATTGGTTGTCTCTTACTAAAAGAAATTATTCATGGCTCAATCTTAAACACATAACCAGTTATAGATCATCGAGTGTCATGAAATAATTAGCATCATAGTAACCATCTAACTTGCATTCTACACCTTTCTTGTATAGAATGCCATAACAAACTGTATTATTCACATATCTCAATATTCTTCTAACCACTTGCAAATGAGACTTCTTTGGATTTTGCATGTAACGACTTATTACACCAACTGCATACGAAATATCAAGTCTAGTCAAGGTTAAGTAGATCAAGCTACCTACCAATTTTCGATACATTGTTGCTTCATTTATGTCTTTTCCTCCATGGGCACACATCTTGATGTTCATTTCCATTAGTGTTAGAAATGGCTTGTAATCAAGCATTCCAAATCTTTGTAACAAATTTCTTGAATATTTTTATTGACAAACAAATATTTCTCATTGTGTATGGTCAGCCTCTAACCCAAGAAAATTCTTGAGTTCTCCAAGTTCTTTCACCTGAAAATAAATTTACAAGTTCTCATTTGTTTGCGGAATTTCTAACTCATCATCACTGGTTATAATCAAATCATTCACATAGACTAATATAATAGTTATCTTTCCTCCATTGACTTTCACAAATACGTTGGAATCTGTAGGTGTTAATGGATATCCTTCTTAAATAAAGAATTTGGCAATCTTGCCATACAAAGCTCTTGGTTTTTGTTTTAATCCGCAAAGTGTCTTCTTTCAATTTTCATACATGTTTAGGATGATCTTTATTATGAAAACCCACTAGTTGATTCATGTAAATTTCTCGATCAAACTTTCCATGAAGAAATGCATTCTTCATATCCATTTGTCATAGTCTCTAGTTCTTGTTTGCTATAAGTGCAAGTAGAACATGTACAGTTGTGAGCTTTACTACTAGACTAAATATTTCATCATAGTCTAATCCAAATTGTTGTAAGAACCCGTGAGTCACCAAACAAGCTTTATACCTTTTAATTGATCCATTTGCTCCAGGTTTAATCTTGTAAACCTATTTATAGGAAATAGGTTTCACATCTACTAGTTTAGGCATAGTATCCCTGGTTTGATTTTTCTTTGACGCATTAACCTCTTCTTTCATATCTTTAATCCATTTAAATCTTTGTGATGCTTCTTCAAGCATTTTAGGTTTTTTTTCACTTGCTTCTTCAACTATGGTTGCATTGGCATACTTAGAGTTTGGCTTACGAACCCTAATTGACCTTATGAGATGTGATTGTGGAGCTGATACTTCTATTATACTAGGTCCACCATCTATTTGTTGTTGATAAACAACAGTTTGCCAATTATTCTGATTAATTTTTTGCTCCTCGATAGCATCATTGTATATTGTTTCAGGTTTTTCTTAACTTGATTGGACCTATATAGATTGTCCATCATTTTATTGTTATATAGCCTTTCTTCATACTCTTTGGAATTTGGAATCACCTCTTTTTTCAAATACCACCAGGATGATGTTTCATCAAACACTATATCTTGTTATGTGTAGCACCTTCCTATCATAGGATCACAACATTTTCATCTCTTTTTTTTTTGTTGTCATATCCCGCTAATATGCATTTAACAACTTTCTTGTCAAATTTGTTGTATAGTTGGTCAGGGACAAATACATAACAAAAACAACCAAATACTCGAAAGAAGCCAACTGTACGCTTTGTATTCTATAGTTTCTCATAGGGTGATATAAACTATAACTTCTTTTGAGGGAGTCTGTTGATAACATAAGCAGCAATTCTCAACACTTCAATCTAAAATTTTTCTAGTACATTCTTTGCATGTAACATACTTCGATAAATTTCTGCAAGATATCAATTTTTTCTCTCAACCACTCTATTTTGTTATGGTGTATTGGCACAAGTATATTGGTGACATATCTGAACTTATGAGTACTAAGAAAACTCATTTGAACTATATTATCCTTTATTATCAATGAGCAAGCAACGAATCGTTCTTCATACTTCCCCTTCAACTAACTTTTTAAACTTTTTAAATGTATTTGATTTTTCTTTCATAAAAAAATTCACATAAACCTTGAAAAATCATCAATAAATGTCACAACCAAATTAGTAATCTTTAGTTTTTAGATGTCACCACCACACGACTTCTTTTGTACTCTATTAGATGTTATAACTTTTGTTTATCATCTATAATGTGATTAGAACACCTAAAGTCAATGATCCAATCACTTTCATAATTGATTTAATCTTCAATTTTAACATTTTTCATTATCAATGTTAATTCCTCCTCTTTTATGACAAAGGATGCTCCAACATCCCATTCATCTTGAACTTATATTTTTAAACTTGAAATAGCAGTATTGCTTTCTGTAGGCTTTTTAAACCAACAATCTTTCTTCATGTGACCACTCTTCCTATAATTATGATATTTTCCTTTGAACTTTCTACTGTTGTTGTAATTTTTTGAAGCTCACCCTTAACAAAATCCTTTTTTTCTTTGATAATTCTTTTTTTTTTATCACCATCCTTATTAGATTCATCATCAATGGGCCAACTATGGATTATGTCCTTGCGATTATGCTATTGTTTACTCCTGTCATTGCTAGTGTGGAGTGATTCCTCCCAACCCTTCAACAATAAGACTTATGTAATCTATTTAACCATATTTTCTTAACCAATAAGTAGGTTCTCAAACTAAATTAGTGATGGTTGAGTAGGCCATCTTTGTAATACAATAACAAACTCTGGCATTCGGTCTTAAATCATGGATGATTATTCTTTTCATCCTAGTTTCTCCATTAGTTGCATTAGGTTCTAATTTAGAAATCTCATGACATGTTGATTTCATCTTATTAAATAATTGAGGAATCGTTGTCTTATTGTGTCATCAATAAAAACTCATTCTCGAGAAGTTACAATCCTGTATCATTTTTCTTTGAGAAAAGACTAGAAAGGGTATCTCATGCTTCTTTTGGCATTGAAACATCCTGAATGTGCTCAAACACATCTTCTTCGATTGTTGTCTTCAATGCAAACATTGCTTTGTCATCTTTAATCTTTCACTTGCGCGGAATTTTATTAGTGTCTTCGGCTGGTTGTGTGTCTTCACTGACATGGACTACCTTTCATAGATCTTGGTCTTACATGTAAGATATCATGCATGGTGACCATGCACTGTAATCTTGATTGTTAAGCTTCTTAATCCCTCCAACAATTTGGATATCTCCCATGCTATTGCAAGAACAGTTTAAACTACTACTGAACCTGAGATTGGTTGCAAACTGCCAGTGCTACTCAATCAACTTGGAAGCTGTTATTCAAGCTGCTTCTGGCGCGAGGAACGTGGCTGCTGGTGCTGGAGGAGTTTTTGCGACTATTTTGTTGCTGCAAAGTCTGCAAGCTTGTTGCTACGTCTGCTTGCTAATGCTAGAGAAGTCTAATCGCTGCTGCTGCTACAAGCTACTGCCACGAATGAGGAGGTTGTTGCGTCTGGTGCAAGCTGCTACTACATCTGGTGTAAACTGTTGTTGTGTATGCGTTTTTTCGTTTTTGTTCCTCAACTATGATTACTCCTCTCCTTTTCAGCCTAGGTAGATTTTACTTAAAAAAGACAAAACAGCAGCTACGTTTTTTCTCTTGCTCTTGTTCTTATTTTCTGAATGTTCAAGGTGGTTTTAAATAGCCTTACAAATCCTATTAAGCTAAGACTTCTATCTTTTATCTAGAAACTAATCAACTATCTCCTAACTATAATAAAACTCTAATAAATCATTGATCTTGATGTTGCAGAATTCTAACAATATCAGAACATCCTATGAACCATAAACTCCTAAGCTAATGTTGAACTCTAACATATTTGCCCCATCAAGTAGAAGGTGAAGGATGAAGTTAACATCCATTATAATTATAAAAAATGATCAACTATAACCATTTCAGAATATACAAGACATAATTTTTGCTCTTCCTTTCCCCTGAATTCTATCTATAATACAGTGAATCGAGACCATTATTTCTCGTGTTGACTATTTCTGCTATTATCTAATTCCAAAACTTGTTTTTGTTTTCTTTTTTTTAAGGAAAAAAAAAAACATCCGGTTCCTATATAAGTAAGCTACACAATTTCCTTTGGTGAAAGATTATCGTCTTCGTTCCATTTTTCCTGCACTGAGACCATCTTTGGTCCTTTAAGCTAAAATCATGTTGTCTGGAGCGTAGACCAAATCAAACCATCTCCAAGATTTTGATATTCCCAGTAGAATTTGCAGCAACCAAAGTAGATGACTGGCCACGCCAACAGACAGAAGAAATAAATTGTGCAGCGTCATCCATTTCATGGCCAGAAAGCGGGTCCGTGTTGTTAAACTTGAAGGACAGCACTGGCATAGGGAAAGCCTTGTGATAGACAAAAACCTATTCCACAAAAAAAACATTAAACTTAATGATGAATGAAACTTGCATTGTACTATAATGTGCGCTGTAGAAGTCACTTCACTAGCATAGTTGCTTGAGTTTTGATGGGTGTTAAGAGTTGGGCAATAAAAAAAAAAAAAAAAGGCTATTGTGTTGTTAATACAATATCATGATGCGAGTGAAAAGAGTATGGCTATTGTGTTGTTTAACAACTTAATTATGACTTCCATTCAACTCAGCTCCATTCCTCCCCTTATACACTGATATAAGCTTGTTGAACAAAGTAAGGTAAAGGGGATAGAAGTTTTGAGTCTTGTGTCACCCAAAAGTCAATACAACCAATGCAATTCGTGTTACATGGATTAAACTCTGGGGCTCGAGGGAAAAGATCATGTGCTGCCAAAAAGAGCGCAGGTAAAGTGTTGGGATATGTCTTGAACTAGCTCACTAGTTACTAGGCCCCTTTTCCTTTTTGCCCACTTGGTTTGCTATGTATATTAATTCTAGAACTAAAAGGGTTGGGGTTTAGAAAAAATCAAGTTGAGTTTCTTATAAGGAATGGGTGTATCGGGGCCAGGGTTTGATAAGCACAATCCAATTTCATAGTGAAGCTTGACCTCAATTTAAAACGAACCGTATAAAGTTTATTGTGTTCTTGTTTCCTCCTTTTCTTTCCTTTACTTCTTGCATAAAAAGTCCATCAAATTCAGTCATATATCTTGTTTCCTAAACATTAGAGGTCAGAAAACTAAACTGAAGAAGAAACAGATGCTACAGTCTTTTGCCGTGTACAAGAGAAAGTAGCTTGTAGTGCTGTAATATGAAGAAAAGGTATGAAAAGGTGAGAGAGTAGCTTGTATTGCTGTAATATGAGGATATTTGGTTTATGAAATTGTTTCCTATTATGGATGCTGGTTATGTTTCTGTGTCCATTAAGGTAGGTCTTCTTAATTTTCAGTCAACTTTTCCAAGGCGGCGAATCTAATGAGTTAACCTAGTTAGATGTACGGATAGCTCCACACAGTTATCCAAAAAGCAACTGAACATTTGACGAGGAAAAGTTGATTTTCTAAAGAAGTTCCTAAGTTCTTATGCAGCTCATGTAACAAGGCTTGTCAAACAAGAAGAGAGAGGCCACGAGTTCTTGGATGGTTATGCCATCATAATAAAAGTCAGGGGATACAGTTAAGTTTGTTTTGCCACTGAAAAGAAACCATAATTTTATCCATTGAGGAAAGGCGAGGTACCTCTAAATACTAAAGTAAGATATATAGTACCTCATTTGTTTCCGAGCCAGTTGCAATGTAACCATCTGATACAGACAAACCCACGAAGTTCTACAACATAAGCATACATAGACAAAAGATGTCAAGCATGGACAATTTTCCACCACCAATAAAATACACTTATCACTGTGAATAGTACATCTAACATATAATAAACTATGAAATTGAAGCAACTTAACATCAAATTTATATGCATGGTGAAGTACCTAAGCCAGAAAAAAAAAGCCTTAATGTTTCCTTTGTTAGTTCATTATTTTAGTAGGCATTTCAATTTCTAATATTTAACATGATGACCAGTCATAATAATTATGAGCACCCAATCCCTAACTTCAATGAGCATAA
>Ga0307508_10005123_pt1 | contig 12563 bp, 21 predicted proteins | sample 9_EM_MG_FD_203089 | JGI IMG/M metagenome (GOLD analysis project Ga0307508, IMG submission 203089) | Populus trichocarpa ectomycorrhiza microbial communities from riparian zone in the Pacific Northwest, United States - 9_EM | ecosystem: Host-associated > Plants > Roots > Unclassified | place... | reverse complement strand
CCGTATCGAAGGAATTGGAATGGCTCGACAGTTGCGGCATCCGCTGTTGAACCGAGCAGGAGGAGAACTAGGGCGATTTTCATGAGGATGGAAGACGCAGACGGGTTCTAACGTTTGACTTAAGCGGCGTGCCGTAGGCACGTCCGCTTGAAGGAAGGGTTAGATCTTTTTGCCGACACCTAGGGCTGCCTCAATCAGAATTTTCTTCGAATCAAGCATTCGTCTTGCGAAGGCCTGGTAATCCTCCGAGGGGTAGTTCGGATTCGGCTTACTCGCGCCAACGAACATGCTCGCAAACTGTTGCGCTGTCTTGGAGAATAGTGGTTCAAACAAGCTGCCAGGAGCATTGAGAGTACGAGGAATCTCTGCGAACAGTACCTTCAATTCCTCCAAGTGCTCTTTAATGTCCCGGGCCTCTTCCGTTTGTGGGACGGCTGCCAACCTTTGACGAATCAGCGTCTGGACCTCCTCGTACGAAGCTTCTTCAGTTTGGCCTTCTCTTCGCACGTAGATTGCACCGGCACGCAGGCCTGTGGTTCCTCTTTGTGCGACAAAAGGCAGGCTTTCGGGTCGAGCATGCACAAAGACGACTTGGAATAGCTTTCCCACGAGCGTCGCATACTCGGAGGCTTCGTATTTGAAGTCCGCCGTTTCGATTGCTGCCAAAAGCGGCTCAGCAAGGTATGCCTTCAACCCATTTGATATGTCCGCTTTGTCCTTGATCTGAGCGAGACCCTGTGCCTGAGTTGACTTGTCTTTGTTCTCTTTAACCCCAAGGATGAGACATCCCCCTCCGGCGTTTCCAATTCCGAGCAAGTGCTTCGCAGGCGCCCCAGTCTCAGGCCAGTCTTCCTTGAAGTCGCAATTTCGGAGCTCCCCTACGTGTTCTTTGAGCAGTGATCGAAATGACTCGCGAGTCGGATTCTCAAAGAACCGCGCAAAGGCTTCGTGGACGGTCTTTGAATCTTTGCGGGTCATGTCGGTCTCGTAAAAGATCTAACGTTTGACTTAAGCGGCTGGCCGAAGGCCAGTCCGCTTGAAGGAAGGGTTAGGCGTCTGCTGAGAACCGGCGCGCTCTTGCTTCGATGACGAGACAGGCACGGATGTGCGCCGACCTTGCGCGACCAACGAACGCCTGATATGCCAATAATGTACTCATCTGCCGCAAGATCCAGGCCTTGAATCTCTCCAAACCTCCATGCTGGATCGGGCCCTAAGTCACAATTGCCCGCATGCACTCTTTGTGGACTCGGCCCGGTGCCGTATGCAACAGAGATGCAGTGGAGTGAGCCATCGGTAATTCGAAAGGACACTTTCGTGATGTTCGTCGACGAGTTTGAAAGCTTCCAGTGATCAAATGGCGATCCTCCAAGTCCACCTGAAGGACCTTGGTACCACTGACCTAGACAAGGCTGAATCGAAATTGCCAGCAGACCGGCAGCGATCAGTTGACTCCAGAGAGACTTGCGCGTCATGAGACCACTCCTGTTGGATTCGAGAATACGTTCTTGGACGCCTAACGTTTGACTTAAGCGGCGTGCCGAAGGCACGTCCGCTTGAAGGAAGGGTTAGGCGTCACTCTGCCGCCTGCGCCAGCTTTGGATGAGAAGCAAGAGAGCGCCCGAAGTAATTGCGACATCCGCGATATTGAAGATGCCCGTTCGAATAGGGCCAGCACCTAGATTGATGAAGTCTACGACGTAGCCATCATTGACGAACCGATCAATCAGATTGCTTGCACCGCCAGCAAGAACGAGGGCGAGTGCAAAGATGAATGGCGCTCGGCCAGCCCTGACAAACAGCGCATACGCAAGCAAAGCTAGCAACATTACGCTCACTCCCACGCAGAGTGTTGCAAGACGCCAGGCCTTTGGTGCGGAAGCCCCCAGACTGAGGAACGAGCCTTCGTTGTGTGTGACCTGCAAACGCACAGTGTCTGAAAGCAGAGACAGTGGCTGGACTCGAGGCAGCTTGGCCTCAGCGTACATCTTCGTGGATTGATCGCAACCCACGCAGGCCACGAGTACAAGCAGGATGAGGAGCAGACGTTTGACGATAGACATGATGGAACTCCCTTGACGCCTAACGTTTGACTTAAGCGGCGTGCCGAAGGCACGTCCGCTTGAAGGAATGGTTAGGCGTCGGATGCGAACCGACGTGCTCTTGCTTCGATGACGGGACACGCACGGATGCGCGCCGACCTTGCGTGCGCAACGAACGGCAGATGCGCTGGGCAGCCGAAGAAGAGGGACTGATGCAGAACCGTTCGGGCATGCTCGATTGTGGCTTCAAACGCTGCGAGACTGAAAGCCGCGTGAGGTGCTCAAAGGCCGGAACTTGAAACACAAGAACTTCGTGATCGAAGCTCGCGATCTCGACGGCGCAAAGCGTTCAGACAGCTTGCCATGGCGCTCGGCCAAGACGATGCGTTGGTGACTGAAACTCTCCACGCGCTGGCTTTGTGAGGCAAGTGACTTTGTGAAGGCGCGATAGCTCAAGTTTTTAGCAATGATCGACTACGACGAGACCATAGACGCCTAACGTTTGACTTAAGCGGACCGCCGAAGGCGGGTCCGCTTGAAGGAAGGGTTAGGCGGCACTCCTCGCCTACCTCGCGGCTCTGTTACTGACCTGCTACCGTAGAAGAGCATGGCTGCGGTGACGATGGCACACATGATGGCTTCAAGTAGCAACGGCGCGAACAATTTGATAGATGACCGAAGTGAGTATGCCGGCGGCGAAGTAGATACCTATGGCCGCCAACCAGAAGGAGTAACGCACTCTGCCCGTGACGAGTAGCCAAATGACTGGTGCCATCGATGCAAAGAAGAGAAGGGTGAAAATGAAGAAGAGAAGATCGGGCTGCAACGGGGCGAGGTTTGTAGTCGCGAGCGCTACGGGCGGAAACAAGATGACGCCAAGTAGTTGGCGCCAATAGCGCGGCACAGCTTCGCGTGCGGGCAATCTCTGATCAATACGGGACATAGCTTTCGTGCGGCCTAACGTTCTAGGTAAGCGGACCGCAGCGGCATGGCGCGCTCGGCCCAGAATGAAATGAAGGCCGGGCGCGCCATGCCGTTGCGGGTCCGCTTGACCGACGGGTTAGGCGGCACGGTGGGAGGCGCTTGCGCATAAGCAGCTCAGCGCCTCTTGCTCATGAGAGGAAGTAGAACCCACACGGGCAGAACAAGCGTTGAGAGTAGCCACAGTGTCACGAGTGGATGGGAGCCCCCGTAGGGAGCAACGCTGAGGATAGCGAGGACGGCGAGGACCAGCCAGACAGGAATGGCAATGATCGCTCTACCGAAAACACCCAACCTCGGTGCGCGCCACGGCTCGGTAGCGTTGCTAGAAGGCGCCTGTTGAAACTTGAAGGGCGGATCGTCAACGACGGTCCACTTGCTTTCTGGAGCAAAGCGGATAAGGCAGTGCCAGCACGACTCAAGAGCAGAGTCTTTGAGCGGGGCCGCGCAGCGTGAGCAGTAGGGCATTGACTGACGCCTAACGTTTGACTTAAGCGGCCTGCCGTAGGCAGGTCCGCTTGAAGGAAGGGTTAGGCCTCACTGCACCAGGCGACCTGGGGCCGCTCATAGAAGCGTAAGCCGATTTGCCAGAACACTGAATTGAAACTGGCGCTCGGACAGGCGTGCCTCATAGGCTGAGCCCGGTTCATCGGAGCGTGGCAATAGATCATCGATGCTGCTAAGCCAGAACGCGTGCGCATCCTTCAGCCGGTGGAGGTTTGACTCGTTCTCGGCGAGCGAACTGTGGGCGAGTTCATATTTTCCAGCAAGGTTTCCCTTGTGTTCCTTGGTGAACGAGAAGTCAGGTTTCTTGCCCGATTTCCATTCCTCAATGGCGATGCGAGCATTGATGCCCGCGAGAAATAGCTGCTTCTTGCTTTCCTCACAGTATTCTGTGACGGGAATGCTGGAGTCTGGACTCGACATGTGCGGATCTCCTGTGAGGCCTAACGTTTGACTTAAGCGGCATGCCGAAGGCATGTCCGCTTGAAGGAAGGGTTAGGCGTCGATTCTTGCACGCTGCGCTGCCCGAGTAAGGGCGGAGACTTGAGCGGATTTTAGGAGTGTGGCAACCGCGTTTGAAAACTCAGGAGCCGCAAAGTCTTTGGGCTTCCGCCTCGCGGCTGATATGTGACCTATCGCTGCAATCGTTGCCTGTTGGTACTCTCGAAGCTGTTGGCTGGGAGTCAAGTGTTGTATCTGTAGCCAATTGAGTTGCCCAACACTCCAAAGCTCCCTGCGGCTCGGCTTGTACGTTACTCGGCCTTCTAGCGGTGCGAAGGCTATAGGACCCCAACTCGCGAAGTCAGCGATTTCAAGCACCAATACAAAGCATTCGACACTGGCCCCGAACGACTGATCCGACAAGCCCTGATTGAGATGCGTGTCTATCGCCGGCGTGTAGAGGCGCCAGCGCCCCTTGTTCTTCCGCCAATGTTCGGGTGGCCACGCGTTGCTCTCGGCGTTCTGCATGCCGAGTTCCAACACTTCCACGCCCGCCTTCAAGAATGTGAGGTAGCGCATTCGACGCCTAACGTTTGACTTAAGCGGCCTGCCGAAGGCAGGTCCGCTTGAAGGAAGGGTTAGGCGTCTGCCCATGAGTTTGGATCACGACCGAACCCTTCGGCTTCTAGCCTATGCAATTCTTGGAAGCTGCTGCACTGATCTTGGATTTCTGACCATGCACGCTTGAAGGACGGCAAAGCTAGATTGGCTTGAATACCTGAACACCAGTATTGCCACACGACTTTACCAATACGGCCACGTTGTCGAAGGGAAACCTGCTCGTTCGATAAGTCTACGTACCGGTAGAACTCATCGAAAGAGGCCTGATACTGATCTTCAGGTAGTGGATGGCCAAGCAACGCTTTCGTAGGAATTCTGCTGGCGAGCTCGCGGTACTCCCTGGCCAGGCCATCCTCGAACTGCAGCTGTGCGATGTTCTTAGACACACGCAATTGACCAAATGCGAAGAACACGCCAATGGCAGCCACGGTGGACGCAGCGGCCGAGATCCACTCGGGTGTGATATTCATGGACGGAGACTACTGCATCGCTGCGACTTCAGACGCCTAACGTTTGACTTAAGCGGACTGCCGAAGGCAGGTCCGCTTGAAGGAATGGTTAGAGCGCTCGTGGGGTTGAAGCCGATTGGCAGCCACCATGCCGAACTCGTGCTCTTTGTGTTCTTAGAATTTGGTCCTGTGTTTCAAGTTGGGCTCGCTCGAACGAAGACTGATTCTGCTCTCAGCGGCAGACCTGCTTTCGAGAAGCGCTGCATCTTTGCTCTTGGCCATGTGCACAGACTTGGAACGAAGGCACGATGGTTGCCGAAGCGAGAAGGCCTCGCGCCACTACAGCCGAAGGATGCCAGAACTTTGAACGATGCAGCAGGTGAACGGCTACGTCCGTGTACTTGCCGCAAAGAAGCCGACGATCTTCTTGAACCTTTCTGATCGAAGAGGAAAGCGCTCTAACGTTTGACTTAAGCGGACTGCCGAAGGCAGGTCCGCTTGAAGGAAGGGTTAGGCGTTGCGACTCTGAGAAGAGCAGTGCAGGGCGCCCGGGAGCTGAGTGTATTGAAAGCGACGCTGGAGTTGAAGATGCCGTGCGCTGGCCGCCGCAGGACGGACAGCCCACGCCGAGGCTGGAACGACAACGGACCAAACCGAGGAAGACAAGCTGGCGGTGACGGTGGTACGACTGAACGCATGACTTCAACCTCCGAAGCACCGAACTGGCTCGACCTTCACGAGTAGACGCCTAACGTTTGACTTAAGCGGACCGCCGTAGGCGGGTCCGCTTGAAGGAAGGGTTAGGCGTCTGCTGGGTTCTGTGAGCGGCATGCCCGTAAGCAACGAAGCTACTCATCTGAGAGAATTTCGTGTGTGGTGTTGTCTACCACGACAGGGCTGTCGAAGTATGTGACCGAGGGATCTGTACCGTACTTCTCGCGTACGAAAGCTCTCCAACTTTCGGTGTACATGGCATCAGCTTCGGCTTTGGAATTCCAAAGATAGATTCCACCGGCTGTGCCTCCGTCTTGCGAGAGGACATAGACCTTACGGACAAGACCAGGAACGCCTTGATATTTCGGTGCCGTGCTTAGGAAGATCGTTCGAGCCTCCTCCCGCGTGAGTGGATTTGGCAACTTGAACGTGGTCATGGCTGTGATCATTCAGACTCTCCTTCGGGGATGATGGTAGCTGCGAGAGACGCCTAACGTTTGACTTAAGCGGCGTGCCGAAGGCACGTCCGCTTGAAGGAATGGTTCGGCGTCATTGCGCTGCGCTCGCGATCGCTATGCGGCTTCAGCGTGAAATTTCATGCCGAGTGCTCTTGCGACCTTAAGAACCGTCGCGAAGCTCGGGTTTCCGGTTGCACTCAGAGCACGATAGAGGCTCTCCCGGCTCAGACCCGCGTCCTTCGCGACTTGCGTCATCCCTTTTGCACGGGCGATGTTTCCGAGCGCCTTGGCAATACCGGCTGTGTCTTCCGGAGCCTCATCGAGCCAAGCATCAAGGTAGGCGGCCATCTCTTCGGGCGTTCGAAGGTGTTCCGCCACATCGTACGGCGTGGGCTTGGCTCTTGACGCCTTCCGGGCAACGGTCTTGGGCATGGTGGGCTACTCCTTGAAATCCTTGGCCAACTGGATCGCCTTTGCGATGTCCTTCTGCTGGGTTGATTTGTCGCCTCCCGCCAGCAGCAGCAATAGTCTCGTCCCTCGCTGCGCGTAGTACACACGGTAGCCCGGGCCGAGATCGATCTTCAGTTCAGAGACACCGTCGGTAAGGTCGCGGTGCTGGCCAGGGTTACCGTCGATCAAGCGGTCAATCCGAACCAAAATGCGGGCTCGCCCGGCTCGGTCCTTGAGTGTGTCAATCCAATCGCGGAACTCGTCGGTCTTCTCAACGCGCATGTGGGAAGTGTAGCCCAACGGCTACGAGCGTCAAGCCGAAAGGGGGGCTGCTTGAATGACGCCGAACGTTTGACTTAAGCGGACCGCCGTAGGCGGGTCCGCTTGAAGGAAGGGTTAGGGCGCTCGTGGACTTGAAGCCGAGCGGCAACCACCGTGCCGAACTCGTGCACTTTGTGCTCTTGGACCTCGGTTTTGTATTTCAAGTTTGGCTCGCTCGAACGAAGATGATTCTGTGCTCTTCAGGGGCAGACCTGCTCTCGAGAAGCGTTGCCCTCCTTCTCTTGGCCATGTGCGTGACCTCGGAACGAAGAGGCGACGCATTTGGCCGGCGAGACGAAATGGACTCAGAGCAACAGTCGAAGGATGCCAGAACCTGGAACGAAGCGACAGACAAATAGCTCCGACCGTGCGATTGCCACAAAGAGACCGACGACATTCTCGGATCTTCACGATTGATGCGGATAGCGCCCTAACGTTTGACTTAAGCGGCTGGCCGAAGGCCAGTCCGCTTGAAGGAATGGTTAGGCGTTGCGACTCTGAGAAGAGCAGTGCAGGCCGCCCGGGAGCTGAGTGTATTGAAAGCGACGCTGGAGTTGAGGACACCGTGCGCTGGCCGCCGCAGGACGGACAGCCCGCGCCGACGCTGGAGAGGCAACGGACCAAACCGATGAAGACGAACTGGCGGTGACACCGGCACGACTGAACGCATGACCTCAACCTTTGACGCGCCGAGCAGAACTGACCTTCAAGAGCAGACGCCTAACGTTTGACTTAAGCGGCCTGCCGAAGGCAGGTCCGCTTGAAGGAAGGGTTAGGCCGCATCTTAGATTGGCAACTCGCCCGCCTGATAGACATGCCCCTGCTCCGACGCACCGATGAATGAAACGGCGGTGAGATTCGCTCCCTCGAAGACCGCGGCATCGATGGCCGAGCCCTCAAACGAGGCTCCCTCCAGGTTTGCGTCGGTGAAATCGCAGGTCTTCACGTTCGCGTTCTTGAAGACAGCGCGCGCCAGGTTTGCACCCCGAAAGGTGGCCGTCAAGAAGCATTCAGAGAAGTCTGCTTCAATCAATGTTGCGCCGGTGAAGTCGTAGTTCTTGTCGTCTAGATCAAGTGACGTGAATGAGCGCTCGCCTTTCGAGTAGCGCGCCAATATCGAGTGAGAAGTGTCGGACGTGGACATTGCTGCGGCCTAACGTTTGACTTAAGCGGACCGCCGTAGGCGGGTCCGCTTGAAGGAAGGGTTAGGCCGCAGCGAAACTGAGAAAAAACGACCTGATGCGTGCATTTGACGGCCTCAGTCTTGATCGACGTCAGGGATCCTGGAGCACGCCCCAGGACTCGCAGACCCCGCCGTATTGAGCCAGTGCGCTGGAAACGCGGTCCTGCGTGGCGATGACGAGATCGTAGTTCAACTTCTCAACCACCTTGAACTGCACATAGCCGTTGAAGTCATCTGACGCGGGGTAGATTTTCACGGATTCGTATTCGCGCTCGAGCCATTCGATGGCTTTGGCCGACGGCGGCCAGTTGTCGAAGTCGATATTGAAGTCGATTTCGTGCCCACTTGAGAAATCAAACCCGGATGACTCAAGCCGACGGAATACATCGCCATCGGCTGTTTCTGGCCAAGACATGCTGCTTGCTCCTGAGGCCTAACGTTTGACTTAAGCGGCATGCCGAAGGCATGTCCGCTTGAAGGAATGGTTAGGCGTCTGCTGAGAACTGACGCGCTCTTGCTTCGATGGCGAGACACGCGAGGATGTACGCCGACCTCGCGTATCTGACGAAGGGCAGATGCGCTGCGCAGCCGAAGAAGAGGGACGGATGCAGAACCGTTCGGGCATGCTCAATTGTGGCTTCAAACGCTGCGAGATTGGAAGCGATGTGAAGTACTCAAAGGCCGGAACTTGAAAGACCAGAACTTCGTGATCGAAGCTCTCGATCTCGCCGGCGCGAAGCGTTCAGACCGCTTGCCATGTGCGCCTGGTCGAGAAGATGCATTGGCGACTGAAACGCTCCACGCGCGAGCTTTGTGAGGCAAGGGACTCCGTGAACACGCGATAGACCGAACTTTCAGCGATGACCGGAAGCGACGGGACCATAGACGCCTAACGTTTGACTTAAGCGGCGTGCCGAAGGCGCGTCCGCTTGAAGGAATGGTTAGGCCGCACTGCGGCGCCGTGACGCCGAGGAAGGTCGCTGTCACTCGGCCTCAAGCATGCGCTTGAGCACGGCTTGCTCTTTTTGATTAATCTCGTATGAGTTCTTGATTGCACGCAGGGCGACTTGCGTCGACTCGCACATGTCCTTAGCTGTTCTTGAGTCATCCGTCTTTCTCCAGTTCGCTTGTACAGAGGCAATCGCGGTGCGGTATGGTTCTCGTTCGCGCTGAAGCTCAAGGTATTGCGGCGAGGCCAAGAACTTTCCAATGAAGGCCTGCTCGTCGGCAGTGCTCCAACCTCGGTCAAGCGCTTTGAGCCCGATTGAATACTTCGCGTCCGCCGCCTGGTGCATCTGATCGCGCGTCAGACGTAAAAGAAGTTCGCCGAAAACCTTGAACCCCGCTATCGCCTTTGTAGAACTGTCGCAAGGCGAATGCGGCGTTGTGTCCTGCGCGTGAACGACTGCGAAAGCAAGCAGCAGAAAGGAAGTCGCTGCGAACCGAGGGATAAAGGGTGAGTGCATAGGTGGCGAGGGCCTTTCGTGAGGCCTAACGTTTGACTTAAGCGGTGTGCCGAAGGCACGTCCGCTTGAAGGAAGGGTTAGGCGTCGTGCTATTGATCGGCGGTGAACAGAACATACCGTTGCTCAGCTGCGGCTCGTAGATATAACTTGCGCACATCTTGGAACCACTCCCAGGTGTATTGAAAGTCCTCTTCGTTGGGTTCACTTCCGTAGCTGCCGCTGTCAATTTGCTCGTACTTCCGCTTGAACTCATCTTCGGTCAGCGTCGCGAGTGCGGCCGCGACCGATATGACCTGCTGCGGAGTCTTGAGGCTCATGATGTAGTCGTCGTCGGTGTACAGGGGTTCGCCACCTAGCACCGTGTGGTTCAGAGGAAACGCTCCACCGTCCCAGGTGAGTTTGCCATCTGACAGCGTGCGGTGCATCGCATCCCAAGACTTGTCGCTTTCGGCGGCGTAAGCCTTTGGTTCCGACAGGTACCGTTCTTCAATCTCCTCCTGAAGATGCGAAAGACGGTCTTGCTCATCGCTGAAGGATCGCAGCGCCGCAACGTCTTCTTCGGTGAGAGCGAAATGGACTCCTAGGCAGCTCATTGCATAGACTCCGGTCGAGTGAGGGGCTGACGTGACGACGCCTAACGTTCGACTTAAGCGGCCTGCCGAAGGCAGGTCCGCTTGAAGGAAGAGTTAGGCGTCTGGCGACTGGTGCTCATGATCTTGCCTTCATTTCGCGGCGATGCCTACGCGCCAGCCTGTAGCCACGCCATTCTGCGCCACGACGACAAAGGAAGTGAACTCGCGGTTGGCGATTTGAATTTGACCCTCGCCGATGTGCGAATAGGCAAAGGCGGCGGCTTCCTTCGCTGGAAGTAGGGCACCCAGCTTTCGATGAACCTCAACAAGGACTTCTTCTTCACCAATGTGCATTTCGAGAAGCTCTTGAAGAAGCGCTTCGCTCTGGGCACTGGAGCCAGCGATATTTCTCCACTCGCGCTCCGCCGCGGAGATGGGCGGGAAGTGTTGACGCATTAGCTCGTGGACGCGACGCGAGTTCATGAGACGCCTAACGTTTGACTTAAGCGGCCTGCCGTAGGCAGGTCCGCTTGAAGGAAGGGTTAGGCGTCGGGTTCACGGCAAAGCCGCTCGCTCAAGGATGCCAGGTACAAGCGCGCTAGGAAAGACATTTTCGACACTCCGTAGATCAGCTTTGATCTGTGCAGCAGAAACAAAGTCCGTGACTTCAAATCTGGCTTTGTCGATGGCGACCAGACGGACAGCGCCTTGCTTGATTTGCATGACTCCAACCCTCACTCTTACCCATGCATAGTATTTCGGATAAGAGATCCCCGTCTGCGTTGGAGCGTCTCGCAACAGTTGCACCTTCAAAGCGTCGGCATCGCTCGATCCGCTGACCTGGAAGTAGGCGAGCAAGTCTCGCCGTAGGAATTCATTGAAGTCCTTCGCGTCCGGAACGTTGCCATCAATATGAGACCGCTGAATCGGAGACTTCGCATGTGCGATGGGTGATAACGCCAGCGCGAAGCAGAACAGAAGTTTCCGAAGTGCCATGAAAGACGCCTAACGTTTGACTTAAGCGGACCGCCGTAGGCGGGTCCGCTTGAAGGAAGGGTTAGGCGTCGATCGCCTTTGCCATTGAGACAAGTGCAAGTTGCCTGTAGCCATGCTTCTCATAGAAAGCCCTCGCGGGCGCGGAATGCCCCGTTTCAAGAAAGACTCGACCAATCCCCTGCGGAAGAAGGCGCTGCTCCAACTCCGCTATCAGTTTGCCGCCCAGGCCCTGACGTTGACCATGAGATGCAACACACATTTCTTTCAAGTGAAAGTGCCAGCCATTTACCCACCGCTCACTCCAACCAAAAGCAAGTGCATCTGGCAATCCATTCGTGATGTGGCCAAGACCAAAGAACGACGGGTACTTGGAGAATGACTGAAACCGCTCATGCACAGCTTCGAGTGACCAACCGTCGTTCCAAGGTGCGGCATTGAAGACGGAGACGTAGAGATCAGAGAACGCCAGGATGCTATTTTGATCAATCTGGACGTAGTGCGATTGCATTGTTCGACGCCTAACGTTTGACTTAAGCGGCGTGCCGAAGGCACGTCCGCTTGAAGGAATGGTTAGGCGGCTGATAAGAACCGACCTGCTCTTGCTTCGATGGTGGGACACGCGAGGATGCACGCTGACCTCGCGTACCTAACGAACGGCAGACGCGCTGCGCAACCGAAGTAAAGGGACTCGTGCAGAACCGTTCGGGCATGCTTGATTGTGGCTTCAAACGCTGTGAGATTGGAAGCCACCCGAAGTGCTCAAAGGTCGGCGCTCTGAAAGACCCAAACTTCATGATCGAAGCTCCCGATCTCGCCGGCGCGAAGCGTTCAGCCCGCTTGCCATGTGCGCCTGGCCGAGAAGATGCGTTGGTGACTGAAATGCGCCATGCGCGAGCTTTGTGAGGCAAGTGACTTTGTGAAAGCGCGATGGCCCGAACTTTCAGTGATGACCGAGCGCGACGAGACCATAGACGCCTAACGTTTGACTTAAGCGGCCTGCCGTAGGCAGGTCCGCTTGAAGGAAGGGTTATGCGTCATTGGCCAGGAGCGACTGCAGTCTTGCCTTGACGGTTGGCCATTCCAGAGCCGTGATGCCGTAGACGACGCTGTCTCTGACGTAGCCGTCCGAGCAAACTTTGTGCTGACGAAGAACACCTTCTCGGCTTGCGCCCAAGCGTTCGATCGCCTTCCGCGACCGTGCATTGCGAGAATCGGTCTGGAACTGTACGCGGAGCGCGCCCAACTCTTCAAACGCGTGACTCAAGAGCAAGAACTTGGTCTCCGTGTTCACTGGCGTTCGGCGAAATTCCTGCCCGTACCAAGTGGAGCCGATTTCGAGGCCGCGGTGAGGGCGACGTACATCGA
>Ga0307508_10005121_pt1 | contig 12567 bp, 9 predicted proteins | sample 9_EM_MG_FD_203089 | JGI IMG/M metagenome (GOLD analysis project Ga0307508, IMG submission 203089) | Populus trichocarpa ectomycorrhiza microbial communities from riparian zone in the Pacific Northwest, United States - 9_EM | ecosystem: Host-associated > Plants > Roots > Unclassified | place... | reverse complement strand
TCGAGCCGGTCGAACCAGGCGACTCGCAGCTTGGGAATGGAGATCACCTTGTAATCGCCGCCAGCCATTGCCGCGAGGGCGACACCCAGGATTGCCGCGGACGCCACGGCGATGGCCGCGGCACGACCCATCAGGTTGTTCCGCATTGGAATCTCCTTCACGGCGTAAATGATGCGACCCCGTTTGTGCGACCCGCTGGTGCGCGCAAAGGGGTGGCGCACGCCGACCCGCGGACCGGTGGCGAGTCGGCCCAGCGTCTGCCAGCGTTATGGCGAAGTCAACCTCAAATCGGATATCCTCTCCGCCGAGGCGATCACCGCCGCGAGGAGAGGATTCCAAGGTGACCAAGATCCCAGCGGGCGTCGGCCCACAGCGTCCCCAGATCGTGACCCTCGTCGGTGCCACCGGTGACCTCGCCAGGCGGAAGCTCTTGCCGGGTCTGTTCCATCTATCGACCAGCGGGTTCATTCCCGGCTGCCGCGTCATCGGCGTTTCGCTGGATGACCTCGATCCGGAGCGGTTTCGCCAGTTCGCCAGGAAGGCCCTCGACGAGTTCTCGGCGCGCCCGGTCGCCGAGCAGGACTGGGAGGCCTTCGCGAAGACCCTGGACTACGTGCCGCTCGGAGCCGGCGCCGCCGCCATCAAGGCAGCGGTCGACCGCGCGGAGCGTTCGGTCGCCGGCGAGAGCCGTCGGCTTCACTACCTGAGCGTGCCGCCCAGCGCGGCGCTGTCCGCGGTCCGCATGCTCGGTGAGGCCCAGCTCGTCGAGCGATCCAGGATCGTCATGGAAAAGCCGTTCGGCACCGACCTCGAGAGCGCGAGGTCGCTGAACGCGAGCCTGCACGAGGTCTTCGCCGAGGAGCAGATCTTCCGGATCGATCACTTCCTCGGCAAGGAGCCCGCGCAGAACATCCTCGCGTTCCGGTTCGCGAACGGCCTCTTCGAGCCGATCTGGAACCGCAACTTCATCGGCCACGTGCAGATCGACGTCCCCGAGACGCTGAGCCTGGGAACGCGGACCGCGTTCTACGAGGCGACCGGAGCGTTCCGGGACATGGTGGTGACGCACCTCTTCCAGATCCTCGCCTTCGTGGCGATGGAGCCGCCGACGGCTCTCGAGCCGTCCTCGATCACCGAGGAGAAGAACAAGGTCTTCCGGAGCATGTTGCCGATCGTGCCGAGCGACGTCGTGCGCGGCCAGTACATCGGATACCGGCACGAGAAGGGCGTCAGCCCGGACTCGGAGACCGAGACCTTCATCGCGCTCAAGTGCTCCATCGACAACTGGCGCTGGGCCGGCGTGCCGTTCTACCTCCGGACCGGGAAGCGGCTCGCCGAGGGGCAGCGGATCATCTCCATTGCTTTCCGCGAGCCGCCCAAGAGCATGTTTCCCGCCGACTCGGGCGTCGGCGCGCAGGGCCCGGATCACCTGACGTTCGATCTGGCCGACGCCTCCAAGATGTCCCTGTCGTTCTACGGCAAGCGTCCCGGTCCAGGGATGCGATTGGACAAGCTGAGCCTCCAGTTCGCGATGCGCGACACCGGCCTCCTCGGCGACGTGCTCGAGGCCTACGAGCGCCTGATCCTCGACGCCATGCGCGGCGATCGGACGCTGTTCACGACTGCCGACGGCGTGGAGCGCCTGTGGGCGCTGTCGAGCGCGCTGCTCGAATCACCGCCCCTGGTTCGCCCGTACGCTCCGGGCTCATGGGGACCGAACGCCATCCATCAGCTCATCGCCCCCCACACCTGGCGCCTCCCGTTCGAGCGCGCGTGGAGAGATCCCAACAACCTGGGCAGCTGACCGTCAGTTGTCGGTGAGGATCGGCAAGTAACCTTCGACGACCGTGCCTGCCGGTGTGGCGACGGTGGCGCATGCGCCGGGAGGTCCGGTTCCGGTTCGGGTGATTTGCTGAGGATCCCGAACGAGCGGGATGGTGTGCGGGTAGCCGCCTACCTTGCAACGCAGGATGTGCCCCTCGGATCTCGGCTGCGAGAAGCGGAGCCCAACCGGTGGAACGAGGGTGGTCGTCAGATCCTTGGGCGTACCCCCTCGGTAAGTCGAGAGCTCCACCAGATCGGCCTTGGTAAGGCCGAGTCCCAAGAGGACCGATCGCGGGGGAGGGACGCGAAATACCGATCCCAGCGGGACCGCTGCCGGAACTGGAAACTTCGACGAGCCAGCATTCTCGCGAGCGTGGGCAGATCCTTCGTACGGTATCCGGGCCAGGAGCCATACAGGCCGAGTGGGTCGAGATGGACCGCCGGGATGCGACATGCATTGGCGCATACGACATCGACCATGACGACGTCACCGGTATAGAGACAGTCGCCGGGCGCGAGGTCGAGATCCGCCAGCACGCGGCGAAAGATTCCTGGATCCGGCTTGGCGATACCCAGGATGGCTGAATCGAAGACCCGCTCGAAGTAGATCGAGAGATCCAGATCGGCCATCTGCTGCATCACCGTGCCGTCGGAATTCGATACGACCGACATTCGGTAGCCGGCCGCATGGAGATCTCCGAGCGCATCTTCGACCCCAGGCAAAGGATAGGCCCAGAGGCTCCGCCCGCCGCTCAATCCGATTGCTTCCTCGACGATCAACGACGCATCGCCTCGGCCGACGCCGGCAAGCACAAGGACGTCGGGAAGAAACGAGCCGGCTTCCGCATCGGAACCTTGATCCCGGAGCCGGCCGTCGAAGCGATGGACTCGCGCGAAGAACGAGGAGATCAGGCTGCCCGGGTCGAGCGCGTAGCCGTGCTCATGGCTCGCCTGGAGCAAGACGTCGACGTTCGGGCACACCAAGGTGCCGCCCGCGTCGAGAAGGAGGTACGGTGCGGCGCGCGTCATGATGTCATCTCCTTGGCCAGCCAGTCTCGATCCAACCGGTCATCACATTCTCCACGCGGCCCACCATTGTGACAAACTCCGGGCCATGGCAGGTACGCCCGCGGTCACCCTCGGCTGTCTCCACGAGGCGCCGTAGCCCGCATGTCCGACCGAACGCTCGTCGCGTCCGCCACGAACCTTCTCAGCCGCGGGTTCCAGGTCGTGCCCACCGATCGACGCTCGCGCGACGGTTCACCGGCCAATGGGCTGTTCGCGGTGGCCCGCGCGATCGCGCGCGTCATGACGTTCAAGACCCCGGCGCGCGCGGTGGCGGTCATCGACACGAACGCGCGCCACGAGCCGTGGCCCGAGCTCCTCAGGGCGCAGCTCGTGCCGCTGCCCGGTCTCCTCGCCGCCCTCGGGCTCCACGTCGTCGAGGCCGCCGACGAGCTCCACGTCGTCGCCTCCTACGCGCAGGCGGCGCTGGATCGCGGCGACGACGCCATCGTCGTCGGGGTCGACAAGCGCTACGCGCAGCTCGTGAACGAACGGCTCTGGTGGTACGACGCGAACAAGGACACGCGCTACACCGCGGAGATCGTGCACAAGCGCTTCGCGGTGCCGCCGCAGCAGGTCGCCGAGTGGCTCGCCCTCGTGGGTGACGAGGACGCGCTCCCGGGCATCGCCGGCCTCGGCGCCAAGGGAGCGACCACGCTGCTCGCGAACTACGGCTCGCTCGACGCCGCCCTCGGGGCCCTGGACACGATCAAGGGACGGATGGGAAACGCGCTGCGCGCCGCCCGCGACGACGTGCCGCGCGAGGTGGCCCGCGCCCGTCTCGACGCTCACCGGCGGTTGCCCGTCCCGCTCGACGCGCTCTCCTACGTACCGCCGGCCGCGGCGCCGCTGAACGAGCTCCTGGATCGCCTCGGCTTCGCCGAGCTCCTCGTCTCCGACGACTCGGCGATCCGGACCGAGGTCTGCGACACGCCTGCGGCGGTGGCCTCGGCGCTCGAGCGGCTGGGGAGCGGCCCGATCACGCTGCACGCGCTGCTCGAGGATCCGGCGCCGCTGCGCGAAGAGCTCGTCGGCGTCGCGCTGTCGGTGGGCGAGGGCCAGGCGTTCTATGTGCCCCGCACCGGTCCCGGCTGGCCGGCGCTCGTCCCCTGGCTCGAGGACGCGACCGTCCCCAAGCTCGGACACGATCTGGCGGCGACGGTGATCGCGCTCGGGCGCGCCGGGATCGCCCTCGCCGGGATCGCCGGCGACTCGGCGTTCGCCTCGCACCTCTCGCAGCCCAGCAACTGGGCGCCGCACGATCTCACGCTCGTGGCCAAGCACGTCCTCGGCCGCGCCCTCCCCGAGGCGGACACCGTGCGCGGCGTCGGTCAAAAGCGCAAGCCCTGGAGCGCCCTCCCCGTCGCTCGCGCCGCCGAGCAGGCCACGGTCGGCGCCGACGCGAGCGCCGCGATCTGGCGCGCGTTGAGCTCCCAGGTGGATGCGGCGCTCCTGGCCGAGTACCTGGAGCTCGCCGGCACCTGCGTGCGCATGGAGCTCGTGGGCTTGACCATCGATCGCGCCGCGCTCGATCGCGCCGAGCAGGCGTTCGCCGAGCTCGAGACGGAGCTCGGGCGGCAGATCGAGGTGCTCGCCGGCCACGCGTTCAACATCAACTCGACCAAGCAGCTCGGCGAGGTCCTCTTCGAGGAGCTGAAGCTCCCGATCGCGAGCCACACGAAGACCGGCTGGAGCACCGCCACCGAGGCCCTGGAGAAGATCGAGCACGCGCACCCCATCGTGGCGCTGGTCATCCGCTGGCGCCTCTTGCGCCGCATGCGCGACAGCTGGATCCTCGCGCTCGCCCGATGTGTCGACACCGACGGGCGCGTCCACTCGCGCTTCCATGTCGCGCGGTCGTTCTCGGGCCACCTGGTGAACACCAACCCGGACCTGGCGCGCGTGCCGGGCCGGACTCCCGAGATGGAGATGATCCGGCGCGCCTTCGTGGCGCCACCGGGGCGGCTCCTCATGTCGGTGGACTTCAATCAGCTCGGCCTCTACGTCCTGGCCCATCTGACGAAGGACCCGGCCCTGGTCGAGCCGCTCCGCCGGCGCGACGACATGCACCTCTTGACCGCATCGGCGGTGCTGGAGAAGCCGGCCGCGGACGTCACGCCCGACGAGCGGCAGCTCGGCAAGGTCGTCAACTTCGCGACGTTCGCCGGCCAGGGCGCCTCCGCGCTCGCCCTGCAGCTCGGCGTCTCGGCATCGGAGGCCAAGGAGCTGATCGCCCGTTTCGATCGCCGATACGCCAAGGTGCGCGAGTTCCAGGACGAGCAACTCCGTCTCGCGCGCGAGCGCGGCCACATCACGACCATCGCCGGCCGGCGCTGGCCCATCGGCGGTCTGGAGTCCCTGGACCCTCAGCTCCGTTCCTACGCCGAGCGCCTCGCCCGCCGCGCCACCCACGAGGGCTCGGTCGCCGACGTTGCCCGTCGCGCCCTGCTCGAAGCCGAGCGCGCGCTGCGCCGCGCGGGTCTCGGCGCCGTCCCGGTGCACGAGATCGTGGACGAGGTGCTCTTCGAGGTCCCCGAGACGGAGCTCCACGCGGCCGCCCAGGTCGCTGCCGCCGCGATGCGCCACGCCTATGAGCTCGAGGTTCCTCTCGTCGTCGGGGTCGAGGCCGGTCGCAACTGGGCGGACCTCGAGCCGGTGGCGCCGCCAGGGGATTGAAGGGCGCGGATTCAGCGGAACGCGGCGATCGCCGCGGTGGTCACGTTGGCGGTCGGGTCGGCCCAGGTCCAGGAGACCGACTGGTCTCCCGACGAGGGCGCCAAGCGATAGCTGGCCTCGGACGGGACGTTGTTCGTGCCGTCGTCCTGGACGCCGATCGGTTGCCAGGCGGAGGGCGCGTGGGTCACCTGGGCGTCGGCGAAGCCGACCTGATTGTCCTCGCCGCCGACGGCGACCACGAAGTCGCCCGGGAGGGCGCTGCCCGTCAGCTTGACCGCGACGCTCGGCAGCGCGGTGCCCAGCGCGTGGCTGAGTCCGGTCCCGACCAGGCTCGCGGAGGGAGGCAGGCCGCGGACGTGGATGACGTAGAGGGTCCCGTCACCGTCGCCGCCGCCCAGGCCGGGTGGTGTGATGACGTGCGTTCCGGCCGCGGAGCCTAGCTGATAGTAGATCTGCGCGATCACGGGCAGCGTTCCGCCGACGACGTAGGTTGGGCCCTGATCGACCGCGACCGAGAGATGGCCCATGCTGTCCGATGGACCATTCACCTCGGACGGACTCGCCGAATCCCAGTAGATGCCGAGGACGATGATGGCGTCGCCTGCCTGGACGCCGGTCACCGAGATGGTGCTCTGAGACCAGGAGCCGACGCCCCAGTCCTGGTGGATCTGGGTCGCGGCGACGACGGTCGGCGTGCCGCCGGGCGGGGCATCTGCCATGGGTGGCGCGTCGAACCGCGTCGCGGCGTCGACCGGCGGCAGGGCGGCGTCAGTCCTGGCGTCGACGGGCGGCCGCGCGGCGTCGATGGGCGTCGGCGCGGCGTCGGGCGGACGACTGGCGGCGTCGACCGGTCGACTCGAGGCGTCGGCGGGGCGCGCCGCGTCGCCGACGGGCGTCCCGCCGTCCGGCGTTCCACCGCCCGCCTGCGGGGCCTGCGATTGGCACCCGAGGGCCGCCAAGGCGAGCATCACGAACGGACGTGCGGCGATTCGTGGCGTGGGGCGTCGTCGGTGGCACGGCGGCTGCGACGGCGCGCTCCTGGCGCCAGATGGGTCAGCCAGGTGCTCTGCGCCGCTCCCCGGGGCGGTCTCGGTCTGGTTGTCCCTCGGCACGCGGACGTCCATGTTACATCACCGCGGCAGACGGGCGTGGGATCTTGCGACGCATCGCGAGGAGCGTACCGTACCAACCTGTACCACGGGATCTCATTCCTTCTTCTGCTTTCGCCGGGCGAGCTCGTCGCGGAGCTCGATCAGCGGGCGCGCACCGGCCGGCGCCTCCGACGACGGGCTGAAGTCGACTCGGCCGATCTCGAGGCCGAGGTCGCGCTCGCCGAGCAGGCGCTCGAGGATGACGAGCGCCGCGTCGGGGAGCCTCTGGTCGCCGCGCAGGTAGCCCGGCAGGTAGAGCGTGATCCCAAGGCCCGCCTCGCCCGACTGGCTGTCGTAGCGGATCCGGTCCGCGTCGAGCCTGCTCTCGCCGGTGCGCACGGCGAAGCCGTCGACGTCGGGCACGGGCGGTCGAAAAGCGATCACCCGCCAGCCTGGGATGGCCGGCGCGGCGGCGACCAGGTGCTCGACGGCGGGGAAGGCGCCACGATGTCCGCCGGCGCTGATGACGAGGACGCGCTCGCCCCCGACCAGCGCCTCGGGGAGATCGAAGGTGAGCCCGGGATGGACGCGCCGAAGCTCGTCGTGGAACGGTTCCTCCTGGAGGATGTCGCGCGGCTTCGCCATCGCGATGCGGTCGGCGTTGCGGGTGAACCAGCGCCAGAACGCGTCGGCGCTCTGTGCGTCGCCGGTCTCGTGCACACCGGCCCCGGAAGCACCGCAAGCAGACCCGCAAGCGAAAGAGACAAGGAGGGCAAGGAGGATCGGGGCGCGTCGCGGCACGGGGCGTGAGCCTAGCATGGAGACGGTCGCTCTAGCCGCGGTGACATTCGGCTTGCCGCGCCGCGATCGTCCGGCTACTCTCCTATCGAAATTCGATAGGAGGGCACCGTGGCCAACCAGAAGTCGGATGTCCTGCGCGGCACGCTCGACCTCATGATCCTCCGCACGCTCGAGCTCACGCCGCTCCATGGGTCGGGGCTGGCGCAGCGCCTGGTCCAGGTCAGCGGCGGCGCGCTGGAGGTCGGCCCGGGGTCGATCTTCCCGGCGCTGTACCGGCTGGAGCACAAGGGGCTGGTCAAGGGGCGCTGGGGCGAGAGCGAGAGCGGACGGCGCGCCCGCTTCTATGCCCTCACGGCTGCCGGGCGGAAGCGTCTCGGCGTCGAGAAAGAGAACTGGGAGAAGATGGTCCTCGTCATCGGGCGGGTGCTGTCGTGAGGCGCCGCAAGCTCGACCGGCAGATCGACGACGAGCTCGCGGCCTATATCGCCGATCGCGCCGAGAAGCTCGTCGCCGCCGGCGTCTCGCCCGAGGAGGCCGAGCGGCGCGCGCGCGCCGAGCTCGGCAGCGTCGCCGCGGTCAAGGACGAGATGCTCGACGCCCACGTCGCTTCCTCCTGGGTGGACGGCCTCCTCAAGGACGTCCGACTCGCGCTGCGGCGGCTCGTGCGGCAGCCGGGCTTCACGTTCGTCGCCGTGCTCACGCTCGCGCTCGGCATCGGCGGCACCAGCGCCATCTTCAGCGTGGTCAAGGCCGTCCTCCTCGATCCGCTCCCCTACCAGGACCCCGGCCGGCTCGTCCTCGTCTGGAACGAGCTCAGGAGCGAGCACTTCGCCGGGGCCGGGGGGCTCATCGGGCTGGCGCTCGGGACCCTCGCCGTCGATCGCGTCGCCGCCCTGGCGCCACCCGGTCTCCTGCCGTCGGGCGGGCCGGCGCTCGACGCCGTCGTGGTGGGCTTGACCGCGCTCGCCAGCGGTCTGTGCGGCGTGCTCTTCGGCGTCGCCCCGGCGCTCGACGGCTCGCGCGTCGACCTGGCGGCGGCGATGCAGGCGGCGGGGCGTGGCGGAACCGCGGTGGCCGGGCGTCGCGCGCGCCGCATGGTCGTCACCGTCGAGATGGCGGTGGGCTTCGTGCTCCTCGTCGGCACCGGCCTCATGGTCCGTACCTTCATGGCCGTGCAGCGGATCGATCCCGGCTTCGACGCCGCGGGCGCGTTGAGCTTCGAGATCTCGTTCCCGGCGGCGCGCTACGCCGGCGATGCGAAGAAGGCGGAGTTCGCCCGGGAGCTCGAGCGCGAGCTGGGCGCCCTTCCCGGCGTCAGCGCCGCCGGCGCGAGCACCTACATGCCGCTCGACGACTACTCGAGCTGGTCCAGTCCCTACGGCCCGCCCGGCACGCCCGAGGAGAAGAAGCGCAGGGCGGAGCACCGGCCGGTCACGCCCGGCTACCTGAAGGCGGTCGGCGCCGAGCTCGTGCGCGGCCGACTCCTCGAGGACGCCGACGAGACCGGCGCGCCGGTCGTGGTCATCGACGAGGGGCTCGCCGCCGAGGCCTTCCCCGGCCTCGATCCCCTGGGCCGCGCGATCGAGCATGGCCGGCTCAAGGACGGCCAGCACGAATACGTCACCTCGCAGGTCGTCGGGGTCGTGAGACCCATCGCGCAGCACGGCTTGACCGAGCCGGAACGGGGCCAGATCTACATGCCGTACGGCCGCAGCCCGCAGTCGCGCCTGGCCGTCGTGGTGCGCGGCACCGTCGACGCCTCGGTCGCGCGCGCGGCGGTGGCCTCGCTCGACAGCGAGCTGGCCGTGGCCAAGGTGCGGCCGTTCGCCTTCTACCTCGATCGCGCTCAGCGGCCGGCGCGCTTCACCATGGTGCTGGCGTCGATCTTCGGCGGGCTGGCCCTCCTCCTCGCAGCCATCGGCATCTATGGGGTCGTCGCCACCTCGGTCAGCGAACGGCGTCGCGAGCTCGGCGTGCGCCTGGCCCTCGGCGCCGAGCCGCGCGACATCATGCGCCTGGTCCTCCGCGAGGGCGCCGCCATGGCGCTCGGCGGCCTGGCCATCGGCGCGGCGGCGTCACTGCTCCTCGCCCGCCTCCTCGGCAGCCTGCTCTTTGGCGTCAGCCCCCTCGACCCGGCGACGCTGGCCGCCGCCGCGATCGTCCTTCCCGCCGCCGCCCTCCTCGCCTCGTGGCTGCCCGCCCGCCGCGCGGCGCGCCAGAGCCCGATGGCCTCGCTGCGCACCGACTGACCCGATCAGGCTCCCGGTGTCTCATCGCGACACGGTCAGCGCGATCCGCAGCGCGTCGTAGCCGTAACGCCGCCGGACGTCATCGACGGCGCGGTGCACCGCCTGGTCGTCGCCGAAGAGCGGAACCTGCGCGCCTTGGGGCCCGAGCTTCGAGAGGGCGATGCCGAGCAAGCGGATCGCGAGGCGACGGCGTCGCGCGCGGTCGAAGAGGTCGCGGACGACCGGGTAGAGCTCGAACTCCGACGAGGTGGCCGCGATGGTCCGCGATCGCGACAGGGTCTGGAAGTCCGCGTAGCGCAGCTTGAGCGTGACGGTTCGCGCCGTGACGCCTCGGCTCCGCGCCCGCCAGCACACGCGCTCGCAGAGCGCGCACAGCATCGCGTCGATGCACGCCGGATCGTGCACGTCCTCGCGAAAGGTGCGCTCGTTGGAGATGCTGCCGACGGCGCAGCCTTCCGGATCGTGCTCCTGGAACGCCGGGCGCTCGCGCCCGAGGACGTGCGCGCCCTCGCCCCGGCAGCCGCGCTGGATCGAATCCGTCCACGCCCCGAAGATCCGTCGCAGGACCGCGGTCGGTGCCGCCGCGACCTCGGCGAGCGTCGAGAGACCAAGCGCCTGCAGCTTCTGCTCGGCGACCGGCCCGATGCCGGGAAACTTTCGCACCGGAAGTGGGCCGAGGAGGGCCGCCTCGGTCCCGGCCCGGACGAGGAGCACGCCGCGCGGCTTGGCGAGCCCGCACGCCACCTTCGCCACGGGTCGACTGGTCGCGATCCCGGCGCTCGACGGCAGCCCGACGCGAGCGTCGATCTCGTCGGTGAGGCCGCGCACCACGCGCTCGATCGTGAAGTCGGGATCGGCGTCGCCCGGACGCCGGTACATCCGCTCGCACCCCGAGAAGTCCAGGTACATCTCGTCGATGCTGGCGACCTGAGAGACCGGCGTGTAACCCTCGGCGATCCGACGGACGCGCGTCGCGTAGTCCCCGTACACGCCATGGCGCGTCGGCAAGTACACCGCCTCCGGCGCGAGCTCGAAGGCGCGCGTGAGCGACATCCCCGATCGCACGCCGAACGCGCGGACCTCGTAGCTCGCCGCCGTGACGACTCCGCGGTGACCGGGCAGGCCTCCGACGACGACGGCCTTGCCGATGAGGCTCGGATCGAGCAAACGCTCGACCGATACAAAGAACGTATCCAGGTCGAGACAGCAGATCCGTGGCGCCGCGAGCGACATGGCACTCCCATCATTATACTGAACGCATGTTCACATGCAAGCCCCCGCAACATAGATGCCGGACGTCGCCGACGACCTCGCGCCCGTCCGCACATGCGACGAGGCCGCGCAACCGAGCGACCCAAAGCCCGCCGGTCTCGCCGGCGGGCGCTCCATCTCTCAACAAGAATGGTGTGTGGAGATCCCAGTTCTCCTCGCTCCGGCGCAGCCCGCAGCCCGGCGGGTGGCGCGCGGTGCCCCGAGCGCCCGCCGCTGAGTTCCGCAGTGGCGCTGGCCGCTGGAGCAGGCGAAGGACGACCGCTGCGAGGACTGTTTGAAGCGGCGGGCGCGATCCCCGCGCGACAGGACCCGCCCGGCCGCCGGCGTATGCGGGCCACCCACTCAAGGCGTCCTAAGAAGAAAAATTCCCTCCCGCCCAATCCACGCCGCTGCGACGCTGGTCCCACCCCGCGAGCGTGGTACGATTAACCCTCCCCTTGGACTTCACCATCAAGACCTGGAACTGCTTCGGCATGGCGCAAGACTGGTACGGCGCCCTCTCGGGCGTCCGCGCCCCCGAGGCCCCGCGCCTACGCGACGACGACGTGATCGGCGCCTGCGCCTCCGTCGACGTCCTCTGCGTCCAGGAGCTCTTCAGCAACGACGCCGAGGAGTTCTTCGACGGTCTCCGCACCCGCGGCTTCGCCTCCTCGGTGCGCGACCACAACCGCCTCCATCTCCGCTCGCGGACCGCGCGCGGCTCCGGGCTCGGCATCGGCTCGCGCTACCACGCGACCAAGACGGTGCTCCAGCCCTTCTCACCGCGCAGCGTCGGCTGGGATCGCCTCGCGCGCAAGGGCGCGCTCTACGCGCAGATCGCCGGGCTCGACGGCGGCCTCGAGCTCGACGTGGTCACCGTGCACCTGCAAGCGGGCGCGGGTCCAGCCGCCACCGACGTGCGCGCCTCGCAGCTCGCCGAGCTCGCCCGCTTCGTCGGCGCGGTGGCCTCGCCCGATCGCCCCATGATCGTCTGCGGCGACTTCAACATCGACGGCTACGGCGCGACCCTCCGCCGCGCCGAGGAGTACCAGCGCATCCGCGCGGCGCTGCCGGGCTTCGAGGATCTCGGGCAGAGCGACGATCGCCCGACCTTCGATCCGAACCCCGAGCGGAACACGCTGGCGCGCCAGACGACACCGGGCGGCGTGGCGCAGCGGATCGACTACATCTTCTTCCGCGCCGCACCGGCCGGACGGTTCCGCGTCGAGTGTCGCCGCACCCAGGTGGTCCTCGACGTGCCGCTCGCCGGCACGCCGCACCAGGTCCTCGGCGGGGGTGTGCCGGGGCCGGCCTACGCGTCGGATCACTACGGCCTGACGGCGACCTTCGGCTACAGCTGAGTTGGTGCCCCAGCGGTGCTAAGCTTGGCGCAAGGGAGGCGGCCAATGAAGAAGGTCTTGGCGATCATCAGTATCACCCTCGTGGCATTCGGGGCGTGGCGCGCGTTGCGGGGATCCGCGAATGACGACGGCGGGAAAGGCCAGGAGCTGTTCTACGGCCGGGCCTGGCTCGACCATGTCCCCACGTCGAAGACCGATACCTTCAACGTGTTCGGCACCAGCAAGGCAAATCCGTTCGGCTGGTTCGCC
>Ga0307508_10005117_pt1 | contig 12571 bp, 11 predicted proteins | sample 9_EM_MG_FD_203089 | JGI IMG/M metagenome (GOLD analysis project Ga0307508, IMG submission 203089) | Populus trichocarpa ectomycorrhiza microbial communities from riparian zone in the Pacific Northwest, United States - 9_EM | ecosystem: Host-associated > Plants > Roots > Unclassified | place... | reverse complement strand
GCGGCGGCACCGTGCGTCACGCTCGCGGTCTCCAGCGCGAAGGTGTCCTTGGCGAACTGATCGAGCTGGCCCACGGCGCGCAGCATAGGCGAGGTGCAGAAGCAGTGGCTACGGGATGCAGCGCACCGATCGCGAGGCACCGGCCCATCGCGCCGGCGGGCCCGCGAGCGTCACGCCCCCGAGCGTGGTGATGCTGCGGTACACGGAAGAGCGAGCCTGCGTGGCGACCGGCCATCGCACCGCAGCGGTTCGACGATGCCAGCACCGCGGTGGCGTCGACTGGCTGCGGCGGCGCCGGTCGTGGTGCTGCCCCGGCCGGGCGATCGACTCCTTTCGTCCGGATTTCGGACGCGATGGCCGGCCACCGGCCACGCGCGACGCTAACTGCACGAGATCGCGTCGCGATCGACAGGCCCAGATCGAGCTCGGCCGCAAGCCGTTCCCGGCCAAGATCGCGCGCAAGCGCTACTGGAGCGATCCTTGCGGAGACAGACAGAGCGCGTCGTCGCGGGTCTGCTCGGTAAGTCGGATGCCGGTCTCCATGAACCACTTCGGAACGTTCTCGCGCCCGGTCACGCAACCCTGGGCGATCGAGATGCCCGCCGGCGAGCTCACGGTCCAGGTGCCTGGGCGGCGGGGGTGTCGCAGCTTTTCGGCACCGGTACATCGCGAGTTTGCCGCGCGCGGAACTCCTCGCTCCGGACCCGACGTGTGAGAATGCCACGCACTGGGCGGAGTACAACGATGCGAACGTGGCCTGTCGTGGGGATGATGCTGGTGGCTATCGGGCTCGGCTGCGGCGCGCAGGCGCGCGACGGAGCGGGGCCGCCCGACACGAGCTGCGCGCCGGAGCGCTGCGACGGCAGCGACAACAACTGCGACGGCCAGATCGACGAGGGGTTTGACGTCGGCACGCCGTGCTCGGTCGGCGTCGGTGCGTGCCACGCCGAGGGCGTCACGGTATGCCGGGCCGACGGCGAGGGCACGACCTGCAGCGCGCAGCCCGGCGCACCGACCACCGAGCGCTGCAACGGCATCGACGACAACTGCGACGGCCGGGTCGACGAGGGCTTCGGCCTCGGCGCGATGTGCACCGCGGGCACCGGCGCCTGTGCGCGGAGCGGCACCGTGGTGTGCGATCTGGCGACCGGCGAGGCGACCTGCAGCGCGCAGCCCGGCGCCGCGACCGCTGAGTTGTGCAACGGGCTTGATGACAACTGCGACGGCCAGATCGACGAGGGCTTCAGCGTCGGCACGCCGTGCGAGGTCGGAGTCGGGGCGTGCCATGCCACCGGCGTGATCGTCTGCGATGGGGCGGGCGGCACGCGCTGCGACGCGGTCGCCGGCGCGCCGTCGCAGGAGCGCTGCAACGGCATCGACGACGACTGCAACGGCGTGGTCGACGACCTCCCAGGGCTCGGCGGCGACTGCACCGCCAGCGCGCCCGGGGTCTGCGCGCAGGGCCACCTGGTGTGCAGCGCGCACGGGCCGGTGTGCGCGCCGGGCACCCCGCAGCCCGAGATCTGCAACGGCCTCGACGACAACTGCGACGGCCGGGTCGACGAGGGCTTCGCCATCAACGCGGTGTGTCAAGTCGGGGTCGGCGCCTGCGAGCGTACCGGCGTCACGGTCTGCGATGGCCCGCGCGCCACACGCTGCAGCGCAACGCCGGGCGCGCCGTCGCCCGAGACCTGCAACGGCGACGACGACGACTGCAACGGCGTGGTCGACGACGTCGTCGGCCTCGGCGACCGCTGCCAGGCGAGCGCGCCCGGGGTCTGCGCCCAGGGTCACCTCGCGTGCGGCAGCAACGCGCTGGTCTGCGTCCCGGGCACCCCGCAGCCCGAGATCTGCAACGGCCTCGACGACAACTGCGACGGCCAGGTCGACGAGACCGATCCGCAGCTCGGGTCGGCGTGCGCGACCGGTCAGCCCGGCGCGTGCAGTGCCGGCAGCTTCGTGTGCGCGACCGGCGGCCCGCTGTTGTGCCAGCCGCTTTCGGCGCCGTCGAGCGAGCGCTGCAACGGGATCGACGACGACTGCAACGGCCTGGTCGACGATGGCTGCCTGCCGGACCTGCCGCAGGCCCGGTTCCCGTGGAACGGGCTCGCGACCGGAAGCCCGTGGCTCCCCGCCGGGTCGGCCGCCGCGCCGCTGCGGCCGCGCTTCCTGTGGACCGCGGTCACGGGTGCGGAGCGCTACGAGCTCGAGGTCGACGATAGCTGCTCCGCCGCGTTCCGCGACTGCACGTTTCCCAGCCCGGAGATCCGGGTGGCGGTGACCGCGAGCCCGTTCCAGCCCGACGCGCCGCTCGCGGTGGCGCTGACCCCGCCGGTCGGCCGGCGCTACTACTGGCACGTGCGGGCCTGCACCGCGAGCCAGTGCTCGGCGTTCACCGAGGTCCGCTACGTCGACGTCGGGCGCGTGCCGGGCGACATCAACGGCGATGGCTATCCGGACCTGCTCGTGCAAGGGCTCGACAGCGGGCCGTTCGCGGTCTATCCCGGCGGTGCGACCGGTGTGCCGGTCATTCCGGCCATCACGGTGTCACCGCCGCCGAGCGGAGTGCCGAACGCGCCGAACATGTTCCAGACGATGCATGTGGTCGGCGACCTCAACGGCGACGGGTTCGCCGATGTGTGCGTGCCGTACGGCAACACCTCGACCGAGCTCGGGCGCCTCATCGACAGCCGCGTTGCGCTGTACTATGGCGGGCCGGGCGGGCTGCCCGACCAGCCGTCGGCCACGCTGTCCAGCCCGGCGCCGATCTCGCCCGACTTCTTTGGACCGTGCTACGGCGTCGGCGACGTCAACGGCGATGGCCAGGATGATCTGATCGTCAGCGGCAACGTCGCCGACACCGTGCTGCTGTATTTCGGGAGCCCCGCCGGCGTGGCCGCGGTGCCAGGCGAGCTGCTCGCGGATCCTGGGCCCCCGCCAGGGTTCTTTCGCGATTTCAACCCCGCGGCCCGGCTCGGCGACATCGACGGCGACGGCTATCCGGACTTTGCGATCAGCGCCGTGGACGAACCGCCTGCGGTGTTTCCGCGGCAGGATCTCACGGGAGCCGTCTACGTTTATCGCGGCGGGCCGGCAGGCCCTGCGGCGACGCCATCGCAGGTGGTCCGGAACACCGTCGATCCGACCCGCTTCCGGTTCGGCCACGTGGTCGTAGGCAACCGCGACCTCGACGGGGACGGCTTCGCCGATGTCGCGATCTCACCGGAGCCCGTGCTCGATAATCCGTTCGACGGCCCCGGCCCGCCCAACGCGGTCTATGTCTATCATGGCTCACCGTCGGGCCTGGTGGAACCACCAGCCGAGGTCGTTCGCAGTCCGCGGCAGGCCGGCGATGGGTTCGCGTCCGCGCTTGCGCTCGGCGACGTCAACGGCGACGGCGCGGTGGACCTCGTGACCGGTGACCCCGAGTTCGGCGCGGTGAACCGCATCGGGCCGATCGGCATTGCCGAGCTGTACCTTGGCACCGGCGGCCGGTTCGGGCCGTCGCCGGACCTGAGCATCCCGAATCCGTTCCAGCCGCGGCGCTTCGACTCCCTGTTCGGGTTCCAGGTCGCCGCGTGCGATCTCGACGCCGACGGCTTCGATGAACGGGTGATCTCCGACCCCGAGCAGGAGACCCCCTTCGATCCAAGCCTGGTCTACGTCTACCCTGGCTCACCGATGCCGACCGCCACGCTCGGGCTCACGATCGTGGTCCCGTCCAATCTCACGTGGAACAACGTCGGCTGGGTGCTGTCGTGCGGGCAGTGAGCGTAGTTATCGCATACCCGCATTACATCTCCCTCATCGCGAGGATTGGCTCCTGCGTGTCGTCGTCCCAGCTCGTGCTCCGCGAGCTCTCGGCCAGGGAGGAACTCGCCCGATGGAGAAGACCTCAGTAGATCCGGAAGACACCGAGGCTAAAATCCCGAATGGCGGCGGGGTGATCACGAGGAAAGAGGTGCTGAAAAAGTTCGCCGAGTTCCTCAAGTACAACGGTGGCGAAGGCGAGGCAGGGTCAGCCCCTTATGACGACGAGTACGCTGAAGGACCGAGTGACTATATGCGTACACAAGCATCTACCCGAGAAGACGCGCATCAGGACGATGGGGGCAGCGCTGAAGCAGAACGGCAGCCAAGCCAATGACCACGCCGACGCGGCCGCGCAGCTGGTCAGCAAAGCTCAGAAGCATCAAGTGGAACCGCTGGCCGAGGGAATGGCGCCTGTGCAGCACCGCGAAATGTTCCCGCTTGCCGCCGACATGATTCGCTACTTGTCGGCACGTGGAGTCATTCGGCTCGTAACGGCCAGGGAGAGTTGGAAGGTCGACGACTGGCCGGAGTCATCACGCGCCGCGATCGGGAACGCGATGAATGACCTCATCGCAGAGTACGACTCGAATTACCCGAAGCTAAGCAGAGCGTGCGGCCCATTCGAGGCCCAGGATGTCTTGAGCGGAGTTGCTGGTCACTCAGGCGCCTACAGTGAGGGGTGCCGACCCTGAGCAACTTGCCGACCCTCAGCAACGAAATGTGCAGGTTGCCGACCCTCAGCAACGATGACTTCCGCCATGCAAACGCTAATACCGGTCGCATGACGGTCATCCGAATTAGGCGCAACTCAAGGCACGCGGAGATCATGGTTCCCAAACACCAGGCCGAACCGAGCTGCGAAACCAAGCTGAAGTTGATCGCGTGGCTCGTCTCAGACCTCGGGGAAAAGCTTGGCGTCGGAGAGATCGAGCTAACCTACGAAACCGAGGAAGGTACCGGCGAGACGTCAGCATCGACGAAATGAAGAAGGTCATGATAGTGCGCACGGACGCACGAAAGTTCTGGGTTCTGGGAAGCGGCCGTCGCCACCCAGCTCGTCGTAGGCGCGGGACACGATGACGCCCGTGTCGTCGGCCGATGCTGGTCGAGGTCACGCTCAGCGAGCCGGTCGCCAGCGTCGAGTTGGTCGAGATCGCGCTCGAGATCGCGCTCGAGGTGAGACTGGTGCGCGAGTTCGGCCGGCGGGGCACGATCCCCGGGCTATCGCCCGTGCGCCGGCCTACGCTGGTTGAGGTCGCGCTCAGCGCCTCAGCGAGCCGGTCGCCAGCGTCGAGCTGGTCGAGGTCGTGCTCGAGGTGGCCCTGATGCGCGAGTTCGGCGGCGGGCCGGGCGCCGCAGCGGCCGTGCTCAGGTCGCTTGCGATCCCATGTCGGACCTCTGGTCGAGTCTACCAGGTTGCGGCAAATGTCAGAGGTAGCGACGATCTTCACTCGGCAGACCCGCAGAATTGTAGGATGGCGATCATCCGGTGATCGTCCCCCGCCTGCTCTGGAGTTACCCGTGACCTACCTGGCCGCCACCAACCGCTACGCCACGATGACCTACCGCCGCTGCGGGCGCAGCGGGTTGAAACTCCCGGCCGTGGCCCTCGGCCTCTGGCACAACTTCGGCGACGGCCGGTCGCCCGAGCTGAACAGCGCCATCCTGCGCCGCGCCTTCGATCTCGGCGTCACCCACTTCGACCTGGCCAACAACTACGGCCCGCCCTACGGCAGCGCCGAGACCAGCTTCGGGCGCGCCTTTGCGACCGACTTCCGGCCGTATCGCGACGAGCTGATCATCTCGACCAAGGCCGGGTACGATATGTGGCCCGGCCCGTACGGCGAGTGGGGCTCGCGCAAGTACCTGCTGGCCAGCCTCGATCAGTCGCTCGGCCGCATGGGCCTCGACTACGTCGACATCTTCTACAGCCATCGCTTCGACCCCGAGACGCCGCTCGAGGAGACGATGGGCGCGCTCGATACAGCCGTCCGCTCCGGCCGGGCGCTGTACGCGGGCGTCTCGAACTACTCCCCCGAAAAGACGCTGGAAGCCGCGCGGATCCTCAAGGACCTGGGCACTCCGCTGCTGATTCACCAGGCACGCTACAGCATGCTCGACCGCTCGATCGAGAACGGCCTGCTCGACGCACTCGGCAGCCTCGGCGTCGGCGCGATCTGCTTCTCGCCGCTGGAGCAGGGCATCCTGACCGACCGCTACCTCGGCGGCATCCCGGACGGCTCGCGCGCGAGCGTCGGTCACTTCCTCAAGGCCGAGCGGCTCAACGAGAACGTCATGACACACATCAGGGCGCTCAACGACATCGCGAAGCGCCGCGGCCAGTCGCTGGCGCAGCTGGCCCTGGCCTGGACGCTGCGCGACCAGCGGATGACCTCCACGCTGATCGGCGCCAGCAGCGTTGCGCAGCTGGAGGCGAACGTGGCCGCGCTCGAGAACCTGGCGTTCACCGACGAGCTCTTGGCTGCCATCGACAAGCACGCGGTCGACCGCGGGATCGCGATCTGGTCCGCAGAGCGCCCGGCGTGATCGCGACCTGGTGCCGATCTGGGCCGAGCGCGTCCGGCAGTAGCTCGCCGTAGGCCTCGGCGCACCGTGACGCCGATCAGCCGCCGACCGCGAGCGCCGTCATCCCGGCCGGCACGGCCGTTCCTCGCCCGTGGTCGCGGGCCGCAACTCGTGTCGCGGGCCAGGTCAGTGCTGGTGGCCGAGTAGCGCGCTCAGCGTCTCGGCAAGCTCCACCGTGCCGCGCAGCTGGCGTGCGGAACCGCCCTCGAACGCGACCCGTCCCGACGCGAGCCCGGCGTACATCTCGCGATAGAGCTCGGCGGCGGGTCGCGCGATACCGACGCTCGCGAAGGTCGGAACGACGGCATCGAGCGGGGCCTCCTGCGCCACGACCGGCTTGCCGGTGAGCGTCGCGAGCGCGGCCGCGGCATCGGCCGCGGTGTAGTCGCGCGGACCGGAGAGCTCGATGACGTGGAGCCCCGGCGTGGCACCCTCGACGACCGCGGCGGCGACCGCGCGGCCGATGTCGCGCGTGGCGACCTGGGCGAAGCGGATGTCCTTCGGGACGAACGTCGGCAAGACGCCCTGCGGCAACCCGGCGAGCGCGAGACCCCAGTTCTCCTGGAAGAACGCGGCGCGGACGGCGGTGATGGCCGCGCCGGTCGCGGTGAGGTCACGCTCGGCACGGTACAGCGCCTTGATCGGGCCCGTGCCGTCCGGATGCTGCGCGCCGACCGACGACAGCAGCACGACGTGCGGCAGCTTGGCGGCGCGGATGGCCGCGGCGAGTGCGGCAGAGACCTTCGCGTTGTGCGCGATCGGATCGGGTGCGCTCAACGCCTCGGCCGGCGGGATCAACAGAAACGCGCCCGCCGCGCCGGTGAGCGCACTGGTGATCGCGGCGGCATCGCCGAACGTCGCGATCGCGACCTCGGCCCCCTTCTGCTTCCACGGTGCGCCCCTGGCTGCATCGCGCACGATGACCCGCACCGGCTTGCCCTGCGCGAGCAATGTCTCGGCCGCGACCGAACCTACGTGACCCGTGACTCCAGCGACTACGTACATGGCGTGCTCCTTGTGTGGGACTCAAGATGAGGTCGCCGCCATCATCAGGCAAACCAATGATATGAATAGTCGACATGCACGGCGTTCATGACCGCTTGGCCGGGATCGATCTCAACCTGATCGTCGCGCTCGACGCGCTGCTCGACGAGCGCCACGTCACCCGCGCCGCCCAGCGCCTCGGCGTCACGCAATCGGCAGCGAGCCACGCGCTCGCCCGGTTGCGCGCGCTGCTCCGCGATCCGGTGCTCGTGCGGGGCACGGGCGGTGCGATGCTGCCGACCGCGCTCGCACTCCGGCTCGCACCGCAGATCCGCAAGGTGCTCGACGAGCTCGCGGGCGTCTTGCGCGGTGAGGCGTTCGACCCGGCGACCGCGAAGCGCACGTTTCGGCTCGGCGGCAGCGACTACAGCGAGCTGGTGCTGCTCCCGCGGCTGTCCGCGCGGCTCGCGAAGCTCGCACCCGGGATCGATCTGTGGGTCCACACCTATGACGATCGCGGCGACGACGAGCTCGTCTCCGGCCGGCTCGACGCGGTGCTGGCTCCGACCCGGCCGATCGCGCGGCCGAGCGGGATGTTTCAGAAGGTGGTGTTCGAAGAGTCATTCACGTGCGTGATGCGCGCGAAGCATCCGCTCGCGAAGTCCAAGCTGACGCTCGCCCGGTACTGCGAGACCCCGCACCTCATGGTCGCGCCGGGCGGCACTCCGGGGAGCTTGGTCGACGAGGCGCTGGCCGCGGTCGGGCGAACGCGCCGCGTCGCGATGGCGGTACCGCACTTCCTGGTCGTGCCGTACGTGATCGAGGGGAGTGATATGATCGCGACCCTGGCGACGCGGATCGCGAAGTTGTTCGCGAGCACGCTCGATCTCGTGATGATGCCGCCGCCGGTCGACATCCCGTCGTTCGAGATGGCGTTGACGTGGCACGAACGAAACCACCACGACGCGGCGCAGCGGTGGTTTCGGGACCAGGTGCTCACCACGTTCGCTGATGCGCCCAGGCTGCCGCGACCGTCCTCGGCGATGACCTGATGGCGCTCGGGACGCTGCAGCGTCGTGTGGCGGCCAAGGCCCGGTCACCCAGCCGGTTCGGCCTCCGCATCCTCGACACTGTGCGTCTTGAACCAGTCCACGATGAGACCGGTGACCTCCGCCTCGCGCTCGAGGTGCGGGAAATGACCGACATCAGGCAGCACAATGCGTTTATGAGGCCCCTGGAATAATGCTTCCTCCTTGACCGAATACCGCGCCGTCGGATCGTTGCTGCCATAGATCGTCAGCGTCGGCGTACACATCTCGTTCATCGGAAGCCGGCGATCACGTGCCGAATTGAATAGGCCCGGATAGTATTTGAGCGCCGCCGCCATGGTGCCGGGAGACCTGAGCGTCTCCTTGATGGATCGAAGGTGCGCATCATTCTTGAATGTTGGCGACCAAAGTTTCCAAAGATAGTCGATGAAAGGGAGCCCCTCGATATTGACAGCCGATTCAGCGCCATCGCTCTGGAAGAAATAGAAGTGGAAGATGGCTCGGACCGCTTCAGGGTCCCTCCTGATGCTATGAAATGTGATCGGGTGCGCGGTGTTCATGACCACGGCGGCCTTGATCGCCGATGGCGTCGTCGCCAGCACTTGGAAGATCGACGTGCCGCCCCAATCCATTCCGACGACCCGAGCTTGTCCGTCGTTGCTGAGCGCAGCGATGAGCGCTTCGAGATCTCTACCCAATGCGATCGGATCGAAGGGACCGTGTTCTGGAATCTCGGTCGGCGCATAGCCGCGCAAGAATGGCGCGACGGCGCGATATCCCGCGCTCGCGAAGACCTGCATCTGCTTTCGATAAGACCAGGCGTTGTCCGGAAAGCCGTGCAAGAACATGACCAGAGGTCCGTTGCCCAGCTCGAGATAGGCGAACCGCAATCCGTTCGCCTGCACATAGTTGAGCGCAGGTTCATTGCTGAGGTCATCCTGGGTCTCTCGCGCGAGCATATGACGTGTTTCCATGGCTTACCTCGTGATGGATTATGAAGACTTTGCCTACTGTCGGTAAGTGAGATGCACGAAATCATGTAATCATGGTCCCGGGCGCCGCCGCCGTCATGAGCTGTCGATGGCGACCGCGAGGGTGACAACCTCGAGCGAGACATGCGGAGACTCCAGGGCAGCAGAAGACGGTGTTAGCATCAGCGCGCGCGCCGCCCGCGGGTCGTCGCGGCCGCTCGCGACTTGATCGTGATGCCGAGGCTTGCGAGCGCGCGATCGATGTCCTCGGCGATGTGGCTGGCGTCGCCGCCGGTGCGAACCAGCGTGGCGAGGCCGTGCAGGATCGCGTACAGGTAGCCGGCGGCCGCGGCGGGGTCCGTGGACACAGCGATCTGCCCGGTCTCGCGAGCCGCAGTCAGCACGCGCGCGAACGCCGCGCGCACCGCGTCGGCGCCGGCGCGCACCACGGCGAGAACATCGGCGTGAGCGATCTCGGGGCCGAGTGCGGCCTTGACGAGCAGACAGCCACCGACGCCGTACCGGTGCATCCGGTCGAGCACGTCGAGCATGTACGCGCGAAGGGCATCCAGGCCGATGCCCGGCGCGGCGAGCGGCGCCAGGCTGTCGGCGACATGGTCGCGGTACCGCGCGAGCGCGGCGACGAACAGCCCGTGCTTGTCGGTGAACACGTTGTACAGGCTCTGGCGCTGGACGCCGACCGCATCGACGAGATCCGCGACCGATGTACCGTCGTAGCCGCGGCGCCAGAACACGTCGATCGCGCGGTCGAGGACATCGTGTTCGTCGAACTCTCGCGGCCGCGGCATGTGCTCACGAATATGCTCGATATGGAACAAACGGTCAAGAATAAAATGGAACGAACGGTCAACAATGAACGCGCCTCTCGCTCGGGTCCTCGATGACAGCCCGCGACCGTCACGACGGCATGCTGCTGCAGGACGAACATGGCCAGCCCCAGCCGGTCACGCCGCGTGCCGTGGCGATGATGGTCCAGGCCGGAGATCGCCTCGCGCGGGTCGTCGTGCTCGACGCCCGCTACACGGCCGCACACGCTGATGCCTTGCGCACGTCGACTGCGTCGTCGGCATGTCGGGCAACGGAGAGCTTGGCGGCGGCCGTGCGCGGCCCGAGCACGCGGTGGCGACGATGAGCGCGGCCGCGGCGCGGCATCTGCGGCGAGACGCCCCCCGCGCACAGCAGCAGACAGCCGGGCGCCGCGCGTGCGACAGCGAGGCGCACGCGACCGAGCTGAGTACGAGCCGCGACACAGCGGACGCCGATCAAGGCGCGTGACGGGTGGAGACGAGATCTCGCTGTTCGAGGGCGCGTGGCAGGCAACGCAGGTCTTGAGCTTCGCCTCGTCGACGACGGGTTGCCGTCGTTGCATGGAGCGCCCGGGGCGCCAGTGGAAGCGTATCTCCTGGAGCCCTTGACCATGAACTGAACCCCGTTGACCGGTGGCCCGGTGACGAATGATGGAGGGCGGCCAAAGGCGTTGTTGTTTTCCTCGTAAGGAGCATATTTCCAGGCGACCCAGGCAATGATGGTGCCGCTCCGGGAATGGCAGGCCCCCCGCGGTAGGATTTGATCGCCAGGTCGCGCCGCAGCCCGAGTCGTTGCCGCAGGATAACCTCGCCGCAGCGCGCCACGCCGCACACGCCCACGGTCCCGCGCTCGGTTCTCCCGGGTGCTCTTGCCGCATGGAAGCGCGGCGCTCCGCCCGTATCCTCGAGGACTGCCGCGGCGACCGTCAGAACGCCTTTCCTCCGGATTGCCGTCGGGATACCGCGGGTCCCGAACGACGCCGGACAACCGACCTCTTTGAGCACCCGAAACCCACCTCGGTCATGAAGATTCTCGCGAATTCCGTCACGCGTTTGCCGCATGATACAAGGCACTGCGACTCTACAACCATCGGTGGGTTGAACATCCCGCGCAGCAACTTCGAGAATCTCGGTCGCGCATGTATCGCATCGGTCTGGCCACACTCCTCGCGCTCGGTCTCCCCGTGAGCGCGGTCGCTCGTGCCGACGATCCCGGGTCGTCGTCGGGGACTTCGGCATCGCCCGGGTCGACCACGTCGACCACGCCCGCCGCGTCCACGGCACCGTTCGCGCCCGCGGCACCGCCCGCGCCCGCGGGGGCTCCGGAGCCGACCGAGTCGGAGGAATCGCCGCCACCAGCGTCGTTGCCCCTGCAGCCACCGTCGCCACCGCGGCGACCGCTCGTGGCTCCGGTCACACCAGCGCCTCGGTTGCCCATGGCAGCTGCGGTGCCGCCGCCCGCTTCAGCGGTGCGCGCCCGCGCGGTGCGCCGGTCGGACCCGATCGCGATCGATGGACGGCTCGATGACGCGAACTGGACCGCGGCGACCAAGTACAGCGGCTTCGTCCAGCGCTACCCCAAGGACGCGGCCGCGCCGACGGTCGAGACCCGGTTCGCGATCGTCTATGACGACGAGGCGATGTTCGTCGGCGTGTGGGCCGATGACCCGCATCCGGAGCTTGTCCGCGCACTCCTGACCCGGCGCGACGCCGACGCGCCTGCCGACGCGATCACCGTCGCGTTCGACAGCTATCACGATCGCCGGACCGCGTACGCATTCCAGCTCAACGCCGCGGGTGTCCAGCGCGACATGCTGCTGTTCGATGATTCCGGCCAGGACGACACCTGGGATGCGGTGTGGACCGGCAAGGTCGCGATGACCACCGGCGGGTGGACAGCCGAGTATCGGATCCCGCTCAGCCAGCTGCGGTTTGCCAGCGTCGATGTTCAGGAGTGGGGGTTCCAGGTCGTCCGCACGCTCGGCCGGAACGGCGAACAGGACAGCTGGTCACCATGGCCGCGCACCGCGCCGCAGGTGGTGAGCAAGTTCGGCGTGATCGACGGCATCGAGCACCTGCGGTCGACCAGCCGACTCGAGATCTTGCCGTACGTCACCGGCGGCTTCCAGCGCATCCCGGTCGACGATGGCGATCCGCTCAACAAGCAGTTTGGCTGGCGACGCAATATCGGGCTCGATCTCAAGTACGGCCTGGGGCCGGCGTTCACGCTGTCGGCGACGCTCAACCCCGATTTCGGCCAGGTCGAGGCCGATCCGTCGAGCGTCAACCTGTCGGCCAACGAGCTGTTCTTCGCCGAGAAGCGAACGTTCTTCCTCGAGGG
>Ga0307508_10005115_pt1 | contig 12574 bp, 7 predicted proteins | sample 9_EM_MG_FD_203089 | JGI IMG/M metagenome (GOLD analysis project Ga0307508, IMG submission 203089) | Populus trichocarpa ectomycorrhiza microbial communities from riparian zone in the Pacific Northwest, United States - 9_EM | ecosystem: Host-associated > Plants > Roots > Unclassified | place... | reverse complement strand
GCGACGGCGTTGCCGGGCACTCGGGCGGTGGCGGTGCCGCCGGTGGGCACTACCGCGACCGGCAGCGGGGTGACGGTCACCGCAGAGGTGCCGGCGGACGCCGCCGTCAGGGTGAGGGTGCTGCCGCTGGAGACGGAGAGCGCGGTGGTGACGGCGGGATGACTGCCGACCTTGTAGACCGTGCCGGTGCCGCCGGTGAACGTCGCCGAGGAGACGGAGTCCAGGACGACGATCCGGGACCCGGAGGCGTCCGGGAAGGCGATGCCACCGGGCGTGGTGGCGTCGCCCTTGACCGAGTACGTCAGTGTGCTGGGCGCGCTCCCCGCGGAGAAGACGGTGCCGGCCGAGAACTGGGTGAGCACTCCCGAGGCGAGGGTTCCGGTGAACTTGTTCTTGCTGAAGACGGTGCCGTCGCTCTGGTTGAGCTTGACAGCGTTGCTGCCGGTTCCGGTGAAGGTGTTACTGATGAAGGTGAGACCGGTCGGGCGGCCGGTGGAGTTGGTGTACGCCGGGATGTCCGTGCCCTGGTACGTGAAGACGGCGTACAGACCGCTGTCGGTGACCGTGTTGAAGGACGTGGTGATGTTCGTGGAGCCGACGCTGTAGCGCAGCCCGTACTTGGCCCCCGTGATGGTGTTGTTCTGGATGGTGTCGTTGCTGCTGTCGAAGACCGCGATCCCGGCACCGTTGGGCTGGTCGTGGATGTAGTTGTTGCGGATGACGCTGTCCGTGACCCCGCGGTGGATCATGATGCCGTGCACCTGGTTGTCCGCCAAGTCCTCGTCACCCGGCGGCACATAGGGCGGGATGCCGTTGTGGTCGCTCTCGTTGTAGGCGATGAGCAGGTGGTCGCAGCGCTGGGAGCAGATGATCCCGTGGTCGCCGTTGTCGTGCGAGTGGTTGTACGTGATGGTGAGGTGGTCGGAGTCGTCGTGCGGGTCCAGCCCGTACATCACGTTGTGGTCGTACTCGTTGTTGGTGAACGTCATGCCGTAGGCGTCGAAGGTGTACGTGCCCATGAAGTTGTCGTGGAAGCGGCTGTTGGTCTCCGACCCGTACACGTTCAGCGCGGCGCACACGCTCAGATGAGTCGCGTCGCAGCCGCGGCCCTTGTAGGCCACACCGTAGCTTTCGGCCGCGTAGTAGCCCAGGTAGCCGAGGTCGCTGTTGGTGATGTCCATCCGCGACTCACGAGGGGTGCCGTCGGTGTCCAGGTAGGACAGCGCCCGGATGAACGCCCGGCCGCGGGAGTCGGAGGCAGTCGAGGCGGGCAGCGCCGGGCCCGTGTCGGGGGCGCCCGCGGCGTCGTCCCAGGAGGTGATGTGGACGCCGTTGATGTCGATCTTCCCGTACTGCGCGGTGATGGAACTGACGTGCGTGGCGGCGTTGTCGGACAGGCTGCGCAGCCGCAGGGTGTCCACGTCACCGCCGCTGACCGAGGTGCCGTGCAGGCTGAGGATGGCCCCGTTCTGGACGACCAGATCGGCGCTCAGCTCCCAGGTGTGGGTGGTGGAGTCGACCAGCTTCAGCGGGGCACCGGCGCACAGCGAGACGATGGTGGACGGACTCACCGTGCCGGAGGTGACGTAGATGGTGTTGGTGCTGGACGCGTAGCGGACCTGCCCTCCGCAGGCCACTGCCGACGCGGTGGACATGAAGGCGCTGAGGATGCCCGCCGTCAGCGCGGTGACGGCCAGACCGATGGCCGCGAAGGGCAGGATCCGTCTGCGGCGGTGTGCCCCGGTCCGATGGGGACAGGGGTGGTGATCGTTCACGGTCTCTCCTGGGAGGTGCCCGTCCGGTGGGGACGTCGGCGGTGGTCGGGAACGGGCGCCGGAGGACCGGCGGGTCAGCGGATAAGGCCGAGGACTTCGTCACGGAGGGTCTCCAGGGCGTCCCGGTCGGGGGCTTCCACATTGAGCCGCAGCAGCGGTTCGGTGTTGGACGGGCGCAGGTTGAACCAGCGGCCGTCGCCGAGGTCCACGGTCAGTCCGTCGAGGCGGTCCGCGGCTCCCCGGTCCCGGTAAGCGGTCCAGACCTCGTCGAGCTTGCCGGCCACGTCCTCGACCTGGGAGTTGATCTCGCCGGAGGCGGCGTAGCGGGAGTAGCCCGCGGCCAGTTCGGACAGCGGCCGGTCCTGCTCGGCGAGCGCAGCCAGTACGTGCAGGGCGGTGAGCATGCCGGTGTCGGCGCGCCAGAAGTCGCGGAAGTAGTAGTGACCGGAGTGCTCGCCGCCGAAGACGGCGTTGTGCTCGGCCATCAGGGCCTTCATGTACGAGTGGCCGACGCGGGAGCGCACCGGGACGCCGCCGTGCTCGCGGATGACCTCCACGGCGGCGGCCGAGGTGATGACGTTGTGGACGACGGCCGAGCCGGGGTCCTTGGCCAGTTCCCGGGCCGCCACCAGGCCGACGATCGCCGACGGGGAGACCGGCTCGCCGCGCTCGTCCACGAAGAAGCAGCGGTCGGCATCGCCGTCGAAGGCCAGGCCGATGTCCGCGCCGGTGCGCAGCACCTCGGCCTGGAGGTCGAGCAGGTTCTTCGGCTCCAGCGGGTTGGCCTCGTGGTTGGGGAAGGTGCCGTCGAGTTCGAAGTACAGCGGCACCAGCTCTATCGGCAGTCCCTCGAAGACGGCCGGCACGGTGTGCCCTGCCATACCGTTGCCGGCGTCGGCGACGACCTTCAGCGGGCGGTTGCCCGTGAGGTCGACCAGGCTGCCCAGGTGCGCGGCGTAGCGCCCCAGGAGGTCCTGGCGGACCACCGCGCCGGGGCGGGCGGCCGGGGCGGGGATGTCGCCGGCCTCCAGCCAGCCGCGGATCAGGGCCAGCCCGGTGTCCTCGCCGATCGGGGCGGCGCCGGCGCGGCACAGCTTGATGCCGTTGTCCTTGGCCGGGTTGTGGCTGGCGGTGATCATCACGCCCGGGAGGTCCAGGCTGCCGCTGGCGTAGTAGAGGTAGTCCGTGGAGCCCAGGCCGGCGTCGATGACGTCCGCTCCCGCGGCGGTGGCTCCGGCGGCGAACGCCCCTGCCAGGGCAGGGGAGGTGGCGCGCATGTCACGGGCGATGACGATGCGTTCCGCGCCGGTGAGCCGAATGAACAGGTTGCCGATCTTCTCCGCGAGGCCGGGATCGAGCTGAGAGGGGACCTCGCCGCGGATGTCGTAGGCCTTGACCAGTCGTGAGTAGTCGAGCATGTCCTGTTCCTGTCCTGTTCGTTCTGTGCTCTGAAGGGGGGGCCGGCGGCCGGCCCCCCGGACGAAAGGGCGGGCCGGCCGTGTCGGGCCTGCTCAGGCGGCTTCCAGCGCCCGGACCCAGCCGAAGGCCGTGACCTCCTTGGTGGCCTCCTTGAGGTCCTTGGCGTTGTCGACGCCGCGCCAGTAGCCGTTGATGCGGTAGGCCGACAGCCGGTCCTGCGCGGACAGCGCGGGGAAGGTGGTGTCCTCGTGGTCGCCGAGGTCGGGCAGCAGCGGTGTCACGGAGGGCTCGAAGAGATAGACACCGGCGTTGATCCAGTGCGGCAGCACCGGCGCCTCGGTGAAGCTGCTGATCCGGTCCCCGCTGGTAAGCTCGACGATGCCGTAAGGGGACTTCAGCGGCGTGACCGCCAGGGTGGCCATCGCCGACCGCTCGACGTGGGCGCGGGCCAGGTCGCGCAGCGAGAACCGGGTGAGGATGTCGCCGTTGAGGCCCACCCAGCGCTCGTCCTGGAACGGCAGGTTCTTGGCGGCGTACTTCAGGCCGCCGCCGCGCCCGAGCGGTTCGTCCTCCACCACGATGCGTACCCGCAGCGGCAGGCGGTGGGTGTCGACGTACTCCTGGAGTACGTCGGCCCGGTAGCCGCAGGATATGACGACCTCCTCGATGCCCTCGGCGGCCAGCCATGTGGCCTGGTGCTCGAAGATCGGCCGGCCCGCGACCTGCACCAGGGCCTTGGGGATGGTGTCGGTGTAGGGCCGGAGGCGGCTGGCCTGCCCGCCGGCGAGGATCACGGCCTGGCGGACCATCGTCCCGCCCCAGGCGGTGACGGTGGTGGGAGGGGCGTCGTGGGTGGTGGTCATGATGCCTCCTGGTGACTTGGCTGCTGATGACGTGGTTGCTGATGACGTGTGGGTGTAGGTCAGATGCCGGGCAAGGGCCCGATGTAGTGGCCGGAGACGGCGAACGCGGCGAACTCCGCGAACTGCGTGCGGGGCGTGGACCAGCTCGGGTCGCTGCCGCCGAAGAAGGTCGAGAAGAAGACCCCTTCGATGCCGAGCCGGCTCGTGGTGCGGAACTCAAGGTCGTCGCTGCGCAGCACCCGGGCGCCGTTGAGGAAGACGGTGACCGAACCGTCCGACCGTCCCGGGGTGTTGAGGCGCACGGCCTGTTCCACGCAGGTCCACCGGCCGACGGGCCAGCGCCAGTCCCCGCTGCCCAGGGACGTACCGTGCTGGACGGAGGTCGGCAGGTAGGCGTACACCTCGCCGGTGCCGCCTCGCCGCCACATGTAGCGGGTGGACAGGCCGTCCTCGCCGTCGGGGATGTGCCGGCCGCTGGTCACCGATCCGCCGTACAGACCGGGCAGTTTGCCGCCCTTGACGAAGTCGAACTCCTGGGGGAAACGCACGTAGTAGCGCAGGTTCAGGGCCTGGGCCGGGCCGGAGCGCAGCGCCAGATACAGCTGGGCGCCGCCCTCGGGCTTGCCGTACTGCCGGGCCACGGTCGGGCTGGCCGAGCCGGCCGGATAGCGCACCCGCAGCAGCCGGCCCAGCACCGGGTGCGGTACGGCCATCAGGAGGGCGCGGTCCAGGCCGAACGATCCGGTGGTGCGGGGCTCCAGTGCGGGGCCGAACAGACGGGGCGCGGTGGTGACCGCGTCGCGGCTCAGCGGGGTGCCGGCGGAGCCGGACGTGGATGCGGCGGACGCATGGGGACGGGATGTGCCGGGGGCGGAGCATCCGGCGAGGGCGGCGGCTGCCGCCGTGCCCGCTGTGATGATCTGGCGTCTGCGCATGGTGTTGCTGCTCCAGTCCCGGGCGCCGGTTCCTCCGCCGCGCGTCTTCGGTGCTTCTGATCGTCAGGTGGTGCCGCCGCTCGCGGCGGTCGCGGCGACGGTGGCCCGCCTGCCGTGACCGCCGCGCCGGCGCCGCCTCAGCCGAGGCGGTAGTCCACCTCCGAGGTGCTCGCCGCGGTGGCGTGCAGGGTCAGGGCGCCGCTGGAGTTCGCGGTGCCGGAGGTGACGGTGGTGCCGTTGGCGGTGAGGGTGTACGTGGCGCCGGGGGTGAGGCCGGACACCGTGAACGCCAGATCGGTGCCGGCCGCGCCGGCCGTCACTGCGGTCTCGTACGAGCCCGCGCCACTGGGCACCCGGGCGGTGGCGGTGCCGCTGCCCGGCTTGACGGCCAGCGGCAGCGGGGTGACCGTCACCTGGCCGGAGCCCACCGAGGCCAGGGTCAGCGTGCTGGTGCTGCCGCCGGTGGTGAGCGCGGTGCTGACCGAGGGGTATCCGGCGACCTTGTAGACTGTGCCGGCGGTGCTGGTGAACGCCGCCGAGCTGACGCTGTCCACGGTCACCTGGGTGGGCGCGCTGGCGTCCTTGAACGTGATGCTGCCCGGTGTGGTGGAGTCGCCCTTGACGGAGTAGCCCAGTGAGGTGGGCGCGGTGTTGCCGGACAGGAGAGTGCCGGTCGTGTACTGGGTGAGCACCCCGGAGCCGAAGGTTCCGGAGAAGGTGTTCCCGGTGAAGACCGTGCCGTCGCTCTGGTTGAGCTTGACGGCGTTGCTGCCGCTTCCGGTGAAGGTGTTGCCGGTGAAGGTGAGGCCGGTCGGGCGGCCGGTGGAGTTGGTGTACGCCGGGATGTCCGTGCCCTGGTAGGTGAAGACGGCGTACTGGCTGCTGTTGGTGACGGTGTTCGCCGTGGTGGTGATGTTGCTGGAGCCGACGCTGTAGCGCAGGCCGTACTCGGCGCCGCTGACAGTGTTGTTCCGGATGGTGTCGTTGCTGCTGTCGAAGACAGCGATACCGGCCCCGTTGGGCTGATCGTGGATGTTGTTGTACTCGATGACCGAGTCCGTGACCCCGCGGTGGATCATGATGCCGTGCACCTGGTTGTCCGACGCGTCGTCGTCGCCCGGCGGCACATACGGCGGGATGCCGTTGTGGTCCACCTCGTTGTAGGCGATGAGCAGGTGGTCGCAGCGCTGGGAGCAGATGATCCCGTGGTCGCCGTTGTCGTGCGAGTGGTTGTGGGTGATGGTGAGGTGGTCGGAGTCGTCGTGCGGGTCGAGCCCGTACATCACGTTGTGGTCGTACTCGTTGTTGTCGAATGTCATGCCGTAGGCGTCGAAGGTGTACGTGCCCATGAAGTTGTCGTGGAAGCGGCTGTTGGTCTCCGACCCGTACACGTTCAGCGCGGCGCACACGCTGAGGTGGGTGGAGTCGCAGCCGCGGCCCTTGTACGACACCCCGTAGGCCTCGGCGCCGTGCCAGCCGAGGTAGCCGATGTCGCTGTTGGTGATGTCCATCCGGGACTCACGGGGGGTGCCGTCGGTGTCCAGGTAGGACAGCGCCCGGATGAACGCCCGCGCCCGGTCGGTGGACGAGGCCGTGTCCGGCAGCATCGGGTCGGTGTCGGGGGCACCCGCGGCGTCGTCCCAGGACGTGATGTGGACACCGTTGATGTCGATTGTGCCGTACTGGGCGGTGATGGCGCTGACGTGCGTGACGGCGTTGTCGGACAGGCTGCGCAGCCGCAGGGTGTCGACGTCACCGCCGCTCACCGAGGTGCCGTGCAGGCTGAGCGTGGCGCCGTTCTGGATGATCAGATCGGCCCTCAACTCCCACAGGTGGGTGGCCGCGTCGACCAGGGTGAGAGGCGCGGACGGGCAGAGCGAGGCGATGGTGGACAGGCTCGCCGTGCCGGAGGTGACGTAGATGGTGTTGCTGCTGGACGCGTAGCGGACCTGGCCCGAGCAGGCGACCGCGGCGGCCGGTTGGGCGGACACGACGCAGACGCCGCCGAGCAGAGCTGTGGCGCTCAGTACGGCGGCCAGTGGTCTGGCGCGACGTGGTCTTCGGGAACGTTCTGGACTTGTGGACATAGGTGGCTCCTGGTTGGCTGCCGCCCTGACCGAGGCCGGGCGGCAGCCGATGGCTGGATCTGTGATTCGCGACCCGCGATCCCTGAGGTCACGCGATGTTGCGTACATGGCCGGCGACACGCGGTATCGGCGTTCTCCGGTGCCGTACCTGGTGGACGGTCTGCAGGCCGATGGCCAGCGTCAGCGCCAGCAGCGCGGCGAAGCCGAGCCAGGGGAACGGCGGCAGGGTGACCTCGGTGTCGCCGAGGCGGCGGACCGAGCCGGCGCCGGACAGCGCTATGGGCGCCCGGACCCGGGAGTCCCTGAGGTCGAGGCTGCCGCCGCGGTCGACCTCGATGCCCTTGCGTTCGGCCAGTACGTCCAGAGCACTGCCGGTCACATGAACGCCCGCGGCCACATGCATGCCGCGCCGGGCTCCGCTGACGGTCAGGGTGTCCAGAGTTGCCGACGCCCCCAGGTCCACGGCGGTGGTCGCCCCGGACACCGTGCCGCCGGTCACCCGCAGCCCCGTCGCCCGCAGCCCCGGCGACGCCGACGACAGGCCCTTGCGTGAGGCGTCGTCGACCCGTACGTCGGTGAGCGAGACGGCGCCGGTGGTCCCGGAGGCGGTGACACCGACCCGGCTGCCGCTCACGGTCAGCCCGCGTAGTGCCACCCGGCGGGCCGGGCCGTAGACCGAGATCCCGATGCGGGAGTCGCCGACACCGGTGCCGCTGACCGTGACGGACGACCCGGCGATGGCGATCCCCCGGTCAAAGCCGCGCACGGTGCCGCCGGACACGGTCGCGCCGTCGATGCCGGCGGCCAGCGCGATACCCGTGGTGCCGTCGCTGAACGCCGGGTTGGTGACGGTCACCCGGCTGCCCGCGCCGGAGACGGCCAGGGCGCCGGGAGCGCCGTCCACCGCGGCGTCGCTGACGGTGCAGGCCGCGCAGGACACCAGGCGGATGCCGTCGCCCCGGTCTGCGTGGGCCGTGAAGCCGGTGAGCCGCAGTCCGGTCTGGGCGGTGGCCTTGATGCCGTTGCCGTGGTTGCCCTGGGTGGATATGCCGTCGAGGGTGCGGTGCGCGGTGCCGCCCACGGTCACTCCGTTACGACCGTTGCTCTGCGAGGTCAGGCTGTGGACGGTGGTGCCGGTGTCGTGGGTCAGGACGACGCCGTCGCCGGTGGAGTCCTTGACGGTGACCTTGGACAGCCGCACACCGGTGGAGCCGGCCAGCCGCAGGCCGGTGCGGTTGCCCAGGAACGACGAATCGGCCGCGGAGCCGGTGCTGTCCTTGCCCCAGGTGACGCCCGAGGTACCCGGCTCCGTGGTGCCGGGGCGGCCCAGGCCGGTGATCGTGCTGTCGCTGATGTCCAGCCGTCCGCCCGATCCCATGAGGATGTACGGGCGCCCGGCAGTACCGGCCGCCGCCGGCTCGCTGCCGTCCGGGCCGACCGAGCCGACCGTGGCGCCGCTGATCGACACGGTGGCGTGGCTGGCGCGTATCCAGGTCCCCGAGGCGGTCGACGCGCCCGCGCTGAGCATGACCTTCTTAGTGACCGGCCCGACCTTCAGTTCGGTGCCGGGGGTCAGCAGCACGGCCGACCTCAGCCGTACGGACTTCAGGTCGCCGGCGGAGTGCGAGACCCATTCCTGCCCGGCGTTGGCCGCCAGCCAGCTCATCGGCACCGAGCCCAGCTGCGGATACAGCCGGTGCACGACGCTGCCGTTTCTGACCAGGTCGACGGCGCCGGGACGCAGCACCATCAGCCGGTCGGGTCGGCCGGTACGCCGCCAGGCGGCGATGTCCTGGCTGTCGGAGGGCCCCACGGCTGGGGCGGCGGCGGCCTGCGGCACCGTGACCCACAGGGCCGCCGCCGCAGCCACGGCGGCGACGGCGGGACGAAGGACGGAAGAGCAGCGGACGGAGGAGCGACGAACGGAGGTCATACCGTCACCTCGGAACCGGCGGGCTGCTGTGACGCGGCCTGCGCGGGCCCGGTACGGACCACGACACCGTTCTCGACCGAGACCTGACGGGTGAGCCAGCGCTGCTTGCGGATGGTGGCCAGGGCGCAGAGCTTGACCACGGCCATCACAAAGGACACCGCCACGAAGCCGGGGACCAGGAAGAACGACGAGGGCTGGCGCACCAGGTGCGGAAGGATCTTGGCGGACCGGCTGAGCCACCACCATCCGGCCAGACAGGCCACGAAGAACCAGTCCTGACGGATGATCGCCAGCGTCATGAACACGGGTGAGAAGAGCAGGGTGAAGCTGCTGACCCCTTTGTCGATCATGGTGAAGGCCAGAAAGGGGTGCTTCCACACCCAGCGCCGGGACAGCGCCCGCAGATCCGAACGCCAGGTGTTGCGGGCCCAGCGCAGTCTCTGCTTGAGGAAGATCCGCACGGTTCCGGGGAAGGTCGACCACACCCGGGCCGAGCGCTGCATGAAGGCCAGGTGGCCGCGCTCCAGGATGAGTGTGGTCAGCCGCTTGTCGTCACCGGACATGCAGGGGACGCCCATGAACGTCTCGGCCATGAAGTCCTCGGATATCTCCAGGAGCAGCTCGCGCCGGTAGATCGCGGTACGGCCGGACAGACAGGAAACCGCGCGGCCCATACGGCTCTGCGCCGCGTTCTCGTCGAAGTACCGGTAGTCCAGGTACATGTCGTTCACCCGCTGCAGAAAACCCTTGGGGTTGTAGACGTTCTGCCGGGTGCCCACACCCCCGACCTTCGGGTCGACGAAGGGCTTGCAGGCCTCGGCGGCCACGTCGTGCGCCCAGATGGTGTCGGAGTCCACGAGGGCCACGAGTTCGGTGCGGCACGCCTCCCAGCCGCGCACCAGTGCATCGCGCTTTCCGGGGACATCCGTGATGAGCACGGTGACCGGGTACCGGGCGGCGACCTCCTGGCAGGCCTCGTCCGTCGCGTCGATGACCAGCACCACTTCTTCGACCTCGTTCGCCAGCCAGGACTCGATGGCGAGGGCGAAGATCTCCGGGTCCTCCTGGTAGACGGGGACGACGATGCTCATGGACAGCCGGAAGTCGCCCTTCACAGGCCGGTAGAGGGAGGCCGGGGCCCGCCGGACGAGCCAGAACGTCCACCTCACCAGGCCCAGGATGCCCAGCGGCAGATAGACGAGGTAATACCGGAAGTCCAGAAACGTGGTTTGGAAGAGTCCGCTCATGGGCCCATCTCATGCTGTGCCGCTGCTGGTTGCTCCGTCGCGGCAGTGGAAGGACGACTGGTGGTCGGGAGGGACCGGGGCCCTGGGGGGAATCGCGGGTCGGCGGGGGGGTGCCGAAACTCACGGACCAGGGCCCCGGAGACTGCGGGGCGGGCTCGAACCGTCTGCGCCGACGCACAGCCGGAGGAGCCCTGGGAGCCGGCTCAGGCGCTGGTGAGGGCGTCCGCTTCCCGGTCCACGCGCTCGGCGAGGATGTCGTTGACCTCAACGACGGCGCGCAGCAGCGGCATCTCCATTCCGATGGAGTCCGCCAGCCCCAGAAAACCCTGGGTGTCCTTCGGGAGGCACACGCCGCCGTAGGGGGCGCCGCCCCGGATCCCGTACAGCGGGTTGTACGAGCCCTCGGAGGAGCGGGCGACGGTCTGCGCGATGGGGTCGAGGTCAAGGCCCAGGTTCTGGCTGACCAGCCACATCTCGTTCCAGAAGCTGATCTTGGTGGCGTTGTAGATGTTGTGGGCGCACTTGATGAACTCGGCCTCGGCCGGGTTGGAGAAGGTGCGCAGCTCCCCGCCGAAGGGGGCCAGCAGTTCGCGCAGCCGTTCCACGGTACGGGCGCTGCGGGAGGCGACGACGGTCATCCACGGGTAGCGGAAGTCCTCGACGGCGGAAGCGGCACGGAGGAACTCGGGGTTGCTGGCGAGCATGAAGCCCTCGCCCAGCTTGGTGCCGGAGTTCCCCTCCAGCAGCGGCTGCACCAGTCCCTCGGTGGTCCCCGGCGGCACCGTGGAGCGGACAACCACCATGTGCTTCTCGGCTGCGTCCCTCAGTGCTCTGCCCACGGAACCGGTGCCGGCCTCGAACGCGGACAGGTCGTAGCGGTGACCGACGTTCGGTGTGGGGAGGGTGAGGAAGATAAACGCGGGCGGTTCGGCGCGCAGATCAAGCGTGTCATGTGCGTCGAGCCCTTCGGCGCGCAGCGCTTCGATGCGCTGGGGCAGGACGTCGATGAATGTGACCTCGTGCCCGGCGTGCAGAAAACCCTTACCCGTGGCGGTACCGACGACTCCGGAACCCACGATGAAGATTCGAGCCATGAGGGAACTTCCTCCTGATGAGGTACGTGTGGCTTGGCACGCGGCGGCGGCACTAATTGGAGAATCAGCCTGCAGTCCGCGTTGAATTTAGGATTACGCACGGATGAAGTCAATTCACCCATGCGGGATCGCCTCAATTGCCGTCCATGACGACAGGCGTGGCGACGAGCTGCCCGAACGAGGCGCCTACCGCGTACGGGCGGAGCGCGACGTAACAGGAGGATCAGGGGAACGGCCAGGTCACAGGGCCGAAGTCGCCCCCTGCACATAGCAGTTGCCCCTGGCCGCCGCAGGCGTGCGGCCATGTCGGACATCAGGCCGATGCAGGAAGCATCGGAAGCTTTGGACGGCGTGGTCCCGCGCCCCTCGCGGTTCCGCACCGTGACACATGAGTGCCATCTCGCACTCAACCCCCCTCCGGGTCTGAGTACTTAGGAGTTATACAGGGGCGCTTGTTACGAATATGCAAATCACTCGCGACAGGCGCTTTACGCGAGACAGGCCCGCACCTCCACGACGAACTGACGGTTCATCAAACGACTACGGCTCTCACACCTTCTTCGTCCGTCTGCCACCCCCGGGCGCACGCCGGGCGGGCCATCGGGGCAGCCGGCCACTGGAATCCGGTCGGTAAATTCATTCCGATGAGACCGGCGAATTTTCCCCACTCCCGCCCGGCGGAACCCGGTGGAATTGCCACCCCTCTCCACGATTCCGCCGCCAACCCCGTGGCGGGCACATGAATCACCGGCCGGCCACCGAGTCTGCACCGGGTCCCCACCCCGAACCGACGACCCGCCCCTGGTCAACCGCAGCGCCACCGCACCCGGCCGTCGAGGGTCACCACCGGGTGGCGATGTCCGCAAAACCCCGGTAAGTGATCGCATGTGCCGACACCTTGAGCGATATACCGGTGGTAACTGGACAGTTGGTGCGACCTCGGGCAAGTAGACACCCACACGCACCCCATCGGCCATGTGTCCGGATTCGGGAATCTGTGAACATCCCGTGAAAGACATCCACGAGGTGCCGACAAACATTCCGCCCTCATTCACAGAGAGTGATCGACCGGCGGGTCGATGACCGCTTCAGGAAGCCGCCGAGGGTTGTGATGACGGGCGCGATTCCTACGTCCTGAACCGGCCACGGGTCTGCGCCGGTGCGGAAGAAACGCACCAAAAGGGACTTACGAGGCACAGATGACCGGTCACCCAAGACTCC
>Ga0307508_10005114_pt1 | contig 12574 bp, 14 predicted proteins | sample 9_EM_MG_FD_203089 | JGI IMG/M metagenome (GOLD analysis project Ga0307508, IMG submission 203089) | Populus trichocarpa ectomycorrhiza microbial communities from riparian zone in the Pacific Northwest, United States - 9_EM | ecosystem: Host-associated > Plants > Roots > Unclassified | place... | reverse complement strand
TCTTAGACGAGATGGAGCATAAATAGCCATGTAGGGCATAATGATGAGTAACGCGATCATTTCGCGCTCGAAAAGAGTAGCAGATTTATCCACAAGGATAGAGGTCATCATAGAATCCAAAAAGAGGGTGTGAGATAATGAAACAATTGGAGGGAGTGTATGTTTTGAAACGAATACTCGGAGTACAAGTGCCATGATTGGGTAACGGGCCGTTGGGTCAGCAAACAATACATTCAAAAGAGCGAAGGACTCCTAAAGGCATATCATGCCGGGGCGTTAGAAGTCGTATGATAGCCATGCGGAAACCTGCAAGATCGTGGTACGTACGTCCGGCGAGGTTGTGAGGTCTAATTCCAGAATTGATTCGAGATTCTCTCTCCATGTGGAGTGCATAAGCTTCTCGCTCGAGTGCTGGTTCACTTCTTCGACTATGTCTTCGGCAGATGCGCCGCTGGCGGGGGCGTCTACTATGTGAAGTTGAAGTAGGCGACGTCGAAAATCGCGCGACCTCGATTCGGCAGCGTGGGTGGATTCGTCCAGTGCACATGCTAGGAGGGATTGGAGATTTCTCTTGGTTTCAGGCAATAGGGAAGGCTGTCGCAGTGCAGGGCGGAGGTGGTCGAACCACGATATGACCGAAGACGCTGGCAGCACTTGCTTGAGGGTGAAGAGAACGGAGAGGAATGCTTCCAAATGGGCTGCCAAGTTGTGATCCACTGAGTGTTCATAGATATTCAATAGTTCCTTCTCAAGTGCCACAAATGACTCCGTGATAGAGGGCGAGGGTGATCCCCCAATTTGCTCGCGCACAGAGACTGTTATAAGGGCAATGACATCCGAGATGGCTGCGCGAGGAGGGTTTTCGAACACTGCGCGCAGGCGCGCCGCAATGTCGGCCACATCCATACAGGTGCCCGCGGGTCCTCAAGCTAAGTACGGCGACGTAGGCCGGGGTATAAGATGTGGGGCCTTCAGAGAGTGCAATTTGAATGATGCTTTGTCCTGACCCTCACCGGATACTCCCATATTAGTATCTCAAAACTCCAATGGCTTTCGTGCACCCCTCACGAGCCGGTTTGGTCCCGCAAGATCCTATAAGGAGAGAAGAGGACCGCTATGAGCGTCGGCGGGGGCGTAGCCGCAGTCGGACGCCTCCAAGACGAGAGCGGCATGATGACTCCCGCTCTGGCAGGGATCGTCGCGGTAGCCCTTCGTATGGCGACTACAAACGCCCCCAGACCCCTCCTAGGCGTCCTGCAGATGAGAATGCTCCTTGGCGGGCCGACGACAGCATGCGTCCACCTCGTAATTCTAGCGGACCTGGTTTTCGACCACAGGAGGATTCCCGGCCCACCAGCGGTAGCTACAGAGGCGGCTATCGTGGAACGGGTGGCGCTGACTGGTTAGAAAGGTATGGAATGAAAAATTTTATCCTATTGCTCAAAACTAACATTACTACCCCGCAGCCGTCGACGACAACGTGAAGCGAGTACCAAAAGCATATGGCCCCCGTCACCTAAGGCTCCTAGAGACGAGTAAGCAGCGGGTGTTAATTTATTCAATTTATATAGACTAATGGCACCCTCGAACCAGGTCGCCTCATGACAAACGTTCTAGACACAAGAGATCTCGCTCTACCGACTCCAGCGACTCGAGCCCAGACAGCGACTCCGACGATAGGTCGAAACGAAGGAAGCACTCAAGCAGGGATGATCGTGATCGTGACCGACATCGTCATCGCTCATCAAAGTCGAAACATTCGTCCTCCAAGTCGAAACACCGCCACAGATCCAGTCGACACCGCTCGCGACGCCATTCACCTGATAGTTCGGGTGCATCTTCGGAGTATGAAGATGATCGTAGGCGACAGCGAAGTCGCAGTCGCACCCCAACTCGCGAACGGAGCGAGACAAAGGAACCACCATCCGAACCGCTGTCGAGTGACGATGACGCTGAATGGGTGGAGGCGGTTCCAGAATCCGAGTATGCGAAGGCCGCTGCGAGCTCGGCTCCTGTAGTCAATGATGCAAATGACTCTAGGCCGGTCACTGCCCCTCAATCGCAGCTTCAAGACCTGGGCGTGGACGATTCGGCTGAAGAAATTGGCCCAATGCCACTGCCACAAACTGCCGATGGTCGATTGGACGAGCGCGCATATGGTGGTGCACTGTTGCGTGGCGAAGGCAGTGCAATGGCTGCGTTCGTTCAGAACAACGAGCGCATTCCTCGTCGGGGTGAGATTGGGCTCACAAGTGACCAAATTGAAACCTTTGAGACCAGCGGCTATGTAATGAGTGGTTCTCGACACCGACGCATGAACGCAGTTCGCATGCGTAAGGAAAATCAGGTTATTTCCGCCGAGGAAAAACGAGGCATTTTGAAGATGCAGAAGGAAGAGAAGGACAAACGCGAAAATCTCATCGTTGGAGGCTTCAGGGAAATGCTCGAGGAGAGGCTCAAAGACACGGGCAAAAAGTAGATTGTCATGGTTAGGATGACCACATGTAAATGTATGCATTAAGTCCGTAATGTGCGTTATAGCCTGTTTTTTTTGTTTTTGTTTTTTTGCCTCGCATCATTCACGAGGAATGCCACAACATTCGGGGTTGCGTATGTCTGGCTTTGCATTTGTTATTGGGTCCCCCCTAGCTCCTTTGCCTATTCCAACACCAAGCCATCCGTACTATGGCTGGAACACTTGGCTTGAAAGCACCGAACAAACAGCGACAGCGGAACGAAAGACATGCACCTAGTTGCGTACGCAGCAAAGGACGATGACGGAGCTTTGGCTTGGCTGATAGTTCCTGGACCGACCAAATTGTCACGAGTCAAGCTAGGAGGTGCACTGCCAGTTAGGGGGCGTCCAACAACAACAGCTGCTATATCCTCGGGGGGTTGAATTCGGAGTCCTGGATTCAGCCCATCGGTGATATAGGGAAATAATGGAGATACAGCAATGCCGTAAATGGGCGGATTTTCGTCTGGTCCAGATCGGTCTCGCGAGAATGACTTTCATTACGGTCTTTATTTTGAGTCCCCAAATCCACGCCTTCCTGATGCCGCTTCACAGAGTCGGAGTTAACTTTGACTACATCACCTTTCTCCAGAATCGCTTGTGTTAGTGGACGAGGTGGCAGGCGCGCAAATCAATGATACCTGGAATCTGAATATTGCGTCATTCTCCCAATTCCACCGTGTCCCGCCGAGGACCAAAAACAGGCGGGGACTTTCCCTTGCCATAATTAAAGTTCACTATATCCCTGAGCCTGGGGGCTTATGAGGAAGCACCAGTTTTGCCACGATGTGTGTTCAATAGGCATCCATAGACTCCGAAGGTCTTGACACGGACGACACCTATTTGTACGCCAGGCACATTAAATGAAATCGCGCGTGGGCCTGCCCGGCCTCGTCGGGAAGGTGTTAAGTGGTTCTGACAAATTGAGACGAACTGCCTTCTAGCCACCACAGTCCACAGCGGGGCAGCGAGCTCAGTCTGCTGATATGTCGTTGACAAAGGATGATGACTGATAGATCATCTGGATCATAACAGGAGATGTGAGTGAACTGCACGATGAGAGAAATGCAAAGTACTAATCGGTCAACCGCGGAAAGTGGGTCGGTCAGGAGCGGAGCGGCCGCGGCCCCTGCATCTCGGGGTCAGTTGTCAAAAGAAGTCTATTATTTACCCCACACACGCATGCCATTTCCCGACGTCGACGTCATTTTGCGTCGGTATGCCTGTCGAAGGTCCAATTGCCTCTTTTGGTGTTTTGACCTGACGCAGGGACTTGCCCAAGATGATGATATACTCGGTAGGTGGCGACCCGAGTAACATTAACTTGAGGGAACTTGGCCAGTACAAAGCGTCGCAGGGAAAAGAAATTTGACAACCCACAACCCCTCAGGAGAGCTCGCTGCAGCGTTGAAATCTGTGACTTGAAACAACCAATCAACGTCTGTGAGTCACGATTCGTTCTCTACTAATTTGAGTCGGCATGAGGTGGACTGATGGGAGTTTGTTGTAGAAAGTAATGACTTGACCTGATGATATTGTGCAGTGTTAGTCACCCTCAGCGGCAGTCGTGCCAAGGCAATTGTGACCAACACACTTGGTTGCATTAGATAGACCAGCGCCGCCCTGCTCATCTGCAAGGGTATGATTTTCGTTGGCTGACACCCAACGCTGCCGTCTCCACGCCTTCCCTTTGCTTCCAATTCCTCTGTTTGACGTCAATATCAAAGGCAGGACTTACAGACAGAAGGGGCTTGCTCACAGTCCTATCCTCCCTGCTCCATACTGTCCTGGAAACCCCCTCAATTCATCGTCTTTCCGCACACATCCATGCTACCCGCGACGCCATTGGACCAGGCACACACAAGCCCGGCCCTCCGCCGCATAAAGAGTGACCTCGGCCCATCCACCGTACAATCGCGTCAGTTGGCCTCAGGAACACCTGCCTCAGTGCGTATACCCCCACAACTCATCTAAAGTCGAACTCAAATGCATTTTGAAGGGCAATGGCGAGACACTGCCCAATCCCTCAAGCAGGTTAGATCTTACGCATTCCCGCCGCCGAGCGGTACGTGTCCCTTCGGCATTTATCAGCGCGCCGCAAAGCTAATCTATCATGCTAGTGCATTGAATGCCAACGGCGCAAAATTCGGGTGTGTCCTATATGGAAGCACAACGAACCGCTTCTAACCCCACTACCCTCTGTTAGTGCGATGGCAACAAACCGGCCTGTGGGCCATGTGTGGCAAGGGGGGGTGAACCTTGTGACTTCAACCTGCCAGACCGCGAAAATCGCATTGCCAGTCTGGAGACCAAGATTCGCATGCTGGAACGGGAGATCCAGCTCGCCGATGACTCAGCGCTAAACCCTGTCGAATTTCGTGCGCGCCTGCTGCGACGAATGAAGAAAATGTTTCCGGAAAATGTCTCCCCCTCCAGACCTCTACCGCCAGTGGTGCCTATATTTCCTCTTGCCAGCAACCTAACTGGACCGCTGCCGGAACGTTCTATACAACCTGATTACCTGCCAGGAGGCTATGGTTTCTCGGTTAGCCGGGTTGAGATCGGTGCTGCTGCTTTCTCGTGGGATCCCGAAATACCCCCCTCTCATGCTCTCACGCTGCTCCTGTACGTTTTTCCGTGGACCCTTTAAATTGAGATGGCTAACCTAATGACCTGAAGCGTGCGATGCTTCCTTCCGTACCGTCGAATATTCCACCTAAACGTTGAACCCCATGTGCTTCTCGCACGGCTTCAACTGCATGAGGGCCATCCTTCAGCACCACTCCCCGCTCTCACGAGTGCAATGGTCCTGACTGCTTGTCGGCTCATAGGGGGTTCTCTTGCACGATATGAGAGCACTCTTCTGGAGCGAACTCGACGAGATCTGGAACAAGCATTAGCTTATGCAGATCGCCTGGATGATTTCCTTTGGGCATCCACTATTCTAGGCATGTATTATGGTCACACCTTGCGGTTCTTAGAAGCTCAGTAAGGCTCCTTGACCAACTTATACCCCTTGAGCATGTTGACAACCGTTTTCACGAATGACATCCCCACAGCCTGTTTTACGGTGGCACCGTGCGCTTTGCGGTGGCATTAGGAATACACTCCGACGAACCCTCAGAACAATTGCTTCTGTGTAAGGAGGTTAATTCTGCGCAAAGGAGAAAGGAGTTGCAGACCCTCTGGCATTCAATCCACTTAACTGACCTCTGGCTCACCAACGCCTGTGCCTTCACGGTAGTCAACGGACCTGCTAGCTCCGTTCCCATTGAGGTTGGTGGAACTCGTTTCACGTTACACCCCCTAACTTGTTATCATAGCATATTGCTTCGATGGATACTGTCTACGACATAATCTCCCTCTCAGTGGGTAACTTATCTCACATGACAAACGCCATGGCCCAACGCATCCCCCATTATTTCCGTTCCAGCCCAAAATTCTGGAAATCAGTAATCCGGCGGAGCTCAGATCTTATGCTTATGTTCTGTACTGTTCTATCCAAAGCTTTTGCTCGCGGTATCGAAATTCAAAGACCAGTATGTCACCAACAGTCCCTACCAACGTATTGCTATTCATGTCGAGTTTCTACAGAACCAGCTCAGTTGCCACGCTCTGCTCAATTCTGGTTAGAATACAGGAAATTATCATCTGTGCTTTCTGCACTTCGATTAGGGCCACTGGCGTTGCAGAGCACTCTTGGACTCGCGGAGTTCGAAATAATTTCTCCGTTCAATCCTGACACTCTGTATTTGCGCATTGTCATCAACGTTTCTGTCCTATTGCTTTACGATGTGCTAGCTCAGGACGGGGACCAGGCGGCACACACAGAATCCGTGAATGCTGCAAAGGAGTTGGCGAAGCTAGCAAGAATGATGCGCGCCTCCGGAAGATCGACGCATGGCCCTCAAGGAACACACGAAATGCAAGTCCCGTATATCATGGTGGTATGTATTTCGTGGCCTTTCAACGGGGCATGCTACGCTGGATGCTTCCACAGATCGCAGCACCTGATCGCAATATCCCTTGTGCAGATCCCTTTCTTTATCGCCGCTGAGATATTTGTGCGAGAAATGGGAAGACCAGTGATATCTCGCGATTCAGAATTGATGCCACCGCCTCCGCCCCCTTCCGGCAATAGTTCGGCAACTCTTCGGCGTACCGAATGTACAGCCCCCTTCACAGCCGCTGATCGCGCAGCTGCAGCTTCTGACCTTGAAGCGGTTGTGAACATTGTGACTGATATGATGCGTTTTTATCCACGTTGGGGTAAGAATTAGAATTTCCGCTTTAATTTCACTCCTTTCCCGATATCAATTTACCGATCACACTCGACTTTCTAGTGTCTGGTCTTCGCAGGATGTATGAGGTCCTGTTCGCCGCAGAACCCAGCTACCTCTTCATCTGACAATCAGCGTGAAAATTGATCAACTCACTCTGCCAAGCTGGTTGCTGTGGACGCGTTCTAAATATCATCTAATCGATTGAGGCGTGAACACACATATTGTGCACGTATTCTAGTCTGGTTCCCCATAACCCTCTCGTTCAATCTCAATATATGTGCTTGGTGCCTAACTGCACATTAATGGATATTGCGCACCCTGAAAAGCAGGTGGTCTTTCGGTTCACGGACACCTGGCGATATGAACTGCACGCCACGCGGTACAATGCGGCGGCTGCAAAGACCGTCAGTTCGCCTGACTGTTTGCATCTGAATGAATATCTTTGCTCGCCGACCCACCACGCAGAATGGAAATCGATGATGCAAGGAGATACTTTTCAATGCCGACGGACCACGCGATTCCTCCCAAGGCTCTGCAAGATTGAAGTTTGTAATGCCACACTGCCCATGCTTAACTGCCGACGGGGTTGTCATTCTTGGTAGTGTTTTGAGACTACACTTGGAGGCACCAAACTCTCTACAGGTTGGCCATGCCGACACAGCGATGGGTGCCCTACTATCTTGTTGGCGGCTTCAGTTGGAGTACGCACCCAGCGCACTTCATATTCTCCTCCCAGAGGCCCTTGAGGTCCGGCAAGCGCAGCGTTCCACACTGCAGTGCCGATGCCGCCATCACCCGGCTTATTATTCTCCAGCATGGGAAAGCGGGGGGTGCCTAGAGCAGGTCCATGCTCTTGCTCCGGTAGATGCAAAAGTAAGAAAGGCACCGATGATGACATTGTGCGCAGAATAGTTTGGCGGGTGAAAGGGGATTGTGAGATAAGAAGCGCTACGGCGCTTTCGCCCTCGTTATTATTATTATCGGCATATGGATCTTGGTCTTCGGTGTTACGGAGATGGGATGAGTGTGATGGGTCGTTGGGGCGAGCTTTATACTGGTACTGGTGCAGAACACCCTCCATTTCACGAACGGCATGGGGCCCCATTTTTTTGGCATGAGCTTTACATTGAGCCAGGACTCTCAACCGCCGACGGGCGGGAGGTGAGGCGAAGAGATGGGAATCCTGAGTTGGCGGCGAGACCTGCTCGTGTTGAGGCGATGAAAGAGCAGGTAGCCACCACCACCCTTGGAGGTCAACGCCACCGTCGGACGCGCCTCCTACTCGACTAAGACTCATTGAGAAGAACTTTTGCAAAATAAGGAGTGAGTGCTGCTCGAAAGCCGTTCCCCTCGACACTGTAGAAATTCCCAGCATCGCTCCATACCGTGAGAAGAATCGCCACCATCGGGCGCTTGCCGTCGCTACCAGTACCATTGTTTATCTGGCCATATTTGTTTGGCAGCGATATACCCCGGCCACTGAGAATGAGCAAACTGCCAATAACGTATGACAGACTGGGGAAGAAGCGGGCCCAACAGGCGCACTTCAAAGCCCATGCTGCCGACAGCGATGACGACCCCATTGACTCTTTGTCGTCTCCAACTCGTCCAATCCATCAGCAATCGGGAGCTAAATCTAAATCAGAGGATCGCCCCCGACGAGATCAAAAGCCACTGAAGATACCAAGAAGTGAACGGCCCACCCTTCCAGACCATAAGAAGCCTCACTTGTCCCCGTCTTTGATCCGTAGCAACTCTGTCCAGCAGTCGTCTGAGCTCGGTCCTTCGGATGTGGCCCCAAATGCGGTACAGGACGCGCACCCGTCAAAACGGAAGCATGCGGATTCGTTTTCCATGGGTGGATACGATGAGGGGAAAGCCGGACCAGCAACCCAGGCGTTGAAGCGGCGCAAGGTCTACACTGCTTGTAAGCTGCATCGTTTTGTTCGAAGACTATGGCTTACGTTTAAGTTGAATTTATAGCGCGTTCTGATACTGAACATAGTAGCCCAAGCCCGCCCTCGAACAAGCTGCGCAGTTCGTCGACCACGCAGAATTCAACAGGTGGGATTGAATTCATATTCGCAACACAAAATACGCATGATGCTCATAAATCTGGCGACAGCGGCAGCGAGAAAGGTGCCGCGTAATACGGCTGGCATGCTCCCAAATGCGCCACCCTCTCAGAAAGGATCTGCCTCCAATAAGCCCTCAGGAAAGCAAGGTACCTCCACTCCAGTATCACCGCCCCCCACTGCCTCTGGATCTCGGCCTGCCACACCAAGGAAACACCCTCGGGACCTTTCACAGATATTCGCCAGTCATGGTTCAGACCACTCGAATAAGAAAACCTCGCGGAGTTCACGCTCGCCGTCGCGCAGTTCCCTGTCGACAAGTTCTACGCCCCGGAGAGCAAAGATGCTTAGCCGGTCGGCCACATTTCCAAGCCACGAAGCCATTGCATCGACTTCACAAAACATCTCCACAGATACCAGCCCGAGCTTATCACCCACCGCCAGGTCGCGAACATCTGTAATACAGAAAAACGCATCTTGGCCCATGTTCTCACCGTCTCCCTCGAAATCTGATTCACATATTGCCAGCCTCCAACGTGCCAACGAGATCCAAGATGACAGCGTCACGGACGCACCAGTGGCCCGGCCGGCTTGGCGAACGTACTCGTCTTCGAGGTCTTTTCTCGTACCTCTATCTTCTATACCCCCCAGGGACGAATCGTCTCTGGACACAGATGACTGGAAGCCCCAGGACCCTATTCAGCATGTGTCATATGCCGATCTTCGCAAAAAGTATCGCGTAGACCTTTCGTCTGATGATGATCTGGATACTGGGATATCCGGCCCAGTCGATCTGAAGACTATCGGCGAGCTCCGCAACAAGGGCGAAAATCGGCGATTCCTGGACGACATGGGGTATCTTCTCGAAGGGCTCGCACCGAAAATGTCGATCGCTGTAAAAAGACTCAGGTATGTGTATACACTTCATTTTTTACATCCACTGACTGCCATGCCGTGCAGCGCCATCAAGCTTGTAGATAACATGGGCGATCTCGACTACGCCAAGCGAGCAAAAGCTTGCGACGCTCTAGGCACGGCTTGGGATGCGCTTGAAGCTGCAAGGGATGGTGACAAAGTGTGTATATCGCTCATCGTCTCAAAATGTGGCCGCACACATCGCCCCCATTTAGGTCCTCGACGCCACCATTGTATCATTTGCAGCCCTTGCAACTCGGGATCCCAGACTTGCTGACGAGTTCGCCAGGCAGCCCTCTGCCCCAAAACATTTGTCGCGCCTTTTGGATGTCGTTCCGTCCAACGACCCCTTTGGCTTCAGTAGAGCTTCGGACCGTTTGGATGACGGCCGTCGACTAGGCCTAGGCAAACCTGAGCGGACGATGGTGAGGGTTTTCCCTTCTTGGCTACACTTGGAACTTATTGCACCCAGATTGCCCAATTGCGAGGTATATTATCGAAGGCGGGAGTCCTTGAAGATAATGACTATGTGAGCGTGCCCTGCCTTTTTCAAGAGGATGAATCTTTATTTGGGAGAAGTGTACATCCAGAAGGCTGTGCAGTCAATCTTTGTTGGCCATGCGTATACACAGCAAAGACATATTCTCTCCACTATTGGAATCATTATTAAGCGAAACGGACGCCTTATCGGAGCGCTTACAATCCTACAGTATCGGACTACCAATAATGCCAGATCCATCATACGATACCCCAGATATTCAACATATCAGCAACATTGTACAAACAATCGAATCTTCACTGCTTCCTACACCAGATACCGCCGTCATTGGAGGCGTCTCATCAAATCAACGCAAGCATATTTCCACGAATCTCATGAAAGCATCTGTCATTTGTACTGCTTTGGATCACCAAAACCCCGAACCGAAAGGTTGCAAGCAGTTCCCATGCTTCTGTGCTAGTGCTGACTCTTGTGACTTGGTTTCAGCTTCCGCATGTCTCACAAACATACTTCGTTTGCTAGTCAAGTTATCCGATGCTGCTTCCGACTGGGCAATTGAGGTCGCACACACACCGCATTGTATTTCTCATCTCGTTCGAATAGCGGCCCTCTACCACACGAACCACGCCCTCAATGATCAAGATACCCTCGCTGCGGATAAAGAATTGGACGCCAACCGGTTGGATATCAAATGCCTTGCATTGGCACTTTTGACTAGCGTGTTGCTGGAGGAACGCGCAACGCGGTCATCAGTCTTTCAGTCACGTTCGTCTGCTTTTACCTCTTGCTATTGTCACGCGTTCTCTGGCTGACGTCACTCGCACAGGGATATCCTTGGATTGTGCCTTTGGTCGCTCGTGTATTTCGATCTGTCAGTGCCGTGGACGCATACGCACGGCGGATGTTCTTGTCACCCTCTATTTGGATGAAGGCAAAAAAAGTCATGACATGGTGAGCTTCTCAGGATCCGCACGCTCTTGTCATTAACGGGAAGTTTCATCGAATTCATCAGTCCAATCCGGAGGCGGCTTTCCTTAAGGGCCACTTGGCGATACTCCTTGGCCTTGCATGTGAAGGCGCCGACAAGGCCGGCGTGCTCTCGTTATTGAAGGATTTGCCTGGATCTAACAATCGGGGGAAGTTGACTGCTTGGATTGATACCATCCGTGAGTTCGTGGACTTATATTCGGATCTCGCGAGAGGATTTGCGGAGGCGATGAAACTCTCTCGTCAAAATGATGAGACCGGAGGTTCAGACGATGACACAGACAACATACTACAGTCGGAGGGAGGACTAGATGGTAGTAGAACTCCTCGAGGCGCTAGTCGTGACGCATCCCTGTTTGGCCTCGAGGAAGCAAAAGGCGGAGAGAAGGGCATAGAGATTGCCGAGAGAGTCATTCGCGTTCTGGAGGAGTTTGTCGAATGATTAGAGCACTTAAACTGTGCTCCGATGGCATGGTGTTCCAAGTTCGTCCTAGCCATTGTGCCGTTCTCGCTTCCCTTTATCACGACACGGCGTTCGGCATTCTTCCGAGGCACTGAGCGAGGATTCCTTATGGACACTGTGTGCACGTGGTTCTCGTCCGTGCGTTTACACTCTCCACCGTCAAACAAGCCCCGGTCTCCGGTGCCGAACGATCGCTTGGTTTGGGGAAGGCCCGTGCCGCGATGAACACGTGGACTGAGTGTGAGCTCTGAGCGGCAATTCACCCACAAACTGCTGGCCAATCATCGCGAGGACTGCACAACCAAAACCAGCCAGCATACCCGGGATGGCAATGAGATGGATGCGTATGATATTTACACCATTACAGTTCAACTAATGTACATCGGTAGCAGTAATTGCCGTAGATAAAACCTCATTCAAACGACGCAAGTAGACACAGGCTGGACTGAAATGTTTGCCAAGCGGCTGCCCTCCTCTGCATGAATGATAGCAGCACTAATCTGTGTATTCCGGCTGCGACCTTTGAGGAATTGGCCCACAGCGCCAGAATTATCCAAGTGATGGCAATCTCAATGTCAATGCTTGTCAGACCGTTGGTCCAGCCTTCGTGCCTCGGCCGGGCCTTGCCATCCGTTGCGAACTCTTCCAAACGTGGTGCAACAGCTACAGACCTTCCCTTCACCCACCTTCGAATTGCACTGCGCGGTACGGTTTTCTAGTGGCATAACTCAGACTCCTACCCAGTCGCCTGCGGACAGTCTTCGCAGTCTCGCTAGTACAACTGGGTCTCGATAAGGAAATATGCTTAGTAATAGTATAATACAATCAATAATATTA
>Ga0307508_10005113_pt1 | contig 12577 bp, 11 predicted proteins | sample 9_EM_MG_FD_203089 | JGI IMG/M metagenome (GOLD analysis project Ga0307508, IMG submission 203089) | Populus trichocarpa ectomycorrhiza microbial communities from riparian zone in the Pacific Northwest, United States - 9_EM | ecosystem: Host-associated > Plants > Roots > Unclassified | place... | reverse complement strand
AGAGAGCTATCAGCTCCATGTACATCAATGCACACAATGCCTGCTCGGCATTGAAAAGGAACGACTGGAGAGTAGAAATAGAACAGGTGTTCTTCAGTTGAGTAGGTGCACGGTGGGAAAACGGCCCTCTTGTTTGTAATAGCATAAAGAGCTACGTACATAGTTCCTGTACAATACAGCACAATACAACCTCATCAATGCCACGGACCGTTAGCTTTATCCCTAAACCCAAATTATCATGAGGTATACTGCTCCATTCTGTTTGTTGCTCGTAATCGCCTGTCTGTCAGCCTGTAAAAAAAGCACGCTCACAATATCCCCGCTGGCTTCCTTAAAGGTTATCAACGCCTCCGTCAATCTCGGCGCCGTTAAAGTCAATTTCACGGACCTGAAAGGTCTCTATTCCTCCATCACCACTACCGTGGCCTACGGCAGCAATACAGCTTATGGCGTCAATGCAGAAAAGATAGTGCCTGTCACCATTGTGCCTTCTGCAGACACAACAAAAGTTGCCTTTACTGGCCAGTTCACTTTTGTCAACGGCGGCATCTATTCCCTCTACCTGGCAGGCCAGTCCACCGCCGTAGATACGGTTTTTGTAAAGGACAACATTCCCAGCTATACCGATAGCCTGTATGGCGTCCGGTTCATCAATTTATCTTACAACAGTGTGCCCATCAAAGTAACCCTGTCCACCGCCCCTACAACGGTCCAGTTCTCCACCCTCGCGTATAAGCAGTCCAGCGATTTTAAATCATACTCCGCCAAAGTAACCGTGGCCACCGATACCTTCCAGGTGCGCAATGCTAATACCGATTCTATTCTTGCCAAGTACCCCATCGTCAAGCCCCGGTTTTTCAACTGCACACTGGTCTGGAAAGGCTCCTGGGGCACTACCACAGGTACGAACGCTCTGGGCATTATGCGGGTGAATAATTATTAACAAAGGCTATCTTGCATGTCTTCTAATAGCATCAATAATGCTTTCGGTATTCCACCGCACGTCCTCAACTGAATGGTTGGTCACGGTGGCAGAAATGCGCTCTTGCCCATAGGGAACAATACCTATTATCGGAACCTTCTTGGCGGCGGCCGTTTCCATTTCCCAGGCTATCCAGTCGCTGTAAGAGGCATAAATACCGGCGATACCAAGAACGATGTTTGAATCCGAAATCCTGTTGGCTAACACCTGTTTAATATAGTAGGCATTTTGAGAATTTATTGGCTCGTTTTGTGTGGCCTCCTGGAAGGCTACATTAAAATAGCCGCGGTTGCTTAACAGGCTTTTCAGGTTTTCAATGTCCTGGGGGTAACTCCATGAGTGACTGATAAAAATTTTGTAATTGACTGCCATATTTGATTTATTTGTTTTTGCTAAGTGTTATAAGCTCGTTCTTTGATACGGTAAATGTGTCGATCTCCCACTGCTGTGGATGGGTTGCCAGGAACTTTCCTTCATAAAGGACTGCGTTATTGCCGTCTTCCGTTGCCAGGTAGCAGTTTGAAAGCGTGGCATATTTCCATTTTTTATCTTCGTTTCCTTCATCCCCAGCTTCAGGAGTAGAAAGAATTTCGATGATTTTTTTTCTCGTGTGTTTAGCTTCCACTTTATAATATATCTTATCCTCAGGCTCGCTTTCCTGTACTGATTTTTGCTCCAGGCAGTGGGCGTAATTCTCTGCCGTATAGTAATCGTTGTGAAGATGCCAGCCCTTTTTATATGCGTCTATTGCCAGGTCGAGAAATCCCGGGTTCGAAGTGCTCTTCCATAAATTTTTATAAATGGCCCCGGTTATGCCCAGTGTCTCTGCATCGTTGGCCGGGTGTAGTTTGTTGATGATGGTTAGGGCGTTGGTCAGTGCTACCAACGCGTCGGGTTCTTTGCTTTTATAGGTACAAAGTGCATGCTGTTGAACAAAAAAAAGCTCGTTTTCAGCCATCTCGCTCAGTTGCTTCCATTTCATTGCAGCGTCGGCAAAACGGTTGTGCGACATATATTCTCTGGCCCGCTCCATGAGGGAATAGATGGTGTTTTCCGTGCTTCGAAGCGCGCCGATAATCTGGCTATAGTCTTCTTCAGACAGGAGTGGTTGCACAATCCTGGGTATGAAAGTGTACAGGGGGCTGTCTGTTGTGGGCGAATTGGTTACCGAAGTAATCAACGTTTTTAATTCCCTGATGGATTTCATAGCCTCTGTTGCCGAAATTTCGGTACCTGGGTGCTTGTATTTCAATGTCCGGTTATGGCTGATGTCAAAAGGCAGGGTTCCTTCATCCTCCTTTAAGATAATGGTTGAATAGGGCCTCACGGCATGACGTATCCCCAGTTCGTATAGGGCATTGGGGTTGTACGTCGAAATATCGGCTATCACCAGTTCGGCATGCATGAGCAGAGCGTACATGCTGCGGTCAATAATACCCGATTCCGAAATTTCATCTGCGCGCACGCAGTTATAGTTACAGGCCAGTACAGCCGGCCGTATTATTTTCTTATAGGTTTCATCAAGATCAATCGTTCTATTGGTAGAAGGGTCTTTTTTGCGGCCGAAACCCATGATGACAAAGCAGATGTTCTGGTCGTGTTTCATTTTCATTATTTGTTGCCTAAAAAATTATTTTTCATCTGCCGGGTGCAGCAGCACGCTGATGAACTGGCTTACCTGCCCGGCATATTGACGCTCTGTTTCTTTTATCACCTCATCGCATATTTCCGAATGGAAGTGTATGTTGCCGGTAAACCTGAAATGCCGTTGTTCGGGAGTGGTTTTCAGCAGGCAGTCTTCGTGAACGCCTTTGTCTGCTACCAGTATAAATGGTTTTTCCGCGTACAGGGCCATCCCTTTTTCTTCGATAACCCATTCGGTCGGCGCCCACTGGGCCCATCGCCGGCGGTCTTTTTCGCCCAACAGGCGGTCTTTGGTAAATAACCCGATATAAATAGTGCTTTTTCGCATATTGGCCAGTACCGTATTCCGGATCGTTTCCGACGTTTTTTCCGTGTTCTGAAATCCTGTATATACCGTAAATCCTTTGTCAGCGAGCTTCTTTTCCAGGTTTTTAAACAACCGGTACCCTTTTTTAGCGCTGTACGAAACAAACACGGTTTTGGGGACCGCATCCACTTGGGTTACTTTTTTAAATTCACCCAGTTCCTTCTCCAGGTATTTCCGCACCATTCCCCAGTACATCTTTTTTTTAGTATTCAGTTTGTGGTGGCAGTGGGTTAGTTTTTCATTTACTTTTTGCAGCGCGTTTTCCAGCGAAGCAACGGGCGAAATATTTAAAGGGCTCATACGATAAAATGATTACATTGAAAAAGTAAAATCCCAGTCTTTTTGCATGCGCGGCTTTGTTACAGTAAAAGAGAAATCATTGCCGGGCGATGTAATGCTTTCCAATGGTCCGCTAATCAGTTGTTCGATGATGTCGGTATCAGAAGTATAGCTGGCGGCTATTGCATCGGGGAGACTGAGAATGCAATCGATTAAAAGATACCCCATTCTGCTCTTCAGGTGCAGGGGACGGGTATAGTACTGCTCTATATTAAACCTGCCTTTTTCAAGTACATTGGTTACCACGGCTTCCGCCCCGGGTTTGTTCTGGCATTTTATACGCACATGTAGTACGCCGGTTCCCTCGTAAAACAGGAAGAACCGGAGCAGATTGTCGTAGGCATCGCACACCACCGATGCCAGCAGTTTTTTCTCCCCGGGCTTGCCGGCAGGCGCCAGGGTAGCAATTATCTTTTCACACATCGATGTGGGTATCTTGAAACCACACCCTTCCATCTGTATTTCCTGGATAAGCCCCCCGTCGCGGGGCGTACATAGATGGTAGTTTTTTTCGATAACGATTTCCGGCTCTTCCAGTTCCGTCGAAAACCGGATATCCTTTATAAAGTGCGACACCATGATGAGCTTAAAGGCTTTTATCCCCAGTTTATGAATGGGTTCGGTGCTTTTTGGGTTATTGTTTATCATCAGGTGAAAATGCCGGGAGTCAAGCAGTACCTCCAGCCTGAGTACCTTCGTATTATGGACAAAAACGGTGCAGGCTTTTGTTTGCAGCGGGGGCATGATCAGCGAGTTCGAAAGAAACTGGTTGATTTCCTTCAGCAATCCTTCCCGGTCGTTGAATTGCGCACGCAGCAGCCATACTTCATCGCGGTGATCGAAATCGATATGCGATAGTACAAGTTCCGCAATCTTGCCCTGCGGCGATACGTCCGGGATAGATAAAAACTTCGTGGAGTGATTGGTCATTGGTATGCAGGATTTTGCCGACAAGGGGATTTTTAATAAGTAATTGACCACTTCCTGCAAATAAAAAAAGTCCATGATAATGCATTTACGATTATGTAAAAAAGGGTTTTTACAGCAGTCTGGCCGGGCAAAGGGTGTAATGCATAAGGACGGAATGAACGGGATGGTCTGTAAAAGCCTCCGGGCAAAAACGCCCGGAGGCTTTTATTGATGAAATGGATTTAAAATATGTGTTTTTTCATAATACGCCTACTCGTTTATGATGGTTTTCGGCTACCCCATTGAATGGTTTGTCAGGGCTAATGGATTTCAGAAGTGGTTTTTTGGGGCAGGATTTATTCGATGCAGTCGTCGAATGTTGCTGGTCCAAACTCCTGCTGCGCTTTCCGGCGGAAGCTGTCCCAGGTTTCAATCGCCTCCTGCAGAAGGTTGGGATCCCGCGAAGGGCCGCCGGTATCGCCCTGCTTGTCAGGTACGGCTGGCTCTGGTTCAACGCGGGCAGGCCCGGGAACTACCGCAACGTGTTCCGGCCTTGATCCTTTTTTGACCTGCATTTTGTTCATGTGCTAAATTTTAGGTGAATGATTAAAAGAATAAGATATATAAACAGTCAATGTTGGCTGGAAGCGGGCGGGTTGCGGTAAAGGGCGATAAGGCGGTTTACCAGCCGGTTTTTAGCGGTATAATAGGTGCCGCGGTCTTCGAATTGCATCAGGGTCATTATTTCACTTTTGGTATGCGTTTGTTGTTTAAGGATAGCCCACAGTTTCCGGTTTTGCCGGGTAAAACAGCGGGGATTTTTTACCAGGTAACCGTCTATTTTATCGGCAAAAAACCTGATTTGGTTTTCCAGTATCTTTCCGTTGGCTTCTTCCATCAGGTCCACCATCCACGAGATGTCCTCATCGGTAAGGGGGCAGCCGGAGCGTTCTATCTCCAGGTGTTCCATTTTCCGCAGGATGATCCCGCAGATGGCGTTGTGCTGGTCTGCCGGTTCCTGCTGTGGATCTGTTGGCCGGTGTTGTCGTAAAAGCTCGAGAAATACTTCTTCGCACATTTGGTTGGCGGCTAGCGTATGGATGCCATACCTCGATGCGATCTCACGCATAACGACAAAAACTTCAGTAAAAAGGTTGACGTTGATTTTTCGCTTCATATAAGTAGCTTGTTTGTTATCGTAAGGAGAAGATCGCAAATGCCGGTTATTCCCTGGTGGATTGCCTGGCTTCTATTCCCGGTGGAACGGCTGGCTTGAGATCTTACAAAAAAATGATGGAAGTTTTTTTTTTAGAAGAGAGGAGCGGGTGCCATGCTGTGTTGAAAACAGCGCCCTTTATTTATAGACAACCAACCACATACTTTTCCCATCGGCGCTCCCATAAAAAACTGGCAGGATGCGGGTATGTCTACCCGGCATCCTGCCAGTTGATAGCGTAATTGATTGATAGGTAGAGATTATGGCCTATACAAACGCCGCCGTTATACTAATCTTATGCTGTTTTTTAAGGTGCTTTTCCAGCCTAATGGCAATGGCATTCAGCAGGATAAAACCACCGTTAAAGAATATATGTCCCTTCCACGAGAGTTCCTCCAGCAGTCCGCCGCAGCTGCAGGGCAGGTGGTCGCTGGTAAGCATCATCACGGCAATATACACGGTGAAGATGGATAAGAGAATTAAAGAACTATAGAGCCCTTTCAGCCGCCACCTGGGCACCAGTAGCAATACCACCAGCGCAAACTCTACAATAGGAAGCGCCATCGCAATAAACCCCGCAAATGGCTTCAGCACGGGCGATTCTGCAAGCTGCTCCCTGAACAGCGTGTAATCCATTATTTTGGCAATGCCCGCATATAAAAAAAGGCTTAGCGTAAGAAGCGTAATAATTTCAATAATAGTAGTCCGTTTCATATAAAAAAATTGATGGTTATTGTTAATAGTCTACTCGCAGCGCTGTCATCCTGAGCCTGTCGAAGGACGTGCTGGCGGCCCTAATGCGACAACGCCTCCTCATGCGATTCAATATGCACCTGCTGCACCGGCGGCGCCGTCAACACCGGCACAGGCCTGAATGCCGCCTTCGCCAGCCAGTCCACCAGTAGGAGCATGAAAATAAATGACAATACAACGGGGAAAGCCTGGAATCGCAAGGCCGCTGATGAAGCAAAAATGGTAAAGCCCGCGTTAATAAGCCACAGACCCGCTGCCAGCGCCACCCCCTTTTTAAAGGCTACACTGGCTCCGGTAGCCTTCAGCACCAGGAAGAAAATCAAGATAAAAAGGATAACCAAATTGGTCACGCCCGTCAGGATGGGGTAGAAGTCGAGCATATGCACATTCCTGTCTTTTGTGCGAACCGGTAGCTTGTTGCTGCTGTACTTAAACCAGGTACGTGCTATATTGGCCGTACTGTCTTTGCCTGAATTATAGGTGGCAAGAAATTCAATCGGCGGCGCGTAATATTTCATGGCATTGGGCCATACAAAATATCGCAAAAAATGGCTTGGATATTGCCGGATGATATAGATGCCATAATCCTTGAAGAGGGGCCCCATCGAAGCCCATTTCTTCAGCTCTCCAGCAGTGCTATCTTTCTTGAACACCGTTTCCCGGTATTTGTACAACGGCGATATGCGTCCGTCCCACATATATACGGTGCTGGCCAGCAGGCCTTCTACCGGGTGTTTCTTTATATCACGGGAGGTGTCGAAATATTTTCGAATCATATTATCAAGCGGCTGGAAACGCGCGGGAACCGGCTTCCGGTGGGCGCTGTCCACAAATCGGTAGGTATACATGGAATTGTTGGCCAGTTGCCATCCGCTAAAGGGAGAATACTGCCAGTGCCCCGTAAGTGTTTTGTATTTGGAACCGGTATACAGCACAAAGGCGCCCACCAGCGCCAGGCTGAGGGCTATGCCTCTTATTTTTAATCGTCGCGGCATGCTGCTGAGCAAAAATGCGCCGATGGCAATCGCCGGATATATCAATGCATTATAGCGAACGGTAAAGGTGATGGCCAGCAAAACCGCATGCCAGATCACCAGGCGCGGGCTGGGCTGGTGAATCAGCCAGAGCAGCCAGGTAAACCACAGGAGGCTGAGCGCCAGAAAAAACGGATCGCTCGATACGAGGTTTGCCATATAGAGGAACAGGGGATTCAGCACAATAAATGCGAGCAGTACCCACCGGGTCACCCTGCCCGGTTGGTAAAAATAAAATAGTGTGAATACAAGAAATAATCCGGCTCCCTGGATAAACAGGTACTGAAAAGCCACCAGTGCCGTATCGGAAGTCGTAAATACGCTGAACAGGCGCAGAAATTTGGCATACCCAATCATGTAAGTGTTGATGCCAAGGTTCTGATATGCCGAATGGAGGTAGTTGAATGAATCACCATGGATAAAACCGGCAAAGGGATAAAAGTATTTAAAAACAACAAATTGTAATATAATAATGAAGACGCTGAGCCAAATGATGATTTTGTGGCGGCGGTCGTTGAATATAAACGATGTAAAGGAAACGTTACTTGCCATAGGATATCAAAGCTAGAGACGGATACTGCTGTATAAATGCGGTGAAGTAGTAGGCTAAATCCTAAATAATGACCTTATTTGTTGGGAACAGTCCCAATACGCCTGTATTAGTAGAGTAATCGCTTTATTAACTAATTGTTAAGTCGCTCTGGAGTTGTATAAAATATTGGTTAATAAGGAATAAGCGTCAACTAGCCTTGCCGTTAATGCCATTGAGCATTAAGTCTATCCTTTTTAGATAACCTAAACTACCCCCAAAGCTAATGGAAAACGGTTTGTACCACAAATCGCCTTTTAAAAAAGGACGGTTTCTACGGGCCCTGCTTATGTCAAATGCTGCGCTTTTATTGTTCTTCGTTTCTGCATTGCAGTTGCAGGCAAACGGCATCGCGCAAACAATTACTATCAGGGAAAAGGATGCCCCGCTTGACAAAGTTTTTAAAGCCATCGAAAAACAGAGCGGGTATTATTTTGTGTACAACGCTGCACAAATAAAACAGGCTAGGCCCGTTACGATTGATGTGGCACACGCCACCTTGGAGCAAACCTTATCCATATGTTTTAAAGATCAGACGCTGTCTTATGCAATAATGGATAAGCTAATAATAGTTAAGCCAAAAGAAAAGCAGCATCTCTCAGAGCCTAATATCTCGGGTAGTAACGAATTGGGCGATCCTGTCTTGGACGTCCGGGGTCGTGTTACAAACGACAAAGGTGAGCCTGTATCGGGGGTAACCGTTACTGTAAAAGGGCAAAAAAAAATGACCTTCACCGACCCGGATGGGCAATTTTATTTTGCTAAAGTCGAGATCAATGCAGTGCTAATTTTTTCAGGAGCAAATGTGGAAACAACCAGCTTTCCCTTTTCCGGGCAACACCAGTTGGTCATTAAATTAAATACAAAAACCAGCAAGCTCGACGAAGTAGAGGTGGTCGCATACGGCACCACGACCCAGCGCTTTACCACAGGTAACATTTCAAAAGTCAGCGGCGATGAGATAAGAACCCAGCCGGTCATTAATCCTATGCAGGCCTTGGAAGGTCGTGTCACAGGACTTTTTATTACTATGTTCTCCGGTATACCGGGTGCTGCTGCGAAAGTAAGAGTGCAGGGGCGAAATAGTATTCTCACGAGTAATAATCCACTATACGTAGTAGATGGCGTGCCCTATCCATCGCAGATGTTGAGTACGGTTATCGGCGGTGTTTTAGGGAGAGATATTGATAATAACCAGGTGTATTCTATTGGAGGGAACGGCAGCCCTTTAACGTATATTAACTCGGCTGATATAGAAAGTGTGGAAGTATTAAAAGATGCCGACGCTACTTCCATTTATGGTTCGAGGGCGGCCAATGGAGCGATTCTTATTACGACCCGGAAAGGGAAATCGGGGCAAATGAGGGTGGATGCTGATTTTCAGCAGGGGGCTAGTGTGCGGACCCGGGCTATGAAAGTGCTGAATACGCAGCAATATCTTGCGATGCGAAAGGAAGCAATGAAAAATGACAATATTACGATTTCTCCAACGGATGGTAATTATGATGTAAATGGACTGTGGGATACAACACGTTATACGGATTGGGTTAAAACGCTTACTGGTAATAATGCTAAATACATGACGGCAAACTTATCGGTATCAGGCGGAACGGCGAATGTGCAATATTTGGTTACGGGAACATATAATCGACAGACTACCCCTTTCTCGGGAAACTTTTCAGACCAGCGGACTTCATTGCATTTTAATGTAAATGCCAGCTCCCAAAATCAAAAATTGCATTTACAACTGGGGGGAAGCTACTTAGCGGATAACAACCAGTTGCCTTTGGCTGACCCATCTGCTGTTGCTTATGAGTTAGCGCCCAATGCTCCGCCATTATATAACAGGGATGGCACGTTGAATTGGGCCCCGAATCTCGCAGGTACTTCATCTACATGGACCAATCCTTTGGCAGCTTTAGACAATAGATATCAAAATAAAACTGACAATATCGTTAACAATTTGCAGATGAGCTATAGAATAATTCCTGAGCTAACGCTGATTGCAAATGCAGGCTACAATAAGTTGGATACCCGGGAGGTGCTGGCCACAGTGTCTACGTCTATTGCGCCCGAAAGCAGGCTGACAACATCCAGGTCGGCTCAATATTCCTACAGCACGTTAAGGACGTTTCAGGTAGAGCCGCAAATTAATTTTCGGCGCATGATAATGCGGGGAAAACTTGACGTATTGATGGGTTTTACAGTGCAGCAAACTATCGGCAGTGGGCAGTCATATAACGGTTCCGGCTTCATTTCGGATAAATTAGTAAAAGATATTCGCTCTGCTACAACTGTTTCAGTGGGCGCAACCACAGAGTCTTGCTATAAGTATAATGCTGGATTTGGAAGGGTCGGCTACAATTGGGGAGATAAGTACATTATCAATATGTCTTTGCGCAGAGACGGTAGTAGCCGTTTCGGTCCTGAAAATAGATTTCACAATTTTTGGAGCATTGGCGGGGCCTGGATATTGAGTGAGGAGTCTTTTTTTAAAAATAATATTATTCAATTTGTAAAGATTAAAGCAAGTTACGGAACAACGGGTAGTGATCAGATTGGTGATTACCAATATATGGATTTGTATGCTGCTAATACGCCGGCTGTACCCTATCAGGGAGTAGGAGGGTCGTTGGGAGTGACTAGTATACCAAATCCTTATTTGCAATGGGAAGAAACAAGTAAAGCTTCTATTGGTGTCGATGTCGGCTTGCCAAACGATAGAATATTACTATCTGTTCAATATGGGCGGAATCGAACTTCTAACCAGCTGGTTAGTTATTCGATCCCTTTTTTAGCTGGTTTTCCCAGTGTTGCGGCAAACCTTCCGGCGACTGTTGAAAACACAAGTTTGGAAGTCGCGTTGTCGTCAATAAATATTAAAACAAAAAAATTTAGCTGGGGGACCAGGTTCAATTTTACTATTCCGAGAAATCGCTTGGTCAGTTTTCCGAATTTGCCAACTTCTACATACAGGTTTTATTTGTCTATAGATCAACCCATCTCTATTGCTAAGGCAAGTCACTTCCTTGGTGTTGATCCACTTACTGGTACGTATTTTTTTTCAGATAGATATGGGGGAGTGACTTTCAGTCCTAGTCCTTTCGATAATACGTCCATTATAAACTTGCTTCCTGATATATATGGCGGGCTTTCAAATAATATTACTTATGGGCCGTTTAGTGTCGTATTCTTTCTTCAGTTTGCCAAACAAATAGGAACATCTAGTCGATTTGGAATTGCTGCTGTGTCGCCTGGAACTGCCAGGTATAATCAGCCTGTTTCTGTTTTGTCCGATCATTGGCGGAAGCCGGGTGATATAGAAAAGATTCAGAAATATAGTGCTAATACATCGAATCTGCTGGCAGCACAAAGCGATGCACAATATATTGATGCTTCATTTGTAAGGCTAAACAATGTGTCGATTTCATACGACTTTCCTGAAAAATGGGTTCATAGAATTCGGGGTAGGAATATGAGGGTCTTTGTAAATATACAAAATCTATATACATGGACGGCTTACTCTAGAGGTGATCCGGAAACACAGACGTCTGGTTTGTCAACCCTGAATACATTTGTAATGGGAATTAACGCGGGCTTTTGAAATTCTTGTCGCTAATATTATTATAATCTTTAAAAAATACAATGATGCTGAGGCTTTATATGTTTTTGGCAATATTTGTTTCTGTAAATTGTAGATGTACTAAGCTTGTTGCCGTGGAGGTGCCCGATAATCGGATCTCCAGTGGAAGTGTTTATGCAACAGATGCAACGGCGGCTGCGGTATTGAATGGTATATATACGAAGCTAAGTGTTACAAATTATAATACAGCAGGTCCTGTCCCCTCGATTACATTGTGGGCCGGGCTTTGTGCAGATGAATTTACGTTGTGGAATAGCTCTTCGAGTACCACTCATATCGCTTACTATAAGAATACCCTTAGTAGTGAAGGGGCGGGAACTGAATTCTGGATAACACTATATCCTTTGATATATTCCTGTAACAGCGCTTTGGAAGGAATTAATACCTCTGAGAGTTTGTCTCCAGCTGTAAAAAGACAGTTGTTGGGAGAGGCAAAATTTTTACGGGCCTTTTTTTATTTCTACCTCGTTAATCTATACGGCGATCTACCGCTTGCGTTATCCACAGACTATAACGTAAATTTAGCATTGCCTCGATCGCCGCAGCCGGCTGTTTATCAACAAATCTTAGCGGATCTTAAAGATGCTCAGTCTTTATTAAGCGACAGCTATTTAAAGGGGGATGCGGTTACTCCATATCCATCCTCTGGACCAATAGAGAGGATAAGGCCAAATAAAGGAGCGGCTACGGCCTTATTGGCCAGGGCTTGTTTATACGCAGGCAATTTTATGGATGCCGAAAAGCAAGCTACTTCTTTAATTGAAAACAACAGTAGCTATAAGCTTGTGAAAAATCTAGACAGTGGGTTCCTTAAAAATAATAACGAGGCGATATGGCAGTTGCAATCGGTATCCAGTTCTATTGTTAATGCTGGCGATGCGATTCTATTTGTTTTATCCTATCCTCCCGCCGGTCTGTCGGCTTCGCATCCGGTATACCTCAGTTCCGGGTTGCTTAATAGTTTTGAGCCGAACGATCAAAGGAAGGTAAATACAAAGTGGGTAAATGTATATACTGACATTAGCGGTACTTACTACTATCCATACAAATATAAAAATATTACGACGTCTGGCACAACCACTGAATATACAATGCTACTCC
>Ga0307508_10005112_pt1 | contig 12581 bp, 6 predicted proteins | sample 9_EM_MG_FD_203089 | JGI IMG/M metagenome (GOLD analysis project Ga0307508, IMG submission 203089) | Populus trichocarpa ectomycorrhiza microbial communities from riparian zone in the Pacific Northwest, United States - 9_EM | ecosystem: Host-associated > Plants > Roots > Unclassified | place... | reverse complement strand
CACCGCCCGCACCGCGCTCTACTCATGGGCCTATGCGCGCCACTTCGGCGGTGAGTTCGTGCTGCGCATCGAGGACACCGATGTCGCGCGCTCGACGCAGGATTCGGTCGATCAGATCCTCGCGTCCATGCACTGGCTCGGCCTCGACTACGACGAAGGCCCGATCTACCAGATGCAGCGTCTCGATCGCTATCGTGCCGTGATCGACCAGATGCTGGCCGCGGGCACCGCGTATCACTGCTACTGCACGCCGGACGAACTCACCGCGATGCGCGACGCGCAGAAGGAGCGCGGCGAGAAGACCCACTACGACGGCCGCTGGCGTCCCGAGCCCGGCAAGGTGCTGCCGCCGGTGCCGCAGGGCGTGCCGCCGGTCGTTCGCTTTCGCAATCCGCCCGAAGGCGACGTGAGCTGGGACGACCTCGTCAAGGGCCGCATCACGATCAACAACCGCGAGATCGACGACCTGATCATCGTTCGACCCGACGGTGTGCCGACCTACAACTTCTGCGTCGTCGTCGACGATTGGGACATGGCGATCACGCACGTGTTTCGCGGCGACGAGCACGTCAACAACACGCCGTGGCAGATCAACATCTTCAACGCGCTCGGTGCGCCCTTGCCGCAGTTCGGCCACGTGCCGGTGATTCTTGGCGACGATGGCCAGAAGCTCTCGAAGCGCCGCGGCGCGGTCAGCGTCACCGCGTATGAAGAAGCCGGCTTCCTGCCCGAGGCGATGCTGAACTACCTCGCGCGTCTGGGTTGGAGCCATGGCGACGAAGAGCTGTTCAGCCGCGAGCAACTGGTGCAGTGGTTCGACGGGCAACACCTGTCGAAGAGCCCCGCGCAGTGGGACGCGGCCAAGCTCGCATGGGTCAACGCGCACTACATCAAGCAGACCGACGATGCGACGCTCGCAGCGTTGGTCGCGGTGCAGCTGAAGCGGCTCGGGGTCGACGCGACGGCGGCCGGCGAATCGTTGAATCGCATGTGCGCGCTGTACAAGGATCGCTGCGCCACGACCGTCGAACTTGCGCAATGGCTGGCGATGTACTTCGCGCCGGTGAGCCCGTCTGCCGAAGACCTCGCGGCCCACGTGACCGATGCGGTTCGCCCCGCCATCGCCACGCTGCGAGACAAGCTCGCGGGCATCGAATGGAGCAAAGCCTCGATCGCCGCCGCGATCAAGGAAACGCTCGCTGCACACGGCCTGAAGATGCCGCAACTCGCCCACGCCGTGCGCGTGCTGGTGTGCGGTCGTGCACAGACGCCATCGCTCGACGCGGTGCTCGAACTCTTCACTCGTGATGTTGTGGTTGCCCGTTTGCAGAGCGCCTGAAAAGCTGGCTATAATCGTAGTCTCGCTTGATACTGCGATGGCTAATCCGGTAGTTTGAAACAACGGGGGTATAGCTCAGCTGGGAGAGCGCTTGCATGGCATGCAAGAGGTCAGCGGTTCGATCCCGCTTACCTCCACCAATGTCGGTTGAGCACACCGCAGAATCAGTCGAGATGAAAGACAAGTCCCCTTCGTCTAGAGGCCTAGGACACCACCCTTTCACGGTGATTACAGGGGTTCGAATCCCCTAGGGGACGCCACGTAACACAGCAAGCTGTTGATTCTTCAGGGAATCGCAGCCCTGTGAGACGGGGAATAAGCGCTCGGGCTACACGACGTGTAGCAAGAAGGCAGTGCGTAACACGCAGCAAACGGCGCCGATGGCGTCGTTTGTCTTTGGGGGTTTGCGAACGGCATGCCCGTCGCCGTCATTTGCCGCGAGAGGGTCTGGGCCGACGGCCATTCGCCACGAGTGAATTGACCGCGATGACCAGTGACTCAACGCCCGGACTTGCGAAGCAGGCGCAGGCCGTTGAATACGACGATGAGGCTTCCGCCCATGTCGGCGAAGACTGCCATCCAGAGAGTCGCCCGGCCGGTGACCGCGAGGGTCAGGAAGACCATCTTGATGCCGAGCGCAAAGGTGATGTTCTGCCACAGCACCGCTTTGGTCGACCGCGAGAGCCGCACGAATTCCGCGAGCTTTCGGGGGTCGTCGTCCATCAACGCGACATCCGCGGTCTCGATGGCCGTGTCGGTTCCTGCCGCCCCCATGGCGAAGCCGATGTTCGCCTTGGCGAGCGCCGGCGCATCATTGATGCCGTCGCCCACCATGCCAACGACGGTGCCGCCCGCAGACAGTTCCTCGATGGCCTTGAGCTTGTCTTCGGGCAGGAGCTCGCTGCGAATGTCCTCGATGCCGACCTGGCGTGCGATGGCCTCCGCTGTGTGGTGGTTGTCCCCCGTCAGCATCACAGGTCGAATGCCCAACTGCTTCAAATGCGCGACAGCTTCGGCGCTCTCCGGCCTCACGGCATCGGCGATGGCGAAGATGCCGACCGCCGTTCGGTCGCGCAGCAACACAACTGCCGTCTTGCCTTGCTGCTCAAGCGCATCCAGCTTGGCTTCGAGGTCTGGCGTGCAGGCGCCCGACGCTTCCACGAGTCGGTGGTTGCCCAGCCGATAGCGCACGCCGGCAATGACACCTTCAACACCGCGGCCATGCAGCGCCGTGAAGTTCGCGACGTCGAGAGGCGACATGCTCTTGCCGCTCTGCGCAGCGATGGCCTTGGACACCGGATGGTCGCTGCGTGCGGACAGCGCAACGGCCCATTGCACGACCTCGGGTTCTGTGGCCTGCAGTGCGATGACGTCGGTGACGACAGGCCGGCCCCGCGTGAGCGTCCCGGTCTTGTCGAGGGCCAACACTTTCAAGCGGTGGCCTTGTTCCAAATACAGGCCGCCCTTGATGAGGATGCCGCGCCTCGCCGCCGCAGTCAGCCCGGAGACGACGGAGATGGGCGTCGACAACACCAGCGCACAGGGACAGGCAATCACCAGCAGGACGAGCGCACGGTAGACCCAGGTGAACCAGTCCGCGCCGGTAGCCAACGGCGGTATCAGCGCAATCGCCACCGCGGCGAGAAAGACTGTGGGTGTATAGATCTTCGCGAAGGTGTCGACGAAGCGTTGCGTCGGCGCGCGCGTGGCTTGCGCCTCCTGCACGGCCCGAGTGATTCGAGCCAGCGTCGAGTCGCGCGAGCCCGCCGTGACACGGTACGCCAACTCGTTGTTCTGGTTGATGGTGCCCGCGAACAGTGAGTCGCCGATCGCCTTGTCGACCGGCACACTCTCGCCGGTGACGGCCGCCTGGTCCACAGCCGACGCTCCGGAGGTCACCTGGCCATCCAGTGCAATGCGCTCGCCGGGCCGAACGCGCACGAGCGTGCCGATGCTGACCGTCGAGGCACGCACCTCCCGCCACATGCCGCCGACTTGAACCGTGGCTGTTTCCGGCGCCATCGCCATCAAGCCCTCGACAGCGCGTCGGGCGCGGTCGAGAGACTTGTCCTCAATCATCTCGGCGATGGCGAACAGCACCATCACCATTGCCGCCTCGGGCCACTGTCCCAGCAGGGCGGCACCAGTGACCGCCACCGTCATCAACGCGGTGATGTTGAGATTGAATCGGCGCAGGGCCAACAGGCCCTTGCGGTAGGTGTCGAGGCCAGCCCATGCGATTGCGGCGACCGCGAGCACGATGGCGCCAGCGGAGTGGTCGCCGAAAGCCAGTGCGACGCCCTCGGCCGCCAGTGCGAGCACACCGCCCGCAATGAGCTTCCGATGGCGCGCTATGGCGGACGAAGCGGGTGCAGAGGCTGGCAGAGTCTGTGCTGCTGAGGCAAGGTCTTCCGTGTGTGCCTCGGCGTGGTCGTGAGGCTGCGATGCTGCGGGTATGGGGGGCACTTGTCGGATTGCCATGGAGGCCAGCCCTTGACCGCGGGTCTTCCCTGCGGGCTTGTCGCCCAAGCGAACCTCGAACCCGGAGCGCGCTGCCGCCGTCACCAGGTCTTGGTCAGGTACGTTCTGGTGCTGGATGCGCACTGACCGCCGGATGAAGTCTGGAGTGACGTCGCGTACACCGGCGATGCGGCGCAGTTCCTTGTCGACCATGCCGAATTCGGCAGCGCAGCACATGCTCGGCAAGGCCAAGAGCGTTGTCGCACCGGTAGAAAAAAGTGGCGCAGCGGTGGCCACCGACACCACCCGGTGCTCGGTGCCACAGCAATCACCACTCCGGGAAGCCATCTTCTTGTCCATGCGAACATTGGAAACCATGTACCCGGTATAGGGTCAAGCCGTAGGGACTTGTGATGAAGATTGGTGAGTTGGCCGCGCAGGCTGGATGCGATGTACAGACGGTTCGGTTCTACGAGCGCGAAGGGCTGCTCGAGGAGCCGGAACGCGAGGCCTCGGGCTATCGCCTCTACGCTGAACGGCATTTGAAGCGCCTGCAGTTCATACGCCACTGCCGGTCGCTGGACATTCCGCTGCCGGAAATCCGCGACCTGCTCGCGTTCGCGGCGGCGCCCGAACAGTCCTGCGGCCACGTTGATGCGCTGCTCGACGAGCATATCGACCGTGTGCAATTGCGACTGAAAGCACTTCGAACGCTCGAGAAGCAACTCGTGGCTCTGCGCGCGAGGTGCGACGGAGACCCGTCGCATTCGTGCGCCATCCTGGAGAGCTTCGTGACCGCTGCCGAGGCCACTGCTTGACCTTGCCCCTGTGGGAGCGTTTAGAGTCGAAGTGATTACTGTGTGACATCCAGTAAAGCGACCGCCCTACACTACGCACAATCATGATTCGCTGCCGTCTCCACCGCCTCACAACCACGTTCTTCGTGGCCGTGTCGCTGCTGTTCTCACAGCTGGTGTTGGCGAACTACGTCTGCCCGGGCGCGACCGACGCCGTGGTCATGGCTGAAATGACGGCGGCCGGCGTACCGTGCGACGGCATGGACCAGGAACAGCCAACGCTGTGTCACCAGCACTCCGCTGGCGTGACTCAATCGTTCGAAGCCGTCAAGGTGCCGGCGCCATCATTGCCGGCCATCGTTCAGGTTCTTGTTGTCCCCTTGGTGCTCGACGCTGTTGAGGCGGTCGATGTGCCGCTGGCGGCGACCGGGTCGGACGAGCACCCTCCGCCAGACCCACTCTTCCTTTCCACGCTCAGACTCCGAGTCTGAAATCTCCGTCGACTGACCGGCGCTGGCGCGGCCTGTCCGCTTGCCAGCAAACGCCCCGTTTGTCTTCGGAGTTTCAATGTCAACTCACGTTCTGCACGCAGCCGCCCTGGCTGCCGCCATCCTGCCGGCCCTGGCCGTCGCTGCGCCACTGTCGCTCGACCAGGCCCTGAGCCTGGCTGTCCAACGCTCCGAGGCTGCCCGTGCCGCACGCGCGGGCGCGGCCAGCGCGTCCGAGGCTGCCCGCGCGGCCGGCCAGCTGCCCGACCCCATGCTGCGTGCCGGTGTCGACAACCTGCCGGTCACGGGTGGGGACCGCTTCAGCACGACGCGGGACTCGATGACGATGAAGCGCATCGGCGTTTCGCAGGAGTGGCTGTCCGCCGACAAGCGCGCGGCTCGCCAAGCCGCAGCCGAGGCAATGGTCGGCCGCGAGGCGGTTCAGACCCAGGTCGCCGTCGCCGACTCGCGCCTGCAAACGGCGCTGGCATACGTCGACGCCTTCTATGCGGGGGAGGCGCTGAAGTTGACGACGCTCATGGAGCACCACGCGCACGAAGAGCTGGAGGCTGCTCGCGCTCGGCTCTCTTCGACGACGGGTAGCAGCCAGGAAGTGCTCGCCCTCACAGGCGCTCGCGGCGTCGCAGGAGACGAGTCGGACGACCTCCGGCAACAGCAAAGCACCGCAAACGTCTCGCTGCAGCGCTGGGTCGGGGTGCGAGCCGAAGACCTCGCGCTCACGACGCTTCCGGCGCTGCCGAGCGAACAGGACTACGTCGCGAGTCATCCAACTGTTGTGGCAATGCAGCGCGACGTCGAAGTGGCGCGGCAGAACGCCGCGGTCGCTTCAAGCGAGCGCAACGCGAACTGGACCTGGGAAGTCTCCTACGGTCAGCGCACTGGCTACTCCGACGTGGTGTCGTTCGGCGTGAGCATCCCGTTGCAGCTCGCTCGGGACCAACGTCAGGACCGCGAAACCGCTTCAAAGCTGGTGTTGGTCGACAAGGCCGAAGCCGACCTGGCAGAAGCGACGCGTGCAGCCACCGGCGAATACCAGGTGCTGACCAGCGACGTCCTGCGCCTGCGCGAACGGGTTGACCGCTATCGCTCGAACGTGGTCACCCCAGCACAACAGCGAACAGCCGCGGCGACAGCGGCCTACCGCTCCAACCAAGCCAGCCTCATGACGCTCTTCGAGGCCCGGCATGCCGAGGTCGAAGCGCAGCGAAAGCTGTTGACGCTCCAACGGGACCTGGCGAAGGCCCAGGTGCAACTTGTTTTCAAGCCGCTCAACCCGGGAGCTATGCAATGAAGCGCGCCATCCCTCTTGCGCTGGTCGCGGCAGCGGTCATCGCGGCCGGCAGCTTCTACGCCGGCCGCCACATCGGCGACAGCACACAGGCCATGGCCACGCCGGCTGGCGCGGCATCCTCGGCTGTTGACCGCAAGGTTCTCTACTGGCACGACCCCATGGTTCCGGGCCAGCGTTTCGACAAACCGGGCAAGTCGCCGTTCATGGACATGCAGCTCGTGCCGGTGTATGCCGACGAAGCGGGCGACCCGGGCGTCAAGGTCAGTCCGGCCGTGCAACAGAACCTGGGCATCCGCCTGGCCACCGTGCGCCGTGCAGAGGTGTCGTCGTCGTTCGATGCGGTGGGCGCGGTGCAGTTCGATGAGCGGCTGAACGTCGCGGTCCAGACCCGCGTGACGGGCTACGTCGAGCGCCTGGCAGTGCGTGCCCCGATGGAGCGTGTGCGCAAGGGCCAGGCCTTGGCGACCGTGTTCGCGCCCGATTGGCTTGGGCCACAGAACGAGCTGCTGGCCCTCAAGCGCGCGGGCGCAACGCCTGACCTCATCGCCGCCGCTCGAGAGCGTATGCGTGCGATGTCCATACCGGCGGAGCTCATCCGTCAGAGCGAAGAGTCCGGGACTGCCCAAGCCCGCTTCACGCTCGCGGCGCCGGTCAACGGTGTTGTCGCCGAGCTTGGCGTTCGGGAAGGCGTGGCGGTCGCTCCAGGCATGACCCTGTTCCGCATCGCCGGTCTGGAGAAGGTCTGGGCCGTCGCCGAGATTCCGGAGGCTCAGGCTGTACGCCTTGCTCGAGGGCAGAAGGTGAAGGCGGTCTTGCAGGCCGACTCCTCGCAAGCCTTTGATGGCGAGCTCAAGGAAATCCTTCCCCAGGTCAGCGGCAGCACCAGGACCCTGCAAGCGCGCTTCGAAGTGGACAACAAGGACGGCCGGCTCACGCCGGGCATGCTCCTTCGCCTGCAAGTTGCCGGTTCGAAGGGCATGCGTCTGGTCGTACCCGCCGAGGCCGTTATCCGCACGGGCAAGCGTGCAGTCGTCATCACCCGTAGGGACAACGGCGCGTTCGAACCACGTGATGTCGCGCTTGGTACCGACTTCGGCGATGAGTTGGAAGTGACGCAAGGATTGAACGAAGGCGACCAGGTCGTCGCCAGCGGGCAGTTCCTCATCGACTCCGAGGCTCGACTTCGTTCGGCGCTTGGCGGCATGACAGCAGCATCCACGCCGGCAGCGGCCTCCGCGCCCGCTGCGAATCAGTCTGCGACGCATGCTGGCGAGGGCAAGGTCGAAAGCGTCCAGCGCAAGGGAGCGACCCAATGATTGCCGCACTCATTCGCTGGTCTATCGGCAACCGATGTCTGGTCCTCATCGCGACCGTCTTCCTTGTGGCGGCCGGCGTCTGGTCCGTGACCCGAACACCGCTGGATGCTTTGCCCGACCTGTCGGATACGCAGGTGATTATCCGAACCCCCTACGCAGGCAAGTCACCTCAGGCGGTCGAGGACCTCGTCACCTACCCGCTGACGACGACGATGCTTAGTGTGCCTGGCGCCAAGACGGTCCGGGGCTATTCGTTCTTCGGTGACTCGTTCGTCTATGTGTTGTTCGACGACAAGACCGACCCGTACTGGGCACGCTCGCGCGTGGTCGAGTACCTCAACCAAGTGCAGAGCAAGCTGCCCGCTGGCGCGAACGCTGCGCTCGGGCCGGATGCGACGGGCGTCGGTTGGGTCTACGAGTACGCCGTGGTCGACAAGACCGGCAAGCAGGACCTCGGTCAACTTCGCGCGCTCAACGACTGGTTCCTGAAGTTCGAGCTGAAGACGGTGCCCGACGTTGCCGAGGTCGCCAGCATCGGCGGCATGGTCCGGCAGTATCAGGTGGTACTCGACCCGGACCGCATGCGTGCGCTCGGCATCACCCAGGGCACAGTGATGGATGCGCTGCGGAAGGCCAACCAGGCCTCTGGCGGTTCCGTCGTCGAGATGGCCGAGGCCGAGTACATGGTCCGCTCGCGCGGCTTCCTGAAGTCGCTGGACGACTTCCGCACCATACCGCTCGCGCTGTCGGGTGCTACGCCGGTGCTGCTGCGTGATGTGGCGACCATTCAGATGGGGCCGGAGATGCGCCGAGGTATCGCCGAACTGGACGGCCAAGGCGAGGTGACCGGTGGCGTCGTCGTGATGCGCTCCGGCAAGAACGCTCGCACGACCATCGAGGCAGTGAAGACCAAGCTCGCGGCACTCAAACCGAGCCTGCCCGCTGGCGTTGAGGTCATCGAGACCTACGACCGGTCAAAGCTCATCGACCGTTCCGTAGACAACCTGCGGGAGAAGCTGCTCGAGGAGTTTCTCGTCGTGGCGCTGGTGTGCGCAGTGTTTCTCTTTCACCTGCGGTCGGCCTTCGTCGCCGTGGTGACGCTGCCGGTGGGTGTGCTGGCTGCCTTTGTCGTCATGCACTGGCAGGGCGTCAGCGCAAACATCCTGAGTCTCGGAGGCATCGCGATTGCGCTTGGCGCCATGGTCGACGCGGCCATCGTGCTCATCGAGAACGCGCACAAGCACCTCGAGGCCTTCGAGATTGAACACGGCCGACAGCCGACCTTGGCAGAGCGCTGGACGCTTGTCACCGATGCTTCCATCGAAGTAGGCCCCGCTCTTTTCTTCTCCCTGCTCGTCATCACGCTGTCGTTCACCCCTGTGTTCACGCTGGAGGCCCAGGAAGGACGGCTGTTCTCGCCGCTCGCGTTCACCAAGACCTATGCGATGGCCGCGGCCGCTGGCCTTTCGGTCACGCTCGTGCCGGTCCTCATGGGCTACCTCATTCGCGGCCGGATTCCGCACGAAGCGTCGAACCCCATCAACCGCTTCTTGATGGCTGTCTATCGGCCGGCACTGGAGGCCGTGTTGCGCTTTCCCAAGACGACGCTGGCCGTTGCAGGTCTGCTGCTCGTGCTGACCGCCATTCCCGTGATGCGCCTTGGCGGCGAGTTCATGCCCCCGCTCGACGAGGGCGACCTGCTTTACATGCCTTCCGCTTTGCCGGGGCTGTCCATCTCGAAAGCATCGGAGCTTCTGCAGCTGACCGACCGCCTTATCAAGACGGTGCCCGAGGTCGTGCGCGTGTTCGGCAAGGCAGGGCGGGCGGATACGGCAACCGACCCGGCGCCGCTGGAGATGTTCGAGACGACCATCCAGTTCAAGCCGCGCAACGAGTGGCGTACCGGCATGACACCGGACAAGCTCGTCGAAGAGCTTGACCGCGCGGTGAAGGTGCCAGGGCTCTCCAACGTGTGGGTCCCACCCATCCGCAATCGCATCGACATGTTGGCCACAGGCATCAAGAGCCCGGTCGGCATCAAGGTCGCGGGTACCGACCTCGCGACCATCGACAGGTTGACGACACAACTTGAGGCGGCGGTGAAAGCAGTGCCTGGTGTTTCGTCGGCGCTCGCAGAGCGGCTCACAGGAGGTCGGTACATCGACGTCGATGTCGATCGCCTTGCCGCTGCTCGCTACGGCCTCTCCGTGGCAGACGTCCAAGCCGTCGTCTCGACGGCAATCGGCGGAGACAACGTCGGAGAGGTGGTTCAAGGTCGCGAGCGCTATCCCATCAACGTTCGATACCCCCGCGAGATTCGCGACTCGTTGGAGGGACTGCGCCACCTGCCATTCGTCACAGACAAGGGCGCGACCTTGCTCCTGCAGGATGTGGCCCGCCTCTCGATAGAGGAAGGCCCGCCGATGCTGCGCAGCGAAAACGCGCGGCTTTCGGGATGGGTCTACGTCGACGTCCGCGGCCGCGACCTCCGCTCGGTCGTCAAGGACATGCAGGCGGTCGTCGCGAAGCAGGTCCAAATGCCGGCGGGCTACGCGGTGTCTTGGTCGGGTCAGTTCGAGTACCTGGAGCGCGCAACCGAGCGGCTGAAGCTCGTGGTGCCGGTCACGGTGGCTGTCATCTTCGTGCTGCTCTACCTTTTGTTCCGGTCGTTCCGCGACGCAGCGCTTGTCATGGCGGCCGTGCCGTTTTCGCTCATCGGCGGTTTCTGGCTGGTCTGGGCGCTCGGGCACTCCGTCTCTGTGGCAACCGCGGTGGGCTTCATCGCCCTCGCAGGTGTTGCTGCGGAGTTCGGCGTCGTGATGCTTGTGTACTTGAAGAACGCTCATGCGCGCCACCTCACCACGGGCAAGCCGGACAACGACGAGACCTTGTTCACCGCCATTCGAGAGGGCGCGGTGCTTCGCGTGCGTCCCAAAGCCATGACGGTCGCCGTCGTGATGGCCGGTCTGCTTCCCATCATGTGGGGCAGCGGCACCGGCTCGGAAGTCATGACTCGCATCGCGGCCCCGATGGTCGGCGGCATGGTCACTGCGCCGCTGCTGTCCATGTTCGTGATTCCGGCAGCCTATCTGCTGATGCATCGCTCGCGCGAGGGCCGGCGCCGGGCGTCGCGGCTTAGCCGCGAATAAAAGCTGTGCTACAGTAGAGGGCTCGGTTGCGTAACAACGCCGAGAACGCGTTTGTGTAGCGCATTGCTGGGGCCCAGTGTTCATGCGGGTTCCAGGGGTGTCGGGGCATTTCCCCTAGGGGGCGCCAAGTTGTTGTGGTACTTGCGCAGCGCGATGAACGCGGCGGAAGCCACATGGAGTGGTAGTTCAGTTGGTTAGAATACCGGCCTGTCACGCCGGGGGTCGCGGGTTCGAGCCCCGTCCACTCCGCCAACCTTTCGGAAAGCCGCTGCAAGTCATTGATTTGTAGCGGCTTTTTCTTTGGTCCTGCTACCCCGCCTACATGCATCGGTGCTACCCCGACGACTCTTCGGAGTAGCAGGCGGTGTTGCAGGCCTCGGGGCCAGTTCCTTGCATCGCTGAGCTGCCCTGCGGGGTCGATGTCCCTACCTCAGTGGAGCATCGACATGAGCACTTCAGCAGCGCGCGCCAACCATCTGGCGTTGGTCAGCACGACCTCGACATCGAAACCATCATTCCTCTATCGGCGAGACCGCCTGTACTACTTCAGCTCATCAATCGCCGGGATGCCTGCGCCGATACGTTGACTCTCCTGAAGCCCCGGGGCTAGCGAATTTCCTGCGCGACGGTTTGCAAGTGCTCGAAGGCATCGAACCGACGGTCATGCAGAGACTTGAGGGCGCCTGGGCAAGGCTCGTATGTCCTGCCGATCTTGGACATCCGGGCCATCGCTGCGGCGACATCCCCGAAGACACCTGCCGCGACGCTGCCCAGCATCGCGGCGCCGAGGAGCACCGGCTCTTCCGCCTCGATCGCCAGCACGGGTTTGCCGGTGGCATCGGCGAGCAGCTGTCGCACCAGGTCGAGCCGACCGGCGCCGCCGCTGATCATGATTCGCTCGATCGGCGCGCCGGCCGCCGTCTGCGCCTGGATGATCTGCCGCAGGCCGTAGGCGATGCCGCAGACGCCGGCAATGTAGAGGGCGATCAGGCTCTCGATGTCGTTGTCCATGCCGAGACCGGCGATCACCGCACGCGCATGCGGGTCGGCAAGCGGCGCGCGGTTGCCGAGGAATTCGGGCACGACGTGAAGCCCCTCTGCCAGATGGACCACCTCTGACAGGCTGCCGGTTTGCTGCGCAGCCAGCATCGCCAGCATCGTCGCCAGGGACTGGCCCTTGGCTTGCGCCTGCGCTCGCGCGTCGGAGGCGAGGGGATGCATCGAGAGAAGTCGTTCGATCGCGGCGCCGGCCACCGATTGCCCGCCCTCGTTGAGCCAGGTGTTCGGCACCATCGCTGAGAAGTACGGCCCCCACACGCCCGATACGAACACGGGTTCGCGCGTGCTGGTCATCGTGCACGATGAAGTACCGAAGACGTAGGCCAGCGACGTGAACGGGTCGCCTTCGACTCCGACCGTGCCGATGCCGCCGGCATGCGCGTCGATGACGCCGGTGGCGACCGCGGTTCCAGTGCGCAGCCCCAACTCCGACGCGGCGGCCGATGTCAGCCCGCTGCCCAATGCGGTGCCGGGCGCCACGACGCTTCGGCCGATGCGCTCGAAGGCTTCATCGGACAGCACGCCGAGGCCGATGGCGCGGAAGTAGCTCTCGTCCCAGCGCTGCTCGTGCGCGAGGTAGGTCCATTTGCACGTGACGGTGCAGGTCGAGCGCGACAGGTCACCGCTGGCCCGCCAGGTCAGGAAGTCCGTCAGATCCAGA